>ULPT01045489.1_pt1 | contig 88159 bp, 74 predicted proteins | sample 1953751 | NCBI WGS metagenome assembly ULPT01 (sample SAMEA4835636, study PRJEB28245) | human gut metagenome | biome: gut microbiome; material: fecal sample | place: Denmark | collected 2008 | reverse complement strand
TCATGACCGTGGTGAACATGAAGTTGTTCTCCAGAGCCACGTCGTTCCTACTGTTCCTTACGATTGTGCTTTCCTTCATTTTCATATATGACCTCTCTGAATTTGGATTGAAGGGCTTTGGAAACCCCACATAATTCCAAATACGAGAAACCTGAGTTTTCCATTCACGATTTTTGAAAGATTTTCGAAAATTTTGACGTGGTAAATATAATTCCAAACAACGAAATCAATTATACAAAGCAAAACGGAACCGTTCATTCTCCCTGAAACCCACGTCAAAAAACATTTCAAAAGGATTTCAAAAGGATGTTGACTTTTTGGGTGAAATAATCTACATTTTGCAAGTCATGGAGAGGTTCCCGAGCGGTCAAAGGGGGCAGACTGTAAATCTGTTGGCTCAGCCTTCGAAGGTCCGAATCCTTCTCTCTCCAACTTCAAGGTCTTCTTCGAAAGAGGAAGACCTTGATTGTCTATAGACGTTTTTTTATACAGGGACTGCCATGAGTAGCTGTTTCTACGACAAAGGACTCCATTTTGAATGCCAATGCTGCAACTACTGCTGCAGCACGGAGCCGGGCTACGTCCTTTTGGGGGAGGATGATGTCACAAGAATGGCATCGTGCCTTGGTTTGGATAGGAAGAAATTCATAGATACCTACTGCCGCTATGTGGACATGGGAGCATTCAAGATGCTGAGTCTAAAGGAGAAGGAGAACTACGACTGTATATTCCTTTGCGAAAAAGGCTGTACCGTGTATAAAGCACGTCCCAGACAGTGCATGACGTATCCGTTCTGGGCTCATGTGCTTGAAAGCGAGGAGACGTGGAACGAAGAGGCCAAGGCCTGTCCTGGAATAGGAAAGGGTAGACTGTACACCAAGAAGGAGATTGACGAGAAGCTTCAATTCCGTATGGACAACAAACCAATTATGGTGCTGTAGATGGCAAAGTATTCAGAAGCGGTCATAGAGGACATAAAGAACAGACTTCCTGTAAGCGAAGTCGTATCCCAGTATGTAAAGCTCACAAGAAAGGGAGACAGGCATTGGGGGTTGTGTCCTTTCCATCATGAGAAGACCCCTTCGTTCACAGTCCTTGACAGCGGTGGGTTCTACAAGTGCTTTGGTTGCGGCAAAGGCGGAAGCATATTCGACTTCGTCATGGAGATGGAGCATGTAAGCTTCCCAGAGGCCGTTGAGATACTTGCAAAGAAGGCCGGCATTGAGCTCAAGGAGGAATCTGAGGGTGAAAAGCGCCAATACAGCAAGCAAAAGGCCATTGGAGAGCTGTACGACAGGCTTTACAAGACTTACCATACGATACTTCTGACCCATCCACAGGCGCAGGCCGCGCGTGAATACCTTGCAAAAAGGAAGGTGTCGGCTGATACCATAGAGAAGTTCCAGCTTGGATACTCCCCTGACGACCCAAAGTGGCTGTATGGGTTTTTAAGGAAGAACAACTACTCTGATGAAGTGCTCAAGGAAAGCGGGCTTTTCAGTCGAAACTACGAGACGCTTCCTCTTTTCAGAAACAGGATAATGTTCCCAATAAGGACATGGCAGGGCAACTGCGTGGCCTTTGGAGGAAGGGACCTTTCAGGTGAGAGCAGGGCAAAGTACATAAACACGCCTGATACTGCCATATACAGCAAGAGGAATGTCCTATTTGGTTTCTACGAAAGCCTTTCCACCATAAAGGAGAAGAAGGAGATTACGCTTTGCGAAGGCAATTTCGATGTCATCTCACTTCATCAGGCCGGCCTTACGTACGCTGCGGCTCCACTTGGAACGGCGTTCACTGAGGAGCAGGCAAAGCTCATAAAGAGATACTGCGACAGGGTGAACCTTTTGTTCGATTCCGACTCCGCTGGTCAGAACGCAACGGCAAAAGCCCTGCTCATATGCCAGAAGCTTGACCTTTCGAACTTTGTGGTGAAGCTTGAAGGTGCAAAGGATGCATCCCAGATGCTTGAGGAGCAAGGGGAGCAAACGCTTGCAAAAAGCGCTGTAAATGCTGTTACAGGCTTTTCTTATCTTGTATCATCGGCCTTAAAAATGTATGATATACGGCAGCCTAAAGGCAAATCATCTGTTTTCAAGGAGGTTAGGCCTTACCTTGACGCAACGAGCTCAGACATCGAGCGCCAGGGATATATAAAATATCTTTCAGACGTCCTTCGCATTCCGGAGGAGAAGATATTGAGCGACTACATGAAGCAGCGGGGCACAGAGCCTGAACCCAAAGAGGAAGAGAAGGCAACGATAGGTATTGCGTACAATCCGCTCAAGGCTTCCACGGAACTCAATGCAATGCTCATTCTAATGAAGAACAGGGATCTTTTCGAACGCTTCAGAACGAAGGTTAAGGTATCGGACATGGTCGATCCTTTGGCTAGGAAGCTCTATACCGTTCTTGAGGATGCTTCGCGTCAGGATGTACGGACCCCTGAGATTCTTCTTCAAATGATCGAGCAGCAGGAACTGAAGGATCTTACAGTTACCGCATTCGCCAGTCCAATGTACGACAGGTCCAATGCTGAGAAGGTCTTGGAGGACGCAGTGCTCCAGATAAGGCTTCGTCGCCTTGAGGAGAAGCGCAACAGAGTACTCAGACTTCTAAGCAGCGGGGAAATGGAGAATATGGACGCAAGTGAGGTTGGGCAGTATCTTTCAATGAAGGCTTCGTTGGACAAGGACATCGAAGAACTCAAGGAAGAGATGGAACACAGGGAATAGAGATGACAGAGGAAAACAAACAGGAAATACTGCAGAAGCTGATCTATTCAGCTCAGAACGAAAACAAATTCACCGTGTCGGACTTGAAGGAGTACCTTTTGTCCGAGCACGTCGATGCCGATGAGGACATCGAATACTTCAGAAACCAACTTGAGAAGAAGAATCTGATAATCTCTGAGAGCGATGTGGAAACTCCGGATTTCATAGAGGAGCCTCCAACGGACGAGATGGAGGAAATCGAGGACGAAGAGGAGGACGATGCCCTTCTTGGTGGGGACGAAGACGATGAAATCCTCACTGACGACGTAGATGCATTGGACGTCCAGGAGCCTGCAGAGTCAGAGGACGAGACCGATGACGAAGACGATGATGATCTTGACGACGAGGACGACAGGATAGACGAAAAGGATTCGTACACCAAGAGCTTCATCCTTGAGAACTTCAACGACGGTTCGGGTCCAATGGACACCATGGCCAACATAGACGAGGACGTTGAGCATGCCGTTCACAGACCATCGGTCCTTGGGACGGACAAGGGAGAGACCAGCTCGGACGATCCAATAAGGCTGTACCTTCGTGAGATTGGAAAGGAGACCCTCCTTACTGCAGAGGAGGAAGTTGAGCTTTCCAAGCAAATGGAGGAGGGTGCCCTCATAATAAAGGGTGTCATCCACAAGTCCGGCATAATGATCACATGCTTTGCGAACATCCTTGAAAAGCTCAACACCCGCTACGAGGATGCCGAGGACTACAGCGCAAAGGACCAGAAGGAGCTCATAACCGAGCAGAAGAGATACTCCACGTTCTACAAGGAATCCCTCAAGGAGTTCCAAAGCGCACTTCGCAACTATGTGGAGCTCAAGCAGAACAAGCTTGCATCAGGCGAAGAGGTCCTCAAGAACGACGAACTTGTAAAGAAGAAGAACCAGCTTCTCAAGAAGCTTTCGCAAATAGAGCTTCAGCCTGAAGAGATAAACATGTTCACCGACAAGTTCATCAACGCAGAGCATGACATAAACGAACTCAAGAACAACAGGGCTATCCTTGAGCAGAAGCTTCATGTCTCCAACGACAAGGAGGTGAGGCAGCTTTCAAGGGACCTCGTCACCACAAGCAAGCGCGATGCCGTGGAACAGCGTCTTCAGATGCAGCTTGAGGACATAAAGGAGCTGATCACCCAGTACCAGACCACTGTGAGGAGCCTCAGAAAGATAGAGTTCGAGTTCGAGGACAGCTGTGATGTGATTCTGGCCCAGGCCCAGGAGATAAAGCGTGGAATGAAGATGCTCAAGACCGCAAAGGACAGGCTCATCCAGGCCAACCTGAGGCTCGTTGTCTCCATTGCCAAGAAGTACACCAACAGAGGTCTTCATTTCTTCGATCTCATCCAGGAAGGCAACATTGGTCTCATAAAGGCCGTAGAGAAGTTCGAGTACCGCAAGGGTTACAAGTTCTCTACCTACGCTACATGGTGGATAAGACAGGCCATAACAAGGAGCATAAGCGACCAGGCAAGGACCATAAGGGTCCCTGTCCACATGATAGAGCAGATCAACAAGGTCGTCCGCGAGTCCAGAATGCTCATGCAGACACTGGGAAGAGAGCCGACCGACGAGGAGATCGCCCAGAAGCTTGGTTGGCCTGAAAGCAAGGTCAAGACGGTCAAGAACGTTGCAAGGGAGCCTATAAGCCTTGAAACCCCTGTTGGAGAGGAGGAGGATTCCCTTCTTTCAGACTTCATCGAGGACAAGGAAGTTGAGAACCCGGCAACGCAGACATCGTTCGCACTGCTTCAGGAGCAGCTTCAGGAAGTACTTTCCACACTTCCACCAAGGGAGCAGGAGGTTCTCAAGATGCGTTTTGGCCTTGAGGACGGATACTCATTGACACTGGAAGAAGTTGGGTTGTATTTTGAAGTGACAAGAGAAAGGATCAGACAGATCGAAGCCAAGGCACTCAGAAGACTCAGACATCCCAAGCGTGCCAAGAAACTCAAGGATTACGTTTGATTTTATATAGATAGGTAGGAGTAAGGTAAATGAAGGAAATCTACAACACACTCAGCCAGCTTCAGGATGTTTTTGCTAGGATGTTTGAAATCGAAGACAAGATCAAGGAAATTCCAAAGGCTTTGGCCGACAAGGAAGCCGTGCTGCAAAAGACAAAGATTACTTACCTTGAACTTCATGACAAGAGCGAGAAAGTGAAGGAAGAGCTCAAGAACCTTCGCATCAGGCTTGATGAGGCCGGTGTAAAGAGGGAGACCAGCGAGAAGATGATGGAGACCATCACCCAAGCTAGAGAGTTCGAGACCCTTCAGAAAGAGATAGAGGGTGCCAAGAACGCCGAGCAGACGCTCAGAAAGAGCCTCATTGCCAAGGAGAAGTTCTATGACGAGCTCAACATGAAGCTCTCCGTCCAGGAGGAGATCATGGCTCAGCAGACCCAGGAGGTCGAAGAGGAGACCGCCGTCAAGGATGCACTCATTGCCGAGAACCAGGCTATTCTTGATGAAATCGTTGCAAAGAAGAACGAGCTTGCCAAGGACCTTGATCCAAACCTCGTGTTCAAGTTCGAGAGGATTATCAGAAACAAGGGCGGTGTTGGAATCGTTCCAGTGCATTCCATCGTATGCGAAGGCTGCCACATGACGCTTCCTGCACAGTTCGTCAACGATGTAAGGCGTGAAGACGAGATAAAGTTCTGCCCGTACTGCAGCAGAGTCCTCTACTACGAAGAGAGCGAGGACAGCGAGCATCTTGATGCTCTGTTCGATGCTTCAGACGATGTGGAGGATGGCGACGAAGAGGGCGGTGATGACAACGATAGTGGCTTCATCTCCGACGACGAGTTCAGCAACCTCGATACTCTTTGATTTCGTTTTTTGATATTTGAATCGTAAGGTTCTTCAAGCAATCGCTTTGGCGCTGGTTCTCCAGCGCCCGAGAGGAAAGTCCGAGCTCCATAGGACATGACGCCGGGTAACGCCCGGGAGCCGTAAGGCTACAGACAGTGCAACAGAAAGCAAACCGCCTGCTTTGCAGGTAAGGGTGAAATGGTGGGGTAAGAGCCCACCGGGAGCGTAGCGATGCGCTTCGCATGGTAAACCTCGTCAGGAGCAAGGCCAAGAAGCGTGTGGGTTGTCCGTCCAATACACGCGGGTAGGCTGCTAGATGCTGCCGGCAACGGCAGTGCCAGATAGATGATTGCATAAACAGAACTCGGCTTATGAAGGGCCTTTTTATTTTTTTTGAAAGGGGGATTGTATGAAAAGACATTCTTTTTTTGCAGTCTCCCTTTTTCTTTTGTTTGCATCATGCATTCTTGTTTCATGTATGGATGCAGAAAAAAGCTATAGGGAAGGGGACTACGAAGGTGTTGTGAAGGCCCTTGAATGGAAGAAGGTCCTGACGAACGACGACTACATCCTAAAGGCCGACAGTCTTTTTGCCTTGGGTCGCTATGACGAATCCCTCAAGAACTACATGCTCTTCCTTCTCCTTTCAGACTCCTCCGCCCCGCAACGTCAGCATGCAGTCAGTCGCTTCGTCCAACTGAACGGCTACGATTCGCTCACAATCCTCATTGTTGACAAGTCCGATGGCTTTGAGGCCAGAAAAGCGCTGTACAGAGCATACGCTGGGCTTGGTGACACGGAGCGTGCCGTCGATACCATTGGTCTGCTGTCCAATGAGATGACATATTCCCAGCTTGTTTCGTTCGTGCTGGAGCGTCCTGTTGAGGGTGAGTCCATAGCCAGGCTTTTTTCTTCGTGGTGGTTTGGAATCGAAGAAGGGGAGAAGAAGACGTTTTTGGATCTTCTGTGCCAGTATTCTGAGATGGACGGGCTTGATGAAAAGGCCACGAGGATTTGCCTTGAGACCACGGATGCAATGATTGCCGATTCCTACTATACTCAGGATGATGCCTTGCTTTCCGCTTTGCTCAAGACGAAGGGCAATATCCTTGAGAAGCTGTACGATAGGATAAATGCAAGGATGTATTGGAATCAGGCGTACAGGTTGAACCCTGATGACGTATCCCTTTTGGAAAAGCTTGGTAGATAAATTGATTGATTCTTTGTGACTAAGGATTTGTGAGATGATAGAAAGAGATGAACTAGGGCGTATCGTTGACCTTGAAGGTTGTCTTGGACCAGGTTTCCTGGAGGTTGAGAACCCATCGAGATACATTGGAAGCGAGTACATATATGGAAGAAAGAGCCCAAAGGAAGGCGACCTTAAGTGCGCCATGTGCTTTCCTGACATGTATGAAATTGGAATGTCAAACAATGCAATGAGGATCATATACGACATCCTCAACAGGTTCGATGGTGTATTCTGTGACAGAGTCTTTGCTGTGGCTCCTGACTTCGAGTCCATGCTCAGGGAGAAGAGGATTCCTTTGTTCACACTGCAGGAGCATCTTCCATTGTCGTCTTTGGATTTCCTTGGAATCTCGATTGGGTACGAGCTGTGCGCCACAAACATCCTTCAAATCCTTGATTTGGGTGGAATTGCCATAGATGCAGCTGACAGGAAGGAAAGCGACCCTATTGTCATAGCAGGCGGTCCTGCATCCACAAATCCACTTCCTTTCGCTAGGTTCTTCGATTTCGTTTATATTGGAGAAGCTGAGGCCTATTTCCAGGAATTGACCGATATCCTCAAGAAATACAAGAAAAGAAGCGAAAGGATAGAAGCGCTGAAGGCCATTCCTTGTCTATGGTATCCTGGAATAGAGAGGACAAAACGTGCTGTAGACCTCAAATTTGGAACACATGAAGAGCAGCCTGTACTTGAGCATTTCGTCGTTCCTTCGTTCCAAGTGGCCCAAGACCACGGAACTGCGGAGATCATGAGAGGGTGCCCCAATGGGTGTAGGTTCTGCCATGCTGGTCAGTACTATAAGCCGTTCAGGCAAAGGAACCTCAAGACAATATGCAACCTTGTTGCCCAAAGTGTCGATCAGTTGGGGTACAGGGAGGTGACGCTTTCATCTCTTTCATCTGGAGACTATCCAAGCCTGGACAAGCTCATAGGCATATTGAATTCACGCTACAAAAGCCGCAACGTCTCGTTCTCGCTTCCATCTCTTAAGGTAAACACATTCTCCCTTGGTATATTGGAACAGCTCTCAGAGGTCAGAAAGAGCAGCCTTACGTTTGCAATAGAGACTCCAATGCTCGAAGACCAGCACTCAATGAACAAGGAAGTCCCTGTGGAGCAGATCATAGACATAATCCAGGAAGCGAAGACCAGAGGATGGAAGCTTGCAAAATTCTATTTCATGGTGGGGCTTCCTTTCGTTGACAGGGAAAAGGAGAAGGACGACATCGTACAGTTCCTTTCAAAGATAAGGTCTGCAACGAAAATAAACATGAACATAAACATTGGAACCTTCATTCCAAAGGCACATACACCGTTCCAATGGGTGCAGCAGATGTCCATGGAGGAATCCGGTGAACATCTCAGAGGCATAAAGAAGGCCTTGATGCAGGCTATTCCAGGTATAAAGGTCTCGTACCATGAACCGTCCATATCCTTCCTTGAGGGCATTGTCTCACGTGGAGGCTATGAATGCGGAGACCTCATAAAGAAGGCCTATGAACTTGGCTGTAGAATGGATGCATGGGACGAATACATCAAATGGGACATGTGGATGAAAGCCATTGAAGACCTCCATTATGATACAAGTCCTAGGCATTGGGAGTTGGACGATGAGCTTCCATGGGATTCCGTTTCAATGAACGTTTCCAAGAAGTACCTAAAGGAGGAATACCTCAGGGCAAAGGACAGAAGGCTCACTTCAGTGTGCTCCGATTCCTGCAACCACAACTGCGGTGTATGTGGAGCCAAGGCCGCCCATGTCGTCAAGGCTCAGAACGAAGAGGCTTTTGAAGAAGGTCCTTCTGATGCAACTTGCTTTGAGAAAACGAAATATGACGTTATATACGACCCTTGCGACTATGTCCAGACCATAATAACGTATGAAAAGAGGGACAGAGCCGTCTATAGTTCACACATTGCAGTCATGAGACAGTTCGAGATGGCCTTCCAACGTGGCGGCATAAAGGTCCAGTTCACGCAGGGCTTCAATCCAAAGCCCAAGATGGAGTTCCTGAATCCTATCTCTATGGGAGTCACAGGCCTCAATGAGCTTCTTCTTTGCGAGCTTCCACGGCAGCAGGTCAACGACGACCTGGTTGCAATCCTCAACGATTCAATTGCCGATGGCTTTGTGGCAAAGTCAGTGCGAATGATCGAACCGGATCCTACAGGAAGGAAGATTTCGCTTTCGAGCAAAATGAAAGGATCTGTATACGAGATTGATGCATCAAACGATGCTGAAATACGCAGTATCCTGGAAGTGAAATGCAATGAGGGCAGCAACGACTATAAGGTGCTTTGCATGGGCTCAGGGATTTTTGAAGTCCATATCAATGGAGACAAGAACCTTTTCAAGCTTCTGTTCCCATCTGAAATGAGCAAGTTCCATATTGCCGGTTCCTGCCGCATAACACGCAAATACATAGAGATGGAGAAGATATGATAGACTATACTTTGCAAAAGTCCAACGATGAAAGAAAATGCATGTCGAATCTATACGACATAGTCTCATGTCTTAGAGATCCTATTGACGGATGTCCTTGGGACAAGGAGCAGATGCCTGTTGATATAATCCGCAGCATGCAAGGTGAAGTCTACGAATACATAGATGCCTTGAACGAAAAGGACAAAGCCCATCAATGCGAAGAGCTTGGCGATGTCTTTTTGAATCTTTTCCTTCTTGCCAAGATCCATGACCAGAACGGCGATTTCAAACTCAGCGATTGCTTGAACGATGCTTGTGAAAAATATATAAGGCGCCATCCACATGTCTTTTCCAATGTTGAGGTTTCAAATGCCGACGAGGTTCTTGTCAACTGGGCCAATATAAAGAAGAACGTCGAAGGTCGCACTCAGGTAGGTTTCTTCGATGGTGTGCCAAAGGATGCACCTGAACTTGAAAGATGCTATTCGATTTCAAAGAAAGCAGCCAAGGTTGGTTTTGACTGGAACTCAATTGATGGAACGTACGACAAGGTAAAGGAAGAACTGTCAGAGGTTCAGGCTGCTTCAACGCAGGATGAAAAGCTCGATGAGATAGGCGATCTTCTTTTCACAGTCGTTCAGGTCGCAAGAAAGAACCATATCAAACCACAGGACGCATTGGCCCATGCCAATTTGAAGTTCACAAAACGCTTTGAATATGTCATAGAAACCGCCAAAGCCCGTGGTATGGACTGCGAACATCTTACGAATTCCCAGATAGATGAGCTTTGGAACGAGGCAAAGCATTCTTGCTAATCTTGTTTTGAATTGTTTTTCCACTTCTCCAGTTTAACAGAATATGGATTATATACAATTTTTTTGAGAATATACTATGGCCATTATAGAGTACCCAAACTACAACGAAAGCCTTGTCTCCCTCGCTTCCTCAATACTCTCCTTCTATGGAGTGGACAATCCTGGACATCCATCGCTTCCTCAAATCGATTCTCTGTTGGCTCAAAAGAAACCTCGCAACATAGTCCTCATGCTGTTCGATGGATTTGGATACAACATAATGAGGAGAAACCTTCCTGCGGATAGCTTTCTTGCAAGACATATCGTCATGAGCTTTTCCTCAACGTTTCCTCCAACGACCGTCGCCGCTACGACAGCTTTGCGTTCTGGAAAGACTCCAATCGAAACAGGCTGGCTTGGTTGGTTTTCATATTACAAAGAGATCAATGAAGTTGTGACCACATTCACAAGCCACAGGTTTTATGATGACAGCTATGTAGGTCAGGACCTTGCAGCAAAGTACATTCCATATACTCCAATTGGAGTAAGGATAGGCAACGCCAATCCAGATGTCCTATACAGTGAGCTTGCACCTTTTTCAAAATTCAGGATAGGTTCCCTTTCCAAAATGGAAAGCTCCCTCACTACCCTACTCCCCAATGGAAAACGCAACTACGTCTACTGCTATTGGCCTGATCCTGACAGAACTATGCACGACTGTGGTGTCAACCATCCAAAATCCATTGAAACGGAAAGGTATATCGATTCATTCGTTGAATCCCTTACTGGAAAGTTCTCTGATACAATCTTCCTCATAGTCGCAGACCACGGTCTTATAGATGCCAGATATGTATATCTAAGCGATTATCCAAGACTCCTTTCAATGCTCAAGAGGCCGTTTTCGATTGAACCTCGTTCAGCCACTTTCTTTGTAAAGGATGGTATGGTTGAGTCCTTCAAAAAGGAATTCGAAGAATCCCTTGGAGACCATTTCATTCTAATGGATAGGAACGAGCTATTTGAAAGTGGCCTGCTTGGTTTGGGCACACCGCATCCAATGGTTGATGAATTCATGGGAGATTTCATTGCAATAGCAAAGGACGACAGTTGTCTGTCTATGGAAAGGCATGACAACGAGCTAATTGGAGTACATGCTGGCCTCACCCAAGACGAAATGCTTGTACCTTTGGTTGTGGTCGATAGGACTTAGTTGTTTGAAGTCTCTGTGGAGGTTGTCTGAGACTTGGATGTCATATCCTGCTCAAACGAACCTACGTACTCAAGATGCGACCAATAGAGGTTGCTGTAGACGTTTCCCTGTGCGCTTATCGCAGCATAGACGTGGATGTACTTTGAATCCTTGAGCTCTGACATGCGCGATGATCCAAGTCCAAAGCCATAGCTTGCGGTCTTGGAAGTCGAGCCGTCTTCATAGATCTCAATCCCCTCATCTGTGTTGTCTACAAGTTTCAAAGAGAACTTGGTATTGAAGCTTGAAGCTGATGTTATGTCCAAGTTGTATTTATATGCCTCTACAGGTTCTCCATTCGAATCGGTAAACGCATATACGCCATAGTCCGTCTCATCAACGGTGAACTCCCATACAGGGTTGTCGTTGGTCGCAGTCAAAGTGCTGACTCCGTATGGAATCGTACCCCTGTAGTCAGAGTTGAACTTCTTCACGAGTTCAGTGCTTAGTGAACTGTTCGTTGAGTCCGAGTAAACATACAGCAGCAACAATCCCATGTTTGGAGCATTCTCACCATCGTCTCCAGTGTAATAGTCCACCCTAATATTGAAGTTCAGAACCTTGTTCCCTTCACTATCCTCTTCTTCAGAGAGCTTACGCACAACCGTGGTATCTGAATTTGATGGCTCCCAGTATGTTGGTATTCCGCATGAGCATAAAAAAACAGACACCGCAGCAATCATGAGAACCATCATTGAACGGTGTCTGTATGACATATTCATGCCATCGTATTCCTTAAAGTGTATTCGCTATGTTCTTAGCGAGTTTGCCATACTCGGAATTTGGGTAGTCTGTGGCGACCTGCTCGAATACCGTACCAGCAAGTTGTGTGTTGCCCTGCTGTAGGTAGATTCTTGCAACATTGAACAATGCCTTTGCTGCAACGCCACTTTCCTTGTAGTCATCGAAGACCTTGTTGTAGAGGTCAAGAGCACCAGTGGTGTCCCCCATAGCCTCTGTGCAGGCTGCTTCGTTGACTAGAGCGATTGGAGCAAGATAAATCTTCGTATTGAGCTCGTATGCCTTATGGAATGCATCCTTCGCAGAAGCATAGTCCTCTTGGTCATAATGAGCCAATCCAAGAAGATAAGATGCCTTGACGGATGTATAGGAAGAACCCTTTACCATTGTGGCAAGCTCAGCTTCGTATGAATCCCAGTCTGGGGTCTCAGATGCTGCAAGCTCAGAGTACTTCTCCTCCATCTCAGCAATCTTTATCTGAGCAGAATCGCTCGACTTTGAAGAAGAACCAACGATGACGACTATCGCCACCACGACTATTGCAACAGCCGCAAGTGAGATAAGAATCGTCTTCAGGTTCTTTTCAAAGAACGCAGAGATACCGTTTATGAGTTTCTGCTCAGCGGTATTCTCTACTTCCTTTCTCAACTTCTTCTTCGCCATCGCTTATTTCTCCTCACGTGAAGAAATCAAGTCTGCAAAGGTGACTGTGTCGTCATCATCAGAGTTTGACATGTACTTAGCCACTTCAGACTGCTGGTCTCGCTTCTTCATCTCCTTGATGGAGAGAGAGAGCTTCTGATTCTTTGGATCGACATCCATGACCATTGCCGTCACTGTGTCGCCTACATTGAATCTCTTGAGGACTTCGTCTGTGTACTCCTCGTCTGGACCAACAAGTGCATACTTTGGAATTAGACCCTCGATATCGCCCAGGACCTTCACAAACACACCAAAGTCAGCTACGTTCGAAACTGTACCTGTGATTGTGGAGAACTTTGGATACTGGTGCTTGAGAGTCTGCCAAGGATTGCTTTCAAGCTGCTTGACACCAAGTCTGATTCTGCGGTTTTCCGGCTCAACCTTTGTGATTGTGACATCAATGACATCACCTTCCTTGCAGAACGAAGACATGTTCTTGACTTTCTTTGTCCATGAAACATCATCGACATGGAGGAAGCCGTCGATTCCCTCTTCAAGGTTCACGAATGCTCCGCTGTTCGTGATTTTCACGACTGGTCTGGAAAGGACCGTTCCAACTGGATATCTTTCAGCTATCGTATCCCATGGATTGTCATAGAGCTGCTTGATACCAAGGGAGACACGCTTCTTCTCAAGGTCATAGCCCAGAATCTTGCACTGTACGACATCACCAATGTTGAGGACTTCCTTTGGATTGTTGACGCGCTTCGTCCAACTGAGCTCTGAAATGTGGGCAAGGCCTTCAATTCCAGGAGCGATCTCAATGAACACTCCAAACGTCGTCATCTTGGTCACTGGAGCCGTTACAACATCGCCAACCTTGAAGTTGTCTTCGAATGTCGTCCATGGATCCTGCTGCATGTGCTTGAGGGAAAGATTGATCTTCTTCGTTTCAGGATCGATGTTGATGAGTCTGAGCTGGATCTTCTCTCCTTTCTTGACATAGTCGCGTGGGCGGTTCACATGTCCCCATGACATGTCGTTGAGATGGAGCAGTCCGTCGAAACCACCAAGGTCGATGAATGCACCAAAGCTTGTGAACGACTTTGCAACACCCTCGACGACATCGCCGATCTTGACTGTGGAGAAGAACTTCTCCTTGTTTTCCTTTATCTTCCTTTCCAGATAGTCACGTCTGGAAACAACGCTCTTGAGCTTGCTTCCACCGTGGAACTTTTCAATGATGAAGTAATCTGAGACTCCAATGAGAGACTCTGGGTTCTCGGTTCTTGTGATGTCAGCCTTCGAGAGAGGGCAGAAACCATAGTAGTCGGCACCAAGGTCAACTTCAAAGCCACCGTTGATGACCTTGACGAACTTGCCTTCCACAGGTGTCTTGTCTTCAGCTGCCTGTCTGAGCTCTTCGCCCTTGGCTTTGACATCGGCCTTCTTCTTGGAAATGATGACCTGTCCACCCTTTCCTTCCTTGTTGACGATGAGAACCGTCACAGGATCGCCAATCGATGGGACTTCATCGAATTCGTCCATTGGGATTCTTCCCTCGGACTTGTAACCGACGTCAACAAACACATACTCGTTATTGACCTGAACCACAGTACCGGTAACGAGCTGACCGTCCTCGATTCCATCAAGAGATTTTAGATATTCCTCCTGCAGTACGCTCTGCATCTCGGTATCTTTGTTTTGCATTTCTCTTTCTTCAGACACTTTTGTTCTCCTGATCCTTATATTTCTACTTTATAGATATGCCTTTTACGGCTTTTATCACTTTCTCACAAACTTCATTTATGGTCAAGTATGAAGTATCTATATAAACGGCATCTGGTGCAATTTTTAGTCCGCCTACAGGCTTGTTCCTGTCTATTGCATCCCTTTCGTTTATCTCCTTGAGTATGGTGTCGTAGTCCATGACTCCTGGATTCTGTTCATAGCGCCTTCTCGCCCTTATCTCAGGAAGCGCATCGAAGAAAAACTTATGTTCGGCATTTGGAAACACCACAGTGGTCATGTCCCTTCCCTCTGCAACGACATCCATCCTCTTTGTCAGATCATGGATCCTTTCGTTGACTATGCTTCTGACCTGAGGATTGACTGACACCTTGGATGACCAGATGTCTATTGATGGATGGTGTAGCTTGTCCTCCACATCCTCTCCATCAAGGTAGAAACGTCCATCCTTGACATCGAACTGCGCCTCTTTAGCGGCCTTCACACAGTCATCGGGCTTTGCGGGATCCAACCCAAGGTTTAGTATCCTGTACGTCACCCCTCGGTAGAAGTTTCCGGAATTGAGGTAGTACATTCCAAGTTCGTCAGATACCATCTTTGCAATGGAGCTCTTCCCTACTCCCGCAGGTCCGTCTATGGCGACTATCATCTTGCCTTTCTCCCCTTTGCATCTTCGATGAGGGAGTTCACCTCGCTCTTTGTCAGCTTTCTGTACTTCCCAAGTCCAAGCTCCCCAAGCTCTATGTGTCCAATCCTTATTCTTGTGAGCCTTTTAACCTCGTATCCCATGGCTTCGAACATATTCCTTATCTCCCTGTTCTTGCCTTCTGTAAGGACAACACTTGCATCTCGCTTTCCAAGGATTCTGTATGACTTTATCCTGTAAGGCCTTATCAGACCTCTATATGCATCGTCCATGTCCTTCTTTAGTATTTCAAGGTCGGTTCTGACGATGTACTCCTTCTCCGTCTCGGAAGAAGGATGCATTATGAGGTTCGCAAAGTCTCCGTCGTTGGTGAAGAGTATGAGCCCCTGAGAGTCCTTGTCCAGTCTTCCAACATTGAAAAGAAGACTCTTTTCAGGGACGTCTATGAGATCCCTTGCGTAGGCGGTTTCGTTTGGATCGTAGTTTGTACACACATAGCCCCTTGGTTTGTTGAGGGCATAGTAGTAGTTCCTCTCCTCCGGCTCTGCAAGCATATCGTCAACATAGACTATGTCGTCTTCGTTGACCTTGGTTCCAAGCTCCGTGACCTTTCTGTTGTTGACCATGACACGGCCTTGGGTTATGAGCTCTTCGCAGCCTCTTCTTGAGCCAACACCGCATTTTGCAAGGTAGCTCTGCAATCGTATAGGATACTCAATCTTCATCTTCTTTCTCGAACCTCTGTCTGTCTATTTCCGAAAGCTTTGGTAGTGCGCTTATGGTCTCAAGCTTGAAAGTATACAAAAACTTCCTCGTCGTTCCATAGAGGCATGGATGCCCTTGTACGTCCTTTCTTCCAACGACCTTTATGTAATCCCTTTCCCTTAGAATCCTTATGATGGAGTCCGAGACGACACCCCTTATCTTCGTTATCTCGCCCCTTGTAATCGGCTGCGAATACGCCACTATGGCCAACGTCTCCATTGCGGCCTTCGAAAGGCGCTTGTCTATCTTCTTTCCATAGCACGCACGAAGCTTGTCGTTGAGATTCGTGCATGGGACGAACGAAAATGTCTCCGCTGATTCCACCAATGCAAGCCCATGGTCTGCGGAGTAGAATGCCTCTGAGAGCTCTGAAAGGGCGTCTCTTGCCTTGTTCTCCTCCAGCCCCGTCATCCTGCATATCCTTTCGACGGACAGGGGTTCGTTTTCCAAAAAGAGAACAGCTTCAATCAATCTGGCGTTTTCACTTAAAGTCATCCCGCAGATTATAGCCTAAATCAAACGTCCAAGTCATCATCAAACTTGTCGTTTGAATCATCATCTACGTCTTCTTCGCCTTCCCCTTCGTTTTCGTCTTCGACTATGGAGAAATCGTCCTGGTCTTCCAGCTGGTTCTCCACAATCTCGTCGTATTGGTCATCGTAGTCGTCTGCAAGGTTTGGGTTCCAGTCCATAGGACGCTTCGTGAGGATCATGTCTCCAAACGGCTCCGGTTGGTCTACGAGGACTATTTTGTCCTTTACTGCCTCAAGGACCGCAAGGAACGAGCAAATGACATGTTCAGGTGTCTTCTTCACGAAAAGGTCTGAGAACATTATCGTGTCGCGGGTTTCAAACAGTTCGTTCATAAGCGCGACCTTCTCCTTCTCGGATACATCTTCATATATGTTGAAGACCTTCTCTTCTATGAAGTTGTAGTCCTTCATCATCTTAGCGAACGTCTCAAGGAGGTCCTGGACCGTGACGTCCTCCCAAAGCTCTTCGTCCGAGAAAGGAACCATGAACTCCGATTGCTTTCTTGCAACTACGAAGTCGTCAGACTTGTCGGTACCCATGAGGAGCTCCGAGTACTTCTTGAACTTGGAGTATTCAAGAAGCCTTTCCACGAGCTCCTCCCTTGGGTCTACATACTCTTCATCGAATTCGACTTCTATTGGAAGCATCATCTGGCTCTTTATCCAAATGAGTTCAGCCGCCATCTTGTAGAACTCCGACAGATCCTGAAGCCCAATCTGCTCCGCATTGTGAATGTATTCGAGAAACTGATCCGTAATCTGAGCGATTGGGATGTCATAGATGTTTATCTCCGCCTTCTGTATGTATGACAGAAGTACATCAAGAGGCCCATCGTATGCAGATGTGTGGAATTCTACCATTCAGCAAGCCCTATCCTTCAAGCCTTTCCTTTATTGTTCATCTGATGATGCCGGCTGTGATGCGGTATCCGATGATCCAAACATCGCAACCCTTAGCCTTCCATCGAGTTCCGACATCACATCAGGGTTCTGCTTGAGGAACGTTATCGCATTGTCCCTTCCCTGCCCTATCTTCTCTCCGTTGTAGGAATACCAGGATCCCGTCTTCTCAAGGAAACCGTATTTCAGCGCTCCGTCCAAAAGACCTCCAGCATAGGAGATGCCTTCGTTGAAGTAGAGGTCAAGCTCCACCTTCCTGAACGGTGGTGCCACCTTGTTCTTGACGATCTTTACCCTGACTCTGTTCCCAATGAACTCATCCGCTCCCTTCGAAATGGTCTCGATCTTTCGAACGTCCATTCTGACCGAGCTGTAGAACTTGAGGGCGTTTCCACCTGTCGTCGTCTCCGGGTTTCCAAACATGACGCCAATCTTCATCCTTATCTGATTGATGAAGATAATGGTCGTCTTGCTCTTTGCAAGTATTCCTGTGAGCTTCCTTAGCGCCTGGCTCATAAGGCGTGCCTGAAGACCCATGTGGGAATCCCCCATGTCCCCTTCCAGCTCCGCCTGTGGAGTAAGGGCCGCAACGGAGTCGACGACTATTATGTCAACGGCACCGCTTCTTACCAAGGATTCTGCAACTTCCAAGGCCTGTTCTCCGCTGTCTGGCTGGGATATCCAAAGCTCGTCGGTGTTTACTCCCAGCTTCTTTGCATAGGCTGGGTCGAGGGCATGCTCCGCATCTATGAAAGCTGCGATTCCACCAGCCTTCTGAGCCTCTGCTATTGCATGCAGCGCCAACGTGGTCTTTCCAGACGACTCAGGTCCATATATCTCAATTATCCTTCCCCTTGGGTATCCTCCAACGCCAAGCGCTTCGTCAAGCAGAATCGAACCCGATGGAATGACCTCAACGTTCTTGGATACTGAGCTGTCTCCAAGTCTCATGAGTGAGCCCTTTCCAAACTCCTTGTCTATCTGCTGCCTTGCAGCTTCAAGTGCCTCCATCTTGTGCTTGAGCATATCGTTCTCTTTGTTTTCAACAATCTTCTCTTTAGCCATAGCAAAACTCCTAATGTCTATCTAATCAACCATCCAAGATTCCAAGGTTCACTTTCCTGCGAAAAGATCGTCTGAATCCATGAGGATCGTCACAGGTCCGTCGTTTTCGTAGCACACATGCATGTGCGCCCCAAATACACCATGTTCAACGCAGAAGCCTTTGTCCCTGAGCACCTTGATGAAGTACTCATAGAGCATGTTTGCATGCTCAGGCTTTCCTGCTTCATCGTACGAAGGCCTATTGCCTTTGCGTATGTTTGCATAAAGCGTGAACTGGCTCACTACAAGGAACGACCCTTTGACGTCTCCAACGCTTAGGTTCATCTTGTCGTTCTCGTCCTTGAATATCCTTAGCTTGGATATCTTCTCCGCCATCTTCATGCAAACGCTTTCGTCATCGCTGTCTGCAACGCCGAGGTAGACCAAAAGCCCTTCCTTTATGGCTCCGACCTGGACTTCATCCACCGCAACGCTTGCATCTTTGACTCTTTGTACAACGGCTCTCATGGTTTTGTCACTTCATTCCAACGGACATAGTGTCCACGAAGAGCCTCTTATCGGATGCCTTGAAGAATGCAGACCCAGTAACGGCTGCGTCCACACCAGCTTCATATACGTCAGGCATGGTCTTTTCGTTTATGCCTCCGTCAATTGACACGAGGTATCTCCTCTCCCTTCTTTCCCTGACAAGCCACTTCACCTTGTCAAGGCTGGAATGTATGAAGCTTTGTCCTCCAAAGCCCGGATTCACGCTCATGACAAGGACTAAGTCGACTTCGTCCAGGATAGGTCCAAGCAACTCTACATCCGTTGCAGGTCTTATTGAGATACCTGCAAGGCTGCCAAGGTCCCTTATCCTCCTAAGGACGGAGACAGCGTCATCGCATGCTTCGTAGTGGACCGTCACGGCCTGGGAGCCTGCCGATACGAACTGCTCTACGTACCTGATTGGGTCGTCTATCATGAGGTGTGTATCGAAGAAAAGGCTGGAATGAGGCCTTGCGTCCTGGATGAACTTTGGACCAAACGTTATATTGGGGACGAACGATCCATCCATGACGTCAAGGTGCACCCACGGTGCTGTGCTTTCATCGATTTGCCTCAACGCTCCCCTCATGTCCGAAAAGTCCGCGGACAGAACTGAAGGGGCTATCTTCACTCTTCTTTCCATATACCACAACATATAGCACCAATCGTAGACTTTTTGAAGCCCAAACGATCCGTTTTCAAGAAATTTCCTTAACATTTCAATAGTATTTCACCACAAATTTTGTACATAATATGCAAAATTATGCAAAAACACCATACAAACCCCATGAAGATCCAAAAAATGCCAATGGAGGTCAACGATGCTCGGCAGAAGCATAATTTTGTTGCCCAAAAGATTTTTTTATGCTACCTTATGAATGTAGATTAAAGATAAAGAACAAAAGCACATACCTGAGCAGGCGAATGTCTGCCCTTTTTTATTTACCTTTCACCTACGATGAAAGCAGGAAGCAGAACAAGGAGCAAAAAATGACTGCAACTGAAGTTAGAGACTTGATTAGCAATGATTTATGGCAGAACACCAATATAGCCTCTGTGGGTGTGGATGATTTCAAGAAGCTTGACGAAGCCGCTGCGAAGCTTACAGAGGCGGAGGACAAGCAGGAGTTCAAAAACGCATGCGAAGCCCTGTTGGAGGAGAACCACAGCAACTCGATAGCCATAAGATATCTGGCAACCATAACAGGCCGCCATCCAATGGATGACAGGTATATCTTCACGGTACTGGAGCAGTACTACGAAGCTTCAAGGTGGGACGAGGTCATCTACCTAGGCAACAAGATACTTACGTTCAACGAAAGCTCCTATGCCCTCAAGGTCCTTGCCGACTGCTACGAGACACTCAAGGACGAGGAGAAGAAGATAGAGACTTGGGAAAGACTCGTGAAGGTCGACTTCGAAGAGACTGAGGTCCTCTACAAACTTGCCTCTTATTTCGAAGCCAAGGGAGAGACCCAGACGGCCCTCAACTACTACCGCAGCATAATCCGCAGGCACATAAAGGCACAGGATCTCACGGCTCTCAAGAACGTGTGGACCAAGATCGTCTCCCTCAAGGGAGAGAGCCCTGAATACCTCATTGGGCTTGCATCCAAGATAGCGGATTCAATGGGAAACGAGAAAGGCGTGTACTTCCTCAACTACATATACGAGAAGGGAAACTTCGACACCAACACCAAAATCGACATACTGAAGGCCATAATCAAGTACGCACCGCATGACCTTGCGTCAAGGGACCAGCTCATTGAGCTGTGGAAGGACAAATACAAGGACAATCCAAGGCTTGAGTACTGCCTCAACAATACCGGAATCCTAAACGACTACCTCAACATCAACGTTGCAATTGAGAAATTCGAAAAGGAGATCGAGTTCGTGGAGGGTGCGTTTGTGTACCACGAGACCTGGAAGCTTGGAAGGATAATGAAGATTCTCAAGGACGAGATGCAGATAATGTTCGCAGGCAAGGGCACACACACGATGAGCTGCTCCATGGCGTTCAAGAGCCTGAGGGTCCTTCCAAAGAGCCATATCTGGGTTCTCAAGGCTGCAGTTCCAAAGGAAAGGCTTGCTGCAAAGTTCAAGCAGGACATCCAGTGGGGGCTAAAGGTCCTTCTCTCCTCTTTTGGCAATCAGGCTTCGTTTAAGCAGATGAAGGCTGAACTCTGCCCTTCAGTCCTCTCTGAGAAGGAGTATTCCACATGGGCTGCAGCGGCAAAGAAGGAGCTTACTACGAACCCATACTTTGGCATAAGCGAAAGCTCTAACGACATCTACGTTCTTAGGACAAGCCCAATAACGTATGAGGAGAAGACCCTAAGTCTCTTCAAGAACGCAAAGGACATCTACGAGAAGATAAAGATAATGAAGGATTTCATCGCCCACAAGGGACAGACCGACAGCGATGAGTTCGCCAACATGGTCGCATTCTTCGAAGGAAAGGCCCAGACCTCCGGCAACGAAGGCGTCATAGCATACCTTGTCCTCAACGAGCTCAAAGGCCGCAACGGAATGAGCTTCGTGAACGTCAACGGCACGTTTGCAGACTACTATGCACGCATTTCCAACGTTGGCTCGTTCTTCACATCAATACAGGATGCAGAGCTCAAGAGGGCCTTCATAGACGGCATCATGGACAGCGAAGAGAACTGGCAGGACATCCTCATCTCTCTCTATCCATTGTACATGACGACCTACATGGCCGACTGCATCCGCAAAGGTCCACGCAAGAACGCATTGACAAAAGTCCTTGCACAGGCCGCCCTCAACTACAAGGACGACCCCGACTTCTTCCTCTACCTTGACAAGACGTTCTCTGACAAGGACTGGGCAAAGGCCAAATGCTCCTCAGAGTCCCTTCTTCTCACCAAGCTCTCCCTCCTTGCCGTCGTCAACAGGAAGATAGACAACCAGACCGATGTCTCTGAGAACAAAAAGCGCCAGAAGCTTCTGGACGCCAACCTCTTTTCGGAGGATAGACTCGTCTACCGCTATCTTGACCAGGCCGATGCATACCAGGCCCAGAAGCTCTACTCCATGCTCAAAGGCATACCTGACATAGAGAACAGCAAACTTTCAGTGAAGCACTACATCTCCACAAAGTTCCCTGAGGACTGGGAGGCCATAACCGGCGACAATCCAAACAAAGCCATAGACAAGAAGAAGATAATTCCAAAGGGGCTTCTGTGCACTCAGGCTTTGCTTGATGCAAAGACAGCCGAGCTCGACCATATCATGAACGTTGAGATTCCTGAGAACTCCAAGGAGATTGGAACTGCAAGGGAGCTTGGAGACCTTCGTGAGAACGCCGAATACCAGTACGGCAAGGACAAACAGAAGAACCTCAATTTCCTTATGAACAAGCTTACTGACGAAATCTCCGTAGCCCAGGTCGTCAAGCCTGAGGATGTTGACCTCCAGTACGTAAGCTTTGGAACAAAGGCCACATTCCATGACAACGCCACAGGCGAGGAAGTGACCTACACCATCATGGGACCATGGGAGTCCGACCCAACCAAGAACATCCTCAACTTCAAGGCCCCACTTGGCCAGAAGCTCTACAACCTTGAGAAGGGAGAGGAAACCAAGTTCACCATCAACGGCGTTGACTACGACTACACCGTCAAGGACATCCAGCTGGCTGACTTCTAATCCCCTTCTCTGTTTCAAACGACAAAGGGCTGCGCCACAAGGTCTTATCGACCATGGTTGCAGCCCTTTGTTTTGTGCTCAAACATGACATGAAAACGTCAAAAACCGTTTTTCTAGGCAAACATATGTACACAAACAGCCAAAAAGAAGGCCTTTTATGTCACTGTGTAGTTATTAGAAAAGCCTTTTCAATGATAAGGAGACTTTCCTCTGGTTTGGATAATCCTGCAGACGTCCTATATAGCTTCAAGCTTTCTGTAGTTGACGGCAAAGCATATGATTTCTGCGACCGATGTGATGAGCCATGAGAAAATGTACAGCAGATATAGAGAAGGTATTGTATGGAAATAAGCAAATACAGTATAGATCCATACAACACGGAACACGCAGGATCCCATGATGACGATGACAGTTGGCGCAAAGCTCTTTCCAATGCCGCGACAGGCTGCAATCGTACAATCCATGAAGGCACTGAAGGCATAGGAGAAGCACATGATTCCAGTGCGTTGAAGCCCTGCTTCGATGACGGCTTCGTCATTGGCGAACAGAGACAGAAACTCTCTGCCAAAAAGGAACAAAGCACCTCCGAGCACTGCACCCGCTAGGAATGAATATACTATACCTATGAAGTAGCTTTTCAGTACACGGTCATGTTTTGCTGCTCCTAGGTTCTGTCCCATAAAGGTGGAACAGGCGGTGTAGAATGCAGCCATGACGTTGTAGATGATGGCATCGGCATTGGCGGCAGCTGAGTTTCCTTCCACCATGACTGAATCAAATGTGTTGACAGCACCTTGTATGAAGAGGTTTGCAATGGCAAAAATGGAATGTTGGAATCCAGCAGGAATCCCCAATCCAAGAATGCGTTTTTGTTCGGATTTGTCTATTCCTTTTTTTAAGTCTTGAAGGCGAAAAGAGCAGTCGTCCTGTTGCTTTCCCATGTGCACTAGGATAAGCACTGCAGACACATATTGCGTTATGATACTGGCAAGTGCGACACCGTCCTCCGCCATATTGCATATAATGACGAAAAAAAGGTTGAATATCACATTGAGGATGCCTGCGACCATGAGGTATGCAAGTGGACGCTTCGTATCTCCGTTTGCACTGAGAACTCCATTGCCAAAATTGAAAATCCCTAGAGCCGGCATACCCAATGCATAGATGCGGAAATAGAGTTCAGCTCCATCTATAAGGTCTTCCTTTGTGCCAAGCACCTCAAGTATGAAACGTGCTGAAACGAGGCAAAGCACCATGATGATGCAACCCATCGAAAGGCAGATTACAAATGATGTTCGTATGGATGCACGTGTGCGTGGCTTATCCTGAGCCCCAAGATGCTGCGCAACTCGGACATTGACCGCACTTCCCATACCTATCAGGAATCCTGTAAACAAGGACACCAGAATTGTAGTCGAGCCTACAGATCCAAGGGCCTCTGCACTTGAGAATTTGCCTACGACAGCCACATCAGCCATATTGAAAAGCACCTGCAAAAGCTGTGACAGCATAAGCGGAACGCTGAAAAGGAACATATTCTTCCACAGAGAACCTTCAACCATTTGAATCTCTCTGTGTGTGTTTCTGATACTCAAAGATTGATTTGCCATGTTCTTCGCCTTGGTGAATTGAAAACCACAGTCCCCTCTTTTTTACGTGTGCCAAGGATATCCAAACGCATGGTTTTTATCAATGTCTTTTCTCAACTGGTCGTAAGGCATGGCTATATGAAATACGAACTGAACCTCATTGAAAAGTACAAGGACGGCAGGGCCGAAGGGATTAACGAAGGTGTTTCCATTGGCGAAGCCAACGAAAGGAACCGCATGGTCAAGGAAATGAATGCTAACGGAATACCAATCCCTGTCATTGCAAGATGCGCTTCGATTTCTGAAGGACAGGTCGAGGAGATATTGAAAAGCTGACCGTTTGGGCCGTGGACTATCGAATTGGTTCGCGGCAACCGCAACTGATATTGAAGGACGTAGTTCACCATGTATAAATACGAACTGAACCTCATGGAGAAATACAAGGACGGAAAGTCTGAAGGAATCAATGAAGGAATCTCCATTGGCGAAGCCAATGCTACCAACCGCATGGTCAAAAACCTAAAGGAACAAGGAGTCTCCGCTGAAGTCATAGCAAAGGCTGCGAACCTAAGCGTTGAGGAAGTCAACAGAATCCATTAGTGTCAAGCTCTTTGTATTTGATGGCATCAGCCTAAAGCCTTTGTCCTTTTTTCCAACAACTTTCTTAGCTTTCGCATTTCAAACCATGTGAATGGTCTGCATGGCAGTGAGTTCACTTCATCCAACGAAATCCACTCCAAACGGGTGAATTCGGAGGGAGAAATGGAGGGTTCGGAGACATAGGTCTTGAAGAAGAAGGTCGTCCAATGGAAGAACGGTGGTAGGCATAATGTCCAGGATCCCAAGTATGAACGCTGAATGGGGCTCAGGTCGCAGCCGGTTTCCTCACAGAATTCGCGCATGGCGGTTTCTAGGTAGGTTTCGCCCTTCTCCCTCCCGCCGCCTGGGACGGACCATTTGCCAATGAAAGGCTTCTTTGAGCGTATTCCAATGAGTATTCGGCCATCCCTGACAAGTCCTATTCCTGCGCCTTTGTATGGGAACCGCATGGCAAACCTTCCTCCAATCAGCCTAGGCAACGGCCGTCATTTGCGTAGAATCTCTTGAGGTAGTCCTGTTTGAATGATTGGAAGTGGTCCTCTTCAATGGTTCTACGGACCTTGACCATGAGGTGGTAGAGGTATGTGAGGTTGTGCTCGGTTGCAAGCATTCCTCCAAGCATCTCGTTGCACTTGAACATGTGGCGCATGTAGGCCCTTGAGTAGTGGGTGCACGCTTCGCAGGTGCAGCCTTCCTGGATTGGTCTGTGGTCGAACTCGTTGAAAGAACGTGAAAGGGTCAGCATTCCATCGTCCGTGAATACCGATCCGTTGCGTGCCGTGCGGGTTGCCAATACACAGTCGAATAGGTCAATTCCGTTCTCAACGGCTTCCAGTATGTAGTCAGGTGTTCCTATCCCCATGACATAGCGTGGCTTTGCATCGGTTACAGCGTCTGCGGTGATTGCAAGGTAGTGGCAGAAATCCTCCTTGGATTCTCCAACCGAGAGGCCTCCTATTGCTATTCCTGGGAAGTCCATGGACCCTATGACATGTGCGCTCTTGCGTCTTAGGTCTTCGTAGAAACCTCCCTGCACTATTCCAAACAGGTTCCCTCTGAATGCACGGCCTGTCGTATCCAAAAGCGAATCCCTGTGGATTATGGCGCGCTCCGCCCAAAGATGGGTGATGTCCATGGCATGGAGCGTTTCCTTCCAGGAGATTCCAGGTGCGGAGCATACATCAAGCATCATGGCTATGTCAGATCCTATTGTCTGTTGTATATCAACGACCTTCTCCGGCGTGAATACATGCTTTGACCCGTCTATGTGGCTTTGGAACTTGACTCCCATCTCGTGTATCTTTCGTAGGGAGCTGAGAGAGAACACTTGGAACCCCCCGCTATCAGTCAGGATGTTCCCATGCCAGTTGCTGAAATCGTGGAGTCCATCGAACGATGCAAGTACGTCTACACCGGGTCTTAGGTATAGGTGATATGTGTTTCCAAGTATGAGGTTGTAGCCTATCTGAGCCACTCTGTCATGATATATCCCCTTTACGGTGCCGTTCGTTCCAACCGGCATGAACGTGGGGGTCTGGACCACTCCGTGGCCAAGCTTTATCTCTCCGGTTCGTGCCTTGCAATGGCAGTCCTTGTGATGCAGCGTGTATATCCTATCGGCCATAGATTCACCTCGTAAACTCACTTGTAAGTATTCATTTCATTATTATGGACATGATTCCTGAAAGTCCAAGAATCACAGCAAATGGTATCAGAATACCAAGCCATGGGGCAATAACCCCTTGGTCTGCAAGTATGACGGTCATCATTTGGATTACATAGTAGACTACGGCTATGCATATAGAGCAGATCAAGGAGAAGAAAAGGACGTTCTTCTTGAACCTGTAGTTCATGCTGCATGCAATGACCATCATGATAAGGGGCGTAAGGCAGCTGAAGATTCGTTTGTAGTACTCCGTTCCAAGCCTTGCATATTCGTCTGGGTTGAGTCCTTTCATACGAAGAAGATATGCATGGGCCAGATCCAGCGACATCTTAGAAATCTCAGACGACAGGTTTCTGAAAAGCTGTGGTTCAAGCTTCATGCGCTCTACATCCAGCATACCCAAATACGATACGTCAACCGTTTCGCCATCATGGGTCTGCTTGGTTGTGTAGACATAGCAGTCGTTGAAAGTCCAAAAACCTTCAGCTTCGTTGTATACAGCCTTGTATGCATCTATCCTTCTAAGGCCTGTACCTGAATTTGCATTCGAATCTGCGTTCGAACTTGAGTCTGGGATACTGTCCTTTTCTCCCGACTTCCCACTCAGTTCGATATACGACACATTGTACAGCGTTGAGGTTTCGTCCTCGTAGCGTGAGGCATAGACCATGTAGCCGTCCTGCATGTCGCTTAGTGCAATGTCGGTGTTGTCAAGGGAGCTGTCGCTTGTTGCAAACTGCGTCCTTGAATCCTTGAGGTTGGAGTTCTTTATCGCAATGGTTTCGTTGAATCCAAAGTAGAACAGCGCAAGCATCACTGCAAGTATCAGAAGAGGCGTCACGACACGTCTTGAGCTTACGCCTGAGTTTAGTACGCATATCATTTCATTGCTTGCATTTAGCATTGAAAGGAAATAAGTCGTCGAAAACAGGAACGACGGACCCAACGCAAGGAGGAACGCTTCAGGATAGTATAGCATGGAAAGCATGAACGCCTTTCCAAAACCCAATGAATGGCCAATGTAGGAGTCAAGGTTGGAGAAAAGGTCCACTCCAACAAGCATAAGGGCTGCAAGCAACGCCGTGGCCAACCCCACCTTAAGGACCGATATCAGTGTATACTTCGTAAGGACTTTCATCTTCGCCACCCTTCCCTATCTCTTACGAAGTTTCAGTAGAAGGACAACCCCTATGAAGAACACAAGTGCATCGGGGAACCAAATGAAGATTGCAGGATGCAGGGACGTCATTATGGCTCTTGTATGCATGTAGTACAAAAGGAACCAGTACATGCATGCAATGAGCATGGAAAGCCCAAAGCCAAGAAGACGCCCGTTCTTGACTCTGAAGAACGATATTGGAAAAGCAATGAACACCAGGAACGTACATGCAAACGAAAGTGCGATCTTTTTCTGAAGCTCCGTCCTGTAGTACTGGAAATAGAAGCTGAAGCTTCGTCTGTCCTGTCGTTCCACAACATCATTGACTCTTCTGTATAGGGATCCTGCGTCTATGGTTTTGCCGTCTTCAAGAGAGAACAGCTCTTCAGCCACAGAAGACGTGAGACGTCTTACATCCTCGGCCTTCTGAGCCTTGAGAGAGTCGTTCTCCTCCCTTCTCTCATTCGTGAGGGTCATGAGCTGTCTTATGGACATTTGGGAAGGGGTTATGTTCACATTGGCACCCGTCTGGGACGAAAGGTTGATGTACATTGTCATTGATGATGCCTTTGCAAGGGAATAGGATTCAAGCGAAGTGGAATCCGTTGCAAGTATCTGGGGGTTATCCATATCTATACGATATATGAACCTATCTATGTCAACGACACTGAACGACCCCTTGTCTGCAAACACCACGCGGCTGTTGTTTGGATCGGAGTCGTCGAATATGAGCATGTCGTGGACTTCGTTCTTGTCCACAAGTCCGTTCGATATGACCATGTTTCCAAACGTGGTTGAGCTGTAGCTTTCAAGCTCAAGTGTTGGCACCCTCTCCAACACCTGTGCATAGAGATCCCTGTATCTCTCAGTTGTGTAAGGAATCATCCTGTCTGCAATGAATAAAGTTGAAATCGACAGCAACAACGAGATTCCAACGATTGGAACGAATATCCTTCCTGTGTGTATTCCACACGAGCGTAGAGCCAGCACCTCGTTCTGAGAGGAAAGGTTTCCTATCACCATACTTGCACTCGCAAGCGAGCTGAACGGCATGGTGTACATCAGAAACTGAGGAATGGAGAGGACGACAAGCATGAGCACATCGCTTAGCATTACGTTCTTTAGAAGTATCTTCTGGGCAAGTACGAGTATCTGGTTTACGAAGAATATGAAGAAGAAGAACACGAAAGCCACAAGGAAGGAAAGGAAATACTCCTTTCCCACATATCCATAGAGCTTGCCGTAGCCTCCTCTTTTTGACATCTCCCCGGTTCTCCTTTACTTTGAGGAAATCCCCGTAGAGCCAAAGCCACCTTCACCTCTTGTGGTAGCGGACAGTCCTTCGCTTGGCTCAAACGAAGCCGTTTCGTGCCTTGCAATCACCAATTGTGCAATCCTGTCTCCATCGTTTATGACGAACGGTACATCGGAATGGTTTATGAGTATGACCCTTATCTCCCCTCTGTAGTCGCTGTCTATGGTGCCAGGTGCGTTGAGCGTAGTGACCCCAAACTTGGCTGCAAGACCTGACCTTGGGCGTACCTGAGCTTCGTATCCAACAGGAAGCTCGATCGATACACCAGTTGGAACGGCCAACCACTTGTGCGGCTCTATCACGAGGCTTCCATCAACAAGACAGGCGCAGATGTCTGCGCCTGCTGCTTGGGAGGAGCTGTAGACTGGAAGTCTCGCCCCTCCCTTCAAAACAACTTTTACATTACAGTCTTTGACAGAATCCAAAATAGGCTTCCCTCTCTTCAGCTTGAAAGCTGCAGTGTCAGTCGTTCGAAGATTCCTTGGACTCAGTTGAATCCATAGGCTTGTTCTCTCTTGGCTTTCTGTCCCTTCTGTCATGGTCGTTGCGACCAAAAGGCTTTGAGGAACGTCTGTCTGAGTTGTGGAAATCCCTTCCGCCATCACGGCCTTCCCTTGGCTTTCTTTCTGGAGCCTTGGTCTCTCCGTCTGGATCGATTGCATCTATGTAGGAAAGGCTGAGCCTTCCACCTGTGCGGTCTACTTCAATGAGCTTTACAGGGATGACCTGTCCAACCTGAAGGACGTCAGATACGTTGTTGACTCTTGTCCTTGCAAGCTTTGAGATGTGGCAAAGTCCTTCCTTTCCTGGAATTATCTCAACGAATGCACCAAAGTCCATGATTCTCTTGACGGTTCCCTGATAGATCTTTCCAACCTCAGGCTCCTCAATGATTGACTTGACCATCTCAAGGGCTGCCTGTGCGCTTGCGGCGTTCTTGCCGTAGATCGTCACGACACCCGTGTCATCGATGTTGACCTCAGCGCCTGTAACCTGTGCAATTCCCTTGATCGTCTTTCCACCTGTACCAATGACGGCACCAATCTTCTCTTCCTCGACCTTTGTCGTGAGGATCTTTGGAGCGTACTGGTTGACCTCTAGTCTTGGAGCTGCAAGTGTCTGCTCCATGATGCCAAGGATGTGGTATCTTCCTTCCTTTGCCTGTTGGAGGGCCTTGCTCATGATCTCAGGTGTGACGCCTGCAATCTTGATGTCCATCTGGAAAGCCGTGATTCCATCGCGTGTTCCAGCTACCTTGAAGTCCATGTCGCCAAGGTGGTCCTCCTCTCCAAGGATATCGGAAAGGATCTTGTATCTGCTGTAGTCGGCACCCTCTGTGATGAGGCCCATTGCAATTCCTGCAACCGGCTTGGAGATTGGAACGCCCGCATCCATAAGGGAAAGGCAGCCGCCGCAGACCGATGCCATTGAGGACGATCCGTTGGACTCCATGATTTCGCTTACGACTCTGACCGTGTATGGGAACTCTTCCTTGCATGGAACGACAGCCTGAAGGGCCCTTTGTGCAAGGTGTCCGTGTCCAATCTCTCTTCTTCCTGTTGTAAGACGGCCTGTCTCTCCAACTGAATATGGAGGGAAGTTGTAGTGCAGCATGAAGTTGCTGTAGTTCTTGTCCCCGTCTATGTTGTCAAAGAGCTGCTCGTCCTGGACCGTGCCAAGGGTGGTTACGGCAAGGCTCTGAGTCTCTCCTCTTGTGAAGAGCGCGCTTCCGTGGGTTCTGGCAAGAAGTCCGACCTCGCAGGTTATTGGCCTTATCTCGGTCACCTTTCTTCCATCTACACGAACACCGTCGTCAAGGATGGACGCCCTGAGCACTTCGTATGCAAGGTCGTCGAAGAGCTTTGCAATCTGGACCTTCCCGTCATCGTGGGCGGAGACCTCGTCTGCGAACTTTGCAAGGGTATCGGCTTGGACCTTGGCAAGTGCTTCGTGTCTGCCTTCCTTGCTTCCTCCAAACGATGCCTGCTTGACAAGAGGCTTTGCGTATTCGCGGATTGGCTCGAGCCATGAAAGGTCTTCGTTTATCTCAAGAACAGGAAGCTTCTCCTTTCCTGCAAGTCTTCTGAGTTCAAGCTGTGCATCGCAGAGCATCGTGATGACAGGCTGTGCGGCGGCGATTGCATCAAGCATGTTCTGCTCGGAGACTTCGTGCGCTCCGCCTTCTACCATTGTGATGCCTTCGCGCGTTCCAGCTACGACTATGTCAAGGTCAGCGTTCTCGATTTGCTGGAACGTTGGGTTGATTACGTACTTCCCATCGATGAGGGCAACTCTGACACCTGCAATTGGTCCGTTGAACGGGATGTCTGAAATCGTAACCGCTGCGCTTGCTGCGTTGATTGCGATGACATCAGGTGTGTTGATCTGGTCAGCGGAGATGACGGTTGGAACTATCTGTATCTCACGGCTGAAAGCCTTCTCGAACAAAGGTCTCATAGGACGGTCGATGAGACGGCTTACAAGGATCTCCTTGTCCTTTGGCTTTGACTCCCTCTTGAGGAATCCTCCTGGAATCTTTCCTGCGGCATAGTACTTTTCGTTGTATTCCACTGAAACTGGAACATAGTCCAAAGGCTCGCTCGGAGCGTCCGAGCAACAAACTGTGGCAATTACGGCAGACCCTGCATAGTGTGCATAGACGGCTCCGTTTGCCTGCTTGGCGATCTTTCCTGTCTCGAATACGAGGTAGTCGTCACCAAGTTTTACTGAAACTTTCTTTACTTCTGACATTTTTCTTCCTTTTACTTCTTTCTTTTCTTCTTTTCTGTTCTTTCGCCTTTTCCATCCGTCTGGAGGGGCTTTCAATGCCGCCTGAAACCCTTCCTTTGGATGTTTGGCAATGCATCAAAGGCAAAGTGCCTTAGACGCAGTAAAGGCTCCGCATCAACGGAGCCCTGATTTGTACAAGCTTACTTTCTGAGACCCAGCTCTGCAATGAGTGAGCGGTACTTCTCAATGTCGTTGTTCTTGATGTACTTGAGAAGGCGTCTTCTCTGTCCAACCATCTTGAGAAGGCCACGGTTAGAGGCGTGGTCCTTTGGGTTGGCCTTGAAGTGCTTCTGAAGGTCGTTGATCCTTGCTGTGAGAAGTGCAACCTGTACCTCTGCAGCTCCTGTGTTCTTCTCATCGCCACCAAACTTTGCGATGATTTCCTGCTTCTGTTCCTTGGTAACCATTCTGTTACTCTCCTAGGAATGTAATCCCATCTGGAATCATCCGCACAGGCAGCTCCAGAGCCAAATGGTCCTCTGATACGCAGAGCCGGCATTTTGCCAATGCTCCACTGGCTGTCGCTTCCACCATGTACAGCCCTTCCGGAGGAAGAAGCTGTCCAAGAGCGCGGACGCTATAGAACAGGCGATTCTGACTCGGCTCATAGGGAACGTCCCTAAGGTCAAGACTGTACGCTCTGCCAAGCAATCTGGACGCTTTGTCCAAATCACCTGTTAGGAGACATCTGCGAATCAGGGAGCTGCTCACCTCCTCGCCTTCTACGAAGACGGAAGGAACAACCACCAAAGAAGCAGATGAAGTATATTTTGACAAAAGACCCTCCAGATTGGAAACCCCTGCGCTACTGCTTGGGTTGCCGCAACGGAAGCTTGTCCCAACAACCATCGCCCTCACGCTGTACGACGTACAGAGCATGGCGACGAACTCCTCTCCTGTGAGTTTACTCATATCGTCGGAAAAGTCAATTATGCAGTGCTGGTCAACACCTGCTTTCTCCAACATTTCATCGAAAAAACGCATGGATGACAATGGTTTCAACGCTTTCATGGAACCCTTTGCCATTTTTGGATTTACAGAGAACGTCATGACTACGCTCATCCATCCGTTTCTGTGCGCCAATGCGACGTTCTGAGCTATTATCCTTGCGTGTCCAAGATGCAGGCCGTCGAACACCCCAACGCTCACTACGCAGGGCTTTCCAGATTTGTTCGTCTCTCCAAAGACAGTCGTCTCCATCACGACTCTCCTCTGACCTGACAGATTATCCTTCCTTCCGCCACGCTGTAGATGCATACAGCCTTTGATTGGCCTTTGGTCTGGTTCATGAAAACGACGAATCCAACATTGTCTTTTGGAAGTCGTCCCCTCACGCTATATGGCACCGCACCGTTGGAAAGCTTGAAAGCCTCTGTTTCGTCAACGGTTACAAAGGATGTGTATGGGATGCGTCCTATGAGGCCAAGGCCGTCGTCCGTAGAGTCTGCAATGGCCTTCAGAGCCTCTGCGTCGTCGTAGCGGACGGCATCTCCAACCTTGAATGGGCCAATCGCCGTTCTGTAGAGTTCCTTCACATAAGCGCAGCTGTTGCAAATGTGTCCAAGATCCCTTGCATAGGAGCGTACATATGTTCCTTTCGACACATGAAGACGAACTTTGAGGAACGGGGCCTCATATGAGATTATGGATGCTTCGTGTATGGTGACGTGACGAGGTTCAAGCTGGGGCATGTCTTCGTTCAAACGCGCCAACTGATAGCTTCTCTTTCCGTTCACATGGATTGCACTGTATGCAGGAGGGACCTGATTGATGTATCCAACAAGTCTGGAAACAGCTGCCTCGACTGTCTCGAAGTCTGGAATCTCTCCTGTCTCCATGACCTCTCCCTCTGGATCAAGGGTGTCCGTGGACTTTCCAAACTCAATCAGTGCCTCATAGGTCTTGTCCATTCCCATGAATACAGGGACGAGCTTGGTATAGCTTCCGCAGAGTACAATCATAAGGCCATGTGCGAACTTGTCCAAAGTACCGCAATGGCCTGTCTTCTTGTTTATGAGTCTCTTTATTCGTCCTAGGCAGTCGAATGAGGTGATCCCAGAGGCTTTGTCCACCAGAATCACAGCGTTCCTGTTCATACGTATTTCCTTTTGCAAGTTCCTACAATCAGGACTTTATGCTATCCAAAAGCTCGTTTATCCTTTGTGCGTCACGCTCAGTGGTATCGGCCACGAACGTCAGCTTTGGAGTGTTCTTCGTCTTGAGCACATTTGCAAGGCGTGCCTGTATGAAGCCTGCAGCGCTTTGGAGAGCCTTTACAGAGGCCTCCAAAGTGCCGTCGTCCATGAGGCAGGACACATAGAGCGTTGCATATGCATTGTCCTTGGACAGCGTAATGGCGCTTATGCTTGCGAACCTGCTGAGCTTTGGATGCTTTATCTCACCGTTCACAATGAGTGTGTTCACGGCTTGGAGTATCCTTGACTCGTTTCTGCTCTGGCTGTACTCGCTCATCAGATGTACTCCTCTGAAACCTCAAGCTTCCTTGCCGTTTCGTGGATCTCCACGAACTCAAGGACATCGCCCTCCCTTAGATCCTGGAAGCTTTCGATTCCAATACCGCATTCGAAACCGGCTGTGACTTCACGCACATCGTCCTTGAACCTTTTGAGGGAGGTGATCTTCACAAGGTCGTGGTTTATCTGGATGTTCTCCCTTATCACGCGGCAGAAATTGTTCCTCTTGACGCTTCCTGAGAGCACATAGCATCCTGCAACGATTCCAACCTTTGGTACCTTGAAGACCTGTCTGACCTCTGCAGTACCAACATCCACCTCCGTTCTTTCCGGCGAGAGCATTCCTTCCATGGCGGCCCTTACGTCGTCCACGACGTTGTAGATTATGTTGTACTTGCGGATCTCTATCTTCTCCTGATCCGCTCTTGCCTGAGCCTTTGGCGTAGGTCTTACGTTGAAGCCAATGACAAGGGCCGGGTTCTCGGATGCAGATGCAAGGTTTATGTCGTCCTCTATGATGGCGCCGGCTGCGGCACGTATCACGCGCACTCTGATCTCTGGTGTGGAGAGCTTTTCAAGTGCAAGCTGCAGGGCTTCGACGGAACCTTGGACATCACCCTTGATGATGACGTTGAGCTCCTTGACCTCACCGTCCTTGATGGCTTCGTTGAGGGTCTCGAGAGTGACCTTCTTGAACTTGCTGGCTTGGTTCATCCTCTCAAGTTCCTGCCTCTTTGCACCAATCTGCCTTGCCTGCTTTTCGTTCTCACATACCTGGAACGGGTCGCCTGCGGACGGTACGTTTGACAGTCCTATGACCTCAACCGGAGTGGATGGTCCTGCGGACGATATCTTCTTGCCCTTGTCGTCGAACATGGCTCTGACTCTGCCTGGATATATGCCAGACACATAGTAATCGCCTTGCTTGAGGGTTCCACGTTCTATGACGACGGACGCCACGATACCTCTTCCCTGATCTATCCTAGCTTCAAGGATCTTTCCTTCAGCCCTGCAGTTTGGATTCGCCCTAAGGTCCATCATCTCAGCCTGAAGCAGTATGGTGTCCAGAAGTTCGTCGATGCCTTCCTTCTTCAAGGCCGATATTTTGCAGAACAATGTCTGTCCACCCCACTCCTCTGGCATGAGTCCACGGTCAGAGAGCTGCTGCATGACCCTCTCTGGCTTGGCATCTGGCAGGTCTATCTTGTTTATGGCAACGATGATAGGCACGTTTGCAGCCTTTGCATGGTCAATGGCTTCAAGGGTCTGTGGCATGACGCCGTCGTTGGCGGCGACGACAAGGACTACTATGTCCGTGAGCTGGGCTCCCCTTGCCCTCATCATCGTGAATGCGGCATGGCCTGGAGTATCCAGGAACACAATGTCCCCTTTGCCTGGAATGGACACCTTGTATGCACCAATGTGCTGTGTGATTCCTCCAAACTCACCGGCTACGACGTTCGTCTGCCTTATGGCATCGAGGAGCTTGGTCTTACCATGGTCTACGTGACCCATGACCGTAACGATTGGAGCTCTTGGAACAAGGTCCTCCTCAGAGTCCTCCTCCCTTGCTATAATCGTTTCGTCATAAAGATTTACAAGATGCACGGAACATCCATACTCCTCAGCTATGATAGTTGCGGTATCGCTGTCTATGCTTTCGTTTATGCTCACCATCATACCCATGCTGAACAGCTTGGAGATGATCTCTGAGGCCTTTATGTTCATCTTCCTTGCAAGGTCGCTGACAGTTATGGACGAAAGGATGTCTATGGACTTTGGAATCGCAGCCGTCTGCTCGTGGCCCTTGGACTTCTTTCCAAACTGCTTGAGCTCGAACTCTTCGTCCGTTCTCTCGTCTCGCCTGTCCTTGCCCTTGTCCTTTGAGTAGACCCTTCTGTTCTTGTCCACTGCAACCTCTGACGGTGCAGAGAAGCCACCTCCTCTGTGCATCCCACCACGTGGTGCATCCTTTCCAAAGCCAGGCTTCTGGCCAAAGCCCGGTCTTGGGCCCTGACCGTCTCTGTTGAAGCCGCCTCCAAAACCGCCCTGTCTCTGACCGAATCCACCTTGTCTCTGGCCATAGCCGCCTTGGCGGTTGCCTTGTTGGGCTGACCTTGGAGTGTAGCCCTGAGGTCTACCCTGCTGGCAGTTCTGACCATAGCCGCCTTGTCTCTGGCCATAGCCGCCCTGACGGTTTCCATTGTAGCCGTTGCTTATCCTTTGGCCATCACGACCATAGGTTATTCCGCCAACGGATCCGACAGGTCCTGTGGATCTTGGGCTGTCAGAACTTCTTGAAGCCCCTCTTGGAACGATTGGTGGGAGGTTGTCGCCTGAGATGATGACCGGCCCCATGTTTATCGTGCTCTGAGGAACTGAGCTCTTCTTTATGACCTTCTTCTGTACGACCGTTCCAGGTACTGGGCTCTGCGGCTTTTTGACGAATGCCGTGGAGCCTGATACAGGTCTCTGTGGCTGTACAGCAGCCTGAGGGGCTGCCTTTGGCTGCGTCTCTGCAACAGATGCAACGCTGCCGGCATTTGCCGTAGAAGGCACCGAGGAGACAGTCTGCGATGGAGTCCTGGACTCCGTTGGCGTTGATACTGCAGGAGCGCTCTTCTTCTCCGGAGCCTGCTCCGGCTGAGGTTCAGGTGCCTGAGCCTTGACCACGACGACGGGTTTCTTCTTTATGATGACGATCTTCTTCTTTTCCTGAGAAGCGTCCGCTTTTGGGGCCTGAGGGACAGCCTCAGCTATCTTTGGCTGTTTGATCAATGTTGCCTTGGGCTTGCTTTCTTCTGACATCAATAAACTATCACTCCTCGTCTTCTTCGACTTCCTCAAAACTTATCCCCACATGGCAGTTAGGACACTCGGTCATGCCAACCGTGAGAGGATAGCCACACTTTGGACAGGCAAAGCCTTCCCCTTCTTCGCTTTCGACTTCGTCTTCGACGATGTCTACGTTTTCCCTTATAACCTTGTTGATGTTCTCGATATCCTCAGCTGAGAGGTTTGTCATGCCGGCAAGGTCCTCTTCCGTGAGGTTTATGAACTCCTCGACCGTGTATATGTCATAGAAGTTGAGCTTGGCGATGAGGTTCTTGTCGATAGGAAGATCCGTAAGGGCCATCTCCTCCTCTTCGCCGTCCTGCTGTGCAGGCTGCTGATAGGCTTCGTCCATGTTGTCGAACATTGCATCAGCTGCAGCCCTTGCCTCCCTTGAGACATCCATCTCTGCGAACTGATCCTGGGTCTTTACATTGACTATCCAGTCGCAGAGCCTGTTGACGAGCCTTACGTTGAGTCCCTGCTTTCCAATCGCCAGGGAAAGCTGCGACTCATCCACTATTGCGACAGCTTCCTTCTTTGCCTGGTCTATCACGTATACCTGAAGTACCTTTGCAGGCGAAAGTGCATTGGCTATGTACTCAAGAGGGTTTGGATCCCACTTGATGACGTCAATCCTCTCGTCGTCAAGTTCCTTCATTATGGCCTGGATCCTGTTGCCCTTGAGTCCAACGCAGGTTCCAACGGCGTCAGCATCCACCTTCCTTGGGTAGACTGCAACCTTCGTCCTGTAGCCTGCTTCCCTTACTATCTTCATTATCTCTATGCTTGGATCCTTTGATACAAGCTCAGGGACATAGATCTCAAAGAGCTTTCTGACAAAGTCTTCGTGTACGCGGCTTAGGATGACCCTTATGTTCTTGTCAGACCTCTCGTCAGGTCTTACGCTCTCGACATAGCACCTGATCTTGTCGCCCTTCGTATAGAACTCCTTTGGGCTCTGGTTCTTCTTTGGCAGATACCCTTGGGTCTTTCCAAGATCCACAAGAAGGTCTCCGTCACGGTCGCCCTGCACATAGCCGTTGATGATCTCACCAACCTTGCCCTTGAATTCCTGAAGCAGTTCGTCCTTCTGGATCTCCCTTAGAGCCGACTGAGCCCTCTGCTTTCCTGTCTGGACGCTTATCCTATCGAAGCTCTTTGGGTCGATTGGGATGAGAAGCTCATCGCCTACCTCGGCTTCAGAGCTGAGCTCCTGGGCTTCCTCAAGTGGAATCTGCGTCACTTCATCGTCAAAGTCGTCGTCATCCACAACGACCTTGCGGGATGCAAGCTCTACGGATGAAAGGTCATCTGCGAATGTCACGACAGCGTTCTCATCTGTTCCATACTTCCTTCTATATGTGGCAAGAAGGGTCTGCCTAATGGTATCAAGCACCAGTTCCTGGGAAATACCCTTGTCTTCGACCATCAGTCTGATGGCATCACTTAACTCGGACATTCTTCACATCCTCCCATCTGTAATCCAGTTTTGCCTTCTGGATGTCTGCAAATTCAATTCTCTTCTCCTCACCCTTCTCCTTTGAGTCCTCGACTTCGTAGTCAAGAAGGGTGACACCATCGTCTCCAACCTCGTCTATCGTTCCGCTTATCCAGGACGATGCTCCAAGGCTGTACACCCTGCACCTCTTTCCTTTGAAGACCTGGAACTCGTAGACGTCCCTGAAGTTCCTCTGGAGGCCGGGGGTCGAGACTTCAACATAGAGGTCGTCGCGTCCGTACTTCATCTGAAGCCTTGGAAGAATGGTGTTATGGACCTTTGCGCAGTCGTCCACACCCGTCTCCTCCGCTGGATTCATGATGGTCACGGATATCTGTACGGTCTTGCCCTGCATGGACTTCTTTGCATCGCAAAGCACCATGCCCAGATTCTCCACGATTCCTCTGAGATCCTCGAAAAGAGGGTCCTTCGTAATCTCGTTGTTCAACATAAAGCCATAAAAAAGGGACCGAAAATTTCGATCCCTCAAAAATCCTCATTAAAAATCCTCTTGCAATATATCGCAAGCAAACGAGATATGTCAAGCAACGGCAAACGTATATGTGGAAAAACCATGCGCTTTGTGCTAGAGTTCAAGCGATATGGCAACCAACTGCGATGTGTGTATTGGGACATCGGCCTAAAAAGGAGGTCTTAAATGGATAGACAGGATGCGAATCTGGCTTTCATGCTCAGATACGAGAACATAGCGTGGTATGAGGACGGAGAGGTCCGCGTTCTGGACCGTAGGGTCTACCCTGCAAAGACTTCGTTCGTGGTGTGCAGGACCCACGTGGAGCTTGCAAAGGCCATAACGGACATGGTAACCCAAAGCGCAGGTCCATTCACGGCCGCTCCAATGGGCATGGCGTTGGCCGCTTGGGAATGCAGGGACATGACGGCGGAGAAGCAAATGGAGTACCTTAGAAACGCATCATACACCATATCCCACGCCCGCCCAACTACAGTGAACCGCATGAAGATAGTCACCGAGGCCTGTCTGCCATCCGCGCAGAAGGCCCTTGCAGAGGGAAAGCGCGTTGACATTGCGATAAGGGATTTCGTCGTGGAGGCCAACAACATGCGCTATGCAAAGGTTGGAAGATGCGCCAAATACCTTGTCGATATGTTCCCAGACAACGGAACGGTCATGACGCAATGCTTTGCAGAGACTATACTTGGGATGATGCTCAAGGAATGCAGCGAAAGGGGCAAGAGGATAAGGCTCTTCTGTCCTGAGACTCGTCCGTACTTCCAGGGCGCAAGGCTCACGGCTACGGTCTGCCACGACATGGGATTCGACGTCACCGTCATAACGGACAACATGCCGGCCTTCGTGATGAAGCGGGAGAAGGTGGATGTATTCACATGCGCTGCGGATGCAATATGCGTGGACGGCTACGTGTTCAACAAGGTTGGAACAAGCCAAATAGCAATTTGCGCCAACTACTTTGGAATCCCAACGTTCATATCGGGTGCTCCAGACATTGGACATCCTACGCATGACTCGGTCACGATTGAGATGCGCGATCCTGAATTTTCACTTCAGGCAATGGGGGTTCGCACGGCGGTCGAAGGCGTAAAGGGCTACTACCCTGCGTTCGACATGACACCTCCGCACCTCATCTCCGGAATAGCCACAGACCGTGGAATGTTCTCTCCATTCGACCTCAAGCGCTACTTCGAAGGCCGCGTGGACGACGGAATCCTCACCGTCTGATCCCTTTGGAGGTGTGGCTTTGCACGAAACAAGCTAGGCTTTGTAGTCGTATAGCCACACCGCAGCCTTCACATCCTTGAATCCCATACCTGCAAGGCAACCCGCCGCAGCCTGTATGGTACTGAACGTGGTAGTCACATCGTCCACCAACACCACTGGCCTATTTTCATACCCTTCATCCATACCTTCATAGGCCGATGCCATTGAAAACCGCTTCTCCCTTCCCTCCTCCATCCTTTGGGTTCTGTCAAGGAGCTTTTGCTGGGACAGTTCTTCGTTCGTGTTCTCAAGGATTCTCAGCATTGGTCTGTCCATGTATCTGCATACCTGCACCATCTGGTCCCAACCCCTCTCCTTGAGGCTTCTTCTACTGCAAGGTACAGGTACGATGTATGCATCCCCCTTTGGGTCAAGGGCATCTACAGCCCTTTGCATATACATTGCAGCTACCTTTGCCATCTTCTTGTCTCCAAAGAACTTGAATCTGTGCAAAAGAGAGTATGAAAGGTTCGAGTTGTAGTCTGCAATGGCATATATTGGAACTACGGACGTATTCGTACAGGACTTTCCTTCCTTTGTATGACAGCGTGGACAGTCGTAGTCATACGAAACCATAGGGAAGAAGCACTTTGGACAGCGCACCATGTAGGAATCGAAGCACTCTGCGTCAAGGATGGCTTTGCAGTCAGGGCATAGGACATCGTTGCTTGGTTCATTGCAAACGAGGCAGTTTCGTCCAAACAAACGTCCAAATGAACCCTTCACTGCGCTGCATCCACCTCCATTGCCTTCTCCTTTAGCTGTGACAGGATTATGAGAGCCTGCATTGGGGTGCAGCGGTCAAGGTCAACATAGGATATCTCCTTTGCAAGGGCAAGAGCCTTGGAAGCCTCTACAGTTCTCTCGTCTTCGTTTGCATCATCATAGTCGTTTGAAGTGAAAAGACTTGCCTGGCCCATTGAATAGTCCGCAAAGTGTCTGCTCTGAAAGCTTTTTGCATCCTTTATGACTGGTGCAGGAATCCCTGCCATCTTTGCTACATGTATACCGTAGCTGGAATTGGCTACGCCTTCCTTGACCTTCCTCAGGAATACCACATCTCCATCCTTTTCATCCACTTCAAGCGTAAGGAGCCGTATTCCTGATGTGTCTATCATGGTGAGTTCGTGGTAGTGTGTGGCAAAGAGCGTCTTTGGCCCCTTCTTCATGAGGTCCTTCATGACGGCGTATGCAATGGACATTCCGTCCTGGGTGCTGGTTCCCCGTCCTATCTCGTCAACGATGACGAAAGACCTAGGAGTGCAGCTTCTTAGTATGAAAGCGGCTTCCTGCATCTCAAGAAGGAACGTGGACTCCCCTCTAGCAAGGTTGTCCATAGCCCCTACCCTACAGAATATCCTATCCACAAGGCCAATGCGTGCATACGAAGCCGGCACGAAGCTTCCAATGTGGGCTAGGAGGATTATCAAAGCGTTCTGCCTTAGGAACGTTGATTTCCCAGCCATATTGGGGCCTGTTATGAGACAGAATCTGACAGACATGTCAAGGCCGTTGGCGACGAACTTTCCAGGTCCAAGCTGACGCTCCACCACCGGGTGCCTTCCGTCCTTTATCTCAAGGACATCATCGTCAGTTACATCTGGGCATGTGAACGACGAATCGACTGCAAGCGTTGCAAGGCTTTGGTAAACATCAACCGTATTCATGAAATGTCCAATGGCATTGAGGCATGGGCTCAGATCCAGTATCCGGCCCAGAAGGTCGTTGTACAGTTCCTTTTCCCGTTCCTCTGCGGTGGCGCTTGCACTAAGCATCTCCTTTTCATACATGATGAGTTCATCTGATGTGAACCTCTCGCCGTTCACCAAAGTCTGTTTTCTGTAGAAAGATGCCGGAACCCTTGAAACCTGTCCTTTTGGAACCTCAAGGAAATATCCTATGATGCGGTTGTATCCAAGCTTGACTATGGTAAGGCCCGTCTCTGCCTTGACCTTTTCAAGATATCCCTTCAGAACCTCACCGCCATGGTCCTTCATGGCCCTCTTCTCGTCAAGGACCTCATCGTACCCTGGAAGGATCACCTGGCCTTCCGTGAACTGTCCCAGACATTCTTCGTTTATGGCATCATGTATGACCTTCATGAGATCTGCACACGAAGAGAGGGCCTCCTGTGTGAGGTTCTGCTCGAACAGCTGACTGTAGCTCTCATAGTTCTGCGACACGAGGTCGAAGAACGAACCAATGGTTTGCTTTATTGCCACAAGGTCATGGGGTACGGCCCGTTTCAGGAGCACCCTTGTCGTGAGCCTGTTCATGTCCATGGACGACGATATGGCTCCCCTTACCCTTGCCAGTTCATCAGGATTCCTGTACAGCGTACCAACCCACTGCTGACGTGTCTTGATCTCCTCCAGGTTCCTTAGTGGAAACGACATCCAGGATTTGAAAAGTCTGCTTCCTCCGCTTGTCTTGGTCCTGTTTATGGTGTCGAACAGGGAGTACCTTGAGGATCCGTCGAACAGGTTTGCAAAGAGTTCCAGGTTGCGTCTGGAGGATTCGTCCATGAACACATAGGAGTCCTCCGAGTCAACCTTGTAGTCCGTAAGATGTCCAACGGAGCTCTTTGATGTCTCTTTTACATATCTTAGGAGCGCACCGGCAGGTCCCAAAAGCTTGTCGTTTGGTGCAAGTCCATACGCTGCAAGCGAATTCACACCTGCCTGCTCGCACAGGAGCTTGAAACAGCTCTTGGTTGCGAAGTACCAGGAAGGAAGCTTGGTCACCATTGCATGGAAGTCGTCGACGGCCGATTTGAACGCAGAATCAAGGAAGTATTCGTCCTCGCATACGAGAATCTCCCTTGGAGCTATCTGCTCAAGGACGGCTCTTATGCCCTGGATTCTGTTCTCCTTTTGGATGCTCCTAAGATGGAAGTCTCCTGTGGACACATCGCAGAACGCACAGCTGCACTGGAAAACGCAGACTATGTAGTTGAAGCTCCTATCGTCAAGAAGGTCTTCGTCGACCACCGTTGCAGGTGTCACAATGCGCACGACCTCCCGTTTGGCCAGTGTCTTGGAACTTGTTGAAAGCTCCGTCTGCTCGCATATTGCAACCTTCTTCCCTGCATCCAGAAGTCGTTTCAGGTAGTTCTTTGCGGCATGGTATGGTATGCCGCACATGGGCGAATCCGCCCTGTGCGTTAGGGTAAGGTTCAAAAGCGCCGACACCTCAAGTGCATCGTCGTCGAACATTTCATAGAAGTCACCCAGACGAAAGAACAGCACCATGTCAGGATACTGCTCCTTCATCTGTCTGTATTGTCTCATCAAAGGACCGTCTGCCATACCTTCTTAGCCGCCTGGATCAAGAAAATCAAATAAGGCTTGTGGATATTGCAAGCACAAGGCTCATTCCACTTCCTGCTGCGTTGTTCCTATGGAAATAGCTTCCACCTTGCCATGCAAATGTGTTGTCTATGAGCGTTGCATTCTTGACAAGGTACAGTCCAAGCGGGAAGCCCGATATCTTGAGCTTGATTCCGGCACCGGCAGCGAAGTACCAGTTGAGGTTGGATGCCTTTCCAAGGTTGTTCTTGATACCGGTTGCACTTACGAAGGCCTCGGCCTGGATTACGTTGTCCACAAGCTGGTAGCTCACTTCAAGCATGTTGTCCCAAAGGAACGCCTGGTCCGTTATTGTGGAGAATCCCCTTCCAATGGTCATGCCGTCTATGTAGAGCATCTCGTACTTCGTAGCTCCAAGCTTTGGGTCATGGAAGCCAAAGCTTCCCTCGTAGTTGTAGAGCTGAGGCAGCATGACGTTTGCGCTTGTGGATGCGCACAGCATGATGTTCTTGGTCTTCTCGTCCTTTGTCTGGAACGAGAAGAGCTTGAGGTAGCCTGCTGCGCTTCCAGTGAGCTTAATATAGTTGGAAAGACCTCCAAGAAGTCCTCCTGCATAGGTCATGCTTGCACCAAGTACATAGCCCTTGGTCGTGTTGGTTACATAGTCCCTTCCGTCCCACTGTGCAGACAGGGTGAGCTTGTTGGAGAACTGCCAAGCCTGACCGTACTTGTAGATGAGCTTTTCGAACGGATCGTACTTTTCTTTGTCGTAGACGGCTTTGTTGAGGCTTACGGAGAGTCCTCCTGAGAACGATAGTCTTCCTACATCATAGATGAACGTATAACCTGTAGAATAGCCAAGCGAGAACGTGAACAGCCTGTAGTCCATGAGATCCTTCGCTGAAGGATAGCTCTTGGAGGAGTTGATCCATGAAGCCGAGCTGTCATATCCCCTTGGATATGTATCGTTCTCGTTTCTTCCATCGTAGTATGGAACGGTGCTGTCTGCCCTCTGGAGCTCCCCTTCCACCTTCTTGTGGGAGAAGCTCAGCGACACGGAGTTCGACCAGCGCTTGTCCATGAACCAGCTGTCGCCAAACGTGAAGGAAAGCGACTGGGTGTCAGGCGACACCGTGGTCGAGACGTCAAGCTGCTGCCCTCTTCCTCCAAGGTTCCTGTCAGACCATGTCAGGAAGCCTGATACCGGGAACCCATCCACCGTACCTCCAAACGTTGCTCCGAACTGTATGTCCTTCTGGTTTCCTTCCTCAAGCTTGAAGTCCACAATTACGTTGTTCTGATCCTTTCCGTACAGAAGGTCGTAGCTGAGGTCTGAAAGAAGGCCCGTGTTGTAGAGGTTCTGCGCACTTGTAGTGAGCTTTGCCTTTGAGAAGACATCGCCTGGGTTGAACGAAAGTTCGCGGCGCATGACGTATTCCTTGGTCTTGGTAAGGCCCGATATGAGGATGTCCTCTATGTATGCCTGAGGACCTTCCGTTATTGTGAGGAAGTACTTGACCGTCATGTTCGTGTCATCGCGTTCGTCCGATACATCCATGCCGTTTGAGATGTAGCCGTCATTGTAGTATAGGTCGGCCACTGCTGTGTATTCGTTCTGGACAAGCTGCAGGTTGAGCACGGATCCAACCTGCATGGAGAGTACAGAGGCTATCTCTTCGTCGGAGAAGATTGTGTTTCCATTGACCTCCATGCCACCGTAGAACCACTGAGATCCCTCCACGATTGGGAACGTGACGGAAACCTCCCTGAACTTCTCGTTGGATGTATCAAGCTCCTCAACCACTGGCGAGCCCACTATTACGTCTATGTAGCCGTTGGTCTGGTAGTAGAGAGCTATTGCATCGGCATCGCTTTTGAGCTTGTTCTCATCAAGGAAACCATTGTTGAATAGGCTTTTGACCTTGGATGAAACCTGCTTCTTGAGGATCGACGAATCCACGTGCTCGTTTCCGGTGAAGGAAATGGACACTATCCTCGTCTGGAGTCCTTCTGTGATCGAGAACACCACTGCAAACGTGCCGGCCTCTTCGTTTTCACGGATTTCGTACTCAACCGGCACGGACTCGAATCCTTTGGTTGCATAGAAATCCAATATCTCCTGCTTTGCAGCCTCGAAGACCGATTTCCTTGAAGGGTCCATGAAACCGCCAACCGCCAATGTGGACAAAGCACCTCTTAGGTCGCTTGTCTTGACCTTTTCGTTGCCTTCGAACGAAATGGACGAAAGCATTGGCAGTTCGTAGAACTCGAACGCAAGTACAAGGCCATCGGTTTCGTTGCGCTGGGCATCGGCTATGAAGAAGTCTATTCCCTGCACGTTGTAGAGTGCATTCTGGATGTCGGCGAATACTTCGTCCGTGAACGTTGCATGCCTGTATTTATAGAGTGCATCGTTTATCTCCGCTTCCTTTACGTTCTTCAGCCCCGTGTAGGAAAAGCCCTCTATCTCCTTTCCATACCACCATGACTGGTCTGCTGCGAAAAGTGCGAAAACAGAGATCAGAACGACCAAACAAACTGAAACTATTCTTTTCATCTATGCGTCTCCTGCGGATAAATCAAAACTGTATCCTTTTGGTTACACTGAACCCAATACTATCCAAAATACTGAACGGGGACAACTCTTGGGGCTTCGTGAATATGGTGAATGTCCCAATTGGATTGTCCCAGTCTATGCTGAACTCCATGTCAAGCATGAGGTCGTTTGAAAGGAAGTGTCCAACATTGGAGTTCCTTCCCCCGCTCCTGTCCGCCTTGAGCCTGAAGGATGTCTGTGCGAACACACCTGGCATGATGTAGCTTCCTGCAAAGAGCGATGTCCCGTCCAGATACTTGGAAAGAAGGCTTATGTCGTTGCTTCCCGACACCCCTCCAGGGAGTGCGTCGATTATTATGTTCTGGAGAATGGACGATCTTAGTGAGAATATGTCAAGGCCAAGTGAGTCCCTTATTATGCCTGAAAGCGAGTAGTTGCTGTTGGATTCTATGATTCCAAGCCTTGTGGCTGCATCTGTGGCCGCAGCTGCAAGGGATGCGACGGATGCTACTGATATGCTTTGGTCGAACGTGCTTGAAGGGAGTATCGTCTGACCCAAAAGCGCAATGATATCGGTCTCTGACATGCTTGGAGTGCTTGTGAATCGTGGCGATATGTTGTCAAGCGTGGCATTCTGAAGTATAAGGTTTATCTCTACCCTGTTGCCTGATGAGTCGTAGTCCTTGAGCCTTGCAATGAGATCCAGCTGGAATGAAATCCCATCTATGCTTGAGCCGAACTTCCTTGGGGTAAGGTCAAGGGTTCCTTCCGATATATAGAAGTCGTTCTGGAAATAATAGACCTGTCCTGTCTTGAAGGAGAACGAGCCGCTTGTCTCTATCTTGAGAGGATCGACTTGGTACACTACCCTTACGGTCTCCCCTTCGTTTAGGGTGAAGTTTATGAATGCGTTGTCCTTTTCAGGATAGCAGAACTCTACGTCCCTTCCGGTTTTAAGCGTTACGTCCATGTTGATTGGATCCGTGAGGAAGTAGATCCAGCGAGGTTTCTCGTCTATCTTGAAGTCCACCAGCATGTTCGATGCTGTAACAACGCTGTTAAGATAAGCCACTCCGTTCCTAAGACCATAGTCCACATGTCCCTTTGCGTCTCCTCTGACCTCAATTTCGCTTCCATCCAAAAGAAGCGGCATCCAGAGGTCGATTGGGGTTTCGACCTCCATTGAGACTTCCATGTTTCCAAAGTTCAGGTTCTGTACGTCCATTGAGACCGATACAAGCCCGCTTAGGAACCTTCCATCCAGGCTGCTGTATCCCGTGTATGGAGTCTGAGGTATCGTTACGCTGTGGTCTTGAAGCGCTATGGCTATGTTGTTCACGACAAGCGACTGCTGTGGAAGGTAGACCATCCACATTTCGAACTGCTGGCAGTAGAGCATTCCGTAGAACCTTGGGTCGTCCGCAGGCCCCTTTATGAGGACGTCACCTGTTATGTCCCCCTTCGTGAAGCCCAAAAGCATCATGTCCGTGAACTGTTCTATGAGTGGAAGCGGGAAGTACAGGTTTGTCACCATAAGGTCAAGTTCCTTTCCTATATAGCCCTTTGCATCGAGGCCGAATAGGAAGCTCTTGTCTATGTGAAGGTCCAGATAGCCAGATGCTATGTCGAACGTTCCGTTCATCAGAGCCCCTTCCATATCCACCTTTCCATTGCTGTAGAGTATGTCCACCTCTGTGTCAGGGACTGCAAAGCCGTCTTCAAGTCTAAAGTCCTTGAGTCCAAGGGTAAAGCTTATGTCTGAATCCAATCCTGCGACTGCAGAAAGAAGGCTTGACGCCAGAGTCTCCAATCTTCCCGCAAGGGTTATGGTTCCGCTTTGCATTGCAGCATCCGACGCCTTCCTTGAGACTGTGTTGATGAATGAAAAAGAGAACTCCATGGCCATTTCGTTGAAGTCAAGGGAAAGTCCTACATCGTTGAGCTCAAGGCTTCCAACCCTTCCCTTCGAGTCATAGAATCCAAGTCTTCCCCCTCTGTACTGGGAGTTGAAGGAAAAACCGTTTTCCTCTCCACTTCCCCACTGCACAGACCCATAGGAATGGAAGCCGTATCCCTTGCTGCCCAAGACCGTCATCTCTATGTCAACAAAAGATGCCAAGCGTGCGTCAAGGTAATAGTCTCCATCCACAATGGTGCCTTTGGCATAGGTTCCACTTGTAGAATCGGAAATGTCCATGACAGCTGCAAGTTTCGCAGGGTCAAGGGAAATGAGGTCCTGCAGTCTGCTATACGAAACCTCTAGGCTTCCTTCGTATGTCGTTCTGTCTCCGTTTTGCCTTACGAAAACATCATGTATGTTCAGTTTGGTATTGGAGATGTCTGAACTGAACCCAAACTCAAGAATGTCTGACACCCTTATGGCAAGTCCTTCAAGCGCAGCACCAAGCTCGCCGGAAAGTATGTTGTAGGATGCATCGAACTCCATATCCACCGCAACGGACATTGTGTCAGATGCTTTGACTTCAAGTCCCTTGACTGTACCTTTGGCCCTGACCTGGTTCTGGGACGAAAGACCTGCATCAAGGTTGAGCTCTTTGCTTCTGACCTGGATCTCAAGCGGAGACTTGACTACTGTGACGGAGAAAGGGAGTTCTTTGTTGGAGAAAAGCGGTGACTCAAGCACAGCCGATGCCGTTATTGCACTCGAATTCTGCCAATCGAGCGTTCCATGTACAGATGAATCCTTCACCAAAGGAGACGTAAGTACAAAGCTGTACAGCAATGTGTCTTCTATGGAATTGAAGTCAAGTCGTGCAAGCTCGTTTCCATCGTTGGCGTCCTGAAGGGTCAGGGCTCCGTCAGGAATCATTTGGATATAGTCTATCGTTCCACTGTACGAAAGCCTGAAACCACCAGTGGAAACTGCAAGCGTTCCAACGTTCAGCAACGTATCCTCAAGCGAAGCCTCGAACGATACTGCACCGCTGTAAAGGCTGTCGTCTACGCTCAGGTCATGGACGGCTATGTTCGTTGAGAACCTTCCATTGGATACCAAGCCACCCAAGGTGTTCCCTTCTATGGTTTGGGCAAGCTGTGTGGATACGAGCCTTGATGCAACTCCGCTTTCCAAACCCAATGAGAAGACAATGGAACCATCGAAACTCGTTTCCTTTCGTATGAAGTCCTGCGAAGCAAGAAGGTTTTCGAATACCACATCGTAGGAGTACGGATTCAGATTCTCCAGATACAGCCTTGCTTCCATTTGGTCGTCTTCGAACGAAATCCTTGCTGTTCCCTCCAAATCCTCTGAGACATTGAATGAAAGCTTCATTTCACCGCCCGCAACGTAGTCGAACGAGAGGTTCGCTTCATCAGGGACGGTAGCGATCCTTATGCTGGAAAGAGCCGCCGACACATGGGATATTCCGTTCTCAAATGAAAGGGAGATGTCTGAGTCTGCGTTGGATGAGAACTCTCCAACATAGACGTTTGTGCTTGTACCTTGGACGAGGGATTTGAATCTTATATCCAGCTTCTTGTCCTTAAGTGATACGTCCATGTCAAGGTTCTGCAACTGGGCATCCTGTATGGTGTAGCCTTCAAGTCCCTTTGCGGAAGCCCGTGAAATCCCAATGCTTCCAAGTGCGCTTGATTCCAAGATGTCCCCAAACTCCAACGATGCATCGAGATTTATTCCAAAATCCTTTATATCAACGAAATAGTCCCTAAGCTGCGCTTCGACTTCATTGGTTGAGATGTCAAGGTCAACGTCACTTCCCTTCCCTATTCCAGAGACTGATGTTCCATACATGGTGACGGAAAGGCCTTCGTTTTCAGAGACCAGGGATGCATTCGATATCGTTCCTATGACAGACATCACATCGTTTTCAATGCCGCCTGATGGAAGGCCAACGTTGAAGGTCGAGCTTCCAAGGACTGCATCGTATCCCAAATACGAGGCCTGCAGGGTCTGGACGAAGAAGGCAAGGCTTGCATTCGTATCGTTCAAGCCTGCGATTGCTGAGATTCCGTACGCCCCAACGCCGTAGTTCGCAATTGAGGCTCTTGCAATGGATGCGGTTGCAGTAAGGTTTGAGTCCATAGACAGTCGTATGTCGTCCACCTCGACGGGTCCTGCTTTGGGTACGTCTGCAAACACCTTTGGTATGTTTATGTCCGCATCCTTGAATGCAAGGTTCCTTCCAAACGATGCGGATGCGTTTATTCCGTCTATGGTGGTCGTTATGCCTTGGTAGTCCACATCTACGGATGCGTTCACGATGTTGACCAAAAAAGAGAAGTCGAGTTTTGCTGGCAGGGCTGCTTCGCTTGATTGGTCGCCCGACACGGTGCTTGTACCTGAACCGGAGGCCTGCGTTGCAAACGCAAGCACAGAGGAATCGGCCTTGAGGTTGTAGACTGCAATGTCGAAATGGGCGCTTTCAAGTCCAAGTGCGGCCTTCACGACCTTCCATATACTGGACGTGACCTCTATCCTATCCGCATGCGCCAATGTGCCGTTTGGTGAAGAGACTGTCACGTTTCTCAGCACAATGGACTTCATAAGCGTCCCGTCTATGGTTTCCACGTCTACATTGAAGCCCGCTTGACCAAAGTCAAGTATGTCGTAAAGCCCAGCTTGGACTTTGTAGTAGCATGTCGTTGCAACACGGAAGAAACCCACTGCAAGGAGTACGATAAGGCAAAGCACTATTGAGACAATTACCGATGAGGCCGTCATGCGAAACTTCATTCATATAGATTATAGCGTTTAGATGGCGGACGCTCAATTGAAATAGTATGTGTTTTGCGTGTATATTGGTCGCATTATGGCACAGATTCAAAAGAACTTCTGGGTCCTCGAAGGGCTCGATGGTGCGGGAACGACGACACAGCTTAGAAACCTTGAGGAATACCTCTCCCAAAAGGGAGTGAAGGTGCATTGCACGGCGGAGCCTACTGTCCATGAGACGGGTCGGTTCCTCAGACGAGTCCTAAGCGGTGAAGTCAAGGTCCCACAGTCCACAGTGGCATACCTCTTTGCAGCTGACAGGGACAACCATGTGAACAATCCTGAGTATGGAATCCTTTCCCATATCGAACGAGGAGAGATCGTCGTCTCCGACCGCTACAAGTTCTCATCCCTTGCATATCAGAGCATTGGGTTCGATTTCCAACGTGTAGATGAGCTCAATTCAGCCTTCCCCTACCCTGAGGTCGTCATATTCATTGACACTCCGCTTCAATCATGCATAGACCGCATAGACTCCAGAGGACAGGCCAAGGAGATATACGAAAAGTTGGAGTATCAACGACAGGTTCTTGCAAACTATGAAAGGATATTCTCCAACCTCCCTTCCGGATGCAGATTGCTTCGCATAGATGGTTCCCAGACTAGGGAGCGGATATTCTCAGACATAGTACAAGGGCTTGGTATTTGAGCTTCATTTGCGTGTTTGTTCGTTTTTGTTGCCGTTTGTTGCATTTTTTGGTTGCGTTCCTCCCAAATTGTGGTAGCATTATTCTGTTAATCCTCACATAAAGGAAAAGGGGGGAACAACCAAAGTTCCTCAGGGACACAACAGTGCAGAAAGTGCAAAGCAAGTGTGCAATAGAACTCAAAGGCATAACCAAAACCTTTGGTAAGGTCGTGGCCAACGATGACATCAATCTGTCCATAAACAGGGGTGAGATACTGTGTCTGCTTGGTGAGAACGGCAGCGGAAAGACGACGCTTATGAACATGCTTTCCGGTATCTATCAGCCCGATGGTGGAGAGATATTCAAGGACGGCGAACCTGTGGCCATACGGTCTCCTAGGGATGCATTCGACCTTGGCATTGGGATGATCCACCAGCATTACCACCTGGTCGATGTCTTTACGGCGGCCCAGAACATAATCCTTGGTCTTGACGATGGAAAGATGGATCTTGGAGCCGTAAACGAGAAGGTCAAGGAGATCTGCGACCGCTACGGATTCGACATAGACCCAAAGAAGAAGGTCTACGATATGTCGGTCTCCCAAAAGCAGACCGTCGAAATCGTAAAGGTCCTCTACAGAGGTGCCGAGATTCTCATTTTGGATGAGCCGACGGCAGTCCTCACTCCTCAGGAGACCGACAAGCTCTTTGCCGTGCTTAGGAACATGAAGGCCGACAACAAGGCCATTGTCCTCATAACCCACAAGCTTGCAGAGGTCCTTGATGTATCGGACAAGGTCGCGATACTACGCAAGGGCAAGTACATTGGAACCGTCGATACGAAGACGGCCACGGCCCAGTCCCTCACGGACATGATGGTTGGCCGTTCCGTCAAGCTCAACATAGACCGTCCGTTGTATTCCAACCCAAAGGACAAGCTCGTAATTGAGAACCTTACCGTAGTCGATGGTGAGGGCATCAAGAAACTTGACAGCGTGACGTTCACTGCAAAGTCAGGTGAAATCCTTGGTGTTGCAGGAATTGCGGGATCAGGACAGAAGGAGCTGCTTGAATCCATATCAGGACTCTACCCCATCATGGAAGGTTCCATACTCTTCAATGGCGATGACGGTTCCCAGATAGAGCTCGTTGGAAAGACACCCATGCAGATACGCAACATTGGCGTTGGCATGGGATTCGTCCCGGAGGACAGACTTGGAATGGGTCTTGTGGGCTCGATGGGGATGACGAACAACATGATGCTTCGTTCCTGGAGACACGGAAAGGGAATGTTCTTCAACAAGAAGGCTCCTCAGGCTCTTGCTGAAAAGGTATGGGACGAGCTTGAAGTCGTAACGCCTTCCACTGAGTTCCCCGTGCGTAGGATGTCCGGTGGAAACATACAGAAGGTCCTTGTCGGTAGGGAGATTGCATCCAAGCCGCCTGTGCTCCTTACAGCCTACGCTGTCAGAGGCCTTGACATAAACACTTCGTATGCAATCTACAACCTGTTGACTGAGCAGAAGATGAGCGGCGCTGCGGTTCTGTACATTGGAGAGGAGCTTGACGTTCTTCTTGAGCTGTGCGACAGAATCCTGGTTCTCTGCGGAGGAAAGGTCAGCGGAATCGTCGATGCAAGGAACACGACGAAGGAAGAGATTGGTTTCATGATGACCACAGTTGGTGGAAAGGGAGGCAAGGAATGACAAACGAGTCAAAGACCCCTCTTATAAGACTTGCAAAACGCGATGCAATGGACCCCAAGAAGGTCTGGGCCATAAGGATAGGTTCCATTGTAGTCGCCCTCATACTTGGAATGATTCCAATCCTCATGGCGGGAAAGAATCCGTTCCAGTCCTACGGCATAATGATAAGTGGCGCACTTTCAAAGCCTGGCTACATACGTCAGACTGTAAAGAAGGCCATTCCCCTACTTGGGTGTGCATTGGCCATAGCACCTTGTTTCAAGATGAAGTTCTGGAACATTGGAGCTGAAGGTCAGATCACGATGGGTGCTATATTTGCATCGTTCATATCCATAAACCTTGCATCTCACATCCAGTCACGTTTCATCGTTCTGGTTCTCATGATGCTTGCAGGTGCACTTGGCGGTGCGCTCTGGGCTTTCATCCCAGGTTTTTTCAAGGCCAAGTACAACACCAACGAAACGCTTTTCACCCTTATGATGAACTATATAGCCATTGGCATTGTCCGTTGGCTTCAGGGTGGGCCGTGGGAAGGAAGACCTGGGACCCAGATCATTCCAATGTTCCCCGACAACGCAAGGCTTCCAAACGTCTTTGGTGTCTACTGCGGTTGGATAATCGTCCTTGTCCTTGTAGTCCTTGTCCACATATACATGAACTACACGAAACACGGTTATGAAGTCGCTGTCATTGGAGACTCCCTCAATACCGCACGCTATGCAGGAATGAACGTTGGCTGGGTCATGATGAGGACCATGCTCCTTTCTGGTGCAATAAGCGGCGTGGTTGGTTGGATGCTTGTATCCGGTGCAAATGGAACCCTCAATAGCGATGTTGCAGGCGGCGTTGGTTTCACTTCCATCACCGTTGCATGGCTCAGCCAGCTCAACAGCTTTGCAATGATAATCATTGCTTCCATCCTTGCCATAATAGACAAGGGTTCCGCAACGCTTCAGACGAAGCTGTCCGTTCCCGCTTCAGTTGCTGAGATCGTATCTGGAATACTTCTCTTCTGCATGCTTGGATGTGAGTTCTTCATCAACTACAAACTTATATTCAGAGGCAAAAAGGACAAGGAGGTGCAGGCATGAACGCTTTGGTGCTTCTATTTGGTGCAGCCGGTGCATACGGCACGGCGCTTATGTTTGGAACGCTTGGTGAGATCCTTACCGAGAAGTCCGGCAACATGAACCTTGGTGTTGAAGGCATCATGTACATGGGAGGAATCTTTGGACTCATAGCTCCAAACCTCTATGAGCAAGCTGTTGGAGAAGGAAATGCAAATCCTTTTGTTGCAATACTTTTGGCAATAGTCGCAGCTTTTGTTGTCGGTGCCTTGGCGGGTGCGCTCTTTTCCTTCATAACAGTAACCCTCCGGGCCAACCAGAACGTCACGGGTCTTGCCATGGCTACGTTTGGAACCGGTGTTGCAAAGTTCGCAGGAGAGCTCAGAAGGCTTCAGATTGGCGGTTACGTAACCCTTTCCAATGATCTCAAGTTCGCATTCGACAACAAGTTCATGCCAGATTTCCTCAAGAACATACCAATAGTAGGTAGGATTATCTTCAACCAATCCGAGTTCTTCTATATGGGAATCATCCTTGCAATAGCCATGCATCTCTTCCTAACGAAGACGAAGACCGGTCTCTACCTCAGAGCCGTTGGAGAGTCCCCTGTCACAGCCGATGCCGCTGGTATAAACATTACGAAGTACAAGTACATTGCAACGATGGTTGGTGGTGGAATATCTGCTCTTGGAGGTATGGTCTATACGATGACGACCGCGGGATGCGTGTGGATCGAGGCTTCCCTTTCCGGTACAGGTTGGCTTGCGGTCGCCCTTGTAATCTTCTGTACATGGAGGCCTCTCAATGCAATATGGAGCTCCATTCTGTTTGGCGCCCTCATGATAATGTATTTGAGGATAATCGTTCCGTTCTTCCCAACGGAGCTGTACAAAATCCTTCCATATGTCGTTACAATCATTGTGCTTGTCATCACAAGCATGAGGAACATAAAGGACAAGCAGCCACCTGCCTCCCTTGGAGTAAACTACTTCAGAGAAGAGAGATAAAGGTTTTTATTCGTCTTGGTTTGACGGCCTGTTTACGCAGGTCGTCTTTTTTATTGCAACAAACGGCAACAAAAATATGTTTTTTTCTTGCGAACTTGCGAAATTGTGCTAAACTTTAAGAGTGGACTTTCCACATAGCTAAGGTATAGGGGCCGCTACCCTAATAGAAAAGGAGAAAAATACGTATGAAGAAAACTATCGTTGCAATCCTCATCGTTCTCCTCGCCATGACGGCTGTCTTCGCAAACGGTGCTGAAGAGAAGCAGGCAGAGAACAAGGCAACAAAGATTGGTTTCGTCGTCATCAACGATGAGTCGGACCAGGGCTACACATGGAACTTCATGAACGGCATGGAGAAAGCTCTTGAGCAGCTCAAGGCAGAGGGCTACAACATTGAACTCCTCGTCAAGAGAAACACAACCGAGTCAGCTCTTGCTCGTGACAACAACGAAGAGCTTGCTGCAGAAGGCTGCGAGATAATCTTCAACAACAGCTATGGATTCGAGCCATTCATGCTCGAGGCTGCAAAGGATTATCCAGATGTCAAGTTCGTTGGCATGACGAACTGCGGCTCCCAGCAGGACAACAATCCAAATACTTACAATGCATTCGCAGCCATCTACGAAGGCCGCTACCTTGCCGGTATTGCAGCAGGTATGAAGCTTCAGCAGATGATCGACGAAGGTCAGATCAAGGCTGAGGAAGCCATCATTGGTTATGTTGGCGCATATTCATTCGCAGAGGTCATTTCCGGTATGTCCGGCTACTACCTTGGTGTCAAGAGCGTATGTCCAAGTGCAACGATGAAGGTCTACTTCGTTGGAACATGGGGCGATGCAACTCTTGAGGAAGCTGCTGCAAACGCACTCATCGATGCAGACTGCGTCATGATTTCACAGCACTCCGATACAACGTCCCCAGCACTCGCAGCTCAGAAGGCAGGCGTCTTCCACACAGGTTACAACACAGACATGACACATGTCGCTCCAAACGCCTCCCTCCTCTCCTGCAGAATCGACTGGACTCGCTACTTCTACACATTCATCAAGAACCACATCGATGGTGTTGAGAATGCAAGCGACTGGACAGGTACTGTTGCTGACGGCGATGTCGTCATCACAGAGCTCAACACTGCAATCGCTGCTCCTGGCACACAGGAAGCCCTCGATGCAGCAACTGCAGCTTTCAAGGCTGGAACCCTCCATGTATTTGACATCTCCAAGTTCACAGTCAACGGCGGTGCAACCCTTGATCACGCATTCGCAGTCGATACGGACGGAGACTTCACGGCTGATTCCTGCGAGGCAGTATGGGACGGCGTATTCCACGAATCCTATCCAGAATTCCAGAGTGCTCCATACCTCACGGCAGTCATCGATGGAATCACATGGCTCAACGTTGCATATTGATTGCAATTTGAACTGTGTTCACCAGGCTCCCCTTTGGGGAGCTCTTTTTTTGTTGCTACATCTCTTACTATATGCACGCACGATAAAAAAACCGTGCACGGAAACATGCACGGTCATGATGTCTAGTCCAAGATGTCTTATGAAAGGGCTTTTCTCGTAAGCTCAAAGACCTGGGCTGGGGTAAGGTCATTGTTGGTCTTGACCTCTCTGATAAGACCCTTTTCCTTGTAGTAGTTGATGAGAGGCTCGGTCTGCTGAGTGTAGACATCAAGGCGGTGCTTGATTGCCTCCTCCTTGTCGTCTTCACGCTGGATGAGCTCCTCACCTGTCTCATCGTCCTTGCCCTCCACTTTTGGTGGATTGAAGACTATATGGTAGATTCTTCCTGTGGATGGACACATTCTACGCCCTGAGAGTCTTTCGACGACTTCTTCTGCGGAGATCTGGAAATCAACGACAGCGTCGAGGTCAACCATCTCCGCAAGGGCATCGGCCTGTGGGATTGTGCGTGGGAAGCCATCAAGGATGAAGCCCTTCTCGCAATCGGGCTCAGCCAATCTGTTGCGGACCATCTCAATCGTGATGCTGTCTGGAACCAAACCGCCTGATGCAAGGATGGATTTCACCTTGAGTCCAAGCTCCGTCTCGTTCTTTATGTTGCTACGGAAAAGGTCTCCTGTAGAAATGTGTGGGATTCCATAGTAATCCTTTGCTGCAGCGGCTACGGTTCCCTTCCCTGCTCCGGGAGGGCCTAAAAAAACCATCTTCATTGGAAGCCTCCTAACACTACAGGTAGAGCGACCTGCAGATGCCCTCATACTAGCAGAAAAACCGTGTTGTGTAAATTCAAGTGCTGCTATATTATTTAGCAAAAATAGCTCGGAGGGCGCAGAATGAACGCAAAGGAAGGCAGGAAGGTTATACTCCACGCAACGGATTTGGACGGTTTCCTAAAGGATGACGACAAAGCGAAGATAGAGCATGTGAGAAAGCTCTACGAAAAGTCCTTGGATGCATGTGCAAGGATCGAGTCTGAGGACACTGCCCAGAACAAAGCCAAGGCCGAGGACGACCTTGTGAAGTCCTCTGCGGAGATTGGTGCTTACTTGGAGGAGGTAGTCTCCCAGGAGCCTTCCATTCATGTCTACTGTTTCGAGTCCCCTCAGGAGCAGCATGGTGCGGCAAGCCGTCTTATTGCAAAGCTTAGGGATCCAAACACAGACCATGAAGAGTTCCTGTATTACATACAAAGGGCATATGAGCTTCTTTTTGCACATGTATTCGCTGACACCGCTCTTCCAAAGAAACGATCGATAATTACAAAGACCCCTGTCGTCAATCCGTGCAGGAACTATGCTGTCCATAGAATACCTGATGTCGATAGCCTTACAAGCAATGCAGTCATGTGCGTTATGCTAAGGGGTGCGCTCCTTCCAAGCATGATTATAAGCAAGGAGATCCAGGACTACTCCTCCAACGACTTCGTAACACCGTTTGCGCTTTTCAAGATAAAGAGGGACGACACCAAGAAGGAAAGGAACATGGACTACGTCCTTGACCTTGACAGGTCCTTCTTCGATCTCAAGGAGCTTGATGGAAAGGACCTTATCTTTGCAGACCCAATGAATGCCACAGGCGGCTCGCTTGTAACGATCGTAAAATACCTAAAGGACAACGGAGTAAGACCAAAGAGCGTAAAGTTCATAAACGTCATATCGGCACTTAAGGGCTCTCTTAGGATCGTAAGGGCCATAGAGGGCTGCGAGGTCTATACTCTGTGGATGGACCCCATCCTAAACGATGCAGCATATATCCTTCCAGGTCTTGGAGATGCAGGCGACCGTCTCAATGGAATGGACCTTCCTGGAAATCCGAGGAACATGATCCAGCTCATAGCGGACTATGGTGCCAACATAACGAACCTATACAGGGCTCAGGTCAAGAAAATTGAAGAGACTGTTCTTGGTTGATGGATCCAAAACCTCTGCCGTTGTTGCACTTGCATTTGTTCTTGCAGTTGCTGCATTCCTGCTCTGCGGATGTGCATCGGCTGCAAAGGTTGCATCTACTGGCAACGACCAGATTGTCAAGGCTGCGATAGAACTTGCAGAGGAGTATCGCAGCCTTGGACATCTGGAAGAGGCCTTCAACGTCTATGACAGGGCTCTTGAACGGACATACGACTATAGGCTTCTCTACAACAAGGCGCTTGCTGCGGCATATCTTGGAGACTTGGAAAAGGCCATTGAACTGTGCCAGGAAGGCCACGAAAGCTTCCCTCATATTCTGGCATTCAAGAAAGCTCAGGCCAAGTACTACATTGAGCTTGGGAGTTGGCATGAGGCTGCAACCTCCTATCTTGAAGTGTTGGAACTGGACCCTTACGACACCTCAACTCGAAAGGAGCTTATTTCCCTCTACTCGACCAACGGGGAATCTGAAAAAGTCGTTGAACAGGCTACGATACTGTGGAGTCAAGGTTATAGGACAGCTGAAATATTGGGTTTCATGAAGACCTCTTATCCTTCAGTTGCCTCTTCGTCCGATTCTTTAGCTGATTTTTCAAAGGAAGACTAGTCCAAACACCGCTCCAAGGCCAATCCACACCACAGGATGGATGTTCTTGAACTTGTGCATTGCGGCGAGCATTAGAATGCAGGCTATGCAGGGCAGAGCCATAGGCCCGTCTGTATCAATGAACGTCAGGCGAGCCACTTCGTACAGTGCATACGAAATGAGCCCAATCACAGCCGGTCTCAGATACGAGAAGGTTGTCTTTACCAAAGGATTTTCATGGAATTTAAGCAAAAGCCTCGCTATGACAAGAATTATCACAACCGATGGAGCAATAAGACCAATCGTTGAGCTAAGAGCTCCAAGGATCCCTGCCGTTTCATAGCCAACGTATGTGGCCATGTTGACTCCCATTGGACCTGGAGTTGATTCAGAGACGGCAATCATGTCTGCAAGCTCGCTTGTAGTGAACCAACCGGTTCTGACGCTCATGTCCATGAGAAACGGAATGGTAGCCATCCCGCCGCCAACGGCGAAAAGCCCAACCTTGAAGAACTCCCAGAAAAGACCAAGATAGATCATTGAGCTTCACCCTTCCCTTTTCCGCATGCGAACACTGCAAGCCCAATGGCTATTCCTCCAATTACTATGTAGACAGGGGAAACACCAAGGAACACCTGAAGGGCAAAGGAAACGACAGCGACTACAGCCGTTGGGATATTCGTGACGGCCTTTTTTGCAAGTCTTAGCACCGCTGACAGCATAAGAGCGCATACGGCGACACGTATGCCAGAGAAGGCCTTCATCACATATACATTGTCCTGAAACACCTTCAAGACAGATGCCATTGCAACTATTATCGCAAATGATGGAAATACCACTCCAAGCGTTGCGACTATTCCGCCAACAGTGCCACGCGTCTTATAGCCTATGAATGTCGCCGTATTTACGGCAATGACCCCAGGAGTGCACTGTCCAACGGCGAAATAGTCCATCATTTCGTCTTCAGTGGCCCACTGATGCTTCTCTATGCACTCCTTTTCAAGCATTGGAAGCATTGCGACCCCACCTCCAAATGTGAGCACCCCAATGCGCACAAATGCGGTGAAAAGCTCCCAAAGCGTAGGCTTTGGCTGCAGATCCGCCAAGTCATTCATTTGGTGAACTTCTCCATCTCCTTGCGTACCAAGGAATCGCACATCTCGTTGTACTTTATCCCCGCATGACCTTTCACCCACACCCATTTTATGTCGAACACCTTTGAAAGGGAATCAAGCTCCTCCCAAAGCTCTTTGTTCTTCACTGGGTCTTTGGATGCAGTCTTCCATCCATTTCGCTTCCAGTTGTGGATCCACGTCGTTATGCCGTTCTTCACATATTGGCTGTCAGTGGATAGGCAGACTTGTTTGGCTTCAAGTACCTGACACGTTTCAAGTGCACGTATCACAGCCGTAAGCTCCATCTTGTTGTTTGTAGTCTGAGCATCGCCTCCACTTGAATACGAAAGGAGGTTTCCATTGTCCAAAGCAACGAACGCCCAACCTCCAGGCCCTGGATTCCCTGAGCATCCGCCATCTGTGAAGATATCTATCTTTTCCATAGTACGAAATCATATATCAATTGTTGCTATGTTATCAATTCAAGCTTGACACAAGACATTGTCCAACCTATAGTCAATGGCGGTAACACTAATGTCCAAACAAGGGAAACCGGTTAAAGGCCGGTGCGGTCCCGCCACTGTATGGAGGTGTGCATCTGCGGTGACCACTGGAGAGATCCGGGAAGGTGCAGGTGAAGTCCTTCGAGCCAGGAGACCTCTTGGACATGTAGCCTATTGGCCTTGAGGCCGGGTCCACGGTGTATGGACCCAGGGGTCTGTTAGAAACCCCTATAATCTTATATTGGAGGGGTTTATGAAAAGAATCCTAGCCATCTTTCTTACGGCGCTCTGCCTTGTTGCTCCAATCTTTGCACAGGCACAGCTTGAAACATCTACAACGGATGAAGACCTTAGAATAGTCTCCCTTGCTCCAAACGTAACAGAGATAATCTATGCACTTGGAGCTGGTGATGAGCTTGTTGGAAGAACTGACTACTGCAACTACCCTGAGCAGGCGGTGGATGTTCCAAGCATTGGAACGCTTTGGGAGCCAAACCTTGAACTTGTCGTATCGCTTGAACCGACAATCGCTATTGCATCGTCAATCGTTGATCCAAGCTTCATCGAAAGCTTGAACAAAGCGGGAATCAAGGCCGTCCAGATTCTCAAGGAGGAAAGCCTTGACGGAACGTTCGAGCTCATCCAGGAAGTCGGCGATGCAATTGGAAGGACCAGCGAAGCCACGGAACTCGTTGCTGGCATGAAGGATAGAATCGACGCTGTTACTGAAATCACATCCAAGATTCCAGAAGACCAGAAGAAGAGCGCAGTCTACATCATTTCTTGGGGTGACTGGGGCGACTTTGCGGCAACAGGCGACACATACCTTGAAGGCGTATTAGAAGCAGCCGGTGCCGTCAACGTAGCAAAGGACGCTACAAGCTGGTCCATAAGCAAGGAGCTCCTCATCTCTCAGGATCCTGACGTCGTCCTCCTTCCACGCTATTCGTATTCCGATTCAGAGGCCGATATCCTTGCGTTCACGACCACTGAGCCTTATTCCAAGCTTGGTGCAAGCGTCAATTCACGTGTTTATGCAATAAACGGGGATGCTGCAGAAAGGCAAGGCGTGAGAACGGCCGATACAATCGAAGAGATTGCAAAGCTTCTTTACCCTGAGCTTTTCTAACCGGATCTGTATCTACAAATCATGAAGAAGACTGCGCTCTGCACCACTCTGCTCTTGGTACTGCTTTTTGTACTGACAATCGTTGGTGTGTGCATTGGATCTGTTGGAATCCCCCTTTCAACAGTGGTTGAAGCCGTATTTGGAACTGGCAATGGTTCCAACGCATCGCAAAGCTCAGTCTTCATAATCAGGAACATAAGGCTTCCACGTGTCGTATGCGCCGTCCTTGCTGGAAGCGCCTTGGCACTAGGAGGCCTTGTTTTCCAAAGCGTGTTCAGAAATCCCATGGCCGATTCCTATATACTTGGTGTTTCATCTGGAGCTTCCTGTCTCATAGGGTTCAACATGCTTCTTGCCATTGGAATTGGAAACACGTTTGCAGCTCTCATTGGTTCCATCTGCACCACTGCAATGCTGTTCGCAACCGCCAAGGGGGATCACAACAGGCTCCTTCTAAGCGGAATTGCCGTGAATTTCCTTCTAAGCGCCCTTACAACGCTTACGATATACCTTGGAAGAAGACAACTTGACACTGTCCTTTACTGGACGATGGGAAGCCTCAGCGGTTCGTCCTGGCCCAGAGCTGCGATACTTGCAGCTGTGGTTGTTCTTTCTTCCTTTGTGCTTATGGCAAGGGCATCGGTCTTGGATATACTGCTTTTGGATGACAGCACGGCCATATCAAGCGGTTTGGATGCAAAGGTCGCCCGCATGCTGCTTTTGGCTATGGCATCGGCTTTGACTGCGGTTGTAGTGTCTTTCTGCGGCATCATTGGATTCGTTGGGCTCATGTCTCCGCATTTCGCCCGCCTTATCATTGGAGCAAAGCACAGGGGTCTCATTCCAACGTCAATGCTCCTTGGTGCAGTGATTCTTCTTCTCTCTGACATACTTTCTCGTAGCATAGTGGCTCCGTCTGAGCTTCCCATTGGAATCATAACGTCGATCCTTGGAGCTCCTGTTTTCCTTGTTCTTCTAAGGAGGCATAGAAATGGTTTCTGAGCATTCCAAAGCTGCCCCCTGCCCTTCCATTGAGACCGTTGGCCTTTGCGGTGGCTATGGCGAGTCAAGTGATGGAAAGGATGTCATTAGGAGCATAACCATTGGTTTGGAACCTGGAAGTTTCACTGCCATCATTGGCCCAAACGGATCTGGGAAAAGCACTTTTCTAAAGCATCTTATAAGGGAGCTCAAGGCAAAGGAAGGTCGCATATTTCTATGTGGGAACGATATCTCCAGTATGAAACAGCGGGATGTCGCAAGGCTCATAGCGTTCGAAGGACAGAACTCGACCTGTAGCGGCGACTTCACTGTAGCACAGATCGTCGCTTTGGGTCGCTATGCCCACGGAGATGAAAGGACAAGCTCAAGGAAGGTTATGGATGCATTGGAAAAGGTTGGAATCGCCCACCTTTCAGACAAGAGCGTAACAAGGATCTCCGGTGGGGAGTTCCAGCTTGCCATGCTTGCACGTGCAATATGCCAGGACACAGACATCCTCGTCTTGGATGAACCTATCAACAACTTGGATCCAAAGCATCAACGGGTACTCATGGATCTTTTGGTTGGGCTGTACAAGGAAGGAAAGACCGTTGTCTGCGTCCTTCATGACATAAACGCTGCATTGCGATACTGTACGCATTGTGCAATAGTGAAGGATGGAAGGCTCTTTGCATACGGAAAAGCCATGGATGTCATAACTACAGAGAATCTGTGCAATGTCTATGGAATAGAAGCAAGGATGGTTGAAGACCCGGTTTCCGGTTGCAGCATAGTGGTTTTCTAAAGCTGTTTTTTCCAAAAGCCCGTCAGCCTTTTTCATGCCCAATTGCCTTGAGCATTCTGTTGTATCCCAAGGACTCTACAGAGCCCTCGTCCAAACCCACAAGCGAAAGGATTTCACGTAAAGCCTTGTCCTCAGCCTCAAGGTCCGCATCATTGGATTCTTCAGAGCATATCTCCATTTCAAGGAACCATCCAAGGTATTTCACTTCAAGAAGCTCTGCATGCACTTCAAACCCATTGTGCATCAACGTGCAGTGCCACCCCTTCTTCCATTTGACCCTACAGACCTTATAGCCTGTTCCATTGGCGAATTCCAGGATTCTGTCCCACTGGCTGCCAGGTGCTTCGAACTCGAACTCTTCATTGTTTTCAGTACCGCTTGCGCTTTTCGTCTTATGTGGTTTCGCTGTAAAAAGAACCCTAACTTTGCCGTTGTTCAACTCCTTTCTTGTTCTGAAGATGGGATCACCGTCATCCGAAGTTGCCCAGTATATGTCGAATTTTGAGATATTGCCGTGATCCATGCAGGATTGCATGGAAAGGAGCTTTGATCTGACGTTATCTACCATGTTTTCATCTACATGGGCTTTTATCTCGGTTTCTATCGACATGTGCGGCTCCTTTCAAGGAAATCGGGCTGGAAATCGCTTAGTCCTTCCAAGGGAATATCATGTTTCGTATGCTGCGAGGCCCTACCAACTCCCTTTCTTCGTAGAGAAGGTCGTCCCAGTTGATGTCCTTCTTGGTGGTCCCTGGATTGTTGGCCAAAAATTCGTACTTCTTCATGAGAAGTCGTACCGTATCCATTCTGGAAAGCCCTATTCCTGCAAGTCCTGGAATCAATGATGCCGTGAGAACTGTAAGGACTGCATCTATGATCGTTCTGAGTACAAGGAAGAAAGATGTTCCAATGTTGTCTGCAAAGATTCCAAAGCACTTCTTGAGGGTCGCCTTTGGGTTGTCCGCTTCATAGTGGAAGCAAAGCGGGTAGTAGAACTGAAGGGCTAGAATCAAAGCGAATACAACCCAGAATAGAAGCATCCCAAGGCAAAGGCCCAGCATGTTCTGCATTGAGAAGTAGAAAGGAATAACGAATATGAAGCAAAGGACTATGGCCATGCACAGCACGAAATGAAGCAATGCATGGGTGAAATGGTCCTTGAATGCATCCTTGAAGGCTCTGAATCCTAGCTTCTTGTAGCGGCTGAGTCCAAATGTAACACCGCTTATCCCAAGGGAATAGAGGCTTAGGTACAGTATGGCCATTGCAAGGATTGCATAGCCTCCTGCAACGGAAGTCTCTCCCACGTATGAGGAAAGCACCACCAGTCCAAGCACTGCAAGGTAGCCAAGGTTCATGACCACTATGGAGACAAGATTGTCCCAAATATCGAAGAAACCCTTCTTAATCAGAAAGCCAATCATGGTGTAAATCTATACCCAAAATAGGAGTATTGCAATAGATTTCACTCGAAATCTATGTATACAGGTGCGTGGTCAGACCCCATGATTGCAGCATCTATGCCTGCGTTCTTGACTCTGTCCTTGGATGCGGTTGACACAAGCCAGTAGTCTATACGCCATCCAGTATTCCTTTCACGGGATTTGAACCTGTAGGACCACCAGCTGTAGGCGTCTCTGAGATCTGGATGGAACATCCTGAACGTGTCGGTGAAGCCGCTTTCGAGAAGCTTCGAGAAGCTTTCCCTCTCCTCTATTGTGAATCCGGCATTTCTGAGGTTCGTCTTTGGGTTCTTTATGTCTATCTCTTTGTGCGCTACGTTCATATCCCCGCAGATGAGGACTGTTTTGGTTTTTGCAAGTTCTCCTACGTATTCTCTGAACCTTTCATCCCAATCGAGTCTGAAAGGAAGCCTTGCAAGGCCATCCTGAGAGTTTGGTGTGTACACATCCACGACGTAGTGGTCTTCGAATTCAAGTGTACATACCCTTCCCTCGTCGTCACTTCCGAATGTAACGGAGATAGGTTTCTTCTTTGTGAACACAGCTGTGCCGGAATACCCTTTTCTCTCAGCATAGTTGTAGTAGCTGTGGTATCCTTCTGGTTCGAAGTCCAGCTGTCCTGCGCTGAGTTTTATTTCCTGGAGGCAGAATACATCAGCATTGACCTTTGAAAAATAGTCCAGAAAACCCTTGTTCATTACAGCTCTAAGTCCGTTTACATTCCAGGAAACCAGTCGCATTTGGATCCTCCTTTTGCTGTATTCTAGCGTTTTGGGTACGAAAAAGGCCATAGTTAATCATAACTAAGGCTAGTAAACTTGACCCATTCGTCCTTACAGTGCTATAAATTACGCGTGCCTGGCACGTAAAGCTAAGAAACGGTTAAGGAAACGACTTTCAATGAGCGAAACCAAAAGAAAGAAACTCAAAGGCGAAACGAAAGATGCCTACCTTGTACGGGACATGGATCCTTTGCATGTCTTCATGACAGGCATAATGGGCTCAAGAACTGACAACGAAGCCGTATGCAAGGTTGAGATTCCAATGGACGGTATCTACAGGTGCCTTGAGACCCTCAACGCCTCCCAGCCTGAGTTCAAGTACACGTTCTTCCATGTAATCTGCGCTGCAATATTCAGAACCGTGCAGGACAGGAAGATGCTGAACTATTTCATACGTGGTGGAAAGTTCTATGAAAGGAAGAAGATATCCCTCGCCTGCATAGCAAAGAAACGCAAGGCCGATGGCGCAGAGGAAGGTCTTGTCATCATGAACTATGACAGGGATTCGCAGGACAGTCCCCTTCTTCAGATTCACAACAAACTCTTCAAGCAGGTGTCTCTTATAAGAAACACTACGACCAACAAAGACAATACAAGCGTCGTAGTCTCTAAACTGGTGAACCTTCCAAAGCCTCTCTACAAGTTCGTGTTGTGGATGATAAACAGGCTTGACAGCAAAGGCAAGCTACCAAAGGAACTACGGGATGCAAGTCCTTACGAAGCTACATGCTTTGCCTCCAATCTTGGAAGCATAAAGATGGATGCAGAGTACCATCACCTAATAAACTTTGGAACAAATTCGTTCTTCCTCATCGTAGGAGAGAAGACGAAAAAACCTGTGTTCCATGAGGATGGAAGCTTTGAACTCAAGGAGTTCCTGCCTCTTTCCCTGACGATAGACGAGAGGATTGCAGATGGGGTCTATTTTGCAAACAGCATAAAGGTCCTCAAGGCATTCCTCATGAAACCCGAATACCTTCTCAAACCTGCAAATGAGGTCATAGACACTCTGATGCTAAGGGAAGAGACTGGTGTGAATTGATTGGACCAACAGATTCAAGAACGAAAGAAATGATTGAAAACATGAATACCGCAAATAACGACGCCTACAGCGAAGAATTCAAGACCGCACCCTGGCTCAGAAGCTACGGAGAGGTCCCTTTTCATTTGGAGTATCCCGATTTCTCGATAAGCGATGCCTTGTTCGAATCCGCTCGCAAGTACCCAAAACAGGTTGCACTCACCTTCCAAGGACTCAATACGACATACGAGAAGCTTGTACCTCAGATAAGGAAGGCTGCAAAGGCATTCCATGCAATGGGGATCAAGGAAGGCGATGTGGTGACTGTGTGCATGCCCAATATGCCGCAGACCGTCATTGCCCTCTATGCAATAAACAGCATTGGTGCAATCGCAAGCATGATCCATCCTCTCTCCGCTGTCCATGAGATTGCTTTCTACCTCAACGAGGCCCAGAGCAAGACGCTCATTTCCATTGACCAGTTCTATTCGAAGATAAAGAAGGTCATGGGTCTTGTGGACTTGGACCATGTCATCATTGCAAGGGTCTCCGATGCCTTGGATTTCGTAAAGGGATCGGCCTACAAGATGCTCAAGGAGCGCAAGTTCGAGAAATTCCAGGAGACAAGCCAGCTCATCACTTGGAAGACGTTCATGAAGATGGCTGACAAGTGCGACTGCGACCCTTCAGTTAAGAAGACAGGCAAAGAGCTTGCCGTAATCCTTTTCTCAGGCGGCACCACAGGTGTGACCAAGGGGATAAAGCTTAGCAACCTCAACTTCAACGCCCTTGCAAAACAGACTGGAACGATGTGCAACAAGCAGATACAGGGAAAGACGATGCTTGCTGCAATGCCAATGTTCCACGGCTTTGGCCTTGGCGTTTGTGTCCATACCATGATGTTCTGGGGTGGACGCAGCGTCCTTGTCCCACAGGTAAGCGTAAAAGGCTACTCCAAGCTTCTCAAGACGGCAAAGCCAAACTACATTGCAGGAGTCCCTACGCTATACGAAGGAATCACCCGCAACCAGGAGATGGACAACGTTGACCTTTCCTGTCTCATGGGTGTCTTCTCAGGTGGAGACTCTCTTTCCATTGAGCTGAAGAAGAAGCTCGACAAGTTCCTTGCAGACCATGGTGCAACGGTTCGTGTACGTGAAGGCTATGGTACAACGGAGTGCGTCACTGCAAGCTGTCTCACTCCATACAACAAGGAGAAGGAAGGTTCGATTGGTCTTCCCTACCCTGATACGTACTACATGATATGCAACCCCGGCACAACAGAGCAGGTTCCATACGGTCAGGATGGAGAGATCTGCCTTAGAGGTCCCTCTGTCATGATGGGGTACATCAACCATGAGGAGGAGAACAAGTCAACGCTGAGGCTTCATGAAGACGGCAACGTCTGGCTCCATACCGGCGACCTTGGAAAGATGGATGAGGATGGCTTCATCTACTTCAAGCAGCGCATCAAGCGTATGATCGTTACAAGCGGCTACAACGTCTACCCTTCCCAGATCGAGAACATCATAGATGCTATGGACGAAGTGAACATGAGCTGCGTCATTGGAGTCCCTGATCCATACAAGATCCAAAAGGTCACGGCCTTCGTCCAACTCGCTCCTGGTTTCGAGCCGTCGGACGATCTCAAGCAGCGCATATTGGCACATTGCCGCGAACGTGTTGCAAAGTATGCAATGCCTTATGACATAGAGTTCCGCGAACAGCTTCCAAAGACCCTTGTTGGAAAGATCGCCTACACTGTGCTTGAAAAGGAAGAGGCTCAGAAGCAGGCTTCGAAATAAGACACGTTTTCTAAACCGATTTCATTGAAAAAGGCCATGGATTGCATTCGTTCCATGGCCTTTTGTTTCATTTCAAAGCTACCTGTAACATTTTTTTATTTGTACAGGTCATCAAGAGTGAATTTCAAAAGCATATCGCTTTGATATTCTTGGAAGTACTTGGAGAATCCACCAAGGGAGAACAGCATGTACTTTGAAACCATGAAGTTGGAAGGCAGGCTGCGACTTCTTTTAACCAATGTTTCATAGACGGTTCTGTCGATGGGTTCATTCTTGAACTTGCATTCACCCAAAACCATGGTTTTTTCAATGGGAGAAACACCTACAACATCTATTTCAGATTGTTGGAATCTCTTTGTCCCCTGTTCTTCGATTTGCTCAGAACCCCACCATGAGCCCACCTTTGTAATCAAGCAGTCAAAAAAGCCTTCCGCGGACTTTCTAAGCACAAACATACGACACATATCCTCGAACACTCTTCCCATGAAAGTGTGGATTTGTTTCTTCACAATTCTTTCATAATAGACCGAGCCTTTTCCCATTTCTATGAATGGAAGTGCATTTGGTATGAATGAGTACCAGAACCTGAACATTTGGTCTTTGAGTACATACTGGTTTTTTTTCTTGTTGCTTTCGTCCAGCATGCAGGATTTCCTTTCCACAAGACCTACGTTTATTAGACGTTCAAGACAGTATAGGACCGTTGGTTCCTTGATATGGGTTTTATCCGATATTCCCTTTATGGTAGTTGTTCCAAATGCAATCTGTTCCAGTATGTTGTTAACATTTGCAACATCAGAGAACTCCTGTACCAACAGGTTTCGTGTTTCATCATAGAGGTATCCTGTAGTATCAAAGAACTGTTCTATGATGTTTTGTTCCAAGCTCTTTCTGTCATCTATTAGGGAAAGGTATTTTGCGACTCCTCCTGTGATTCCATAGCATATGGCCTTCTCTTCATTACTATAGTCTGGAACGAATTGTGCAGACTCAAGATAATTGAAGACATCGATTCTCATCTGCATCGTTCTTCTCCCAAAAAGAGGACTCTTCTCGCTTAGAACCTTATCCTCAATAAAGCTCAAAGAAGAACCGCATATTATGAACATGATGTTCTTTGAACTCCAAACGGTATCTATGTATTTCTGAAAAGTCGATATGATACTTTCATCGGATTCAGCCCAATAAGGAAACTCATCGATTACAAGAACAAGCTTTTTGTTGGACGAAAACCCTCCAATGAACGGCAGTAGTGAATCCAGAGAGTCAAATGAAGCATTTCCCATTTGAGGCGCAAGTATGTCAGTCACCTGTTTTGCAAGCAGAAAGGTGTTCCTTTCCGAACCGACCTTTGTAGCGACATAATAGATTGCTCGTTTGCCTTCTAGAAATTTCGAAATCAAAGTGGATTTTCCAACCCTGCTTCGACCGTACAAGACAACCATTTGAAACCCATCTTCGTTGTAGACGGATTCGAGTCTATCGAGTTCTTTTTGTCTTCCTATGAATTTCGTCATGAAGGTAAGATAACATTAATATGGTTTTTATTCAAATGAATTTTAATCAGATTGATTTGAATCAAATCTAATTGAATCAAAAAAACTTGAATAAAAACCATTTGAATGATACTCAAGTGTTGAAGTCAAGTGCTGAAGAGCAGTTCTCCGTATGTTGGATACGGCCAGTATGAGCTGGCAACAAGGGACTCGGCTTCATCGGCGACTGTCCTTAGGTTCTGCATGCATGGAATCACCTTTGTGCTGTAGAATCTTCCCTTCTCCAAGCTTTCCTTGGAAGCAGATGCCGCTGCAATTGAGGTTTCAAGCTCATCCATCTTTGAATGCAAGGATGAAAGCAGTCCGTTCAAACGACGGGTGAAGTCTTCGTCACAGGAAGTGTCTAGGGCAGGACAAAGGGCTTTCCTCTGCATTGCACTTGAGGCGTATGCACCGCTATAGGACGAGACAGCCGGTATGATCTGGGTCCTTACCATGTCGAGCATAGTCATGGCCTCTATGTTCACAGTCTTGTTGTAGCTTTCAAGGACTATCTCCTTGCGGCTTTCGAGCTCGGATTTGGTGAAGATCCCATACTTTGAGAAAAGCTCAACGTTCACGGGATTGGAGAATGCCGATACCGCGTCAACGGTGGTCTGAAGGTTCAACAGTCCTCTCTTTTCGGCTTCCTTCCTCCATTCCGGGGAATAGTTGTTGCCATTGAACACAATCCTTCTATGTTCTCTGTAGGCCCTTCCAACCAAGGTCGTGAGCGCTTCGTCTAGGTTGCCTCCATTGGACACCGCAGTCTCAAGCTCTGTTGCATAGGAATCCAAAACCGATGCCAAAGCAGTATTGAGCACTATGTTTGGACCTGCTGCATTGAACGATGAACCCAGCATACGGAGCTCGAACTTGTTGCCGGTGAATGCGATTGGACTTGTACGGTTTCTGTCAGTGGCGTCACGAGGAAAGTCTGGGAGGACATGTACACCAAGGACCATCTTGTTCTTTCCCCTTGCACTTGCCACGCTTCCGTTTGCAATGCTTTCAAGAATCTCTGTAAGCTCATCTCCAAGGAACATGCTCACTATTGCAGGAGGTGCTTCGTCCGCTCCAAGCCTATGGTCGTTGGATGCGCTTGCAACCGTCACCCTGACAAGGTCCTGATATCTATCTATCGCTTCGATCAGAGCTGTCAGGAAAAGCAGGAACTGTGCATTCTCCACCGGTGATTCTCCTGGTTCAAGAAGATTCATGCCATTGTCAGTGCACATGGACCAGTTGTTGTGCTTTCCTGAACCGTTTATGCCTGCAAACGGTTTTTCATGCAAGAGACAGGCAAGGCCATGCTTGTCAGCAATCTTTCGCATCTCCTCCATTACAAGTTGGTTCTGGTCAACGGAAAGGTTCGTAGTCGTGAAAAGGCATGCAAGTTCATGCTGGGAAGGAGCAACCTCGTTGTGGCGTGTCTTCGCCACTATTCCAAACTTCCAAAGCTCCTCGTCCAGTTCCTGCATGAAGGCAAGGACCCGTGGTTTAATTGCACCAAAGTAGTGGTCGTCAAGCTCCTGACCTTTAACAGGCTTTGCCCCAAGGATTGTACGACCGCAGAACCTGAGGTCTCTACGTTTTAGGAAAAGCTGTTTGTCTATAAGGAAATACTCCTGCTCAAGGCCTGTAGTTGGGCTTACCCTGCAAGCTGTTTCGTTTCCAAATAGCCTTAGGATTCTCAAAGCTTGGTCGTTGAGTCTCTCCATGGACCTAAGAAGAGGAGTCTTCTTGTCCAACGTCTCACCTGTGAATGAACAGAACGCCGTTGGAATGCAAAGCGTCCCTTCCTTTATGAAGGCAAAGCTCGTTGGGTCCCAAGCTGTGTAGCCTCGCGCTTCGAATGTTGCACGAAGACCCCCTGATGGGAATGAGGATGCATCGGGCTCTCCCGATACGAGCTCCTTTCCACTGAACTCCATTATGGCGCTTCCATCCTTGAGTGGTGAAAGGAAGCTGTTGTGCTTCTCCGCCGTTGCTCCTGTAAGTGGTTGGAACCAGTGTGTATAGTGAGTCGCCCCGTTCTCCACGGCCCAATCCTTCATTGCATTTGCAACGATGTTGGCAATCTTTATGTCAAGGTCGCGCCCTACCCTTATCGTGGCCTTGAGGGCTTCGTAGGTATCCTTTGGAAGATACCTTCTCATCATCTTGTCGTTGAAGACCTTGCATCCAAAAGTATCGGCAACAGATTCCATAAACGACCCTCCTTGGCGCACTGGGAGAATACCCATGCAAAAAGCATGGAAAAAGGATAAATTATGGGATTCGTTCTAGCAAAACGTGGACTGATAGTCAATTGCAATGATGAATTTTTTTACGAAATTCCTGCATTCGTGAATGTGCTAACAAATCAAGCACATGACAAGACCTTGTATTCGAACTAGGACTTCACTATAATCGCACGTTGGAGAATTCAGGAGGAATCCAAGATTCGGGAGAGTGGTCCATGAAACATGAAGCAATGACGGCGGAGAGCTTTGGGACAGGCAGGATAAGCAACATACTCATACGTCTTACACCTCCTGTAATGATAGCCCAGCTCATTCAGGCCATGTACAACACAGTTGACAGCTTCTTCGTAGGAAGGTTTTCCGAAGACGGACTTACAGCCCTTTCTGTAATCTACCCTTTGCAGCTTCTCATAACGGCATTGGCAGTGGGAACCGGAAGCGGCATCAACACCCTTATGGCTCGTCTTTTCGCCCAGCACGAAGAGGACAAAGCCAACCATACGGGAGGCATGGGAATCGTACTTGCCCTCATGATGTGGTTCGTACTTTCCATTCTAAGCGTGTTCTTCATACGCCCTTTCGTTGAAATCTCCACGAACTCACCACAAGCGGTCGAATATGCAATGCAATACGGACGCATTGTAATCATTGGAAGCCTTGGAATATTCCTCGAAAGCATCTTCACCAAGATACACCAAGCCAACGGCAACATGGTCCTTCCCACAATCGCCCAGGTCTCAGGAGCTGTAACGAACATCATACTTGACCCAATCCTCATTTTTGGACTGGGCCCCTTCCCTGCTCTTGGCATATCAGGTGCAGCGATCGCCACAGTGATTGGACAATTCGTCGCAGCAATCATCACAGGAGCCACGGGCTTCAGAAAGCCACCTGTGCTGCATGGTTCGAAATGGTACGTCAAGGGCATCTACCACTACGGATTCCCTTCCATACTCCTCCAATTCCTTTGGGTCGTATACATCACAGCCCTCAACATGATACTTGCAGGATTCACGGACGCAGCCATAACCGTGCTTGGACTCTACTACAAGCTGCAATCCTTCTTCTTCATACCGATGTTTGCGTTGCAGACAAGCATAGTCCCGGTATTGAGCTACAACTATACGTAGCAGAGCTATTCAAGATGCCGTGAGATAATGAAGTTCTCAGCCATAGTCTCTGCAAGCCTAATGACAGTGGGCGTGTTCTGCTTCGAGGCCATTCCCAGGACTTTGATTGAACTCTTCTCAAGAAGCGATGAGGTCCTTTCCGTTGGCGTTCCAGCATTCAGGCTCATAGGTCTAAGCTTCTATCCCGCAGTGCTCTCCATGCTCTCCCCAACGTTCTTCCAGGCCATTGGAGCTAGCAGACAAAGCTCTATTTTGGCAATAACACGTCAGGTTTTCTGCCTTATCCCCATTTTTTGGCTGTTGTCCAAGATTGGACTTGCATATACATGGCTTGCCTTTCCGGCCTCAGAGATCATAACCGGAGCTATAGGCAGTGCCATGTACATGAAGGAAATCAAAAGCTGGAGCAAGTGACATTCCTGCACTCTATTGCTATATTTACATGTAGCTATATGAACGCAGGAGGTCTCCATGGAAATTCCAAAAGCAGATGTCGAGCTTGCAAGACTCAAAGCGGTCATGCCTCGTGTAGTGTTGGCGTCAGGTTCTCCAAACAGGCTGGAACTTCTAAGAAGCGCTGGCATACAGGTCACAGTGAGACCTCAGGACATTGATGAAGATGAACCAAGCGGAGAACCTGGACCTGCAGTCCTCTCAATAGCACGCAAGAAGCTTGAGCACTACATAAAGAGCAATGACTTCGAACCAAACAGCATTGCCCTGTGCATGGACACCCTCGTCTACTTTGAAGGACGTTTCCTTGGAAAGCCAAAAGATGAGAAGGAAGCATTCTCAGAGATATCGGCTTTTTCAGGAAGGAAGCAGGAAGTGTATTCGGGCTACTGTATCTATCATCCGTACAAGGGGATACTGGAAGGATTCGATGTGTCGTATGTGGTGTTCAAGGATTTATCTGCTGACGATGCCAAGGCCTATATAGACACAGGGGAATGGCGTGGTGCTGCCGGTGGATACCGCATCCAAAAAACAGGATATAAGCTAATAGACTATATCGAAGGCAGTTGGACAAATGTAATTGGAATGCCGGTGGAAGCCATAACGAAGGCTTTGGAAACGTAGTTCGTTTGAACTTGCATGATGCAAGGCATGCAAAGGAGGGTCTATGAAGGTGACGTTCTTTGGTGGAGCCGGAACAGTAACGGGAAGCTGTACACTCGTTGAGCACAATGGGCTTAGATTGCTTGTGGACTGTGGTCTTCCTCAGGGAAGCGATGAAAAACGTCTAGGAAAATGCCTTCCATTCAAGGCCTCAGGCATTGATGTCGTGCTGCTAAGCCATGCCCACATAGACCACAGCGGCAGGCTTCCCCTCCTTGAGAAAAACGGCTTCAAAGGCCGCATATACAGCACCAAGGCCACTATGGACCTTTGCTCCATAATGCTTGAAGACAGTGCAAGAATCCAAGAGGATGATGCCAAATGGAAGAACCGCAAGTTTCTTAGAGCCGGCAAGAAACCCGTCCAGCCACTGTATTCCGTAGAAGATGCACATAATGTCCTAAAACGCTTCGTCCCTGTGGAATACGGACAAATAACAGAGCTTTCAGACACCATTGGTGTCCGTTTCACAGACGCTGGACACATGCTGGGTTCGTCGTCTATTGGAATATACTTCACTGAAAAAGGCCATGATCCTGCCAAGGATCTTCGTTGTATGGTTTTCTCTGGAGACATTGGAAATCTGAACCAACCAATCATCAAGGACCCTGAATACATCCATCATGCCACTTTCGTTGCCATGGAGTCCACATACGGAGACCGCAACCATGATGGTTCGCTGCCAAGTACAACCGAGCTCTCTCATACATTGCAGCGCATAATGGAGGAGACGTCCGAAATGGGTGGCAAAGTCATAATTCCAGCGTTCTCCGTTGGAAGGTCTCAGGAGATACTGTATCTCCTAAGCGACATATACAGAAGGACGAAGAATCCAATGCCAATCTACCTTGACAGCCCTCTTTCAGTTAAGGCTACATCCGTTTTCACTCGCAACGTTGACGGATACTACGACGAAGAGGCCATGGCATTGGTCCGTCAAGGGAAGAACCCAATTGTCATCCCCACATTGCACGCAATCACATCTGTGGAAGAATCCAAGTCCTTGAATGATTTGAACATACCATGTGTGATAATCTCTTCAAGCGGGATGTGCGAAGCTGGTCGTATACAACACCATCTAAAGCACAATCTATACGACAGCCGCAATACCGTTGTATTTACGGGCTATCAGGCGGAAGGCACCCTTGGAAGGAAGATACTGTCAGGGGCAAAACAGGTGACGATCCTTGGAGAACGCATCGCCGTGCGCGCACGTATAGAGAAGCTTTCAGGCATAAGCGGACATGCAGACAAGAACGGTCTGCTCAAATGGATAAGCGAATTCTCCCCTGCCCCAAAGAAAGTCTTCGTCATGCATGGAGAATCCAAGGTCAGTGCAGGGTTTGCACAGCTGCTTTCCACTCAGATGGGTCTTGATGCAACTGCACCGCATTTCAAGGAAAGCTTTGAGTTATAACCAGTTGAAAGTCAAATGAATGCAAAAATGTCATTGTATCAACATTTTGGAATGTAAAAAAGTATGAGCTATCAACATTTTGGAATCTTTTGGTATTTCAAACAGGAAACTGTCCAGATTTGCAATTGAGTTGAAAACTCCATATCTACTCCATTTCTTCAAGTAGATTCTCACATCCTTCCACTATGTCGTTGTATGCAGTCTCGAAGTCGCCGGTATACCAAGGGTCGGCGACTTCTCTGTCATCCAGAAGCATTGAAACCTTTCCTTGTGGGTCGTTGCCTGTCATTCGCATCATGTTGGAATAGTTGTAGCCATCCATGACCTTTATGACATCGAACTCCTTGTAGTCATTGAAAGTAAAGCGTCTTGCGAAATGAGAAAACCCTTTGATTCCATGCCTTTCAAGTGTTCTTCTCGCAGGAGGATACACACCGTTTCCAAGTTCTTCGCTGCTGGTTGCAGCCGAGTCCACAAAGACTCCGTTTTCAAGTCCTGCATCCTTGGTCATTTTCTCAAAAACAGCCTGAGCCATTGGGCTACGGCATATATTTCCATGGCATACGAATAGAACTTTGGTCATAAGTACTCTCCTCGTAAACAAAAGTCAGTGTAATCGAGTATACCTTATACTCTTTCCCTGCCCTTCCCTTCGTATTGTGCCTTCTTCGACAAGCTCTTTTATGATCGCTGTTTTCAGTTCCGCCGTCAACTTCAAAACGAAACCCCCTTGTATTTGGATTAGTCCAAACTTTGGGGGTCACATCATCATGGCGCTTGAAGACGGTTGTACCAATACTGAAGCAGAGCGTACCTGATAGTGCCTGACCGCATCTGAGCGTGCTTGAGTGTGCCGCATCCATGGAATCAGACCGTTTCAGAGTGGTTGGAGCGTTAGGTTGTACGATGGCGGCGCATGATGACATGAAAGGCCTTGTTTCCGCTGTTTGTGTGCATGGTTTTGCCTAAAAAAGCGCCTTTCCGATGCTTTCATGTCATTTCGGCCATGAAGCGGATAGACGGCCGTCTCTTGGCTTCCACGAGGCTTCTCCTGCCCATCCGTCAGAGGCCAATCCCCCAGAAAAACGTGAAGAGTCAGATTTTTAATCACTCTCTTTCAGCAAGAAGTCGAAGGATCTGGACGGCATTGCTGGCAGCTCCTTTGCGAACCTGATCGCCGCAGCACCAAAGCGTGAGGCCTTTTTCGTCAGTCAAATCGTCACGGACTCGCCCAACCCATACAAGATCTTGATCGGTCGTATCCAGTGGAGTTGGATAGTTTCTCCCTTCAAAGTCCTCTATGAGTCGGCAACCAGGGAAGGATGCAATGGCCTTGTTGGCTTCTTCAATGGAAATCTTGCGTTTTGTCCTTACAGTAACGGCAATGGAATGCGATCTCATAACCGGAACACGTACACATGTGCAAGTCACTTTTAGGTCTGGAAGTCCAAGGATTTTCCTACCCTCGTTCTGCATCTTCATCTCCTCAGTCGTATAGAGGTTGTCCGTTTCGCTTCCAATGAAAGGAATAACATTCATGGCTATCTGGTGAGGGAACACCTTTCTTTCTATGGGCTTTCCTTCATGTATGCTTCCCAGTTGACAGACAAGTTCATCGAATCCTGCCTGTCCTGCACCCGATACTGCTTGGTATGTGCAGGCTACCATGGTCTCGATTGGCGATATCTTTGCCAAAGCTGCTACAGCCATGAGCGTGATTATGGTGGAGCAGTTTGGATTCGCGATTATTCCTTTGTTGCAGAAGGCTTCGTTTCCATTGATTTCAGGAACCACCAAAGGTACATTTGGATCCATTCTGAAAGCAGAGCTGTTGTCTATGTAGACTGCACCTGACTTGACTATTGCGGGAGCGAACCTCTTTGACATATCGTTCTCGACTGCGCCAAGCACGAAGTCCATGCCAACGAAACTGGAATCCTTTGCCTCTTCTATCTCTATTTCCTTTCCATTGAAGGGAATCACCTTCCCTGCGCTTTTTGCACTGGCAAGAGGCAGGAGCCTCTTTACAGGAATACCGTACTCCTGCAATACCTTTATCATTTCCTTTCCAACAGCGCCTGATGCACCCAAAACCGCAATGTTGAACTCTTTCATAAAAAACTCCTCTGTCATCCTGCGAATCCCTGGTAGAGGATCCTTATCGTGTTTTCGAATTGGCTGTTGTCAACGCCAACGATGATTGCAAGCTCATCCGACCCTTGTGCGATGGTCCTAATGTTTATGCCCTCGTTTCCAAGTGCATTGAAAAGCTTTCCTGATATTCCAGGGCGGAATATCATCTTCCTTCCAACGGCTGCAACCAAGGCTATGTTGTCCTGGACCTCAACGGAGTCAGGCTTGCATTGCCCTTTTATCTCGCTTATGACGTCGTAAAGGCCATCACCTAGAGTTGCAAGAGGAAGGACCAAAGCGAACTGGTCTATTCCAATGGTTATGTGCTCTGCATGGACCTTGTGCCTGTCCAATATCTCCAAGACCTTCCTCAGCGTTTCATTCGTTCCCTGCATACGTTTCGTGACGGTGAGGATTACAAAGTTCTTCTTGCCTGCAATTCCTGTTATGAACCTGTCATGTTCAAGGCTCTGTTCGTCGATCCTTTCTACAATCATAGTTCCTGGGTGGTCTGGCTCGTTCGTGTTCCTTATGTTCAAAGGTATGCCTGCGTCCTTCACCGGTGCAACGGAGTCCTCATGCAGGACCGATGCCCCCATATATGCAAGTTCCCTGAGCTCAGAGTACGTTATCTTTGAAATTGGACTTGGATTCTCAACTATCCGTGGATCCGCCATGAGTATTCCGGAGACGTCCGTCCAGTTTTCGTAGAGGTCAGCTTTGCAGGCGGCTGCCACAAGTGCCCCCGTTATATCGCTTCCTCCCCTGCTCATGAGTCTTATCTTCCCTGATGGCAGTACTCCGTAGAAGCCTGGAACCACAACACCTTTGAATTCTCCAATGGCATTGCGGACAGCATTTGAAATCCTTTCAGGAATGAAGCTTCCATCGTATTCCATGAATATGCATTTGGATGCATCCAGGAAATGAAAGCCAAGATACTCGGCCATAAGGCGGGATGTGAAGTACTCTCCCCTTGAGACAAGTTCGTCTATGGACATATCCTTCGACAGCTTTGCCTCAAGCGAATCAAGGTCATCTTCGATTCTGTAGGAAAGCCCAAGTTCATCCCTTATCTCAACAAGACGTTCCCTTATTCGTCCAAAGATCTCATCACAAGGTACCCCATATGTCAGATGTGCATGGCATAGGTATAGAAGATCCGTCAGTTTATGGTCGTTTGGATCCTTCTTTCCTGCTGCGGAGACAACGACAAGTCTCCTGGAGGGATCTGATTTGACGATATCCTTGACCTTCTTGAACTGCTGTGCACATGAAACGGAGGAACCTCCGAACTTTACAACCTTTATCATTGGCTACTCCTTTCCTAGTCTTCGTATTCAGCAAAGAACACACGGGCTCCTTGCGCTCTCATATTCCTTGCATTCTCATGCATTTCCTTCACATTCATTTCACCTGCAACGAGATAGACTTCGTTCTCTTTCCGTTCGATGACATTTGATGTCTTCAAAACCGAACCAAGAAGTTCAAAATGGGCGTTGTCGATTCGTATGAAGTACCTCTTAAGGCATTCAATCGCATCATTGGTCACAGCGCCTTTCGTGCAGGTGCCTTCCAGCATGCTCTTTTGGCCGCTTGACACAGAAGAGACATCCCTCAGTACTGCCGATGCCGTTGGATAGCGCCCTGCACCCTGTCCGCATAACGTCATGACACCACAGTTCTCGCCTTTGTATTGTGCAAGGTTCAAATTCGTGCCCACACCTGCATATTGGCTGCTCCCACTGCACAAAATTGGCTCAACGTATGCATACACACCACCGTTTTGGGCAAGGCCAGTCCTTCCAACAAGCCTAATGGTGTATCCCAGCTTTTTTGCAACCTCAAAGTCATCGGTCTTGATGTGTTGTATGCCCTCCATGTCGAAACCGGATTCAGGCAAAAGATTAAACGCCACCATGTCCAGGAGTTGTACTTTCCTAAGCGTATCAAGACCCGTTATGTCCGCAGTGGGGTCGGATTCCGCATAGCCAAGATTCTGGGCCTCCGTCAGCGCCTGCTCGAATGAAAGTGACCGCTTGTCCATTGCATCCAGTATGTAGTTGGTAGTGCCGTTCAGGATGCCTCCTGCCCATAGGATTTGGTCCGTCTGCCTTGCAAGAAACAGGTTCTGGAGGATTGGAATTGCGCCTCCACATGCGGCGCTGAACAAAAATGAAAGGCCCTTTCTTCTTGCCAAGGCTTCAAGTTCGATTCCATGGGATGCTACAAGGGCTTTGTTAGCCGTTATGATGCTCTTTCCAGCTTCCATGCACATGCGAACGTATTCGAACGCTGGATCTATGCCACCCATGCATTCGATTACAAGCTGGGAGTCGCTGTCCAATACATCCTCAATTGAATCGACCATATAGTCTTTTTGAGTATCAGCGTGGCCTTGTCTTACCAAAATCTGATCTATTTGATGTTCAGGACATGATGCAAGCATATTGAATACTCCTTTGCCAACAACGCCATGTCCTAGGATGGAAACTTTCATAACGACTCCAGTGGATAAAACATAGGATATAGATGGAACATATCGGATATTTTGTCCGTGTTATAAAGACACTTGTCTTTTTGTTGGCGACACTGTATCATACACCCAACAAATATGCAAGTAGCTCCAATTGAGCGTTGGAAAGACTTGGAAACTGGAGGAGAAAATGCTTGAAAACTACCTTATCGTGCATAAGAGCATCCTTCCCGACTATTATGAAGCGGTTCTGAAAGCCAAGCATCTTCTTGAAGAAGGCGGTGCGGACAACGTCATGCAGGCCACGAAGATGGTTGGTATATCGAGAAGCACATTCTATAAGTACAAAGACTTCATCCTTGAACCGAGCAGATTGTCTGACGGGAGGAAAGCGGTCATTTCAATGCTTCTATCCCATGAAACGGGAGTGCTTAGTACGGTTCTTTCAAAAATATCGGAAAACGGTGCAAGCGTTCTCACCATAACGCAGAGCCTTCCAATACGAGGAAAGGCAAGTGTAACGATAACTCTGGACATAAGCGCAATGGCCATGCCACTTTCCAATCTCCTCAAGGAGATGGATAGCTCGACAGGTGTAGAGAACACGAAGCTCATAGCAATTGACTGATTGGAGGAATCAATGGAAGACAAAACGATATACTGTAAAGAAAAAGACTATATAAGCACAAGGAGCGACTACTCCTGCTCCTCCCTTCAGGCCGTACTGCAGGGAATCTCCCCAGATGGAGGGCTTTTCATATCGTCTGACATCCTTTCCAAGAAGTTCGATTGGAAGGCTTTGATGGGTAGGCCAACACTTGAGATGGCTTCTGTAATCCTCTCATGGCTGCTTCCTGACTTCAAGGATATGGATAGCCTTGTCAAAAAGGCCTATGAGGGCAAGTTCGAGACTCCAGACCTCACCCCTTTGGTTGAAGTTGGTGACAAATACATCCTTGAACTGTTCCGAGGTCCAACCTCAGCCTTCAAGGACGTTGCCCTTTCCATGCTCCCCTATCTCATCACAAGTGCAAAGGCGCAGTGTGGAACGACAAATGAGACCGTGATCCTTACGGCTACATCAGGGGATACTGGCAAAGCCGCTATGGAAGGCTTTCATGATGTACCTGGAACACGCATCATTGTGTTCTACCCCTACGAAGGTGTATCTCCAATACAAAAGGCACAGATGGAGACGCAGGAAGGGAAAAACGTCAAGGTCTGCGCAGTACGTGGAAACTTCGACGACTGCCAGAATGCGGTGAAGCAGGCTTTTGCGGCAGTCAATTTCCTGGAAGCTTTCAAAAAATCAAACATGACGCTCTCATCAGCCAACTCAATCAACATTGGAAGGCTTGCACCACAGGTCGTCTACTATTTCAAGGCATACTCGGACCTTGTTGGCCAGAACAGAATTGGTGTTGAAGATGATGTTGATTTCGTCGTACCATCCGGGAACTTTGGAGACATCCTAGCCGGTTATTTTGCAAAGCTCATGGGCCTGCCTGTAAGGCATTTGGTCTGTGCTTCGAACGAAAACAAGGTGTTGACCGATTTCCTCACAACAGGCACCTACGACAAGAGACGCCAATTCCTTAGGACGAGCTCCCCTTCAATGGATATCCTTGTATCATCCAACCTTGAAAGGCTTCTTTTCCTTGCTTCTCAATGCGATGCAACGATGGTCTCAAAATGGATGAAGGATCTTAATTCCAATGGTTTCTTCACAGTTGACGATACTGTTATGGAAAAAATCAAAACAACCTTCAAAGCATATTGCTGCTCTGAGCAGGAGACGATTTCAACCATTGGCGATATGTATAGGGAACACGGATACCTTTGCGACCCCCACACTGCAGTTGGAATCAAGGTTGCAGACGACTACAGAAAGGACTACAACGACAGTACACCTTTGATTGTACTTTCCACCGCCTCCCCTTACAAATTTCCATCTCCTGTATCAAAGGCCATTGGTTTGCCGTTGGATGGAGATGAATTCGATCAGATTTCAGCTATAAGTAAGATGACTAGCGTACCAATTCCAAAGAACCTTGGGTCTTTGAAAGACAAAGAAGTGGTGCACACTGACGTGATAGACAAGGATGAAATACTTGCCTATATCCTTGGAGTTCTTGGAATAGAGGCCTAAGTACATTTAACGAATCGATGAAGAGACTGTGATGGAGGTGAAAATGGAGATTGTATGCCTGGATCTTGAAGGTACGCTCGTACCTGAAATATGGATTGCATTTTCAGAGAAGACAGGGATTCCGGAACTTAGGATAACTACCAGAGAAGAGCCCGACTACGACAAGCTCATGCATTATAGAATGTATATCCTAAGGGAGCACGGCTATACCCTGAGCGATATCCAGGAGGTGATCGCCACGATTGAGCCTTTGGATGGAGCAAGGGAATTCCTTGACAAGGTGCGAAGGCTTACTCAGGTCGTGATTCTGTCCGACACCTTCACGGAATTCGCAAAACCTCTCATGGAAAAACTTGGTTGGCCCACGATTCTATGCAACAGTCTCACTGTGGACGAAAACAACATGCTCACAGGCATAGTCATGCGTCAGCCCGATGGTAAAAGAAAGGCGATCGAAGCCTTTAGGGCAATCAACTACAGGACCTTTGCAGCAGGAGACAGCTACAATGATCTCACAATGATTCGCACAGCGGACTCCGGATGCCTGTTCAGAGCACCCTCGAACATCCTTAGAGAGGAACCAGACTTGGAGCTTTGCACTACATACGATGAGTTCTATGAGCAGATAAGACGATTCGTCCAGTGTCAGTAGAATCTGATTCCGTCACCCTCCATGACTACATCATAATTGCAATTCTTCTTTTTGTATGTAGCCACGAACTCTTCAAGGCTAAGCCTATCCAAATTGGAAAGGTCTTCAAGGCTGTAGTGCAAGTCGATCTGAGCCGTCTCGCAGGTATCCGTCACGAAGCATATTCCTTGGTGCAGCTCCATGTAGCTTTTGATTGCATCTAGAAGCTTCCTCTTTCCTGAAGAAACGAAGAGGTCTGTAATGAAATCGTCCTGAAGGATCCAAATGTCCTCTTCATCAGCATCTTTGTCGTTTTCACTGAGCCAATCCACGAAGCGAATGAAAAGGTCGCTTGCAGAAATGCCAATGGCTCCAAGGACAGAGTGCAGCCACATGCAGCTTTGTCCCTTTGTAAAGAAAAGATCCATTCCAGCCTTTATCTTCAATGCAATCTCTATGTCTTTTTCGTCGAAGCTTGGGGTTCGAAGGATCGTGCGCTCGACGTTGTCATGCGACACAAGTCCAAGTTCCCCTGCCCTTTCTGCAAGCTCCGTCCCTGGAAGCAGAGACAAAAGGAAGCAGTCTATGTTGCTTGGCTTTAGGGAAACGCAGAAATCTATCGTCCTTTTGAACTTTTCAATGGTGTCTTCAGGAAGTCCAATGATCACATCAAGTCCAAATGGAACACCCTTATTGACCAAAAGCATGACCTTATTTGAGAAAAGCTCTATATCAAAACGGCGTCCAATCTTCTTCAATACATCCTGGTCGGAGCTCTGCAGTCCTATCTGCAACGAACAGTTGAGCTGTGCAAAAAGGTCCGCCAGCTCTTCATCCAAGAGCTCAGCTCTTATCTCAAAGGTGAAATGCATGTCGTAAGGTGCTTTCTTGACAAGCATACGTAGGATGCTCTTCGCCCTGTCAGGATTCAGATTGAATGTGGGGTCAAGCACAAAGACGTTCTTCGTCCCATACTTTATGAGGTAGTCAAGCTCCTTCTCTATCCTTTTCATTGGATAGTCCCGCACTATCCTCTTGCCTCGCGATTCAAAGCAGAATGCGCATGCAAAAGGACACCCTCTTGTCATTTCCCAAAGTACGGAGTCGTATCTCCCCATAAGAAAATCCGCTTCGCCTGAAAGGAAAGGAGATTGCAGCTCTTCAAGGTTTGGAAGTTTAGAATTCACAGGCGAAAGAAAATGCTTCGTGATAAGGCCTTCAGTCTTTAGGTCCTTGAGTGCTGTTCCATCCTGAAGTTCTTTCAGGACTTCTACCGTAGATACCTCCGCTTCTCCTAGGACTGCAAAATCCAACCACTTTGGAAGTCCTTTTGTATAGGCTATGGCTTGGGGGCCTCCTGCGAAAAGAATTGTCTCAGGTGAGAGCTTCCTTAAGTTCTTTGCAAATGATTCGAACCATTCTGCGTTCCAAATGTATGTTGCAATCCCAAGCGCCCATGGCTTTCTCCTTGCAGCTTCCTTGGCCGCTAATACGGGGTCGTTGTCCAAAAAATGCTCGAAGAGCTTTGCCTTTGGCAAGAAGCCACTATGGTTTATGGCCGTCTTTATGCACAAGGCCCCCATTGGAAAGCTCATGGTGGATTTCTCTGCGGCGCAGCAATGGATCTCTATTTCCTTCATGTCTTGAGTCTAGCCCAAAAATGCAGTTCTCTACAATGGTGATGGCATTGGCATATCTGTTCTTCATTTTTGGTAATTTTTGACCCTTGTGAAGAAAACTTTCTTCATCAACAAGCTTTTTTGCCGTTTACTGAAGAAAAACGAGACAAAAAACGGTTCTTCACGGAAAGTTGGTGGTTTGAAGACGTGTGTGTGGGGGGGGGTGAAAAAGAGAGCATGTAGGTCCTAAAGTTGTTTGAACCAAAAAACACAGAAGGACCGATACATGCTCATAGACAAGGATATCTCGATCCACCTTTCATGCCAACAGTTCGAATGCAGTCGATTTGACGTAATGGAGGACAAGTCGGTGCTTCTTTTCCGCAGCAGTCGGAACAGTGGCGAAGTGGTCTGTCCGTTCTGCGGAGGCAGGGTACATGTCCATGGACAAAGCCAGCACCACATTGAAGGACATACCGCTGTGGTTCGGCGTTCCTTTGGAGCTCGAAGTGGAGCTCTCCTCTCGAATGGCCAAAGCCTTTCCTCCGAGGATGCACGAAGCTTGGTTAGATTCTGGAAGGCCACAGCGATCTGGCTCTCTGCCATGCGATGAAGGAGGAGATGTCTAGGCTCTTCGGACTCAGGGACCCGGACGAGGCTCTGTGTGGATGGACGGCATGGTTCCAAGGCGCCAAGGCGAGCGGAATCCATGCGCTTGTCAGATTCGCAAGGCTCAAGGAGAAGCGCCTGGACGGTCTGGTCGCACATGCCAGACACAACATATCCACAGGCAGGCTCGAAGGCTTCAACAACAAGGTCAAGGTGGCCAAGAGGGTCGGCTACGGCTACCGCAACGAGGACTGCTTCTTCACCCTCGTAAGGTATCTCTCTATCCCCTCCGTCAGAACCTCATCCCCCAGAAAAACGTGAAGAACCAAAAAAAACAGTAATTTGACATCAACGCTCGTTGCATCCAACTGATATATCACATTTCATGAGCCAATTTGCCTGCATTCATCACAAAAGATGAGCGATAAAACAATGTTGTAATACCAAAATTGGTTTCCTTTAATCAAAGTTTTCCCCAACATTTCTCCTTCATGAAAGAGGAAATCTCCGTTGAATTGTTCGATTCATAGAACTCAACCAAAAGTTTCTTGAATTTTGGAACGCATTCAGTTCCTTTGTATCAGGAGTGCCAGCATATGGAATGTTCTTAAGTCATGCATTGCACTCTGCTCTTTCTCTGAGCAAATCAACTATGTCGTTGAAGCCAAAATCAATTTCTGACCTCTTTTATAAGCAAAAAGTATAGGATTTTCCAACTAGTTAGGGAACATTCTATATTTCAAAACATAGAAATGTTCCCTAACTCTCAATCTCGGTTTCGCAGTGGTTGGTTGATCCATCACATTGCAAGAGCCAATTTACGAGGTATAGTCTGTCGATTACATCAGAAATAGTATGTCAGTTTAACTTGATAATGTGTCTAACACATAGCAAATTTATATAAACATCCTCTTTGAAATCTTAATTATCCTCTGTACTACTCAAAGACATTCCTTGTCACTTCTGCCACACATCCAACAACTCCAGTCTCTTATTTGGTGAGGCATCCAAGACCCGTAGGCATTGAAACAGCACTCATCAGTACAAGATATGTAGGCCGATTTAACATCGGAGTCAAGGATTGAAATACTATCCCATAGTGCCTTTGAACCTTCATAGTAGATGTTAAAACTACGAAGAAATGAACAACTGCCGAATGCATAATTCCTTATTGTCTTTACCCCAATTGGAATACTTATTGAACGCAAACCAAAATTTGTACCACAGAAAGCGTAAAGACCTATGGACGTTACCTCTTCTGGAATGACACTTGAGCTACATCCTCGTACAAGTTCCTTTATTTCCTTTCGTATTATACAATTACCTTCACTGTAATATACGGAATTTCCGCTGTCAACACTTAAAGACGTAAGGGAACTGCAACCTTTAAATGCAGCTGCTGATATTGACATTACACTTGCAGGAATTTTTAAACTCTTGATTTTTGACGAACCACAAAAATCAGAATCGCTCCCTATTTTCTTTACACCATTAGGAATAATGCTATTTTGACACCCCAGTATAAGTTCTTGCGTGTTTTTTCTGATTATGCAATTGCCTTTGCTATAGAATTCTGAATTTCCAGCATCAACTTCTAGCGATTTAATCTCTGGACACATGAAAAACATGGTTCCATCATTTTTTTTATCTTGGATGGAATTCTTATACCACTCAATTTACTACAGTCGAAAAAAGCATATTTTCCTATTGACTGTAAGCTTTCAGGAAGTACTATATCAATTAGAGAAGAGCATTTTTCAAAGGCTCTTTCACGAATATAGGTAATATTGAATGGGAGTGAAAGGCTTGTCAATGAAGAACATCCACTAAATGTCCTTTCATTAATTTGTCTAACATGTTCAGGAATGTTAATATCCCTCAAACTAGAACACCCTTCAAATACACCATCGCCCAAACCCAATACGGTATTTGGTAATGTCATGCTCGTTAAATTAGTACAATTACTAAACGCATAATCACAGACATCTCTGAAAGCCAAACCAATCCTTCAAATAGGGATTACACAAAACTGAAGAAGAGAATTCTTGCCGATATAGAAAAGGACTTGGACAAGTATCTAGTCTAGAACAACGAAATTAGAAGGCTAATACAGTACTCCGAGATTCCTCATTAACCAATAAAATACATGTTTATGAAGAAAAATTCTAAAAATATCTATTTGTGTGACAATGAGTTGTTGGAAGTTCTTCAAAAAAACTTTCCAAAACCGTGAATGGAAAACGCAGGTTTCTTGGAATTGGT
>ULPT01054266.1_pt1 | contig 88710 bp, 74 predicted proteins | sample 1953751 | NCBI WGS metagenome assembly ULPT01 (sample SAMEA4835636, study PRJEB28245) | human gut metagenome | biome: gut microbiome; material: fecal sample | place: Denmark | collected 2008 | reverse complement strand
AAACTATCATGGATAATCCTTTTATCTTGGTAGATTGAGCCTTGGTAAACGCTGACAGCGGTTAATAGCCTTAATAGAATCCTCCAATCGGTTGTGGCATCCCTAAGCCAGTTCCTGATTTCGTGTAGGATAAGAAAATAGAAGAAGAATACTCGTTCGGATTTTGTCTTGCCTTTTAAACAGAGGACGTAGAGGGATATATCGGATAAAAGATAAAAGAAGATGCCGATGATTCCGGATAGGACGCCGATTTGAAGGTAGGCATTTGGGAAGTAATCGATTGCTTCCCTTGTTGTAATGCTTAGCACCGAGGATCCTATGATGTAGTCTTGCTTGAACCTATCCCATCCTCTCTTGAGAAGAGGATAGTTTGGATTTGAACTACTTAGAACATGGAAGTGTTTCCTGGAGTCGATGACGCCAGTTGAGAAAGGACGATGGAGGAATAAAAGAACACAGAAAGGTGCGAGGATAGCTACTAGACCGACTAATATTAAATAAGGATAGAGTTTCTCGTAGGAATGGAAAGCAAGGAAGACAAAAGGAACGAAGGAAATAAGAAGAAAAATAAAGCTGATATAGTTTCCTAAGAGAATGAGCGAAATATAGTCAACTAATGCGAAAAATACCAGATACCATTTTTTCTTATATACTCCAAATGCCAAAAATGGTATCTGGAATACGATGAGGCATGACCTTACTTCGCTGGAAGCAAAGGAAAGGTTCCTGGAAGAAAAGAATTCATAGTTATTCTTGGAAAAAAGTGTGAACAAGATTTCGAAGAAGAATACTGTGGAGATAGCGGCGGATACTTGGGAGAGGTACCTTAATCCGGACTTTCCGTTGGAAGTGGAACATAGCCTCCTATAGATGACTATTTCTACAAAGAAAAAGATGATAAAGAACCAGCATTGGCGGAAGTTTTCGTTCGTCTGTATTGACTTGATGCAGTAGGAAGTAAGGATCAACAAGAATAGGATTAGAAGGAAATAGAAGAGGGCATTAACGTGCATTTTGGGCTTGTGGATAAAAAGGAATAAGATCCTAGATAAGAAAACAGCACAGGTAGAGATAACAAGCGGAGCGGGAAGATTTCGGTTCCTTAATGGCCTGCTTGATGAGGTCAAAAGGGAAAGGACTAATCCGGAATAATAGATTCCGTTGTCTTGGAGCAAAGGAAGGAAAGACAACAAGGAAAGAAGGGATACTGGAAGATAGATAACCGGAGGCGGGACAAGAAAACAAAGGAAAGAAAGAAGAAAGACGGAGACAAGATAAAAGGGAGAGTGAAGATAAGCAACGACTTTTTTCTTAAAGCTTTGTCGATTCATGGTTCTAGTATAAACTATTCCCATGCTTTTGCTCAAAAGAATATGGTGGAAAGAGTCTATCCTTGTTATAAAATAGAGGCAGCCTTATGAACAGTAAAATACAAATGGATTGGAATGGTTTGAAAGAAAAGATGTCTGAAAAAGGACATGCTCTTCTTCTTCAAACCAAAAACAAGGTCGTTTCCTTGATTTCTTGGCTGAAATCGGTCTTCCTTCAGCCTGGCGAAGGAAGGAAGACGTTTTATTTGCTGACGTTAGTGGCAGTTCTTTGCTTTGTCTATACGCTTAGGCATGAACGATGCACCATTCCTTTAAGCGGAGATTATTCTAGGCAGGAGAGGAATTTTATCTTTAATGGATACGATGACTGGCACTACTTCTTCCGTACTGGTGTTTTTCCTCAGTGGGATAGAAGCGCTTTCCTAGGCATCGATAATATCGGTGGAAACTCCTTCTACTATCTTTTTGATCCCTTTGTCTTGATTCTTCTTCCGTTTCCGAGAGAATGGCTGCAGACACTACAAGGTCTTGAATTTATTCCAAAAATGGTCTTGGCCGGTAGGTTCTTCTATTGGTATCTTGGGGATTTAGGATTCTCTCCAAAGAATAGAAGAATCGGAGCACTTGCGTTTGCTTTCTCCAGTTATTCTTTTGGCTATCTCTGGTTCCATTTCATTGACTCTGTTGCCTTTCTTCCTTTGATTTTCCTTGGCTTAGAACGGATTATCAAGAAACGGGATCCGAGAATCTTTTTAGTCGGATTCTTCTTAAATGCTAGGGCATCCTATTTCTTCTTTGCTGTCTTTAGGGTTGGCGCTTTCCTCTATGCAAGGTTCCGTTTCTTCCAGACGAGGAAAGAGCGGACAAAGGATGAAAACTATGCCGTCATGGGTTGTGGAAGGCTGTCCTTTATTCTAGCCTTGTGTCTTGGCGCCTTTACTTTGCTTCCGGGTCTTGCTGTGGCTAAGAGCAGGCCACGTACCCAGAGTAACTCTTATCTGGATGCCATTATGAATGCAGACGGACTCAAAAACAGGCTGAAGGCTGTCTTCACGTTCCCAAGCGGAAGGGAACAGAACCAGTACACACCTTTGTTTAATTTCCTCTTTATGTCGGATAGTTGCTATTCTTCCAACTTGATGAACGTCAATTGGTATGACAACTGCCAGGCGGGTCTTTATGCGACCACTCCGATGCTCTTAAGGTTCTTCGTTTCTTTCATGGATTCGATTAAGGAAAAGAAGGTTTCCCACCTGTTAGGAAGGCTTGGAACCCTGTTCCTGATCTTTACTCCGGTTGGATTCTATCTCTTCTCTGGATTTACGGTTGCCTATGCACGTTACTTCATTCTTCCTGTCAGCTGGAGGATTGTGTTTGATTTAAAGGCCATCGAGAAAAGAAGAGAGCTTCCTCGCTCCTATCTTGATTTAGCTGCTATTTTTACTCTTTCGTTGCAGGCTATCTGCTGTTTCTTAGTGATTTACGGAGTCAGCAGGAAACCAGGAAGCTATACCGGAACCGAGTGGGACTTAAAGAGGTGGCTGATCTTCGGCAGCCTAATCTGGACAAGGATTGTTTATCTAGTTACCCGTCCATTCTTCCATAAAAAGCAGTATTCTTACGTCACCATCGGAAGGATGTCCTTGGATATCATTGCCAGGGCCAACCTTACCATCTATGGACAAGGGCTTTCTAAGAGCAACCAGAGTAAGGACATTCCATTACAGACAGAAATCATAACGAGACTGAAACAGGAGGAAAACGGAGAGGATTACTTCCGTGTCTTTTCGGATAGCCAGGACCGGAATACTCCGAATATCTCTAGGCATTTTGGTTATTCTGGAACTTCTTCTTTCCATTCGGTCTATCCTTATGGAGCACAGGAATTCATTGATCGCAGCCGAATTCCGTATAACTACAAGAGCTGGCTGATGGGTTTAACCAACCGCCGTGAGAATAGGGAGACCTTCTTAGGAGTCAAATACTACAGGGTCGATCGGATTCAGGAAAGCAGCAGGAAAGATTCCAGGGGAAGATTTGTCTCTTATGACGGAACTAAGCTTGCGGATAGTTATGATATCCCGTATGGTTTCAAGAATGTTCTTGATTTGACAAGCGAAGAAGAGGAAGAAATCGGAATTCACTACTCCGACGCCTTTAAGAAGTATCTGTCTTCCAAAGATTGCACCAAATCCCTTTACGTGAACCTGAACTTCATAGACTTAGGATTTGGATATGATAATGTCATCGATTCTAGCTGGATGGCAACCAATCTTGGCTATAAGAACGATGATGATGACTTGTATTTTGGATTAAGCGAAGACATCAACGAATATCCGCTTCTCCGTGCTGCTAGCTTAGAACACGAGGATTTCCTTAATCTCTACTATAAGAATCAGTCCTGGATGGGTAAGTTCTATGGTAACGGAAAAGAAATCTATTCTTATAAGGAACTGGATTATAGAGACAAAACAAACCAGGCTCGCAATGCAACTTCCTTCCAAGGCTCTCTTACAGTGACTGGCGGAAACTATACCTATGGTTCTTCTGCTCCGATTGAATACTATTCCGGAAACTATAATCGGCATAGGATTGCAACCGTCTACTCTGCCAACTGGCCGGAAGGTAAAGGCGGTTATGCGTACTGCAGCCTTGATAATCCATCCGATCAGACCTGCAGGTCGGAGTTTGCTAAGACGCATCCTTTTGAAAACGCAAACGGAATCACACCTGCAGATACAGTCTTTGACCTAGATACTTTGAAAGACAAGAACGGAAACAAGCATTCTGCCTCGGTTCTCTATTATTCTAAGCTCCTTATTCAGTTCACCAATAGCAAGGGTGAATATGTTCCTTTAGCTCCGGAAGCAGACCCAAGGGATCCAACTACGGGAAGCTATATCGGAATCAATTCCGATAAAAATATCGAATGGCGTCTCTTTGATAAAGATGATCATAGGATTTCCTATAATTATCCGTATTATTCTAGCTATCAGACTGCTCATGGCTACTATACAAACCGCCCTGTCTATAAGATTCTCGGCAGGGTCAAAGGTGGTAGTGTGGATAGTCCGACTGTCTTAAAGAAACCGAACATTTATGTTATCCGGAACCGGGACTATCAGGATGCAATGGATAATCTGAAGAAGAACAAGATTCATATTGTTTCCCGGAATGAAAACGAAGTCCTGTTTAATACGGACTATGATGAGAAGAAGTTCGTTGTCTTAAACAGGCCTTTACAGAACGGATGGAAACTCTATCAGCTTTCTACGGATGAGGATACCGGTGAGACAGTCAAAGAAGAAGTCGATACCTATAAAGCACAGGGTGGCTTTATCGGTTTCCTTGCCTCCAACGGCAAGGCTGAGTATCAGCTGACTTATTCCTCTCCTTACTTCAAATTCGGAAGGATGCTGACTTCGCTTGGCCTCTTTGTCAGGATTCTGATTTTCGGACTCTTTGCCATCAAGAACCGCTATACCAAATACGAATCGATTGTCACTTTGAAAAAGGGAAGGAAAGACTTTGAGCAAAAGGAGAAATTCAAATATGACGACTGTGAGAAATAATGTCTGCTATTTTCAATCCGGAGGGCCGACCCAAGTCATCAATTCTTCCTTCTATGGTCTCTATAAGGCGTTCAAGAACGATCTTAGTCATGGAAAGTTCTATGTCTCTCGCTATGGTGTTAACGGATTATTAAACGGGAAACTGGAACTCATTCCATCCAACCGGAACTTTAAAGATCTGCTCGTAACTCCTGGTGCTTTTTGTGGCTCTGCCAGAATCAAACTCACGGATGACTTTTCTTCTCCTGTCTGGCAGTCTATCCTGAAGACATTGGATGAGTATCAGATCGGATACCTTTTCGTTAATGGTGGAAATGATTCGATGGATTCTGCATCCTTGATTGGTAAAAGGGTGAAAAAAGCAAAAAGGGATGTGAAGGTCATTGGTATACCAAAGACGATTGATAATGACCTTGGCTATACGGATCATTGCCCAGGTTTTGGAAGTGCTGCAAAGTTTGTCGCAAATAGCGTGATTACGATTGGAAAAGATGATCTCTCCTATGAGAAAGGACGCATCAATATTATTGAGACTAGGGGACGTGACTCTGGCTTTCTTGCTGCTTCTTCTCTTCTTGCAAAGAAGAAAGGAATTACTCCTGATTTTATCTTTGTTCCAGAAGTAATCTTTGATGTTAATGAATTTCTATCCAAAGCAACTTCTGTTTTTGATAAGAAAGGGCATTGCCTTGTCGTTGTCTCAGAAGGTATACGTGACAAGAGCGGAAACCTCATTGTCTCTCAGAAAGCAAAAGACAGTTTTGGTAATGCTCAGGTCGGTGGAGTGGCAGACTATCTTTCTTCTCTGGTCTCCCAGAAGGGCTATAAGACTCGTGGAATCGAGCTTTCTCTTTTGAATCGTGCTGCTACTTTCGTCCCTTCTTTAACGGATATCAAAGAAGCCTCTGCCTGTGGTGAAAAAGCCTACCTTTTTGCAAAGAAAGGAAGGAGCGGAGTTAGGGTGACAAGGGAAAGAGCAGAGTCTTCTTCCTATAAGATTAACTTCTCTTCTGTTCCACTTGATAAAGTCGCAAACAAAGAAAAGAAGCTTCCTTTATCCTATCTGTCAAAGAATAAAGATAATATCAAAGACAGCTACAGGGACTATGTCTCTCCTTTGATCAAAGGAGAGAGGAACCCGTTTGATTCGGACGGACTTGTTTCTGTTTATTGCAAATAATCGACTGCTTTCTCTGTTTCTGGTAAACTATTGTATTTAGGATGGTGTTTTTTCAATGACTAGTGATTATAAAGATTATATTGTTGTCAAAGGAGCCAGAGAGAACAACCTGAAGAACGTCAATGTTACCATTCCAAAGAATGCACTTGTCGTCTTTTCCGGTGTTTCTGGTTCTGGTAAATCTACACTTGCCTTTGATACTATTTTTGCAGAAGGCCAACGTCGTTATGTCGAATCCCTTTCTTCTTATGCCCGTAGGTTCTTAGGGGATTTTTCGAAGCCGGATGTGGATTCCATTGACGGACTCTCCCCCGCTATTTCCATTGATCAGAAAACAACAAGCCACAACCCTCGCTCCACGGTTGGTACGGTAACGGAAATCTATGATTATCTCCGTCTTCTCTATGCTCGTATCGGTGTTGCCTATTGCCCAGAACATCATGTTCCGATTAAGGCATCCTCTTTGCAGCAGATTTTCAATGCGATTTGGAAGAATCCAGTTGGTAGCAAACTGACTATTTATGCACCGGTTGTCCAGAACGAGAAAGGTACGCATAGGCAGACAAGGGAAAAATTCTTCTCTGCCGGCTTTAATCGTGCCAAAATTGATAATTCCCCTCTTTCCCGTTATGAGACTCTTCCTGTTCTAGACAAGAATTTGAAACACACGATTTCTTTTGCGATTGACCGCCTTCTTATTAACCCTGAAAACAAAGACCGCTTGTTCAACTCTCTTCGTACGGCTCTTGATTTTGCAAACGGCTATGTCGTTGCCGAAATCAATGGAAAAGAGACTCTTTACAGTGAACACCAGTCCTGCCCGATCTGCGGGTTTTCGGTCCCTAGGCTGGAACCTCGTCTTTTCTCTTTCAATAATCCTCTTGGCTGCTGCCCGGATTGCAATGGACTTGGTGTCAAAATCGAAGCGGATCCTTCTTTAAGGATTGCAGATCCAACGAAATCCATTGATGATGGTGCTATCGCATGTCTTCCAAAGAATAATCATGACACGATTGAATGGAATGACTTTTATGCTGTTCTAGAAAAATATCATATTTCCACGAGTACTCCTTTCAATCGCTTGAGCCAACGTCAGAAAGATATCGTTATCTATGGTCCGACAGAACCGGTGAAATACATTTATAAGACTTCCAGCGGTTCTAAGATTGTCAAGAATGTTACGGAAGGATTAAAGGCTCGAATCGATCGTCTCTATAGGACGACCAAATCCGAGTGGAGGAAGCAGTATTATGCATCCTTTAGGTCGGAGCATGTCTGTCCGACCTGCCATGGTGCTCGATTGAACGAAAAGGTTCTTTCTGTCCGTGTCGGAGGCCTTAATATCCATGAGCTTTGTTCTAGGAGCTTAGATAAGATCTATAACTTCTTCTTGAATCTTAAATTGAGTGAGAGGGAGCATAATATTGCAGACTTAGTCATAACAGAAATCAAGAACCGTCTGAAGTTTTTAATTGATGTCGGACTTGATTATCTGACTCTTTCCCGGGAAGCTTCCACTCTTTCTGGCGGTGAAAGCCAGCGTATCCGTTTGGCAACGCAGATTGGCAGTAAGCTCACCGGAGTTCTTTATGTTCTGGATGAACCTTCGATTGGTCTCCATCAACGGGACAATGATAAGCTGATCAATACCAGGAAGGAAAGGCGTGATCTTGGCAACTCCTTGATTGTCGTAGAACACGATGAGGATACCATCCTTGCTGCCGATTATGTTGTCGACAGGGGTAAAGGAGCTGGTGATCATGGCGGAGAAGTCATCTATTCCGGAACTCCGAAAGGACTCAGGGAAGATAAAGACTCTTTGACGGGTGATTTCCTCTCTGGAAGAAAGAGGATTGCCATTCCCGCTAAACGCAGAAGCTATCATAAGAGGCTTGAAATCAAGAATGCCTATTGTCACAACCTGAAGCATATCGATGTTTCTCTTCCTATTGGATGCCTTACGGTTGTTACTGGCGTTTCTGGTTCTGGTAAGTCTTCTTTGATTGATGAGGTTCTTTATAAGACCGCCCGTTCGCAGCTTGGGTATCAGTGCGATAAAGGAGAGTGCGATTGTATTGAAAATCTGCAGTCCATCTCTAAGGTAATAAATGTTTCTCAGGAACCAATTGGAAGAACACCTAGAAGCAACCCTGCCACCTATATAAAGGTTTTTGATGATATCCGTGATCTTTATGCTCAGACCCAGGATGCTAGAATCAAGGGCATGGGGAAGTCGATGTTCTCCTTTAACAGGAAGGGAGGACGTTGTGAATCCTGCCAAGGTGCTGGTGTAAAGAGAATCAGCAGGAACTTCCTTCCGGATGTCTATGTCACCTGTGATGTCTGTCATGGCAAGCGGTATACGGATGATGTTCTTGAAATCCGCTATAAGGGCAAGAATATCTCGGATGTCTTAGATAGGCGTGCGGAAGAAGCGGTCGACTTCTTCTCTGCTTATGCCAATATCCGTCGTAAGCTAAAGACTTTATGCGATGTCGGACTTGGCTATAGGAAACTTGGTCAGTCTTCTACGACTCTTTCCGGTGGTGAAGCACAGCGTGTCAAGCTTGCTTATGAACTTGAAAAGTCTAGCGATGGTTCCACTCTCTATATCTTAGATGAACCGACAACGGGCCTTCATCCTTATGATATCGAAAAGCTGATTACTGTCTTGAACCGTCTTGTCGATGCTGGAAATACGGTTGTTGTCATTGAACACAACCTGGATGTCATTAAATGTGCGGACTACCTTGTTGACCTTGGCCCAGAAGGCGGTGATAGAGGCGGAAATCTTGTCTTTGAAGGTACACCGGATGAGATTGTGAACTGTGAAGTATCCTATACTGGCTTCTATCTGAAAAAAGAACTTCAGAAAGAAAAATACTTAAGCTCTCATCCTTTGGATGAATAAAGAGAAGAAGAACTCGTCTTTCGTGTATAATTGAACTGGAATAAAGAAACAGGAAGGGGAATCGGATATGCTTACTAGTTTGGAATTAGCGAATCATTTTGGATTCAAAATCGTCAATGGAGACAGGAAGTCTTTATCCCGCCCTGTTCGGGTTGCGGAAATTGATCGCCCCGGCCTTGAAAGGCTCGGACTTCTCCAATTCCATCAGAAGAACCGTATTGATTTAATTGGAAATAAGGAAAGGGCCTTGATTAAGGACTCGGATCCGGATTTCATTTACCATAATTCATTGAAAATCTGCTCGGAGGAATGCCCGGCTATTATTGTGACCCATAACTCTCCGATTCCAGATCCTCTTCTCCGTGCGGCTAAGGAAAAGAACGCACCTTTGTTTTCTTCTTCTGCCGATACCTCTTATTTGGCAAGTCAGCTCTATGTCTATCTATCCGAGGCCTTAGCTCCTCGGACTGCGGTTCATGCCTGTCTTCTTTCCATTTATGGTGTCGGTGTCCTTTTAAGGGGACAATCCGGCGTTGGTAAATCGGAGGTCTCCTTGGAATTGATCCGGAAGGGACATAGGCTTGTTGCGGATGACCGTGTTGATATTGCATCAGTCCGCGGCAAGCTTATTGGAACCTGTCCGGAATCCATTTACGGAAGGATGGAGGTCCGCGGTATCGGAATCATCAATGTTTCCCGTAGGTTCGGAATCAACTCTTTGGCAAAGCGTGCCCACATTAAGAGGGTCATTGACCTTGTTCCGTTCTCCGAAAACCAGCCGATGGAAAGAATCGGAAGGAAAACAGAACGTTATGAGATTCTGAATGAGTCGATTCCGCTTGTTCGTCTTCCGGTCTCAGCAGCACGAAACATTGCGGAAATCATCGAGACTGCAGTGACAAACTATAAGTTAAAGGATTATGGCTATGATACAGGATACGAATTCCAGCGCCGTCTTGCTGAAATCTCTGAAAAACGGCAGAAGGAGATTATAAAGAAATAATGAATATCCTTGGTTATTATCCTGGAATTCCGTTCCAACATCCGGTGATTCGTTTTTATGCGATCTGCATTGTAATCGGTGCTGTTCTTGCTTTGTTTCTGTCCAACTATCATGCCCGTAAGGATGGCTTCCGTGGATGGGACTTCTTTAATACGGTTTTTTTGGTTGCCTTTCCTAGGGGAATTGTCGGTGCCCGTATCTGGTACGTGATTGCCACCTGGCCGACTTGTGCTCCATCGGCCGGAAAATGGTATGCTCCTTTTGCACTCTGGGAAGGCGGCCTTGCGATTCAAGGTGGTGCTCTTCTTGGCGTTATTTCCGGTGTTCTTTATGCTGCCTTAAGAAGAAAGGGAACATCGATTCTGAAAATCAGGGACTTTGCTGTTCCAACGATTCTTGTTGCACAGAGGTTCGGCCGCTGGGGTAACTTCTTTAATCAGGAAGTCTTTGGACATGCCGTCTCTCCTTCCGCATGGAATTTCCTTCCTTCCTTTATTACGAATAATAGGCAGAACGGAGATCATTTAAGGGGTCAATACTTCTATAACGGACAGCTGATGGGAAGTGCATCCGTCAGCCAGAGACTTCCTTCCGGCTCGATTGCTGCTCCCTTGTTCTTAGTGGAAGGCGTCTTGAATCTGATGGGGTATTTCCTCCTTCAGTATGGATTGAATGCTGTGGAAGGAAAGCACTTCGTGAACGGAGATAAGAGCTTCGCTTACTTTATCATCTACGGATTGGTCCGTAGGGTTCTTGAACCGCTTCGTAACCCGCAGTTCATTAGGTCGAGAAATGACTCTGGTGCTGCTACTGGTGCTGATAAGGGCTCTTATCAGTCTTATGTCAGGGCAGGTGTCTATATCGGCATCGGTCTTCTTCTGATTATCCTGAACCATGTTCTTAACTATAGGGCTAAGAAAGGCAGGCTGAATAAAGTCCGCTATCTTAAGTCTTGCTATATTGAGACAGAAGATCAGCTTGTCAGGGAATTATCCAGAGAGGATATTTCTTCTGTCGATGAACGGAAAGACCTGGATCTTTCGCTTCTGAAAGCGAAAGAAGAAGAACTGTCTGAGAAAAACAAGAAGGAGTAGTACAAAATGGATAAGAAAAAAGTCGCCGTTATCGGACTTGGTCCTGGCGGTGTGTGTGCAAGTATTTATCTGAAACGTTATGGCAGGACACCGGTCTGTTTTGAAAAAGAAAACATTGGCGGAAAAGTCAATCTGACCGATAAGATTGAAAACTATCCTGGTTACCGGAAAGGATCTGGTCCGGAACTTGCTAGGACAAGGGAAGAACAGAGGAACGATTTCTCGATTCCGGTCAATTATGAACAAATCAAGGAACTGACTTTGAATTCCGATGGGACTTTCCATGTGAAGGGCGACTTTTTTGAAGATGACTTCTACTATGTCATCCTTGCCAATGGATTAAAGCCGCGTCCGTTTTCTTTGAAGGGAGAAGAGAAGTTCAAGCGGAGAGGCATCTCTACCTGTGCTATCTGTGATGGTCCATTCTATAAAGGAAAGGATGTTCTTGTTATCGGCGGCGGAAACTCGGCGTTCCAGGAAGCTATTTATCTCTCTTCGATCTGTCATCATGTTTCTTTGGTTGCCCATCATGAGAAGCTGAAAGCAGAAGAAGGATTAGTCCGTCACTTTACTTCCTTGAATAATACGAAACTATATGTTCCTTATGAACCGATTTCTGTCGATGGAGATACTTCTTTCCAGTCTCTGACCATCAAGAACAACAATACCGGAGAAGAGGAAACTTTAACGGGATCTGGTCTTTTCCTCTTTGTTGGAGATAGGCCGCAGACCGACTTTGTTAAAATTGATTCGATTAAAGACGAGAAAGGATATCTTGTCACCGATGATCTTAGGCGTACGAAGATCAAGAACCTTTATGCCATCGGAGACTGCCGGAACACGCCTCTTCGTCAGGTGACAAGGGCAGTCAGCGATGGATCTCTTGCAGCGACAAGGATACATAGCGATTATCTGAAAAACGAAGACTAGTTGTTTTTTCTTGTAGAGGTGCCGATATGGAAACAGGAGAAGTCAGCTTTACCAAACAGGTAAAGAGCGAGCTGAGTGCCCGCTCTTATACAACCGAAGAGAAGAAAAGCCTTCTATCCGGATTTATCCGGAACGGAGCTGTCTTTTCGATTGGAAGCAAACCTTCTTTGGAATTGAGAACCGAAATCGCATCGGTCTGTAAGCTGATTTATTCTTCTTTGAAGGATGTGTATCAAAGGACGCCGAGGATCACCTACGAAAAGAAGACCCGTTTTAAGAAGGGCGTGATCTATCGTATTTCTGTCCGAGACAAGCGCCTTTATGATAGGAGGGAGGAACTAGAAGTCTTCAAGGATGGTATTGAACGGATCCCTCCAAAGAACAGGCTTCACCGGAAGAACCTATCCTCTTTCCTGATTGGATGCTTCCTTGCGAACGGGAGTGTCAACAATCCATCTTCTGCCCATACTTCCTACTATCTTGAAATGGCCTTTACGGATAAGAATGATGCTTTGGCAGTAAAGAAGAAGCTTCTTACCTTCAAGGAAGAGAAGAGCAGGGGCTTTAAATACATCAAACGACGGGAAAAACATGTTCTTTATTTAAAAAGATCGGATCAGATTTCGGTCTTCCTTTCCTTTATCGGTGCGAATCAAGGCAGGTTCACCTTTGAAAATGCCAGAATCAATAAAGAAGAAAGGAACATCAATAACCGTCTTTCCATCTGTGATAGTGCAAACTTCTCCCGGTCTTTGAATAGTGCACAGCGGGATATCGAAGCCATTGAGTTTCTTCTTACGGTCCGTCCCTTATCCCTCTTCGATGAGAAAACACAGGCTGTCATACAGAAACGGCTGGATAGGAAAGAAGCAAATTACCGCGAACTTGCTGAGAACATTTCGAAGGATGGCGTTTCCATATCGAAATCCGGAGTGGTTCATATCAGGTCTTCCCTACGCGGACAGGCAGATGAAATACGCAAACGGAGGAAATAGGCTGAAATTGCCGTTTTCTCCGTTTTTTTATTATTTTTTTCAAAAAAAGGAATGTTTCATCGGAAAACTAGGCAGGTGTCTATCAATAAAAATGGAAAACACGCACGCAAATAAGCATTTCTAGAACACAAGTGAGCGATTATATAGAAAAGTAAGTTTAGAAACCGCTTTTATTTTGAAAAAAGTAATCAAAATACTTTAAAAGGCTCATTTTTCATTGTAGAATTATCTCGAAAAAAGGAGGACATTATCCAAAATGTCTATTAAATTAGCTATCAATGGTTTTGGTCGTATTGGTCGTCTTGCCTTCCGTCGTGCCTATGAGAGGAACGAGGAAGAGGGCAAGGAAATCTTCGAAGTTGTTGCTATCAACGACTTAGTCGATGCTGGTACCTTAGCATACTTATTAAAGTATGACACCACCCATCGTCGTTGGCATGAAGATGAGATCTCTTCTGATGAGACCAACATCATCTTCCGTGGCCACAAGATTCCGGTCCTTGGCAAGAAGGATCCGCATGAACTTCTCTGGAAAAACTATGGTGTCGATATCGTTCTCGAGTGCACTGGCCGTCTGAAATCTCATGAAGATGGCGATGTCCACAGGGAAAATGGTGCTAAGGGTGTCATCATCTCTGCTCCGTCTTCTTCCAAGGATATTCCGACCTATGTCTATGGTGTCAACACTGACAAGCTCACCAAGGATCAGACCATCATCTCTGGCGCTTCCTGCACCACCAACTGCTTATCTCCGATGAGGAAGGTCTTAAATGACAAGTTCGGTGTCATCGGCGGAACCAGGACCACTGTCCACGCCTACACCAACGATCAGCGTATCCTTGACTTAGCTGGAAGCAACATCCGTCGTAGCCGTGCTGGCGCTGCCAACATCGTTCCGACCACCACTGGTGCTGCAAAGGCTGTCGGCAAGGTCATCCCTGAACTCAATGGCCGTCTCAACGGAAATGCTATCCGTGTTCCGGTCACTGATGGTTCTATCTGCGACTGCACGCTTCTCTTAAAGAAACCTGCCACTGTCGAAGAAATCAATGCTGCCGAGAAGGAAGCTGCTGAAGGTGAATTAAAGGGTGTCTTAGGATACAACGAAGACCAGATTGTTTCTTCCGATATCTTAGGCCGTACCGAAGGTTCTATCTTCGATGCAACTCTCACCAGGCTCATCCCGGCTGGTGACTACACCTTCGTTAAGGTCGCTTCCTGGTATGATAACGAGTATTCGTTCACCTGCCAGATGAGGCGTTTAGCCAAGCTCTACGGCGAAATCCTTAGCAAGTAGTTTTTTCTGACAAAAACCCTGAGGCGGCAGCTTTGCCTGCCGCCTCTTTATTCAAAAACAGGGAGGAAACCATAATGAAAAAAGTAGTTACGGATTTACAGGTCTCCGGCAAGAAGGTCTTAGTCCGTGTTGATTTCAATGTTCCACATAAGGGAGCTGAAATCACCGATGACAACCGTGTCAAAGCCGCGATTCCGACTATTGTCGAATTACTCAAGCAGAATGCCAAAGTTGTTTTAAGGTCCCACCTTGGCAAGGTCAAATGGAAAGACATTGCTAAGGGAAAGGCTACTAGGGAAGATATCGAAAAACAGAGGAAGAAGAATGATCTTTCTATCGTTCTTCCTGTTTTAAAGGGATATCTTGATCAGGCTAGGGGCAAAGATGTCAAAGTCTTCTTCTCCAAGGATACCCGTGGAGAAGGCTTAAAGAATGCCATCGATGCTTTAAAGGATGGAGAAGTCCTTTTAGTCCAGAACACCCGTTATGAGGCTGGCGAAGAGAAGAACGATCCTGCTTTAGGCAAGGAATGGGCTTCTTATGTCGATGCCTTTGTCAGGGATGCCTTTGGTTCTGCCCATCGTGCCCATGCTTCTACTTATGGAGTTCCTGCCGAACTCAAAGCAGAAGGCAAACCGACTGCTGTCGGTTTCTTAATGGAAAAGGAAATCAAAGGTCTTGGACGTTGCGTCAATCCGCAGGAAAATGAGCGTCCTTATATCGCTATCTTAGGCGGTGCTAAGGTCTCTTCCAAGATCGAAGTCATCGATTCCTTACTTAAGAAATGCGATAGGATCCTTATCGGCGGTGGTATGGGTTATACCTTCAAGAAGGCTGTCTTCCATATCTCTGTCGCAAATTCTATCTGCGAGGATGATCAGCTCGAATATGCCCGTAAGTGCTATGACACTGGCAAGATCAAGCTTTCTCTTGATTCTATCGTTGCCAAAGGCTTCGATTTCGAGAATCCGGAGAAGAAGGTTGAAGATATCAAGTATATCGACAACAATGAAACGGACTTCCCGGAGGGATACGAAGGTGTTGATGTTGGACCTCTGACCCGTAAGTTCTATGCCGAAGAAATCGCCAAGGCCAAGACCATTTTCTGGAACGGACCGATGGGCGTCTTCGAGAATCCGGATTTCCAGGAAGGAACCAAAGCTATCTGCGAAGCCTGCGCTAAAGCAACAGAAAACGGTGCCTTCACTGTCATTGGCGGTGGCGATAGTGCTGCTGCAGCCAAGAAATTCGGTTTCAATGATAAGTTCAGTCATGTTTCTACTGGAGGCGGAGCTTCCCTCGAATTGATTCAGAACGATGGAAAGCTGCCGGGCATCGATGTCATTGAGGACAAATAAAGCGCTTCGGAAGAAGTTCCTCAGGGGCAACTGGAAGAGGAACAACACCATCAAGGAGGGTCTTGACTTCTGTGATGCTGTCAAAGAAAACGATTTAGCACGGGAAGCAAAGTCCAAGGGTGTCAGGCTTGGCATTGCTCCGAGCTTTGTCGCTCTTCGTACCATCCGTAAACATGCTCATGGTCTGATTGTTGCTGCTCAGGACTGCCACTATGCTGATCATGGTGCCTACACCTCCTCTGTCTCTGTTCCGAGGCTTGAGGAAATCGGTGTTGACTGGGCTATTATCGGCCATAGCGAGAAGCGTGCTTATGAAGGAGAAACTTCCTTCGATTGCAATCGCAAGATTTCTGCAATGGTCAAAAATGGCTTCCATGCCATCTACTGTGTTGGCGAGACTGCCAAGCAGTATGATGAAGGCATTACCAAAGATGTCATCCGCGAACAGATTGTCACTGGTTTAAGGAATCTGACCAAAGACCAGAGGAACAATGTTGTCATCGCCTATGAACCGGTCTGGAGTATCGGAACTGGTAAGAATGCTTCTGCTGAAATTGCTCAGGATATCTGCAGTTATATCCGTGACCTTCTGAATGTTCTTTTCGGAAAGGTTGCTGCTTCTAAGATTCTGATCCTCTACGGAGGAAGCGTTAAACCGAACAACGTCAAAGAATACAGGGCTTGCCCGGATATTGATGGTGCACTTGTTGGCGGAGCTAGCTTGAAGTATGATTCCTTCAAGGCTCTGTTAGACAATAGGTAAATCCTAAGCTGAATTAAAAAGAGGCTGTAAACCTAGAAATAGGTTCTATGCAGCCTCTTTTTTGTGTTGGCTTTTGATTGACGTTATTGTGTATTTTTAGTAAAAAAGAAACAACTTGCAAAAAACAACTAGTTCCGTTATTTCCCTTTGTATCTGTAATTTTTAATGATTTCGGTAATTGCTTTCCGTAGTTGCTTTTTCTTTGTTACTCAAACAAAAAGTCATTCTAGAACGAATAGCAATTGCGAAACATTCTGGATTGAATTTGTAGCAAAATAAAAAAAGGTATCTTTCGGTTTTAGCCTATTGATACCTTGTTTTTGTTAATCAATCAGATTCTCAGCAGAGAGAGCGAACTGTGCGTTGTAGAGGGAAGCATAGAAGCCATTCTCAGCAAGCAGGGATTCATGGGTTCCCTGTTCGACAATGTTTCCATCCTTCCTGACTAAGATGAGGTCTGCGTTCTTAATGGTGCTCAATCGGTGTGCGATGACAAAGGAAGTCTTTCCTTTGCTCAATCGGTCCCTGGCTTCCTGAATCTTTTCCTCGGTTCGAGTATCGACGTTACTCGTTGCTTCATCGAGAATCAGAAGCGGAGCTTTCTTTAGCCTGGCACGGGCTATGGTGATAAGCTGCTTCTGTCCACCGGAGATCACGCTGTCTGCCTTGATTTCGTAGTCGAGTCCGCCTGGCAGAGAACGGACGAAGTGGGTTAAGTGGGCATCATGGATTGCATTCTTGATATCGTCTTCTGTCACGTCTTTGTTGTTGTAGACAAGATTCTCTCTTAGGGTTCCATCAAACACCCAGGTGTCCTGAAGGACCATTGCGAATAGAGCATGGACCTCTTCCCGTTTCCTGTCTTTGATGTCGATACCATCAATCTTGATAGAACCAGAATTGACTTCATAGAAGCGTTCCAAGAGGTTGACCCTGGTTGTCTTTCCGGCACCCGTAGGTCCGACGATGGCGACTTTCCTTCCCGGTTTGATCTTTGCAGAGAAGTTGTGGATGATTTCCCGGCTTTCGTTGTATCCGAAGTTGACATGGTCGAATTCGACTTCACCTTTTGTTTCTTCTTCCTCTCCATGAAGGAAAACGTATTTCTTATCGTCTTCGTTTTCCCTTTCCTTCTCTTCCAGGAAGGAGAAGACACGCCTGCCACTAGCAGCGGCACCTTGAAGAGAGTTCCTAGACTGTGCAATCTGAGTGAGTGGGTTACGGAAGAGGTTGACATACCTTAAGAAGGCTGTGATGGTTCCCATTGTGACGCCCCTAGAACCATTGACCCTGAACAATCCGCCACTTAAGCAGACAAGCGCATAGCAGACATAGCTCCTAAAGGTCCTAATCGGCATCCTTAAGCCGCCGTAGAGTTCCGAACGGAACCTGGATTTGGATAAAGCCTGGTTCTTATCTTCAAATCGTTTGTTCCTCTTCTCTTCGGCGTTGAAGAGCTTGATGACCCTCTGTCCATTATCGTTTTCCTCGACAATGCCGTTGACATCACCGACATCCTGCTGACGTTTGAGGAACTGAGGTCCCGCAAACTTCCTGATGAAGAAGAGAAGAATAGCCCTGATTGGGATCCTTGCAATGCAGATGAGGGCCCTTGCCCACTGGGTTGTCAGCCTGGCAATCCTAGCTCCGATAATCCTGAAGAAAGAGTAGATCCTCGTTGCAACAGACTGAGAGAAGGACTGACCGATCCTGTCGACATCGTTGGTCAGACGGGAGAGGATATCACCGATGGAGTGGGAATCAAAGTAGCGGAGCGGAATCTTATTGATCTTGATGCTGATCTGCTCTCGTAAGTCCTTCGTATAGAAACTAGAGATAGCAGTCCTGATTAAGGTCGATAAGATATTGGAAACGAATGTGACGGAATATAGGATGACAAGAATGATTCCGTAATGGAACACTTTGTCCCTGTTGATGTTGTGTCCCACCCTGCCGTCATTGATGACGTTGGTTAAGTCCGACAGAGCCTGTGGTGCATAGATGCCAGTGACGACACAGACAATCAATAGGATAAAGGAAACAATCCTCCAGCCTAAGTATTTTTTCCAGGACTTTCCGAGTTTCAGGAGAGTCTTTTTGGTCTCTTTGGAATTCCTTTTCTCTTCGGGAGAGATGACATTTACTCTTCTTCTCATAAGCCGAGTTCCTCCTTGGAAAGCTGAGATAGTGCGATAGAACGATAGGTAGGACAATTATTCAGAAGTTCTTTATGGGTTCCATATCCGATCCTCTTGCCTTCCTCTAATACGACAATGTGATCGGCATCCCTGATGGTTCCGATTCGTTGTGCGACAATGACTTTTGTAGCATCTTTTGCCTCTGCCTTTAAGTTCTGACGGACCAAAGAATCGGTCTTGAAGTCTAAGGCAGAGAAAGAATCATCGAAGACGAAGAACTGAGGATGGACAGCAACGGCACGTGCGATACAAAGACGCTGTCTTTGTCCTCCCGATACGTTGCTTCCGCCTTGTGCAATCGGAGAATCGTATCCCTTCTCCCTCTTCTCGATGAATTCATCGGCACAGGCGACTTTGGCTGCTTTCTTCCTCTCTTCATCGGTCCTGCTATTGTTGCCAAGTCCGATGTTCTCTTTGACAGTACCGGAGAAGAGAAGTCCTTTCTGCGGGACAAATCCAATCAAGGAATGAAGGGTCTTCTGTTTCCTGTCTTTGACATTCACGCCATCAACAAGGACTTCGCCTTCGGTTGCATCGTAAATACGTCCAATCAGGCTGGCAATTGTACTCTTACCACTGCCTGTCCTTCCGATGATAGCAAGGGTCTCTCCTTCTTCTACCTTGAAGGAGATATGTTCGAGCCTGTTTTCCTTAGCATCCGGATAACAGAAGGAAACATCCTTGAATTCAAGGCTTCCTTTCTGAATCAGAGGTTTCTCTTCTTCTGGATCCTTGATGCTGTTTTCTGTTTCAAGGATTTCATTGATACGTTTTGCAGAGACATTGGCACGAGGAATCCTGAAGAACCTGAATAACAGCATCCTGAAGGACCTGATAATCTGAGTGGATAACCTCATCCTCGAGAGAATCTGCGGATAGGTGATGTTACCTTTGTTTATTCCATAGGCACCGATCCAGTAGATGGCTAAGGAGATTCCGTTCCTGACAAGGGTTAATAGCGGACTCCTAAGAGACCTGACGGAACCCGTAAAGAGCTGGACTTTCGTCCTCTCTTTATTGGTAGAGGAGAACTTATCTTCCTGGTACTGTTCTCCGTTATAGGCGCGGACAACACGGATGCCATTTAGGTTCTCTCTGGTGATTCCGTTCCTTTTATCGAGGAGCTTCTGGGTAAGGCGGAACTTCGGCCTGACAAAGACCATAACCCTGATAAGGAAGGCAATCCTGAAGATGACACCGATCATCGTCGGTACCCTTAAGGTCCAAGAGACGGACTGAATCTTGCATATTGCCCAGATTAAAGTGATCGGAGCGGAGAAGAACCTACGTAAGATTAATAAATAGGTCCTTTCGAGCTGCTGGACATCGTTTGTTGTACGGGTAATCAAAGATGCGGTTGAATACTTATTGATTTCGGCAAGCGAGAAAGAAGATACCTTTTCGTTTAAGGAAGTACGGATCTTAGTTGCAACACGTGCCGAGATACTGCTTGCGAAGAAGGAAATGACAATTTGTGCTGCAACAAGCCCAAAGGCAACAAGAAGCATCCTTCCAGCTGAGATCCAGAGATCACCTGGAGTGATGGTTGCAATATCCTTGATGGTGGCAAGCACCGAAGCATCAACAGACTGATTCCTCTCTAACCTCTCCAGTAATTTATTCCAGCTGAAAGTCGATGGATTATAGAAACCAGAGGCTCCCTGCCTTCCAGCCTGTTCCCTAGCGGCAAAGAACTCGCCTGGATTGTGATTATAGTTTAGATAATTGATTTGTTTGGTAATGGTTTCAATGGAATCCATTAAGGTCCTTGTCAGATAGACCTGTAGGACAGTCAAGCCCAGGATCAGTCCGACATAGAACCAATCACGCTTGGTTAGGTTTTTCCTTAGTTTGAACATTCTGTAGACTCCTTTCTTCGAAGACGTCGATCCTTTCATCGGTCCTTTCAAGGTACGTCTTCCTCTTCTCTTCTCCCCATCGGTTCACCCTGGTTTCTAGGAAAAGCATTGTCTTTTCCTTTAACTGGGTGATTCTTTTTCTTCCCTTATCGGTCAGAGAATAGTAGGTTATCCGTCCATCGTCTTGATCCTTTTCCCGGATAATCCTTCCTTTTTTCTCCAATGACTTTGCAATGTTAGCCACTCTCCCGGTTCCAAAACCGAGAAGTTTTGCAAAGTCACCGGACTGTACTTTTTTGTGTCTGGAAAGATAGAACCTAAAGGCTTGTTCTCCTTTCACTGGTGTATGTCCTCTTTGAAAGCGTGAAAGCTTTGCAAAATGGGAGCCAGTACGGCGGATATCGTTTAACAGTTCTTCATCCATTGAGTATCCCTCCTATCAGATGTCTCACACTGTGAGATAATGGATATTATAGTGTTCTCTTCCCTGAATTCAAGAAATTGAATGTTGTCGCTTGAAAATAGAAACAATATTTTGTTTATGTCTTGAAAAATCAATTCTTTTTCAATAATATTCAATGCAAGAGGTTTTCCTCGGAAAGGAAAGTAAAAATGATTGCTCCTCAGAATTCGAATGATACAGGCGTTGTGTTTGAATCTGCCAACGGAGAACAGACCGTCAAGAAAACGATAGCCTTCTCCATGGGCAAGGTGATGAAATGGCTCGCCTTAGGAATCGGTATAACCGGTGTTCTTGCCATAGCGTTATCTGATTTGTTTGTCTATCTTCTTGGCTCAGGAAGGTTAAGTGCAGATACTTTTTCTACCATTGCCGTGGTAGCTAGGATTGTCTCAGTGATTGTGATGCTTCCAGCTAGGATCATCGTCGGAATCAAGTCCTTCTCTAACAAATCTGGATTAAGGATAGGAGGCTATGTCACCTATGCCACCGCTAGGGGCGTCCTTCTCTCCTTCGTCTTCAGGGACGTGATGGTCAGGAGCGAGTCTCCTTATACTTATATCTGGCTTCTCTCTCTGTCCTTCCTTATCACAGCTGCTAGGTTCTTAGCCTTCGGACTTATCGCTGACCATGTATCGAAGAAAATCCCATTTCTTCTTGCTATCAGGGGTGCTGGATTTGTTTCTCTTCTTGTCTTATCGCTTCTCAACGTCTTCCTTCAGGTCAATGCACTTTACTGGGGAATTGAAATCGGAACCCTCCTTCTTAGGTTATTAGTTGTTGCTATTGATAGGGCGAATGTGAAGAAGATAGCAGAAAGCAAAGTCTTCTCCTCTGCTAAGAACAGGTCGATCTACTGTGCTTATCAGCTCTACGTTGACTTCATCTGGCTCTTCCTTCGTGTCTTACTCATCCTCGCTTCTTCCTCTGGCAAAAAGAAATAAACACCAATCGGCTGCTTCGGCAGCCGATTTTTTTCTAGTCTTAATAAAACGCCCGGAAACGTGGTTTGTTTTCATGATTTCTTACCCGGGCGTTCAAAATTATTAAAAAATCTTTGACAACCTTGCTTCCTTCTTCTATAATTTTCCACGTTAGCACATTCGGGCCTTAGCCCGCTCTTTTTATGGGGAGAGCTGGAAACGCCCGGGTATGAGGACAAAAATAATAGGAAGATTTTATTAAATTCCGGGAGGAAAAGAATGCCTACTATTAATCAGTTAGTTCGTCAAGAGCGCAAGCAGCCAGTTTACAAATCTAAGGCTCCGGCTCTTGGAAAACGTTGGGACTCTCTCAACAAAACGGAGCGTGATATTCCGTCTCCGCAGAAGAAGGGTGTTTGCACCCGTGTCGGAACGAGGACTCCGAAGAAGCCGAACTCTGCTTCTCGTAAGTACGCCCGTGTCCGTTTATCCAATGGCTATGAAGTCACTGCCTACATCGGCGGTGAAGGACATAACCTTCAGGAACACAAAGTCGTTCTGATCCGTGGCGGCCGTGTCCGCGATTTACCTGGTGTCCGTTATCATATCGTTCGTGGCGCTAGGGAATGCTTCGGCGTCGAAAACCGTAAACAGGGACGTTCCTTATACGGCACTAAGAAAGACGGAAGCATCGAGAAGAAGTAGAAGTAAGGAGATAAGCAATCATGCCAAGAAAAAACGGTTCTGTTGAAAAACGTGATGTCTTACCGGATCCGATTTATCAGAGCAAGTTAGTTACTCGTCTGATCAATCGTATCAGGGTCGATGGAAAGAAAGGCGTTGCCCAGGATATCCTCTACGGCGCTTTCAAGAAAGTCGAAGCCAAGACCGGCAAGCCGGCAAGGGATGTCTTCGAAATTGCTTTAGGCAACATCAGGCCTGAAGTCGAACTCAAAGCCCGTCGTGTCGGTGCCTCTAACTTACAGGTTCCGGTCGAAGTCTCTCCGGAGCGTCGTGTTACCTTAGGCCTCCGTTGGTTAGTTACTTTTGCCCGTCTTCGTTCTGAAAAGACCAGGACTGACAAATTAGCTGCTGAAATCATCGATGCTGCAAACGGCACAGGCGGTGCAGTCAAACGTAAAGAAGATAGGCATAAGACGGCTGAAGCCAACAAGGCTTATGCCCACTATCGCTGGTAACCCGTTAGGGCTAGCCCAGTAGAAAAGGAAAATCATCCACAATGGCAATGGATAACGATCAGGCGAGGGTATCCGTATTCGAATCGGTCTCCCTCGATCATGTCCGTAATATCGGCATCAGGGCCCATATTGATGCTGGTAAGACTACGACGAGTGAACGTATTCTCTTCTTCACAGGAAAAACCCATAAAATCGGCGAAACCCATGATGGTGCTTCCGCCATGGACTTCAACGAGCAGGAGCAGAAACGTGGTATCACGATTTACTCTGCTGCTACAACCTGTATCTGGAAAGGCTATCGTATCAACTTAATTGATACTCCTGGCCACGTCGACTTCACGGCCGAAGTCGAACGTTCTCTCCGTGTTCTCGATGGCGCAGTCTGCGTCCTCGATGGTAAGAACGGTGTCGAACCGCAGACGGAAACCGTCTGGCGTCAGGCCGATAAGTATGATGTTCCGCGTATCGTTTTCGTCAATAAGCTCGATGCCACTGGTGCAGACTATGAAAGGTCTGTTGCCTCTGTCAAGGAACGCGTTGGTGCAAATGGTGTCGCTATCGCTTACCCGATTGGACTTGAAACCCGTTTACTCGGCTTAATCGACTTAGTCGAAAGGAAAGCCTGGTTATGGGATCTTGATGCTAAGAAGTCCGAAACCAGGCAGCCGAAGATTGTTCCGCTTGAGGAAGTTCCTGCTGAATATGCAGAAGATGTTGAGAAAGCCAAGCTTTATCATGCTACCATGATCGAGCAGCTTGCCAACTTCGATGATGCTATCAGGGAAAAGGTCCTCAGGGAAGAAGAGCCGACTGTCGAAGAAATCAAGGCTGCTATCCGCAAGGAAACAATTGCCCGTCAAATCTTCCCTTGCAGGCCTGGCTCTGCTTATAAGAACAAGGGTGTTCAGTACGTCCTCGATGCAGTCCGGGATTACCTCCCGTCCCCGCTCGATGTTCCTGCTCCGGTTGCTACCGGCAAGAACGGCGAAGAAGTCAAGTTCAACCCGGATCCGAATGGACCGTTCGTTGCTCTTGCTTTCAAACTTACTACTGACCAATTTGGAACCCTTTGCTTCTTCCGTGTTTACTCCGGAACCATCAAATCCGGTTCTTATGTCTATAACGTCCGTAAGGGAACTAAGGAACGTGTCTCCCGTCTTGAATTAGTCAACGCTGATTCTCACGAGAACATCACCGAAGCCCGTGCTGGTGAAATTGCAGCCGCTGTCGGCTTTGCCAATACTCGTACTGGTGATACTCTTGTCGGCGAAAACGATCCGCAGGTCTCTCTTGAAGCTATCCAGTTCGCTGAACCGGTTATCTCCGAGGCTATCGAGCCTGTCAAACGTGGTGATCAGGATAAGAGGTCCGCTACTTTAATCAAGTTTACAGAAGAGGATCCGACTTTCCATTACTATACTGATAGTGAAACCGGTCAGGGTATTATCGCTGGTGTCGGCGAACTTCAGCTCGATGTCAACGTTACCCGTCTGAAGAACGACTTCGGAATCGAAACCCGTGTCGGTGCACCTCAGGTCGCCTATCGTGAAACCATCACCCAGGAAGCCAACTGCGAAGGTAAGTACATCAAGCAGTCCGGCGGTCATGGTCAGTATGGTCATGTCGTCTTCAAGATGGAACCGAACCCTGGAAAGGGTATTGAAATCGATGAAGCTATCACTGGTGGTGCCATTCCTAAGGAATTCATCAAGCCGTCTATCGATGGTTTGAAAGAAGCCTTTGAAAAAGGTATGGTTGCTGGTTATCCGGTCATCGATGTCAAAGCTACTTTGTTCGATGGTTCCTACCATGATGTCGACTCTAGCGAAGCTGCTTACAAGCTTGCATCTGCTCAGGCTCTCCGTGTTGCTGCACAGAAGTGCTCTCCGGTCATCCTTGAACCGATTGTCAAAGCTGATATCACTACTCCGCTTGATTATGTCGGTACCGTCATGGGCGATGTCGCCTCTCGTCGTGGCCAGGTCGATGGCATGGTCCAGAAGGCCAATGCCCAGGTCATCACTGCCTTCATCCCGTTAGCAAACAGGTTCGGCTATATCTCCGACCTCCGCTCTAGGACTCAGGGCCGTGGTATCTACACAATGACCTTTGACCACTATCAGCAGGTCCCTCGTTCTGTCCAGGACGAAATCATCAAGAGACGCAGTTAATTACACTCTGCATTCTTGAAAAGATAGTAGAAAAAGTGTATAGTCATTAAGAATCTATTTGGAGGAAATTTATAATGGCTGAAGCTAAACAGAAGTTCGACCGTTCCCGTCCGAACGTTAACATCGGCACGATCGGCCACGTCGACCACGGCAAGACCACTTTAACCGCCGCTATCACCCACGTTCTTGCAAAGAAGGGCTTATCCCAAGCTCTGAACTATGATCAGATTGATGCTGCTCCGGAAGAGAAAGCCCGTGGTGTCACCATCAATGCTGCTCACGTCGAATACGATACTGAAAACCGTCACTACACCCACGTTGACTGCCCTGGCCACGCCGACTACATCAAGAACAGGATCACTGGTGCTGCTCAGATGGATGGTGCTATCCTTGTCGTCGCTGCAACTGATGGTGTCAGGCCGCAGACCCGCGAGCACGTTTTACTTGCCCGTCAGGTCGGTGTTCCGTACATCGTTGTCTTCCTTAACAAGTGCGATCAGGTTGATGATCCGGAATTAATCGACTTAGTCGAAATGGATGTCCGTGATCTTCTTTCCAAGTATGGTTATCCGGGAGAGGATCTTCCGGTCATCCGTGGCTCTGCTTTACAGGCCTTAAATGGCGATGCCAAAGCTGAAGAGTCCATCAGGGAATTAAGGAATGCCTGCGATCAGTACATCCCGCTTCCTGTCCGTGATACCGAAAAGCCGTTCTTAAGGGCTGTCGAGGATGTCAGGACCATCACTGGCCGTGGTACTGTTGCTACTGGCCGTGTTGAACGTGGTAGGTTACATCCGAATGATGAAGTCGAAATCGTTGGTATCTTAGATACCCGTAAATGCGTTGTTACCTCTCTCGAGAGGTTCCGCAAGATCCTCGACTTCGCTGAAGCCGGCGACAACATCGGTGCTTTACTCCGTGGTGTCGATCGTGATCAGATCGTCCGTGGTCAGGTTATCTGCAAACCGGGCTCTGTCACTCCGCACAAGAAGTTCAAAGGCAAGGTTTACGTCTTAAAGAAAGAAGAAGGCGGACGTCATACTGCTTTCACCAACAACTATCGTCCTCAGTTCTACTTCCGTACAACCGATGTCACTGGAACCGTCACCCTTCCGGAAGACGTCCAGATGGTCAGGCCTGGCGATAACGTTGAGTTAACCGTCGAGCTTATCCACCCGATCGCTATCGAAAACAACACGAAGTTCTCTATCCGTGAAGGCGGCCACACCGTTGGTGCCGGCACCGTCACTGAGATCATCGACTAGTTCGTTTTCTCTCTAACGATTTTAAAAGGGACTATGGGAAACCATAGTCTCTTTTTTGTGGTTTTAAGCCACTTTTTCTGAAAAATGGCTCCTATTATGGTATATTAATCACGCAGGTAACATCATGGAAAAACAGGAACGAGATTATTATATTTATCGGAAAAAAGGTCTGCTTCTTTCTTTATTCAGGTTTTATTTCAGCAATGTTCCTTTTGATCATGTAATCCTTCGGTCTTTTGGTTTTTCTTTTGATCCGACTTGTAACTTTAAAGCAATTGTCTATTCAAAAAAAGACCATGTGCACAAATACGTGATTCATATCTATGAAACTAGGGCCCGCTTCAATTATAGGAAGAGGGATGTCAGGGGAAACAGGAATATTGTAAAGGTACCTTCTGTTCGGGAGGGTGAATTCTATGAACCAGAAGCCTCTAGGAATATCTATTTCGATGGAAGAGAGTTCCTAGCTACTGGTTATAGGGAAGGAGAGAAAGTATCTCTTCGCTTCCGTCAGAAGAAAGAATCTATTACGGATGATATTCTCTATCATCTCGATTCCGACACGAATTTCCGTGGAAAAAATGAATCTGCCGAAACGTTTATTCTCTGGCTTAGGAAACTTTATACCTGTAAGCTGCATGTCGATCTTGTTATCGGCGCTGGCATTAATGAAGACTATGGTGGAAAGAGCTGGATTGGACTGAGGGAATCCTTAAATACCGAATTCTATCAAGGAGACTCCCGATATGCAAATCAGATCCATCACTATGTCGGAGAAGAGCTTTTTACCTCTCCTAGGATCAGGAAAACGTCTGGCTTTGATTTTTATCAGTCCTTAGATAATGAGCTCTATTCCTATGATAAGGAAGAAACGTTCGATAATGAACAGTCGACTCTCTATCACTGCTATCAGTATCTTTCCAAACATCGTCAGACGAGTGTTATTACCTATAACTATGATACGAACCTGGAATATCTGTTAAAGAAGAAAGATATCCGGTATACGGTCGTCTATGATGAGAGTTCCTTTGTCGATAAGCAGGCACAGGTCGATATCTATCATGTGCATGGCTTGCTACCTTATAGGAAAAGCAAAGAAAAGAGATATACGGATTCCCTTGTTTTTACAGAGTCGGATTACTACTATCTCTACAATAACCCGTATTCCTGGAACATTGCCAAGCAGCTTCATGACTTTAAGTTCAATGCCTGCTTGTTTATTGGAATCTCCTTAACGGATCCGGATAGGAAACGGATTCTTGAACTTGCACGGAATTATCTGAAGTTTAACTTTATTTTCTTAAAGAAGGAAAACGGGTATTCTACTTCCGTTTATCGGAACTTGACGACTTATTTCTTCACGTTTGATTTGATTGTGATCTGGGTTGATGATTATAGTGAAATCGGAGTCTATCTCTCGAAACTTTAAATGGAAAAAACTACAAAATATATTGATCTTTCTCCACTTGGGAAATGTCGTCGGATTCTTGTTTTTCTTGCTGATTTCTTTATTGCCTTTATCTTAGGACTAGGCTTTTTTTCTCTTGGCTGTTATCCGATCAGCAAAACTTTTCCCTCGGTTAAGGAAGCTAATCGGATTGAAAGAGAAGGACAGGAAGAGAAAAGGAATCTCCTTTTCTCATCCAATCTTCTTTCTAAGACGGAAGATAGGAAGAATGATGATACTTCCTCTATCATGGAATACTCGTCTCTTTTGTTCTTGAAGGGACAGCTGACCGATGGAAGCAATGATTATTTTAAGAACTACTATATCGACATTAAAAAGAGGACGATGGAAGATCTCCAGGAAATCTATAACCATACAAGCTCGAACGCGTTTTTCGAAGCGGATGGAGATAAAAGGAAAAGGAAAGATAGTTATCGGGAGGAGTTTCTTCCTCTCTTAGATGAAAAAGATGAACTGACGGAGAAAGGTAAAACGGATCTTACTTATTTCAAAAACAGCTTCTTTGCTCTTAGGTATGGAAACAGGCTGAAGGATAGGGGAAGCGAAGAAAACAAGGGTGAGTTCTTTACTGCTTTCCAAAACGCAGATAAAAAAAGGAAACAGGGGCAGAAAAACTTTGATTATTCTATCGTAATCGGTTCCCTGATTGCCTTTTTCCTTTCTTCTAGGATCTGCTTCTTTCTTGTTCCTTTGATTCATAAGCGTGGAAAGACGCTTGGAAGGAGGGCGAGGAAGGTGGATCGGATCAATGTGAATGGATTTAGAGTCCTTTCGAGAGGCAAACGATGCTATAGTTTTGTCCTAAACAGGCTCTTTACGCTTCCCTATCTCATCTTCTTACCTTGTTTTTATATTTCTTTCACCCAGCTTTTCTCTTTCCTCACTTTATCGATCAGCCTCTGCGGATTGGTTTTGGATTTAGTATCGCTGGTTTTCCTTTTGATCAATTCACTCAACCGGTCTTTCTCTGACTGGTTGTCTTCCTCTGTACTGATATCGAGTGCAGACTACGAACATCTGCCAAGGAGCATGCAATAAAATGGATAACAGGAATCCGATTCAACAAGAGACACCAAAGGTTAATATCAAGTACCATCGTGCCGACAGGACCAAACGGGTCATGGCTAGAATCATTGACTTGTTTATCTGTGCTGCTTTAGGGGTCATCTTCTTTTTTTCTGTCCGCTCGATTGTCCAGACTACGCCAAGCTACAAAAATAGGGAAGAGAGAATTCATCTTCATAAGACAGAGAGTGGTGTTTATAGGACAAGAAAAGGTAAGGATATTGATTTAGTTTCTTATTATAAAGACAATAAGGATGTTACGGAATTTGGAAAAAAGAAGTTCTATCAGGAAGGACTGACTACTTTCCTGTCTTATTGCAAGGAAAAACTTCCAGATAATGAATACAAGGAAATAAAGACTGGATTTGATGAATATCTTCTAAAAGCCAATTTCAAGGATGTTCCTAGGTTTGTTCTTGTCGATAACCAAATTTCCGAAAACAAGGAATGCCAGGCAAAATGGGCAGACTATAACAAAGTCTATGAAGATTATTTTGATGTTGAAGCGAATAAGATTCTTTACAACTACTTCCCTCAGTACCAGAAGGACATCCATAAAGAAAGCATCTATAGGATAGCTCTTGAACTTCCTATCGCGGTTGTCCTTTCCTCGTTTTTAACTTACAGGCTTCCCGGTCTTATCAGGAAACGCGGAAGAAAGACGATTGGCAGGCTTATTTACAAGATAGGCCTGACGGAAAGAACGCTTCTGCATGTCAGAACGGGGCGATATCTTGCTTATGGCTTTATCCGCAGGTTTGCCATCATTTCTCTTTCCTTCCTGACTTTTGGTATTCCCTTGATCATTGATATATCCAGGTTTGCTTTTACGAAAAACAGACAGGATTTCGGTGAATACAGGCTCGGTCTTTATGAAATTGATGATTCCATTGAACCCATTTATTATTCTCTGGCAGAAGCTACTAGGTCTCATTCCTCTGGAAAGAAAATTTCTGCTGCCTTTTCTGCACCCAATCAGCTCGATGAATAAATTATTTTTTAGCGTTGAGACAATCGATATTTTAGGCTATAATTAACTAGAGATGAGACCTTCTTTCAATAATAATCAAGTTAGGAGATACATTCGATGAAAGCAAAAGACGTTTTACTATCCACATTTGTTTTGCCACTGGCTTTTTCGTTAGTGTCGTTTACGGTTCCTAACCGAACAAAAAATGCAGTGAAAGGACCTCTCCTGAACACGGTGACGGAAAACCTCCACTCGAACGCAGGGAGGGAAAAAGCAAACTCTGTTGATTCCACACTGAAATCCTATAGGACCATTTCCAGTTCTACTGCTTCCTCACAGTCTTACCATGTTGAGTTCGAGACGAACACGTCTTCTTTAGATTTTATCTTTGGATACTATGGTGAAGGCGATAGGTATCTTCCTTTCGTTGTTCAGTACCAGGTTATCTTAGAAGACGGAAAGACTACCGAAAGGCGTGAAACGAAATGCCGTAAGGTCTCTGAAAACAATGCTTACGATGGCATTGGATACAATATCGGTGCCCGTACTTTGAGGATGGATATTGATTTACCTAAGAAAGAAGGTGAGACCATTGATCGCTCGTCTTTGAAATATTTCAATATTTATCTTGCTGAGCGTCAGAGCAATCAAGGCTTTGTTCCTGTTTTAGATAAGAAATATTATTACGACGGAAAAGACACCACGATTGAACGTGCTGCTAAGAACAATGTGGAACTCGGTGAGAACTTGTATGGCTCCATCGAGGAAATCTCCACATTTGGAAAATATTCTGCTTTTTCTCTGACCATTACGAATGACAGGGAAAGCCGCTATGGTGAACTGAAAGCTTCTGCTTATAAGAAATGGAAAGCTAAGATTGATAGCGGAGAAGTTTATTTCTACGATACGATTCCTTCTCTGAAAGACGCTGTGTTCCAGATTACATTAAAGAATGGTGAGACGGTGGAACGGGGCGCTAGGGAAGGCTCTCTCGGCTCGACGATGCTTCTTAAGAACGGGAAGCAGAAATACTGCATTCTCTTCAAAGACCTTCCAGAAGGCGAAATCGAATACTTCTCCTTAGCCCATATCGGTTTCTCAAGGAAGCTGCGTTATACTTCTTCCGAGAAGGATATTAACTCTACGGAGTATAAAGCCCGTGTCGGACGTCTGACCTTCTATTCCGGAGATCCTCTGAAACACGAGAGGAATGACATTAAAGAACATAACTTCACTAGGATTACGATTCTGTCCATCGTTCTCTATCTTGTTATCTTCGGAGGTCTTGCTACTGGACTCTTCTTCTACGAAAAGAAAAAGTTCCGCAATGATGAGTTCCGACGCGTCAATAATAAACGCTTCCTCTTCCGTTCTATCCTTGTCTCTGTTTCTCTCGGCGTCTTCCTCTTCGATGTATTCTTCATCTTACTGCGTGCGAACCAATTCAATAATACGATGACGGTTTATAACCCTGTCGATAACTTCATTGTTGTTCTCTCTATCCTTTCTATCTTCGCAATCGGATTCTTCATTAAATCCGGTATTACTGCCTTCAAGAACTGGAAACAGCGAAAAGAACAGGAAAGACTGAAACTTGACGACAGGTCAAGCGATGACGGAACCAAATAGGAGATAGATTATGGAAATCAAACTCAAGAACCTGACGAAAATCTTTGCCGGCAATGCGAAAAAGAACATTCACGACACGATTGCCGTGAATAACCTTGATTTTGTTGTCCCGGATGGAAAGCTTGTAGGACTTCTCGGCCCTTCAGGCTGCGGTAAGTCTACGACTTTATACAGGATTTCTGGATTACAGAAGCCGACTTCTGGCGAAGTCTGGTTCGGTGATCAGGAAGTTACGAACCTTTCTCCAGAAAAACGTGGTATTGGTTTGGTCTTCCAGAACTATGCTCTTTATCCGCATAGGTCCATCTTCAAGAACATCGAATTCCCACTTACAAACTTAAAGGTTGAAGTTCCGCTTGTTACCTTCTTCGATTTTGATTTGACCTACTCCTACAAGAGGACGAAGAAGGACCATATCGAAGGCATCCGTGAATCCTTCTTCTCTTTAGCAAAGCGAATCGGCTTCACTACGAAGAACTTCATCCTTGAGAGGAAGCTCGATGGCAATGATGTTTCTAAGAACAAAGACAAGAATGTTGCTTCCAATTACGAAGGCAAAGAACTGGTTCTTGTTTTCCATCTGAAGAATGTTGCTCGTGAGTTGAAAGAACTCTTTGCTTCTCATGCCTGCGAGGTCATTCCTAGGACGAAGACGGATGAAAAGGAAGTCCAGTCGAGTGAAGCTCTCTATGATACAAAGATCCGTGCCAAAGTCACTCAGGGATTGGAACTTGAGAAGATTTCCTTGAACTTCTTAGGCAAGCTTCCACGTGACTTCACGACCGATAAGAGGGATGACACCATCAAAGCCATCCGCAATATCGGGAAAGATTACGGACATGTCGAAGCTGTCTCTATCAGGAAGGCAAAGAGCGGATATGAGCTTATCGCCCGTATTACAGGCAGGCTCTCTTCTAAGCGCAAGGAAAGGGAAGATAAGATTGCTTCTGCTGTTGCTTTTGCTAGCACAAGCTTCTCTATTACTTCTGTCAATGATCAGAAATTCACTTCTTCTATCAAGAAGACCCTTCGTCAGAAAGGCTTCCGCTTCTCTGATCTGAAACTCTATTATCAGGATGAACAGCTTTACATCTTCCTCATTCTTGTCCACACAACGGAAGATAAGAGCAAGGAAGGCGTCGAATTCCTGACTTCTTCTCTTGGCTTAGCGGATGTTAAGACGGAAAGGAAGACAGCTATTACCCATCGTTCTTTGACAAAGTCGGAACGTGCTGAGATTGTCTATGAGACTGCTAAGCTTGTCCAGGTCGATGAATACCTCGATCGTAAGCCGAGTCAGCTCTCTGGCGGTCAGCAGCAGCGTGTTGCTATCGCCCGTGCTTTGGTTAAGAAGCCGAAGAGGCTTCTTCTCGATGAGCCGCTCTCCAACTTGGATGCCCGTCTACGTCTTCAGACCCGTGAAGAAATCAAACGTATCCAGTGTGAAACTGGAATCACCAGGGTCTTTGTTACTCACGATCAGGAAGAGGCTAGGTCTATCTGCGATAGGATCGTCGTTAGGAAAAATGGCGAAGAACAGCAGATTGGTGCACCTCAGGATGTTTATAATTCCCCAGTCAATCTCTTTGTCGCACAGTTCTTAGGCAATCCTCCGATTAATGTCTTTACCGGCAAACTCCATGATCATGGCGTTTATATCGGAGAAGAGAAGATTCTCTCCTTCAAGAATGAAGTCAAGGATCAGGATGTCACGATTGCCATCCGTCCAGAAGGCAGGATTTCCTTAGAAAACAAGGAAGGACTAGGCTTCTCTGCTAAGAGGGAGAGGAGGCAGGTCTTAGGTCGTGACTTATTCGTCGTTGCTAAGAATCCTAGCTGCAGGAAGGAAACGTTCAAGGCGATTGTTCCAAGCGAAGCAAAAGTCAATCCAGATTGCTTCTTCAAGGTGAAACCGAACAAGTGCTTCGTTTTCGATAAGACAACCGAGGAACGGATTCCTAGGGAATGGGAGAGCGAAAATGCCTGATACGCTCCGCCAGGAAAAGAGCCTGACTGCGCATAACGATTTCTTCGATGCCCGTCCGGATTATTCGGAAGGCTATCAGGAAGAAAGCAATACCGTTATCCGCTTAGTCAAGCCGAAAAAGAAAAATCAGAAGCCGTATAAGGTAACCGGAATCGAAGACGTTGCCAGCCAGAACAATTGGAAAGGCTGGCTCTACCTTGCCCCGGTTATTGTCTTACTTGTTATCTTCCTTCTTTATCCTTTGATTAATACGATTGCGATTTCCTTCAGGAAAGACTACAACCAGATTGATGGCACGAACAAAGGATTCACTTGGGAAAACTTCGGTGCTATCTTCGGAAGGAAACTTGAAAATGGCGGTCAGGAAGTCAACTTCTCCCGCTACGCTATTCCAAACACCTTCATTATTGTCTTAGTCACGGTTCCTCTTGCTACCTTGATTGCCTTGCTAATCAGTGTCGGATTGAATGCTCTGCCCTTCTTCAAGAAATTCCTTCAGACGGTGTTCTTCCTTCCTTATGTCACAAACGCCATTGCAATCGGTATGGTCTTCGCCGTTATCTTTGATAAGAACGGTATCATCAACTATATCTTCCATACGGAAACGAACTGGATCTATGGTGCAGACCGTCTTCATGCAAGGCTTCCTCTCTGCTTCTATATCATCTGGTCTTCGCTTCCGTTTAAGATTCTAATCTTCCTCTCCGGACTTCAGAACATCGATAAGCAGTACTACAACGCTGCCAAGGTCGATGGTGCAAGCTCTTCAAAGATTCTCTGGAAGATTACAGTTCCGTTAAGGTCTCCGCAGATTCTCTACATCATCGTCACTTCCTTCATCGGTGCCTTCAAGGAATACACTGCTATCGTCGGTTTATTCAACGGACCTGGAACGACAAGCGGAAGTTACAACAGGTACACCATCGTATACTACATCTATAACAACATCGGTGACCATGTCACCTATGCTGCTGCCGCTGCCGTCTTCCTCTTCGTCATCATCCTTATCTTCACTGTCCTGCAGCTTGCAGTCAGTAAGAAGAAGGTCCACTACTAAGGAGGTCTTGAGTCATGGAAAACACTGCAATCGAAAAAAACTCTTATCCTAGCTTCGAGAAATCCAAAGTCAAACCGGAAATCGAACTCTCTTTAGAGGAATCCGGTGCTACGGTTGAGACAATCCGTCGCCGTCAGAAAATCGGACACATCGCTTCGATTACTCTTCTTTATATCATCATCGGCTTCTTAGCCTTATTGAGGATCTTCCCCTTCTACTGGAGGATTATCACCTCGCTGAAGTCGAATAGCGAAGTCATCGCTTCGAAACAGACCTTCTATCCGACAATCATCAGGTGGTCGAACTACGTTTATGCCTTAGACAAATTCGAGTTCTCCAAATATCTTCTCAATACGCTCGTCGTTGCCGTCTTCTCTACGCTTGGTACTTTGATTACGACGATTCTTGGCGCCTTTGCCTTTGCCCGTCTGAACTTCAAAGGACGAGATGCTGTCTTCAGGGTCTTCTTAAGGACTAGGATGATCCCGGGTGAGATGATGGTCATCTCGAACTACATCACAGTTGCTTCCTTTGGCTGGACAGGCACCGGACAGACAAGATTAGATGCGTATCTCGCTAGGATTGTTCCGTTCTGGATTTCTGTCTTCTATATCTACCTATTACGTCAGAACTTCAAACAGATTCCGAACGAACTCTATCTCTCTGCAAAAGTCGATGGCAAATCCGATTGGTCGTTCTTATGGAAAGTCAGGGTTCCTCTTGCACTTCCGACTATTATCTCCATCACGATTCTTAAGTTCATGGGTACTTGGAACTCCTACGTCTGGCCGAACCTTGTCACTTCGAAATCCGATTTCCGCTTGATATCCAATGGTCTTCGTGGATCGGCATTCACCGATGTCGATACCGGAAGGACAAGCTATGGATACCAGATGGCAGCTACGGTATTTGTTACAGTTCCTCTGTTCCTTCTCTTCGTTGTCTTCCGTAAATATATCAGGCGCGGTGTTGGCCGTGCTGGTATTAAAGGCTAAATCTGTCTTCAAGATCAAACGATATAAATTAAAAGGAGGATTGATCTGATGAAAAAGAAATTATCTGTTCTGTTCTTATTACCTTTGCTTCTTACTGGTTGTAACAATGGTTCTTCTGATTCCGGAGCAGCGAAACCGAGCAACGAGCCAACCCCTATTGTACCGGATGTCTCGAACTCCAATACGAGCGGCGAATACGTTCCGCAAATCAAGGAAAAGACCACCATCGAATTATGGTCTATCACTGGACAGTACAATCAGGCTCAGCTTCAGAGCTATATCGACGAATTCAGGAAGCTTGAACCGAATGTCACTGTTACCAATACCATCCAGACTGGTATGGGCTACAACGAATTAAAGAGCGCTGTTGTCACCAAGCTTGCTACTGGTGATTATCCGGACAGGGTCCAGTGCTATCCAGACCATGTTGCTGAGTACATCAACTATGGCAAGGCCGTCAATCTTGATCCTTATATCAAGAATCCGACCTATGGTTGGACACAGGAAGACAAAGACGACATCTATCCTGCCTTCTTAGAAGAAGGAAGCGCTTATGCTGTCGATGGTACCTATTCCGTTCCTTATTGCAAATCCACCGAAGCTAGGTATTACAACAAAGGTGTCTTACTCAAACTTGACCTTCACTCCATTGATCCTACGATCAACGGCGGAAGAGCCCTTGATGAAGCTTATTTCAATGATCTTACCTGGGAAGAACTCTTTGGAAAGCTCTGCCCGGCTTTAATCAAATACAATTCCCAGCTTCCGGATGATAAGAAAATCTTAAAGAGCGACGACAAATATCACGCTGTCTTTGCCTATGATTCTGATGATAACCTCTTCATCACCTTAGCCAAGCAGTATGGTATCGGCTATACCTCTATCGGTGCTGATGGAAAAGGTCATTTCGATTTCGGCGAAGGCGAAAACAAGACAAAGAGGATGGCTCTCCTGACTAAGTTCCATGAATATAAGGAAAAAGGATATATCATCACCAAGGGTCTTGCCGAAAACAACTACACCAACGCTTACTTCAATACTCAGAATACGCTCTTCTCTGTCGGTTCTACCGGCGGTTACAAGTATCAGTTCTCTGCTGCTAACCCGATGGATGTCGGTGTTGCTCCGATTCCGCATGCCCAAGGAAAAGACCTTGCCATCATTAACCAGGGTCCGTCTCTTACCATCCTTGATCATGACGATGAGAACCGTAGACTTGCTTCTTGGCTCTTATACAAGACCATCACCAACAAAGAGAACTGCTTAGACTGGGCAATCAACTCTGGTTATATGGGCATCCGTAAATCCGTCACCGAAAGCGAAGATTATCAGGAAGCCGCAACCACCCGTGGAAAAGATCTCAACACCTTAGATAGGCTTTTGGCCCGTAACAGGACTTATTCCACCAATGAGAAGGTTCTGAATTCCTTATACGTTTCTCCTGCTTTCTTAGGATCCTCCACTGCCCGTACTCAGGTTTCCGGTGTCCTTACCAACGCTCTCAACTCTACGAAGACCGGTGCCGAATATCAGGCAGAACTCAATAAGCTCTTTGATGATGCTTATAACGCTTGCTTACTTGCCGTTAAATAATCAAGATTGTCTTTCTGCCTGAAAGGAGACCTACGATGAAACAGAAAATCAAAATTCTTGCCCTTCTTCCCATCCTTTTGGGTTCAAGGGTATCCTGTTCTGGAAATGACAGCTCCGCTACCAGCGGAGCTTCTTCCGGGAACGGAACCAGTCAGAATTCATCCAAAGGAACCATCCAGATTAACAGGTGGCATACCTTTGGCGCTGGCCTTCAGGATGAATTCCAGAACAAAGCGGATGAGTTTGCAAAGCTTGTAAAAGAAAACGAAGGCGTTGATATTTCCATCAATGCCGGCCAGGATGCCTATCAAGGTTCCTATGTAGATATCCACAATAAAATCATGAGCGGCTTCAATACGGGTGACTTCCCGACCATTGCCGTTGCTTATCCAGATCATGTTGCGGACTATATTGCTGCAGAGAGTGTTCCTGGCAAATATGTCGTCAATTTAGCAGCACTTGCTACCGATGAGAAAATCGGCTTTGGCAAGGAAAGCTATATCGGTGATGGCGAAGCCTCAGACTTCCTTCCAGCCTTCTATGACGAGGGTCAGCACTACATCCGGGAGGGTAGGTATTCTCTTCCGGTTCTTAAGTCGACGGAAGTTATCTTCTACAACAAGGAACTTACGGCGAATATCCTCAACCAGTACAACCAAGACGAACATCTTGGAAGGAACTCGGATCAACTCCTCTCCTTCAGGGATGATTTACCCTACGATAAGTTCAGGAACTTCTGCCGCTATGTAGCAAAGAATATCAAGAATGGTGCCTACAAAGGAAAAGCAGGCGACAATCTCCAGTATCCTTTCTGCTATGATTCGGATGACAACTTCTTCATCTCTCAATGCTACCAGCGGAATATTCCTTATACCTCTATCGAGAACGGAAAAGGAAAAATTGAGTTCAACAACACTCAGGCAAAGGCCTTTGTAACGGATTTGAAGGCTGACTATGATAACAAAGTCTTCTGCACAAAGGGTACGAACGACAACAAATACGGATCGGATCTTTTCAAAACAGGAGAAGTTCTCTTCAATATCGGCTCTTCTGGAGGCTCTGGATACACAATTCCTTCTGGTGATAATTTCACGGTCGGCGTTGCGAAAGTCCCTTATGCCAATAACAATCCACAATATATTACCCAGGGTGTTACTCTGACTCTTCTTAAGACCAAGGACGATGAGGATGGAAGGAAAGTCAAGTATGCTTGGAAGTTCCTCAAATATCTGACTTCTACTACGGTCAACCTTGACCTTGCCCTCTATTATTCTCAAGGTTACTCTCCGGTCCGGGAATCCTGCTATCAAAACGAAGAATTCATCGACTACTGCAACGAAGGTGAGACACTCGGCGAAGTTCAGAAGGTTGTCAAAGAAAAAATTGGCGGCCACTACTTGAATACTCCTTGCTTCAAAGGCTCTGCAAAGGCCCGTGAAGAAGTCAAAGGCTTGATGGTTCAGGCGTTAAGGGGTAAGAAAACCATTGATGGTGCCTTCGCAGATGCGGAGAACCAGATTAAATTATCGAGGTAGATATGAAGAATCTAAAATTAATCCTTCTCCTTCCTTTGCTTCTCTCTTTGGCTTCCTGCCAAGGAAACAAAACTTCTGATTCGATTATTGAGAATCCGACGGAAAATATTGAGAAACCGACGGAAAACGTTCCAACTGGCGCAAAAATCGATTATGCTGCCAAGGTTCCCCTTAGGCGTGAGTATAAGAACAAGAACTTCTTAACCGATGGTATTGAACAAGTTACGCTGAAGACTCCGATTGATGGCGATACCGCTCACTTCTATCTTCAGGATAAAAGCACTGTCATCAAATCCCGTTTCTTTGGTATCGACACTCCAGAGTCTACTGGTAAAATCCAGCCATATGGCAAAGGAGCCAGCAACTTCACAACCGAGAAACTCAAAGAAGCTAATAAGAATGGAACGATTGTCATTTCTTCTGATTCCTTAATCGATGGTGTTCCTCAGGTGGATTCCACTGGCAGCCGTTATGTCTGCTGCGTTTGGATCAACACTTCCAAGAAGAACGCTACGATGGATGAGAGGGAGAGGTTGAATCTTCTTCTTGTTCAGGAAGGCTGGTCGAACGTCAAGAATGTCGCAAATCTTGGCGATGAGATTTCCAAGGTCTTCTATGATGCTGAAAAACAGGCTCGTAACCTGAAACTGAATCTGTTCTCAGATAAACCAGATCCGTTATTCAACTACGGAGCCTATGAAGATGTCTCTCTTCTTGAAGTCAAACGCGAAATCGAGGCATGCCTGAAAGATCCATCCCGAACAAATTCGTTTGCCGGTAAGAATATCCGTTTCACTGCAACGGTTACCTCTTATGCGAACAATACCTTGTATCTGACGGAGTATTTCTCCAAAGAAGATGGTGGCAAATACGATTATGGCGAATATGCCGGTCTTAATTTCTATACGGGAAGGTCTGCTATTCCGACAAAATTCACAAAGACGGGTGCTTATCTCCAGGTCTGTGGTGTTGCGACGGATAGCGAGACGTTCGGCTTCCAGGCATCTGGCGGAAGCTTCAAATATTCTGCTAAGAGTGAAGATGATGCTAAGGTCATCATCAGTGCAGAAGATAACAATGATCCAACCGATATCGAGCATTATCCGCATACGTTTGAAAAGACAACAAGCCAGATTCAAAATGACAGGGAGAGTCAGAACTTCGAGTATCTCTACTCCCGTGTTGATGTAGAAGACCCTGTTCAGGTTGCAGATGCTTACAAGGATGACAGCGGAAACTGGACGCTTACTGTTAAAAACAGTCTTGGCAATTCTCTTGGATTTTCTGTCTATCTTCCGTTTGTTTACACCAACGAAGCAGGATCTACTTATAGCTCTCCGGATCAGTTTATCGGAAAGACCTTCAATCTGAAAGGCATATATTCTTACCATAAGTCTTCGAGCAAGATTTCCTATCAGATTGTCTGTCGTAACAACAGCGAATTCACGGAGGTCAAATAACCGATGTATTGCTCACACTGCGGAAAGAAAATCGACGAGGAGAAACTTGAAAAAAAGAGAATCTCCTTAGCTAGGAGCGAAGACATCGATGAAAATACTTCTGTCAACTATGTCTGTCCTCGCTGTGGCCATCTGATTCATAAGCATCTTGACAGCGTCGAGAGGAAATCCCTCTCGGCTGCTGGACATGCTGAAATCCAGATTGCCCGGAACCAGTTCGCTTATGGCAGGTCCTTCACTTCTATCGGAGGAATTCTGGCAGTCCTAGCAATTATCTTCTTCCTTCTTGCACGTAAGCCTGCTCAGAACTTCAAATTAGTTACGACATGTCCGGAATTCTCTGTCTCTAGGGTTTGTTTCGGACTTGCTGCAATTCTTCTTTTGTCCGGTATCGTGCTTACGGTTCTTGGATTACGTAAGAAGAAAAACTACGAAAGCCTTCTAAAAGACATCAACGATGACGTTTTCCATCAGTAGATGATTCATTACTTTTTCAGAAAAGACACAGAAAAGGGAGGTTCATTATGAAAAAGAAAATTCTGGTAAGTCTTCTTACGTTGATTGCTGGTGTCTCTTTAGCAGCATGCAACAACAAAACTTCGGATTCTGTAAAGCCGACGGAACAGCCAAGTGCTCCGGTAACCGAAGCTCCGTTTGCACTTTCTCAGCTTCAGATTGCTAACAAGGAAGCTTTTGCCGATTATGTCTATGTCGGCGATAACAACATCAAACTTGATCTTGCTATTGATGATGGAAAGAATGTTGCTTCCTTAATCAACGAAAAGAAGATCACGATTAAGTCTTCGAATGAGAATGTTGCCAAGGTTATTGGCAGGTATGTTTCTCCTGTCGGTGCAGGTGAAGTTACCATCACTGTTTCTGGCGGCGGAAAATCCGATTCTGTTTCCTTCTATGTCGGAAAGAAGATTACCTTAGTCCCGGAGGATACCGAAGTCGGTGTCGGCTTAAATAGGAACATTGCAGTCGATGGCGAAGACAAGAATGCTGAAAACTATAACTGGATTACTTCCGATGCTACTAAGGCTAAGGTTGAAAACGGCAAGGTCAAAGGTGTTGCCTCTGGCCGTGTCACCATCGAAGCCAAGCTTAAGAGCAATGAAAAGGAAGGCGCTAAGATTGAAATCTTAGTTTCCAAAAACGTTGCTATTCCGGTTGAAATCAAGACGCTTAAGAAAGATATCACTGCAACTGTCCGCGGTGAAATCATTGCCAAAGCAGCAGCCTACTTCTTCATTGACGACGGAACTGCTGTCGTTGAAGTCTATTCCAGCACTAACTTCAAGATCGGAGATACCGTTAAAGTCACCGGATCGGTTAAGGCCTATGGAAACGTCCTTGAATTCGATTCGAAAGGTCTTACCGTTGTCAAGATCGGATATAAGGTTCCTAAGCTTTTCGGAAAAGAACCTGTTGAATTAACTGCTGAAATCGCAAAAACTGTGCTTGATGCCAAAACGGATGGCTCTAGCAATAAGGATGTCAGGAAGTTCTACAAGTGGTCGGCTACGGCAACTAAGAGCGGCAACTTCGATTGCTTTAATATCGATGGTGTCGATGGTCTCTTAGAAATCAAGAACTATACCGATTTCACTTTTGTCACTGGCAACTACTATGATGTCGAAGGAATCTGGATGGGCGGCGGAACTTCTTCTGGAAAGAAATATGCAAACTTCTTTAGGACCAAGGTTACGGAGTCTGTTCCTCCTAAGACGGTTATCCATGTTTCCAATACTGCTCTGACTTTTGATGTCGGCAATACCCGTCGGCTCTCTGCCACCTATATGCTCTCTAAAGCCGATCAGGATAAAGGCGTCAATTCTATCACCTGGACTTCTTCCGATGAGACTAAGGCCACCGTTGATACTAATGGTGTTGTCACTGCCGTTGCTGCTGGAACTGTCAAGATCACGGCAACTGTCGGCGAGTCCTCTGCTGAAGTCGACATCACTATTGTGGCTGCTCATGCTGTCAAGAAGATTAATCAGCTGAACAAAAACAAAGAAGAAGTCCGTGTCAAAGCGATTGTTTCTTCTGTTTCTACCAAAGGCGCAATCCTTTCGGATGAAACTGGAAGTATCTATGCTGAATTCGACTCCAAGGCTGCTCCGAGCTTAAAGAGCAATGATTATATCGAAATCATCGCTTCTCTTAACATCTACAAAGGAAGGACTACTTTCTACAGAGTTACTGCAGATCAGGTCTATGTCTTTGATTCCAAGGAAGCTGGTAAGCCGGTTGTCAACATCGGCAAAGCCGAAGAATGGACAAAAGAAAAGGGCAACAGCTATGTCAAGGCTTATAACAAGGACGATAACACTGCCGATGCCACCCCTGTTTCTGAGGTTAAACTCTATACTTGGAAGACAACTGTCACTACCGATAATAAGAACAACCTTGTTCTTGCCTTAGATGGCGCTGCAGCTTCTGATGCTAAGAATATTGCCTATGCTTCTATTCCGACCATCGAAGTTGGCAACCGCTACACTGTTACTGGTTTCTTCATCGGATTCGATTGGGGATATCAGGCAAACAAGTTCTTCATCACCTCTGCTTCTGAAATCACTCAGACCCGTGTCAAGTTCGCTTCTGACTATTATGCTAATGGATACACTGTCAACCCTGGAACATCCTCTGAACTTGAATATAAGTTCACTGTCTCGGATGCAGACTCTGTCGGCTTGACGGGAAGCGACTATGTCAACATGGTTTCCTTCACATCTTCCGATGAGACTATCGTCAAAGCTGAGAAGACCTCTTCCGAACCGGATACTGCTGGAAACAGCAAATCCAGGCTGAAGCTCACAGGTATCAAAGCTGGTTCTGCCAAGGTTACTGCTAAGATTACTGCTCCTGCCAAAGACGGAAAAGAAGCCAAAGTCCTCTTCTCCAAGGATATTGCTGTTACTGTTGCTGTTCCTGCTTCTTACTCCAAGATTTCTTCTACTGCTGATATTAAAGCTAACGATGAAGTCCTTCTTACCTTCTCCAATGGTGGAAAGACCTATGCCTTCGCTGCTGAAACTCTTGCAAAGGATTGGTATTTAAAGGCAGAAGAGGTTGCAGTCAGCGACAATAAGATTACGGATGTCAAAGGTGCCTCTGTCCTTACTTTAGAGGCTGGAACTGTTGCAGATTCCTACTACTTCCATGCTGATAACGGAAAGTATTTAAATTCTGCAGTTAGCGACGGCCATTACAACACCTTAATTGCTGACAAGAAAGATGCCGCCACCTCTCTCTTCTCTGTTTCCTTTGATGATAAAGGCGTTCTCACTGTTAAGAATACCAATGGTGTCTTCGTCACTGGAACGGTTTACAAAGGAACTGCTGAATTCCAAGGTGCTGCATCCAACAATGCTGACTATCCGTTAGCTATCTACAAGAAAGCCTAGTCGTTTCAATCTAAGTCTTTGTTCTGCCTGCCGTTTATGCCTGGCAGGCAGAACTTTTTTGTCCTTTTTCTTGACTATCCTTAAGGAAAATTAGATAATTATCTAGCACCTATTGGAGTGATACTCAAGTGGTTAAGAGGAGTCCCTGCTAAGGACTTAGAGGGAGTAATCCCTGCGAGAGTTCAAATCTCTCTCACTCCGCCATCGGAAATAACACGGAGAAATCCGTGTTTTTCTTTGGCATCAAATACAGGCTACATTTCCGGTGATTCCTGTCATAAAACTGGAGGTGATCAAAAATGGCTGAAGAAGTGGAGAAGCTCAATAAGAATCCTAAGACGCATTCTTTGAAGGAACTGAGAAAAACATATGGCTTATAAAATTGAATTTTCGGATGACGCGTTTCAAGAATTCGGAAAATTTGATAAATATACTCAAAAGTGGATAGATGCCTGGATTCGAAAACGCATGTAACGAAGGACAATCCTAGATTCATAGACACACCTCTTGTTAGAAACAAGGCTGGCGAATGGCGTTAATCGAATCGGTGATTTGAGGCTTCTGTGCCAAAGATAATCAGCTGATTCTTTTCGTGATAAAAGGTCATAGCCGTGATGTTTATAAGTAAGAGTAGGTTTATAAAATCAGTTACTCCTATACCATTCTAAGCACGATAAAAGTCTTGCTTTTCTTTTGGACTATTGCTAGTGAAAGCTTACGATATTTTGCTAAAAATGATAAAATAATAGTGATTTCAGGAAGAATGCAAATCTCTATTCGCATCATCTTTCGACCGTGAATTCAGTCTCTGCAATATAGGCAGGACAAGGAGGAAACGGATGTTTACAATTGGACAAAAGGTAGTTGATCAGAATGGCAAGGTTTTTGTTGTGGAATCCATCTCAGATAAAGATTTTGGTTCTGGAAGGAGTCAGTATCTTTCTTTACGTCCCTGCTTTGAGAGTGACTCCCGCTATCGATCCTATGTTCCAAGTGATAACGCAAGCGAATTGATTCGGAATATCAGGACCAGAGAGGAAGCTAGGGGACTAAGGAAATCCTATCCTGAGATAGAAACGATGTGTTTTCAATCTCCTAGAGAACGGAAGATGTATTTTGAAAAAGTAATACACTCAAAAAGCCCTCTGGAGCTTATCCGGGCAAGGAAGAGTCTTCTCCTCTATCGGGAAGAAAGAAAAGCTCTCAAGAAGTCTTTTTCAGACTTTGACCGGACTGTACTCGACCATATCTTGAATTTGCTTTCCGATGAGATGGCAGCTGCTTTGAATCTAGATCAGAATAAGGCTAAGAATTACTTAAAAGAATGCAGGAATAGGGAATAGATGCCTGTTATTCTAAAATTACATTTCAAAAATGACAGGTTCTGACTGTGCCTTTTAGTGTGCCTTGGTTTTCTCCCTCTGGAAAGATGGTTGAGTTTTGAGAAGTATACAAAGTATTCTAGCCATTACTAAAATGCAGGAAAATGTTTAAGCAAGAAAAAAGGCAGCCTTTTTTAGGCTGCCTTTTCATAGTGCTTTGCGCTTGTAATCCTAGAAGAAAAAGTGTTTTTACTTCTCTTCCTTGACTTCTTCTTCAGCGGCTTCTTCTTCAGGGAGAACAACAGCTGCCGGAATTTCTTTGGCGACTCCATCACCGCGAAGCTTGTTGCGATGCGGCTTGTTTCCGACGATATAATCGATGGAAACATCGAAGATTTCGGAGTATTTCCTAAGAGTCTTGATGTTCGGTTCGATACGTCCGATTTCATAGTCGGAGATGTTGTACTGATGGACATGCCTCTTCTTACCGAGCTGTTCCTGAGTCCTTCCAGCACGTTTGCGGAGATAACGGAGATTTTCTTTTAACTTCATTTTACTAGCCCTTTCTTTTCGGTCCTTGCCTTGTTTATGGTGAAACAAGGTTTTTCTTCAGTCTTAGTTTAACATATTAATTCTATAAGTAAAGTGAAAAAATACAAGTTTTATCGCTTTTGCGTATAATAATTACAGGTAAATTGTGTTATGGCAAGCATCAACGACATTCATTGGTTTCCAGGGCATAGGCAGAAGGCTCTTCGAGCGAGGCGTGAGAAGCTTCAGCTTTGTGATGGAGTTATCGAAATTGGCGATGCCAGAGCCCCTTTTTCCTCCTTTCCGGACTATCTGGATCAGAGGACAGCAGACAAAGTAAAGGTCTATATTTTCTCTAAAGCCGACTTAGCAGACCCTTTGATTTTTCCTAAGCAGAGGGATCAGATGAGAAAGAATGGAATAATGCCTTTTTCATATGATCTTCGCAATCCAAGAGCTGGGAAAGAGCTTCTTGGGTATCTTTCAAAGGTTGAGACGAAAAACGATAAAAAATATAAGAAGCTTGGCTTTCCGCTTCCAAGCAAGAGATTCAGGGTTCTCGGTATTCCGAATGTCGGGAAATCCACCTTCATCAATTCTCTTGCTGGAAAAAAGAAAGCAGCGGTTGAGAACAGACCGGGCAAAACCAGAGATGAAAGCCTGATCCATGTTTCTGAAAAAGTCTATATCTTTGACTCTCCTGGTATTCTTGAACCAAATTATCAGAATAAGGAAATTGTAGCTAAGCTGGCTCTGCTTGGATCTCTTAAGCAGGACATCCTTCCTCTTGTTCCTTTAAGCGATTATCTTCTTGATTTTCTCTCTTCTCATTATCCGGATGCTCTGATGAAACGTTATGGCGTTCGCTTTGAAGCCACTCATGAGGAGACCTTTGCAAAGATTGCATTGGCACGTAAGCTCCTTCTTTTGAAAGGAGAACCGGATACTAGTAAGGCAAGAAGTCTCGTTCTCAGTGAATTCAAAGTCGGCACTCTAGGAAGAAGGTCACTCGATGACTAAAAAGAAAAATCTACCTGTTCTTGATAACAGGGAAACCTCTCTTCATGTTTTTGATAATCAGGAGAGAAGGATTCATCAGGCAGAATACATTGCTGGCTTTGATGAAGCTGGCAGAGGTCCTCTTGCTGGTCCCTTAAGCTGTGCAGGGGTGATTCTTCCTAAGGATTTTGATTGTCCTTTAATCAATGATAGCAAGAAGCTGACGGATAAACAGAGACGGGAAGCTTATAAGATTATCAAAGAGAAAGCACTCTGCTATTGTGTGAAACTGATTCCCGTCGAGACGATCGATGAAAGGAATATTCTGGAAGCAGATCGCTATGGCAGGAGGGAGTGCCTGAAAGAAATCTCAAAGACTATCGTTCCGGATTTCCTGATTACGGACTACAGGAACCTTCCGACGGAGATTCCTTTCCTTTCGATTCCTAAGGGAGATGCGACTTCCTTGAATGTGGCAGCTGCTTCGATTCTTGCTAAGGTTACAAGAGACGATTATAGGATTGAACTGGATAAGCGGTATCCGCTCTATCAGTTCAAAAAGAATAAAGGATACGGAACCAAGCAGCATTTAAAGGCAATTGAAGACTATGGCTATATCAAAGGTGTCCATCGTCTTTCCTTTGAACCGGTTAAGGATAGGTTCTTAGGAATTGAGCAACTGAAGCTTTTCTGATTTTCTTTTGGAATTTTTTCTCTTTCCGCACCGATATAGGGTAGAGGAGAGAAAAAATGGATTTACGAGCTAGAAAAATCAGGACTGCTCTATCGAAGCATTGCAAAGGGAATTGGAGCGAGAGGTATCAGAAAAGGACAAAGAAAGAAGCAAGGCCACAGGAGGAAATCGACCAAGCTTTTTCCGATAGGAAAGCCAATAGGCTGATGATTGGAGACTGTGAGTATCCGGACTACTTTACCAATTGCCCTTATCCTCCAAGGGTGAGGTACTACTATGGAGACCTTTCTTTAAGGAAGACACGTTATCGTTTGACTTGTGTCGGAACCCGGAAACCGACGATCTATCAGCATGACACCTGTGCTCGTCTGATTGAAGAAATCGAGGATGTCAGGAAGAACAAGGTAGCGATTGTCTCTGGGAGGGCAGCAGGACTAGATGAGGCCTTCAGGCGGGCAGCGAGGAAGAAGAATGCACCTGTTATTGCTGTACTAGGGTCTGGAATTGATTTCTGCTATCCAGATAAGAATAAGGATATTTATGAATACTGCAAAAGTGGTAAAGGGCTTGTTATCAGCGAGTATCCTGGAAACCTTGCACCGAAACAGGACAATTTCCTCTTCCGTAACCGGCTAATGGCAGCTAGGAGTGAAGTGGTTTTTATCGGCGGAGGTTCGGCTAGACGCTCTGGAACGAAATCGACGGTACGCTATGCTTTAGATAGGAATAAGGAAGTCATGGCGCTTCCTTGTAATATCACCGGAGATGATTTGACGAATACGATTATTCAGGAAGGAGCACAGGCTGTACTAACAAGCCAAGATATCCTTGACCAGCTGAAAGATTGCTATCGTAAGGAGATGGAGTAGAAAAAATTCTTAGCATAGCTAAGGGAAAATCCGTGCTTGACAAACACCCTCTCTCTCATAATAATAAGGAACGCATTGAAAGCAGGGGTAGAAATCAGAATATGAAATTAATAATTGTTGAGTCACCGCATAAGAGCAAAACAATCGGACAATTCTTAGGAAAAGACTATAAAGTCGTTGCTTCCAAAGGTCATATCCGTGATTTAGCCAGCTCTGGACATAGGGGCTTAGGTGTTGACGTCGAACACGATTTTAAGCCGACCTATGTGATTCCAAGCGATAAAAGGGCAACAGTCAAAGAGCTCAAGGAAGATGTTAAGAAAGCCGATGACGTTTATCTCGCAACCGACCCTGATCGTGAAGGGGAAGCCATTTCCTGGCATCTTGCCCAGGTTCTTGGCTTGGATGTGCAGACGACCAAGCGTTTGGAGTTTCATGAAATCACAAAACCTGCTATTCTCCGTGCCCTTGAGAATCCTCGTACGATTGATAGGCCGCTTGTTGAAAGTCAGGAAACCCGTCGTATCATCGATCGAATCATGGGATTCCGTTTATCTTATCTTTTACAGAAGAAAATCAAATCTCCTTCTGGAGGCCGTGTCCAATCGGTTGTCCTAAAGTTTGTTGTTGACCGGGAAAAGGAAATCAAGGACTTCGTTCCTCAGGAATACTGGACGATTTCCGGAACCTTCAAGGATAAGAACGATGCTGAAGTTGTGGCAAATCTTGCTACCTATCAGGGAAAACCGCTTTCTATCAAGAATGAAGAGGAAGTGAAGAAGATCTTAGCCAATCTGCCGAAAGACTATACAGCAACTTCTTTAAAGACCAGCAATGTAAAGAAAGATCCTCGTCCTCCGTTCATTACTTCCACGAGGCAGCAGGAAGCCTTTGCCCGTTATCATTTCTCTGCTAACCACACTCAGTCAATCGCGCAGCATCTTTATGAGGGTGTCGAGATCAAGGGACAGGCAACGGGTCTTATCACCTACATGCGTACCGATTCTATCCGTCTCGCAGACGAATTCATCCAAGCTGCTCATGATAGGATTGAGAAGAACTACGGCAAGGAATATCTTGGCCGTGTCCATGTCCAGAAGTCGAGCAAGAATGTTCAGGATGCCCATGAGGCTATCCGTCCGACCGATCTTTCTTTGACTCCAGGCCAGAGGCATGCTTATCTGACCGAGGATGAGTACAAACTCTATCTGAGGATTTATAACCGTGCTGTGGCTTCTTTAAGGGCACCGAAGGTTGATGCTCTGACTACTCTTGTTTTAGAAGGCGATGGATACGGATTCAATTGCAGCAATACGAAGACTCTCTTTGATGGCTATACTCGAATCTATAATGAAGAAACCGAAGAAGAGAAGAAGAAAGAGAGCAAGATTCCGAATTCCATTAAGGAAGGAGACCTCTTCACTTCTGTCAAGATGGATAAGGAACAGCACTTTACGAAGGCCCCGAGCCGTTACAATGAAGGTAAAATCGTTAAACTCAGGCAGGAGAACGGAATCGGACGTCCTTCCACCTATGCTAAGACGATTTCGACTTTGATCGAGCGAGAGTATGTCAAGTCGGTCAAAGGTTCTTTGATTCCGACCGAACAAGGCGATATCACAGTCGATGCCTTGGTTCATAACTTCCCGAAATACAGGGATGTCAGCTATACGGCAAACAGGGAAACGTCCTTGGATAATATCGCGGATGGAAAGACCGACCGTTTGAAGCTTCTTTCGGACTTCTGGTCTGAGTTCACAAAGTATTTCGATGCTGCTAAGCAGAACAGGGAAAAACTTCAACCGAAGGTTGTGGAAGGCAGAGTCTGTCCGAAGTGCGGATCTCCCCTTGTTTACCGGAAAGGAAAATACGGAGAGTTCATCGGCTGTTCCAACTATCCTTCCTGCACCTACATTGAGAAAGAAGAACCGAAAGTTGTGGAAGGCAGAGTCTGTCCGAAATGCGGCAAGCCGTTGATTTACCGCAAAGGACGTTATGGAAAGTTCATTGGTTGCTCTGGCTATCCGGAATGCGATTATAGGGAAGATAGCAAAGGTCGCGTTGTCGAAAAAGGAGCTAAGAAACCGGTTGAGATTCCTGCCGATGCTCCTCTTTGTCCGCGTTGCCATAAAGGCCATCTGATTGAAAAGAAGAGCCGTTGGGGTAAGACCTTTATTGGTTGCTCGAACTATCCGAAGTGCCGTTATATTGTTCCTTCCAAAGACCAGAAGGACAAGAAAGAAGAAAAGTAGATAACTTGTCCCCTTATCCGATAGGATAGGGGGATTTTTCTCTCTGCTTGTTTTCTTTCTGATAAAATTATTAGTAGACTTATGGAAACAAACGGAAACAGGATTAGCAAGGTCAAGGATGAGGAATTCAGCGGATTTCTCTCCTATCTGACTGGATTGAAAGGCTATTCGGAAAAAACAGCTTTGAGCTATGGCGAGGATGTTGCCAGCTTTCTTCTTTTTCTTTCGGATGAAGGAAAGAAAAAAGAAGAAGTGAACCGAGAGCTGATTCAGACGTATCTTCTTTCCTTACGGAGGAAGAACAGGGATTCTTCTTCTATCAAAAGAAAGCTTTCTGCCCTTCGGCACTTTTATCTCTATCTTCATGTTTATCATGGCAGGCAGGATAATCCTTTCGAAACGATATCCTCTCCGAAAAAAGCAAAGAAATTACCTGAGTTTCTCTCTGAAAAGGAAATCAATGATTTTCTGGATTCCAATAGGAAGCGGACCGATAGAAGGAAGCTAAGAGATCAAGCGGTCTTAGAGCTTCTTTTCGCTTCCGGGCTTCGTGCCAGTGAACTGATTTCTAGGAGAAGGAGTGATAGGGACAAACAAAGAAGACTGATTCATGTCAAAGGAAAAGGAAAGAAAGACCGCAGGGTTCCTTTTTCTTCGATTTGCTTAACCGCCATTGAAAAATACGAAAAAGAACTTCGTAGTCAGCTCCTTGGCAAGAAAGAGGATTCTGGAATCCTGTTCCTGAATCAAAAAGGAGAACCGTTGACAGAGAGAGGACTCGAGTATCTTGTTTCCAAAGCTGCTGAGAAATCCGGATTTACTTTGAAAGTCCATCCTCATAGGCTACGTCATTCCTTTGCAACAGAGCTTCTGAACAATGGTGCAGACTTAAGAGTGATACAGGAGTTTTTAGGACACGAATCGGTCCGAACGACTTCTATCTATACGCATGTCACTTACCAAGATTTGAAGAACACTTATGACAAGTGTTTTCCAGACAGGGAGGAGAAAAAATGAAAGGTGTTCTTTTTGATTTCAACGGGACGAGGTTTTTTGACTCTCCGCTTCATTGCAGAGCGTGGAAGAGGATTGCTTTGGAGTACTTTCACAAGCAACTGACCGATGAGGATTTGGATAAGAATGTTCAAGGACGTCCGAATAATCTGATTCTTTCTTACTTGTCTCCTTCGACTCTGTCAGAGGAGAAAAGGAATGAAATTGCTAATGAGAAAGAGGTCAGGTATCGTAAACTCGCTTCCTCTGATCCAGCTTTTCTTCATTTTGCCCCTGGGTTAACTCTGTTTCTGGAATTCTTGAAAAAAAATCATGTTCCTAGGGCGATTGCGACATCTTCCGAAAAAAGCAATAGGGCATGGTACAGGAAGGTATTCCCACTATTGGAGTATTTTCCAAAAGAGGCTATTGTCTATGATGACGGAAGCTTTCAAAGAGGAAAACCAGATCCTCAAATCTATGAAGTTGCTGCAAAGAGAATCCATTTGGATCCTTCTTCCTGCGTTATTTTCGAGGATTCGGCTTCCGGACTTTTGTCAGCTTATCGTGCAAAGGCAGGTAAGATTGTTCTAGTGAAAGACAAAAACTGTCCTCCTACCTTCTTAACACCTTCCTATGTGGATGAGACAATCGAAAACTATACTCCTAGGAAAGAGAACATTCTCCGGTTCTTAGGACTCTGATATTGAAATCTGGAATTCTCTTTCTTTATTCTTTTTCCTTGGATATACTAATAACGAAGCAGGTTTAATTCATGAATACATTGATCTTAACGAATAATCTGATTACCTTAGATAACACCGGAAAGATTGTCGCTTATGCTCTCTCACTTGTTTTGATTTTTCTATCTACTTTCTTTGTCGCCTACAAAATCAAAAGAGCACGGGTCTTCATTCTTTTTACTGTTTTAGATCTCGGCTTTGCGGCTTCTTGTTTATTCCAGAACAGGGATATCCTTTCCTTGGTGCTTCTGAGGATGATCTTTATCTGCAGGATTACAAGGATCCAGAATACTGGGATTATCCGCCAGTATCTGATTCGCCCTCTGAAAAAAGGAAACACGAGTTCTTCTAGGCAGACAAGCGGTACGGATGAGGAGACAATCAAGAACGTTACAGAAGCAGTCCGCTGGCTAAGTCGAAGTAAGACTGGTGCTCTGATTACCTTTGAAAAGAAAACCCCAAGGAACGAATATAGGAAGAACGGAACCATCATTAATTGTCCCGTCACACCAGAAATCATTGAAACGATTTTCTATGAAGGAACGCGTCTTCATGATGGCGCCATTATTATCCGTGGAGATAAGATTGTTGCTGCAGCCGTCTATTATCCGCCATCAACGAAAGTGATTGAAGGTAAGTTCGGAGCACGTCATCGTGCTGCGCTTGGTATTTCTCAGGAAGTCACGGATTCTGTGACGATCCTTGTTTCGGAGGAGACGGGACGAATTGGTATTGCACATGGCGGAGTCAGGGACCGTGTTACAAGCGATGAGTTTTCCCAGGTTCTCCATAATGCACTAAGGTAGAGGATAAACGGGTATTTATCCGGTTTTATCAGAAAGATAGACAAAGGAGGTAATATTATGTCTACACCACACAATGAAGCAAACAAAGGCGATTTCGCTAAGACGGTTTTAAGGCCTGGCGATCCACTTCGCGCCAAGTTTATCGCTGAGACCTTCTTAACGGATGTCAAGCAGGTCAATACTGTCCGCAATAGGTTTGGATATACGGGTTATTATAAAGGAAAGAAAGTCTCTGTCAGGGGCTCTGGCAGGGGTATGCCTTCGATTGGTATTTATGCCTATGAGTTATTCCGTGACTATGGCGTGGAACGTATCATCCGTATTGGAACTGCAGGTGCTACGGTCAAAGATTTGAATCTTTTCGATATTGTTGTTGCTCAGGGTGCTAGCACGAACTCGGCTTGGCAGCATCAGTATGGCTTGACGGGAACTTATTCTGCTATTTCTTCCTATCCTGTTTTGGAAGAGGCTGTAAAGTCCTGCCGTGAACACAAGTATGCCTACAAGGTCGGACAGGTTCTTTCTTCTGACAATTTCTATAATGACAATGATTGGCAGAAATGGGCAGATAGGGGTATCCTTGCTGTCGAAAGGGAAGCCTATGCTCTTTTCTCCACTGCTGCTCAGCTTCATAAGGAAGCTCTTGCTATCCTGACGATTTCCGATTCTCTTGTCAACCATCAGGAAACCACTAGCGAAGAGAGAGTCAAATCCTTTACCCACAGGAGGGAAGTCGCTTTAGACTGTATCAAGGAATAATATGATCGGATGGCTCAGGCTTGTCCTTGCCCTCTTAATCCTTGTCTTTTCCCTTTATAGGCTCTTCCGTATTTGCTTTGAAAAATCACGGGAAAAGAAAAAACTGGATTTGAAAGTAGCGAAGACGCTTAATTATATTGCGGATGAAAATGACTTTCTTCTTCTCCATGATGTGAAGGCAAGTCTTCTTTCGGATACCTATCCGACTTCTTTTGGGCATATTCTCTTTGGTGACAGATATATCTATATTGTTGAGACTTTTGTTGGCTTCGGCGCCTTGTACGGAAACGTCAAGGATCCCTACCTCTTTTTGAAAAAGGACGAAGAAACCAATATCAAGGTCAAGAATCCGCTTCCGCCTCTGATTGAAAAGACAAAGAAGCTGGAACAGGCATGCTCTTGTTCCCCGGATGATAAAAGGTTTGTTTCTGTTATTGCCTACAATAATGGCCTTGATGTTCCAAAGGGCATTGCAAGGAAAGAGCAGGGAACCTGGTTCCTTCCTTATAAGGATTTAGAAAAGACAATCAAAATTGCAGAGACCGATGAAGTTTCCTTGATTAGCCATGATCAGACGGACCGGATTGCAAAGCAGTTAAAGAATATTTCGGACCAAACCAAGGAAAAGAGGAAACAGAGAAGAAAGGATCACGGACAGAATGAAGAAAGAAAACGATAAGGATTTTGAGGAACGATTTGAAAAACGCCGGAAACGGGCTAGGAAAAAAGAACTCCTTTCTGCTTTTCTGCTTTTGCTTCCACCTTGTATCTTAGCTTGCGGACTTTTGTTTGCATCCATCTATACAAGGGGACTTTCCTTCTTCTTCCTGTATTTCATTCTTCCGATGTTCTACACTGTTGAAAAAAGAATCCGCTGTCTTGTTTCTGGAATCGGTAATCCGAAATTCAGCTATGCAGACGGATATCGCGCATTCTTCCAGGAAAACCAGGCTGGAATCTTTGGTGTTATCTTTTCTTTGATTGGAAGCTTTGTCATTGGCAGGATAAGGTATCTCTTAAGGTATTCTATTATGGTTCCTCTTCTGAACTGCTTCCCTGCTGCTAAGACAGCCTTTAAAGCGATTCAAGAAGCGTATGCTGCTGGTGATGCTCAGAACCTGACTTTGATTATTAATCAGAACAGGGGCGGATTATGTCAGCCTCTTTCTATCGTTACTTCTCTTATCTTTTTCCTCCCAATCTTCTACCTTTTCTTCAATATCGACAGGAATCTTTCCAACCACTATGTTGCAACGATTGTCCTTCCTGACATTGATAAGAATATCTCTTCGGGTCAGGCGAGAAACCTTGCCAAAGGTAGCTTTGCTTCCTTCACTGCCGGCTTCCGCAGGAAAAAATACTTCATTAAGAACTGGCCGTACCTTGTTGTTTATTCCTTAGTGTATGGATTGACAATCTTCGGTGTCAGCAACATCGAAACCAATAACTCGAATCTTGTTCTTCCAATCAGGAGGATTACTCCTAGGGTCGGATTCCTTCTGTTCTTATTCTTGAATGTCTTCCTTCTGATTAATTCCTATGCTGTTATTGAAGAGAGCCAGGAACGGATTCTGAACTCCTTGCCGCCGACTAGGAAAGTATCCATCTATCAGACATACTGCAATCCAAACTATATCCATGGAGAAGAGAGCGCACGGCGTGGATGCTTTGTCCCAGCCGATCAGGGAAGTGGATCCAATGAGTTCTACTCTCCCTTCGATCAGTCAAATCCCTTTGCTCCGAATCCGGAAAATACTAAACCAGAATATAAACCGGAAGACAATCCTCAGAAACCAGAAGCAAAGAGCACCAGGGACGAAGATCCTATCGGTGGTGTGTTTGACTTCACAAAAGATAAAAAAGACGATGACAAATAAAAAAGTCCGGCGGAGTGCCGGACTTTTCTTTTTCTAATGAAGTTGTTTTTTTGCTAATAGCAGATAGATAGACCAACGCTTGGATAGAAGAGCCTGATTTCCTCTACGTTCTCATAAGGGAAGCTATTGCTTGCTTCTTTCATTCCTTTGATGGCTTCTTCCTTGAAGGAGGCAAGGGAATAGGAACCATTGATGGTCGGAATAATCCTTTTATGATGGCAGTAGACGATACCAGAAGAGAAATTATCGAGGTCTGGGCAGATGTCGTTTGCATCGAGTGTTTTATTCAGAAGGAAGCACCGGAACCTTGCTTGTGTGAAAAGATTGACTTGGTTGAAGATAACTTCTTTTTCCTTGCTGTAGATCTTCCTGATTTCTTTTTCATCCTCTGGATAGAGGTTGATTTCTTCTTGAAGGGAGAAAGGATACCTGGCGGAGCAAAGCATGCTGTTTGTGACTTCTCCGTTTCCGATTAGGAAGTCTTTGACTGTTTTTACAGCATCATCCGTGACTTTTTCTTCTAATCCGTATTTGTCAAAGATGCGGCTATAAATGGGAAGAATGTTCTTTGCCTTATTTGCGCCTCTTGCTTTGGCAAAGACGCCATAGGATATCCATTTGAATAAGAGAAAAGCCCTGTTGGAACCATGGTCAAAGATGACTTCGCTCTTTTCGCTTTCATCATGGTTGAATCGGTCCCTGGCAGGTTCTCCGTCGACGAAGAAAGAAAGCTGTTTTCGATCGGTAATCTGTTCTATCCGTTGGATGAGTTCTTCTTTGTTCATATGCTTCTCTATTTTAAGCGATAATATGGAAAAAAGAAAACTTTTCTCTTCTTGAAAACGGGTTTTCGGAATTTCTTTCTGTTTATTCCGTTATAATAGAAAGCGAGGAAAAAAAGAATGGCTTCAAACAAGATTGTTGTGATTGATTTCGGTGGTCAGTACAATCAGCTGATTGCAAGACGAGTTCGTCAATGTCATGTCTATTCCGAGGTTCTCCCCTATACGATTGATTTAGAGAAGCTGAAAGATCCATCGATTAAGGGAATTATTTTCACAGGAGGTCCGAATTCGGTTTATCTGGAAGAATCGCCGAAGATTTCGAAAGAGGTATTCTCTCTTGGGAAGCCTGTTCTTGGCATCTGCTATGGTGCTCAGCTCATTGCTTATCTGTTAAACGGAAAGGTCGAGCATGCCATCAAGAGCGAATACGGAAAAACTGACATCGAATTAACACAGCCTTCTCCCCTTCTTAAAAATGTTCAGGAACACACTTCTGTGTTTAGGTCCCATACGGATCAGGTCACAAAACTTCCAGAAGGGTTTGTTTCCACTTCTCGAAGCAAAACCTGTCCCAATGCATCTTTCGAAAATGAAGCCTTGAATATCTATGCGACTCAATTCCATCCGGAAGTCACTCATTCTGTAGAAGGACAAAAGGTCATTGAAAACTTTGTTTATCAGATTTGTCAGTGTTCTCCGGATTGGAAGAGCGAGAACTTCATTGAGGAAACCATCCAAGAAATCCGGGAACAGGTGAAGGACAAGAAGGTAATTCTTGGACTTTCCGGAGGTGTGGATTCTGCAGTTACCGCTGCTCTTCTCTCTAAGGCCATTGGTAAGAATCTCTACTGTGTCTTTGTCAATCATGGACTTAGGCGTAAAAATGAACCGGAAGAAGTCGAAGCAACCTTTGGTGAAAAAGGCAAATTCAATCTGAACTTCATTCCAGTTGATGCTAGTGCCCTTTTCTTTGAACGGCTCAAAGGAGTCAGCGAGCCGGAACAGAAACGGAAGATTATCGGTGCTACCTTCCTAGAAGTCTTTGAACAGGAAACAAAGAAATTATCGGATTGTGAATTCCTTGCTCAGGGAACGATTTATCCAGATCGCATTGAATCCGGACTTGGAATCTCAGCGAAGATCAAATCCCATCATAACGTTGGCGGTCTTCCGAAAAACAGGTCCTTTAAAGGACTTGTTGAGCCTTTGAAGAATCTCTTCAAGGATGAAGTCCGGGAGGTCGGACTTCTTCTTGGACTTCCGGAAAGCATTGTCTATCGTCAGCCTTTCCCAGGACCGGGTCTTGGAATCCGTGTTATCGGTGAAGTCACTCCGGAAAAAGTCAAGATTGTCCAGGATGCCGACTTGATTTATCGTGAGGAAATCAAGAAAGCTGGACTTGATAAACAAATCTCCCAGTATTTCGCTGCATTGACGAACAGGCGTTCTGTCGGTGTCAGGGGAGATGGACGGACCTATGATTATGCAATTTGCCTTCGTGCTGTTCAGACGGATGACTTCAGGACAGCGAAGCCTTATCCGCTTCCTTATGACCTTCTTCAGACGGTTGTCGATCGTATCGTAAACGAAGTCCATGGTGTGAACCGTGTCCTCTATGACTTCACTTCCAAACCTCCGTCAACGATTGAATTAGAGTAGCTTTCTTAAATTGGTTATGGGCAGCCATTGGCTGCCCTTTTGCATGATGCTTAGGTTGTTGATGGTTGAACATAGAATACGATTCGTTTAAAATAGGAAACAAGACTTTTATTATGCTGACTGCTAACTATCATACGCATACGAAACGTTGCGGACACGCAACGGGTGAAGATGAGGACTATGTTCTAGAAGCTTTAGGACATGGATTCCGTCGTCTCGGTTTCTCTGATCACATCAGGCTACCCGGCTTTTCGCAACCCTATACGAGAGGAGACTACTCTCTTTTTGATGACTATTGTCAGTCTATCAATCATCTGAAAAAAGAATATAAGGACCGGCTTGATATTTATCTTGGCTTTGAGGCTGAGGCTTTCCTTTGCTATTTTCCTTATTATAAAGAGCTTCTGGATAATGGTGTCATTGACTACAGGATCTTAGGAAACCATGCCTCGAGGGATGACCATCATCATATCCTTTCCCGCTTTGTCTCTATTTCCAATCCATCCCAGCTTTATGAATATCGTGATCTTGCTGTCAAGGCAAGGTCTACGGGAAGGTTCTCGATTTTTGCTCATCCGGATTATTTCTTAGCTTCGATTGAAAATTTTGATAGTGACTGCAAGAAAGTATCTTGTTCTTTGATTGAAGCGAGTATTGCCTACAACGTGCCTCTTGAAGTTAATAGGGGCGGTATACGGAAAGGAAGAACGAAAATCGGAAACGAAATCCGTTACAGGTATCCGACCGATGAATTTTTCTCTCTGGTCGGAAGATATAAAGCACCTTGTATTCTAGGATGCGATGCCCATGCTCCCAATCAGCTCAGTGATGATGCAGCGGAGTTTGAAGCAGTAGAGTTTGTTCGCCGGCATGATTTGGTTCTACTGGATCATTTAGATACGATTCAGGATAAAAGGAGATAATTTATGGGTATTCTGAACAACGTCCTCTTCTGGATAAACATCGTCAGGTTGATTTTCATTCTTGGCTCTTTCTTCTTTCAGCTTCTCTTTGGCTGTCTTTTGTTCTTAAAGCCTCGAAAGTACAAGAAAGCAGAAAAGTACCACGATTTTACCATCATTATCCGTGCCCGGAATGAGGCGGAAGTCATTGCGGATGCTGTGGACTCCTGCAGGAAACTGGATTATCCAAAGGATAAGTTCCGTGTGGTAGTCTTCTGCCATAACTGCACGGATAATACGGCTGAGATTGTCCGCCAGCATGGTGGACGTGCGATTGAAATCTTCGATGATAATCCGAAACACCGGAAAGCTTCTTATTGCAGGTACTATGGCAGGCAGGAACTGAAGAAAGAAGGCGAAGGCAAATACGAGTACTTCTGCTTCATTGATGCGGATAATCAGCTCGATAAGAATTATCTCAATGCCTGTAATGATGCTGCAGACAGCGGTGTTGAACTTGGTCGTACCTTTGAGAACAGCAAGAACTTCACAGAGAATATCGTTTCTTGCAGGAACGGACTCTATTACATCCGGGATGATCAGGTTGCCTGCAAGGCAAGATCAGCCAGGCATATCGGTTGTGTGAGGAACGGCTGTGCTAGCAGGGTCAAGGCGGAGTACGCCTTGGACTGGGATGCTATGTCCTCTAGTGATGATATTGAGTTTACTTTGAACCGTTTGATTAAAGACGGAAAGAAAGTCGAATATATTGATCAGGCTGTTGTCTATGAGGATCAACCGACTTCTATCTCAGAAATGGCCAAACGGAACGCTAGAATGGGACATGGTCTTTTCCGGCTTTACTTCACTCTTGGATTCAAGTGCCTTGAGCTCTTCTTCAAGAATCTGTTTAAGAAGGATGTTCCCTTCTCGACCAAGCTGTCTTATCTTGATCAGTACTGCAATATTGCCATTGTTCCAGCAAGCCTAGTCGCTGCAATCTGGATTCCGCTTTACTACATTTATGCTTTGATTTATACAGGACTTGGACACACAAGGGTTATTTCCGGAGTCGGAAGCTATAACCTGAGGTGGTTTGTCTGGTTCATTGTGATTGCGCTCTGTGTTGCTCTTGTTATTCCGTTCTTCGTTCAGCCGATTTATTCTTACTTCAGTGTCAAAAAACGGTTATTTGTAACGAATAAGAAGGTCCTTGTTGCTTCGATGTTCCTTGTTCCTTTCTATAGGATTCTTCAAGCTGCTCCGATTTTCAAAGGCATCTTCACGAATCCAAAATGGGCTGCGTTAAAAAGATCCAAGAATAAAATCAAACAATAAAAGAGAGAGCGGAAACGCTCTCTTTTTTGTGCTTTATCGGAGAAGAAGCCTGTTTTTTCAAAAAAGCAGCGAAAGACAAAGAGAAACCATCTTTCGAAAAGGCAACCGATCCTGCAGAAATAATCAACTTGGTGGAATTCCTACTTGCTTTTGGTGGTGCTGCTGTTTGTGCACTAGAAGAAGAGCCGAATCGTTTTAGGATTTGTTTAACCGGAGGAGTGGTTGGAATGGCAGTAGGAGCAATGATCGGCATTATTTATTACGATGGCTTCAAGGACACTACTCTTCAAACTCTATATCCAGAGGAGATGGAAAAAACAGACATGCACCGAGCAAACAGAATATTGGCTGTTCTGTTCTTGGAATTTTTATTTGTGTCTGGATTCCTCTTGCCTGAGAAAGGGTGTTTTTGACCTTTGGAAGAGAATCTTATATAATAGGGGACGAATTATCATGACAAACATTAGTAAATCGAATAAAATCGGAAAAATCCAGTTTTCCAGGGCTGCCGTTGCCGAATTAGCAGGCAACATCGTTTCTCAGGTTTATGGCGTTGTCGGACTTGTTAATAAAAAAGATTTCGCAAAGCCTCTTTTGGAATTACTGAAAAAGGAAGATTTTTCAGATGGTGTTTCCGTTAAGAAAGTCAAAGACGGATACGAAGTGTCTTTGTATGTCGTTCTTTCCAAAAATGTCAAAATCAATGCTGTCGTCTACGAAATCCAGAAACAGGTATCCTATTCTTTGGAAAAAACTTTCTCGATTCCGTTCAAGACAGTCAATGTCTTTGTCCTTGGAATCCGGTAAACACTCGTTTTAGAAAGGATATCATATGATTAAAATCGATGGTGCCATATTCAAGCAGAGGATTATCTCTGGCTCAAATAACTTATATAACCATGCTCCGGAAGTCGATGCTTTAAACGTCTTCCCTGTTCCGGATGGTGATACCGGTACAAACAGGAACCTTACAAGGTCTTCCGGTGTCAAAGAAGTCTTCAATAAGAACGACTCTTCTATCGGACGTGTTGCGAAAGATTTCGCAAAAGGTCTCTTGATGGGTGCCCGTGGTAATTCCGGCGTTATTTTAAGTCAGATCTTTTCTGGTTTTGCTCAGGGTGTCGAAGGCAAAGATGAAATCGATGCTTTGGACCTTGCAGATGCTTTATTAAAGGCAAAAGAAGTCGCTTATAAGGCTGTCAGGCGTCCTGTGGAAGGCACGATTCTTACGGTTATCCGTGAGGTTTCCGCTGCTTTCAATACAAATGCAGAACGGAACAGGCCGATGGATGTCTGCTTTGACTACATTCTTGAAAAATCCATTGAAGCTTTGAATCATACTCCGGATCTTCTTCCTGTTCTGAAGGAAGTCGGTGTTGTTGATTCTGGTGGTGCCGGTCTTGTCAAAGTCTTCGAAGGCTTTGCAAAAGCTCTTCATAATCAGATTGTCGAGAAGGAGAGGGCAGCAGTTACCGAAAATACCTCTTCTTATTCCACTGGCAAACCGATTGAAGTTCCCCATGGTTCCGTCCAGGCAAAATTCCAGCATGAGGAATTCGGTTATTGCACTCAGTTCCTGTTAAGGCTTCCGCCTCAGGATAAATTAGGCGATAAGAAGGCTTTCAATGAGAAACGTTTCAAGGCCGTTCTGGAAGCTCATGGAAACTCGATTGTCTTTATCAAATCCGATAATCTTGTCAAAGTCCATATTCATACCAGGAAGCCTGGAAACATTTTCACCTATGCACAGCAGTTCGGTGAGTTCAAGACTAGGAAATGTGATAATAGGTCGGAACAGCACGAAGAGCTTAGGGATAGCTTCCAGACAGAGAATCCCTCCGAAGAGAAACAGGAAGAGAAAGTGTCTGTTGCCTTAAAGGCAGCTGCTACTGTCAATGCTAAGCGGAAACCTTATGCACTGATTGCTGTTGCTGTCGGCAAGGGCATTGAGGAAAGGTTCAAGGAATCTTCGGTCGATTATGTTGTTTCCGGCGGACAGACAAGGAACCCGGCAACAGAAGACTTCATCAATGCTATTAAGGCCGTGAATGCCGATAATGTCATTATTCTTCCCAACAATGGAAATATCATCAGGGCTGCCAATCAGGCTAAGGAACTCAGGAAAGAGGAATGCAATGTTGCTGTCATTCCTACGAAGTCGATTCCAGAGGGTCTTACTGCTTGCAGGAGGTTCAATGCCGATGCTTCCTTAGAGGAGAATGTCGAGACTAGGACCGAAAATGCAGCTTCTGTCAAGTCCGGTGAGATTACCTATGCTGTCAAAGATACGACGATCGATGGTGTTACTGTCACGAAGGATCAGTTCATGGGTATCAGCAAGAAGAAGATTCTCTGTGTCCATAAACATAAGATCAATTCCTTGGTTGAAAGGATTGAAAAGAGGAAGAGCGAAGAAGATTCCTTGATTACAGTCATCTGCGGTCAGGATGTCGATGAAAAAGAACGCCAGGCAGTCGAAGAAAAACTGAATGAGAAGTTCTCCGATGACTTCGAAATCCAGGTTGTCGATGGCGGACAGCCAGTCTATTCCTTCTTTGTCTCTATTGAATAAACAAAGGGTTCTTAGCCTAGGCTAGGAACCTTTTCTCTTTCAGCTGTTTTTCCCTCTGTTATAATGTTTCTATGAATCAAAACGAACTTTTCTCCCTTTTGAATGCCAAGGATAGTGAAGATATCTTACGTCACTTTCCTTCCCGGTATGAATCTCTGATTCCGACTCCGATTCCTGCGGAACCGAAGGCGGGGGATAAAATTATTGTCAAGGGAGGCATATCTCATCTGAAGAACATCAATACCAGAGGCTCTTCTCTGATTCGCTTTAAGGTGGATACCTTAGGTGGCAATCATGTTGATTTTCTTCTTTACCAGCAGCCCTTTTACCTTGGAAGGCTTTCTTCTGGGAAAGAACTTAGGGTGATTGGAACTTACTCCGAAGCAAGAAAAGTTTACAGGGCCTCCAATGTCTTTGACTTAGACAACTATTATGTTTTAACAGGTATCCGTCCGATTTATGCTCTTCCGAGAAAAGTATCGAATTCGTACTTTACTTCCTATCTGAAAAAGACGCTTTCCTATCCGATGGGAAAAATCAGGAAGTCCAAGGTTCCTTCTTATCTTGTCCGGAAGTACCGCTTCGTTCCAGAGTATGATGCTTATCGTTATGTGCATCTTCCAAAGACCGATAAGGAATTGAAAGCCGGACTTCGTGTCTTTAAGTATGAAGAAGCGCTTGAGTACTCCGTGAAAGCACTCAGGAGGAAGAAAAAAGCAGATCAGATCAAGAAGAAAAGCGGGTTAAGGATTCCCCATGAGAAAATCAACCAGTTCGTTTCTTCTCTTCCCTATAAGCTGACTCATGATCAGATCAGTGCCATTCATGACATTGTGCTTGACAGGGAAAAAGAAAAAATAAGGTATCGTCTTCTCCAAGGGGATGTCGGTACTGGGAAAACGATTGTTGCCTTTGCTGCGTTATATGCCAATTTCCTAAGAAAGAAGCAGGGTGTCTTGATGGCGCCGACTTTTGAATTAAGCAAACAGCATTATGAAAAAGCAATGGATATTCTTGCTCCTTATGGAAGGAAGATTGCGTTTCTTTCCGGCGGAACACTGACGAAGGAAAAAAAGAAAATCCTAGAAGGGCTAGAAAACGGAGCCATTGATCTTCTGATATCGACCAATAGTGTTCTTTCGGAAAAAGTCGGGTTTGCCTCGTTAGGATTATCAATCATCGATGAACAGCAGCTCTTTGGTGTTAAGCAACGGGAAGAGCTTCTTGCAAAAGATGAAAGCAATGACAGGCTTAGGAGGTCTGCAACTCCGATTCCAAGAACCTTATCCCAGATTATTAATGCAGACTTGGATGTTTCGACTCTGAACCAGTTTCCGCACGGAAAGCGGAATGTGAAGACCATTTCCGTCAGTTCCCATGATCCGATTGTCTTTTCTTCTATCCAGAAGGCAATCGATGCCAAGCGTCAAGTCTTTGTCGTGTGTCCGAAAATCGACCAAGGAGAGAAACAGACATCTTCTGCCGAGAGTGTTTTCAAGGAGAGGACAGAACGTTTCGGAAGGGACAAAGTCCAACTCCTTCATGGACGGATCAAGAAGGAAAGTCAGAACGAAATCATTTCCGCTTTTGCAAGCGGTGTAAAACCAATCCTTGTTTCTACGACGGTCATTGAAGTCGGTATTGATGTGACTTCTGCCGGTTTATTAGTTGTTTATGATGCAAACTATTTTGGACTTTCTTCCCTTCATCAGCTTCGAGGACGTGTTGGAAGAGATGGCAAGTTTGGTCTCTGTATTCTTGTCTATGACGGAGAGAACAAAGAAGCAAAGGAAAAACTAGATTTCCTTACGACTTGTTCCGATGGACTTGAGATTTCCCAGTTCGATCTTAAGCAACGCGGAACAGGTTCCTATTCGGGAAGCGGACAATCGGGCAGAAGTGAATTGATGGTCTGTAACTTTGTGGAAGACCAGACGAGGTTTTCTTATGCGAAAGAGGATGCCAAGGAAATTCTTTCCCATAGGGACGACAAGGAAAACAAGGAGTATATCGATAGCTTAGATAGGTCAAAAGATTTCCTGATTGTCTAGGTTGAATGCCTTTTTTAAGAGGTGAATATTTGCTATCATAATAAAAGGATTTCTTTTAGGAGGAACTATGGCCATATTTGCATTAGATAGGATGGGTTCTGATTTAGGCCCGGAAGAGTTGTCTAAAGCAGTTACTTCGTATCTGAAAGAGGATAAGGATGCCAAAGTCCTTCTTTTTGGAGACGGAGAGAAACTTACTGGCCTTCTGAAAGATGATCCGAATTTCTCACGTAGGGAAATCCGGAATACCAGTGATATTATTCCAAGGGAAATCAAGCCTTTGGATTTTCTTCGTAAGAAGAATTCGTCTAGGTATCAGGCAATTGCTGCTGTGAAGAACAAAGAAGCAGATTGTGTGATTTCTGCAGGTTCTACTGGCGGATTCATTACGGGTGCAACGAGGTTACTCCGAAATATCGAAGGTGTGTCTCGTGCCGGTCTTTGTGTACCACTCCCGACACTGGAAAATCATCCGTGTGTTGCTAGGGATGTCGGTGCCAATAACACCAATGCTCCGGAGGATTTGATCGGCTTTGCAAAAATGGGAAACATTTATGCCAAGGAAGTCCTGAAGAGGTCTTCCCCTCGTGTATTCACTCTTTCCAATGGTGTAGAAGAAGGAAAGGGGACGGATGAAATTGTCAAAGCCGGTGAAAGGCTCAAAAAAGAAACGACATTGAATTATCAAGGCAATGTCGAAGCACGTTACGCTTTGGATGGAAAACGCGATGTTCTGGTCACTCCAGGTTTTGTCGGAAATGTATTCTTGAAATCGAATGAAGGAAGGGCAAAGTTCAGGGGTATCAAGAGGAAAGCTGCCTTCACGCATAGTCTAAAGACTAAGATTGGATATCTGCTTGTCCGTAAACAGATTGGTGCTAGGAAGGCTTCTCTGGATTATAAAGCCTATGGCGGAGCTTATCTCTTAGGCGTCAATGGAATCTGTGTGAAGTCTCATGGCAATGCCAATGCTTATACCTTCTCTCAGGCAAGGAAGATTGCAAAGAAGAGGGTGGACAGCCATTTACTTGAGAAGAGGCAGAAGGAGTTCAAGGATGATTCAAGTAACGCTTGAGGAAGTTTTCCAGCGTTTTCATATTGTTCCAAAGGATGTGTCCCTCTATGAGGAAGCTTTTACGCATGCTTCTTATACCAACGAACATAAGGAATGTAAGTCTTATGACCGACTTGAATTTTTAGGGGACTCCCTTCTTGACAGGATCGTCGGTGATAGGGTTTATCATCATTTTCCGAATTCTCCATCTGGTACTTTGAGTAAGGCACGTTCAGCTCTTGTAGAGGGTAGAACTCTTACTGCTCTTTCAGAAGATGTCTATGGTTTTGCTTCTCTTGTCCGTTACAGCGAAGGAGAAAAGGAAAACACAAGATTTCATACTCATATCGATGAGGATGTTTTTGAATCCTTTATTGCAGCAGTTTACCTGGATCAAGGTTATGAGTTTGTCCGGAACAGGGTTATCGAGATTTTCACTCCTAGGCTCGAACAGGCAATTGGTTTAGTCAATCGCCGGGATGCAAAGAGTCGGTTACAGGAAGTCAGGGGTGGTGAAATCATACAATATATTGTTGTATCTAAGAAAAACATCGAGGATGCAAATAGCTGTCATTTTGTTGTTGAGGCAAGATGCCATGATTTGGTTCTTGGATGTGGAGAAGGACACAATACCAAAGAGGCAGAGGTCAATGCGGCACAAGATGCCTTAAATAAGAAAGCAGGTAACGGAAATGGGTCTCATTAATTTTCTAAAACAGAAATTTTCAAAACATAAGGACGAGAAGCCATCTGAAGCGGCGGCTCCTAGCCAAAAAGAAGAACCAAAGAAAGAAGAACCAAAAAAGGAAACCGAAGAGGAAATCGATGCCAAATATGTTGCTGGTCTTGATCGTTCCCGTATCGGATTTACAGAAAAACTTAAAAAACTTGCGTCAAGCAATAAAATTGTCAATGCCGATTACTTCACTTCTCTGGAACGAATTCTGATTGAAGCCGATGTCGGCGTTGATCTGACTTTGGAATTGATTAAGGAAACACAGAGGGAAGCTTCTGCAAAAGAAATTACGGATGCGAATGCTCTTAATGATCTTTTGATTGATAAGAGGTTTATTTCCTACGCTAATAAAGGCGGTAGCTTTTCAACCGAAATCACTAGGGCTAAGGAAGGACCGACTGTTGTCTTCAGGTGTGGTGTCAACGGTGTTGGAAAAACGACTACTCTTGCAAAGCTTGCTCATAAATACAAGGAAAGAGGAAAAAAGGTTCTTATTGTAGCTGGTGATACCTTCCGTGCCGGTGCTGTAGAGCAGCTTGCTTTCTGGGCTGAGAAGGTTGGTGTTGACCTTCTTTCCCGCCCTAATTCGGATCCTGCTTCTCTTTGCTATGATGCAAGGAAGAAGGCAAGGAACGAAAACTATGATAGGGTGTTCCTTGATACAGCTGGACGTCTTCAGAATAAGAAGGGATTAAGGGATGAACTTTCCAAGAGGATCCGTGTGAGGAAGAAGGTCATACCGGATGCTCCCCATGAGACCCTTCTTGTCTTGGATGCGAATACTGGACAGAATGGTATTGATCAGGCGAGGATCTTCAAGGAAGCTGTTCCGCTAACCGGTATTGTTATCACGAAGAGGGATGGTACTTCCAAAGGAGGCATCATTCTTGCTATCCGCGATCGTCTTTCCCTGCCTGTGAAATTTATTGGCTTAGGCGAGAAGAGGAACGATCTTGAGGAGTTTGATCTTGATCGGTATCTTTATGGACTTCTTGTCGGAAGAGAGGCAGAAAAATGATGGCATCCTTTTTTATCTGGCTTGTTATCCTTGCACTTCTAAACTTTGTCATTTCTAGTGCTTGGTCTTTATTGCTACCGAATCCATATCTTGCTCAGATTAGGTGTTCCTTGACGATTGCTCTTATCTATTCCATTATCAAATATTTCCCAGAGAGACAGGCAAGGTTCAAGGATAAGAACTTCTATGCTTCGTTTAGGACTATGGGAATTATCTTCCTTATCAGGGACTTGCTGGTCTTTGTATTATGATAAAAGAAGATAGAATCAGGGAGCAGAAGGATCGCTTCTGCTCCCTGTTCAGGATTTATGGGAACAGGCTTACGGAGACAATTCATCGTCGCAGGGAATACTTCTATCTTGAGGATTACTCCTTGTCGGAAATATCTCAGATTGAAAAAGTCTCCCGGAATGCAGTGTTTCTTTCCTTGAATCAAGGGAAAAAAGAACTTGAGAACAGGGAAGAAAAGCTTGGCTTCTTATCAAAGCTTGATCGAATCCGTGATGGGCTTGAAGAGCTGAAGGAAGCTAAGGATAGTGAAAAGAAGGAAGAATTAATATCAAAAATCGAAGGAGAAATTGACTATGGCATTTGAAGCTCTCAGCGACCGTCTTGGACGCATCTTGAAGAAAAGGCGCGGACAGGCGACCTTAACAGAAAAAAACAGGGATGATAGGCTAGGGGAAGTTCGTAAGGCATTGCTTGAAGCCGATGTTAACTATGATGTTGTCAATGACTTCATTGCTGAAGTCAGAACAGAAAGCATCGGACAGAAGGTTTTGACGAAAGTCTCTCCTGGAGACATGGTTGTCAAAATCTGCCATGATAAGATGGCAAAGCTTTTGGGTTCTGGTGATAACGATATTGCCTTCCGTCTTGACGGAAAACCTACGGTTATCAGGATGGTTGGTCTCCAAGGAACCGGTAAAACGACAAGCGCAGCTAAGCTGGCGCAGCTCTTCGAAAAGAAAAATCACAAGAAAGTCCTTCTTGGTGCACTTGATATCTATCGTCCGGCTGCTATTGATCAGCTTACCAACTTGGGTTTAAAATGCAATCCTCAGGTAGAAACTTATTCCGATAGAACTGGAACGCTTCCTCCGGATATTGCTACAGCTGCTTATCAGAAAGCATGCAATGAACATTACGATATTCTTATCCTTGATACTGCAGGACGACTCGAAATCGATGAGCCTTTGAGGAAAGAACTTCAGCAGATTCAGGCAAAGGTCAGAGTCGATGAGACCCTTCTGACTGTGGATGCTTTAGTCGGTCAGAATGCTACAAATGTTGCTCTTGCTTTTGCAAAACAGATTAAGATTACTGGTCTTGTCAGGACGAAGCTTGATGGCGATAGCCGTGGTGGTGCTGCTCTTTCTATTAAGAAACTGACTGGTCTTCCCATCAAATATGCCGGTCTTGGCGAAAAGAGGGATGACCTTCAGAACTTCCATCCGGAGCGCAGGGCTGATCGTATCTTGGGCAGGGGTGATATTGTTTCCCTTGTTGAAGAGAGGCAGGAGAAAATCGATGAGAAGCAGGCCGAGAAGACTTCTCGTCGAATGGCTCAAGGTCAGTTCGATAGGAATGATAGGCTTTCGATGAGGAAGCAAATTAATAAACTTGGTTCCTTAAAACGGATTAGGTCTAGGGTTCCGAATAGGCCATCTGTCTCCGATGAGCAGATGGATCAGGCAGAAGCTAGGAGGAAGAAGACGCAGGTCATTATCAACTCCAGGACTCGCCAGGAACGGAAGAAACCAGAAATCATTAAATCCAATCGTAAAATCCGTATTGCCAAAGGATCTGGCACTTCTCCAAAGGAAGTCACTGCTATTCTGACAGCCTTTGAACAAAGGAAAGGACAGAGGAAGAATAGGGGCAGGATGGGCGGCTTTGGTGGAATGGGTGGAAGGTTCCGCCGAAGAAAGTAATTCTCTGCTCAGAAACATCGTTTATATCAGAAAAAAACAGAAAGGGCGTCTCTTCATGAGACGCCTTTTCTGGTTGAATGGTAAGGAAACAGTTGTTTCAGTTGGAAGACATTTTGGACAGAGAGTCTGGCCATCCTTTGTTTGGCTTTACTCCAACGATTCCTTCTTCGTCTTCTAATTGATAATAAGAATCAATCAGGGGACCATATAGATAGAACAAATAACCATCAATTTCTTTCCGCTTGCTTGATTCGTATTTTAACTCTACCCATGTATTGTCAGAATATTTAACCTGGTACCCAGACATCCTGCCATTGTTATAATCTTTTGTCTTATAGATTGTTGACTGCGTGATTATAAGATTTAAATCAGCCACTAAAAACTTAAGTCCTTCTGGATAATCGGCCTTTTGCAATTTTTGATTCTTTTCTGTCCAGTAAAAGAAATCAGAGACATTTTCTTCTGGAAGCATCCTTTTGTTCTGCTTTTTTTGTCCTAAATCAATTTTGTCCATAGTATGGTTGCAACTATATAAAAGAGTGCTAGTTAGCAATAGAAAAATCTTGATCATCTTTTTCGACATCTGTGCTCTCCTTATTTTGAAATGAAATAATACCGAACGATGTTTTCCATTGGAATGTATGCTTCAACCCTATCATCATTTAGTACTTGATTAACTATTACCATAGAATTCGAGGCTCCTGTAATAATGCAAGTCTCATTTTCTTGCTCCTTTCTTTTCCTTGATTATAGATAATGAAAAAGAAAAAAAGCAATAAAAAAAGTTAATTTGTAGAATTACAAAAAACAATAATTGCTCTATAACATTAAGCAGAAACTAAAAGTACCATTGATATTTTTTTATGAAACTGAACTTCTTTCGACTAAAAGCTGAAGAATCATGTTTACCTAATCTGAAATTTTTTCAACAATGGGCTAATATTCTTGATAGCCGAATTCTTCTGTCTTCATTTCTTGAAAAGAGAATCAAAAAAGAAGTCATATTCCATTGCCATTTCTGTTTGGAATGATGACTTCTACAACATAACTTTATGGATAGAATACAGAATGCTTGAAAGAAATTATCGTCCTTCTTTCGGAAGAAACTTTTTTCCGTTTTCCATTGCTTGCTTTTCAGCAGGGGAAAGTTCTTCTCCCGTTTGGATTTCTTCCCAGAGTTTCGAATCTCTTCTCGTATAGACCCTTTGATCAAAGAGGTCTTTCCGGTACTTATAGGTATCTTTCCTAGCTTGTTTCCGATGGTAATCATCAATGATTTTATGATTGCCACAGAAAAGAATCTCAGGTATTTTCTTTCCTTCGAAATCCAAAGGGTAGGTGTATTGAGGGTATTCTAGAATCGTATTAGAAAAAGATTCTTCCTTAGTGGAATCATCCGCGATGGCACCTTTTAAAAGCCGGATGATACTATCACTAATTAGCCTAGCAGGAATCTCTCCGCCAGAAAGAATATAATCTCCGACCGAGACCTGTTCATCCACATAGTCTTCAAAACGGGCATCGATTCCTTCATAGTGTCCACAGATGATACAGATATCATCCCTCTTAGAGAAACGAATGGCATCTTTTTGTGTATAAGGATGGCCTTTTGGAGACATCCTGATTTTATAAGTGCTTTTTTCCGTGTTCTCTCTTAAACAGTTCACGAGTGGTTCCATCCGGATAATCCTTCCGGCGCCTCCGCCGATAGGATGACCGTCTACCCGATGATTTTTCCTCGAATATTTTTTTAAATCGATTGTCTGGAAATCTACGACTTTGTTTTCAATAGCACGACCGATGACGGAAGTTTTTTTGAACTCGTTGTAGAACTCTGGAAAAAGGGTCCTGATACGGATAATCATTATTTCCTCAGTTCTTCGCCTTTTTCTGTCAGGTAGATTTTCTTTTCCTTGCTATCGACATGATCAATGAAAATCTCCCTCTGGAACGGAATGTATTTGCTTTCGACAATGAGGTAATCGGCAGCTGGCATCTGAGTTACCTGGCTGACCTTTCCATAATCTTTCTCGCCATTGAGGGAAAAAACGTACCTGCCGACTAAATCATCGTAGAAGAAGGTTCCTTTTGGAGCACGGACATTCGCAAAGATATCCTGTCCGATAAAGGACTGGATATCGTTAATATCGTCATATCCTTCTAATCCAATTATATAAATACGTTCATTTTTTGCACGGCTTGAGGAAATAGTAAAAGCCTTCTTCTCACCACTTGGATCCGTGAGGTAGACTTTTTTTCCTTTGGCAAACCGCACTTCGGCTGTTGAAGAAAGAACTGATACTTTAAGTTCTCCTTTTAGACCGAAAAAGTTAACAATGTGACCGATTTTCTTCCTTGCCATTTTTTGTCCTCCTATATAAATAAAGAAATGGGGAGCGTAGTATGCGCTCCCCTTTTCAAGATAATTTTAGCGTTTATCGCTATTGTAATGATCGAAGGAATCGAAGCGAAGGTGAACTTTCTTACGCCTGTTCTTAACAGAAACGTTAAGGATGGTACGAAGCGAATCGGAAATAACACCATGACGTCCGATGAGTTTTCCTAAATCCTCTTTTTCGCAGAGGATGAGATAGGTCTGTTCGCGGCGTCCTAAGTCTTCTTCTTTGTCGAGGCGTTTAATTTGGATGACTTCCGGTTTGCTAACCAAAGGCTCGACAAGAGAACGGATATCATCCGTTAAATCGAGGTTAGTGCCGTTGACCATGTTTACTTAGCCTCGGATTTTGCAGCCTTCTTGGCAGCAATCTTGGCGTCAGTATACTTCTTGTAGATACCTTTTTTGGTTAAAAGGGTACGAACAGAATCAGAAGCGATAGCGCCCTGGTTGAGCCAATAGAGAGCCTTTTCTTCATCGAGAGTGAAAGCTCCGGAAACGGAATCATAGCTTCCTAACTGATCTAAAGCGGCAGAGCTAGGAGTACGACGGGAATCAGAAACAACAATACGGTAGCTAGGGGTATGAACACGGCCCTGGCGAGCTAAACGAATCTTAACCATTGAAATAATCCTCCTTAATGGACAGATAGAATTATAGATTGTATCACTTCTCCTGTCAAGTGTTTTCACTTGACAATATTATTTAACCTTATTAGCAAAAAGGCGAAGACAAGAAAAGGACCGCTGGACGCGGTCCTTGATGTCACTTTATTACCTTTTTTGAAGAGAAGATAGAACGGATAGAAGATAGAAGGAAGAATTATTATTCAGCCTTCTTGTCAGCTTCAGCAGCTTTGACTTCCTGTGCAACAGGAGTGTCTTCTGCTTTGGCAACGGTCTCTTCGATAAGCTTGGCATCCTTCTTATCGATAACACGGGTAAGACGGGCTGCTTTGCCAGAGAGGGTACGTAAGAAGTAAAGTTTCTTACGACGGACTTTGCTGTGCTCTAAGACTTTGACGGAGGCGATGACCGGGCTGTTCCTTAAGAAGTTACGCTCGACACCGACACCTGCGGAAACTTTGCGGACGGTGATGGTCTTGCTGGAAGAAGCACCGCGAATAGCGATGACAACACCTTCGAAGGCCTGCTGACGTTCCTTGTTGTTCTCACGGATAGAAACCCTGACGCGAATCTTGTCGCCAGTGCGGATATCCGGGATATCGTTACGAATCTGAGTAGCATTGACTTGCTGAACTAACTGCTTGTTCATGTTTTGTTCTCCTTTTAATTAGTTCTGGAAATAATTTGGATGTCCCCTAGCTCATAGAAGAGTGACGCTTCCAGCGGAGCAAAGGTAGAGCTTTAGCGCACTAAAGCAAAAACTAAGATAGCATAAAACGATAGGAGATACAACAAAATTAAAAATTTCTATTGCAACTGCATTGACAGATGAGTATAATTCTCAAAGGTTAGGGGCGTACTATGCCTTATTGGTGTTAGTGTGCCTTTTAAACCAAGTGGGAAGTTCAGTGACTAACTGATAGTACCACACTGGTAAAGGAGGAAAAAACAATGCCAGCAAAGAAAGTCACGCGAGTGATGATTATCCGTGCCGAAGGCGGAGGAGCTAATCCGGCCAAATTAGGACAGAAACTTGGTCCTTTTGGTATCGGTGGTAAATTCTGCCAGCAGTTCAACCTTAAAACTTCCGATCGTAAAGGCGAGGTTGTTCCCTGCGTTCTCACGATCTACGAAGATCGTACTTTCGATAGGTCCTTCAAGACCACCCCGGTCACTTACCTTTTATTAAAGGCTGCCGGTGTCGAAAAAGGCCGTAAGGGTCCGGATCATGGCGGAAACAGCAAAGATGTTATCGGCCGTGTCAAACGTGAAGACGTCAAGAAGATTGCCGAATACAAGAGGCCAGATCTTAACGTCGATTCCTTAGAAGCCGCTGAACGCTGTGTCGAAGGTTCTGCCCGTTCTATGGGCATCGCCATTGTCGACTAAAGCAAGGAGAAAGCATCATCATGAAATTAGCAAAGAAATACGCTGCTTCCTTAGCTCTGATCGAAAAGGGCAAGAAGTATTCTGTCAAGGAAGCTTGTGAATTAGTCAAGAAGACCGCTACTGCCAAATTCGATGAAACCATCGATGTCAGCTTCAATCTTAACATCGATCCGAAGCAGGCAGATCAGCAGTTACGTGGAACCATTGTTCTTCCGCATGGAAACGGCAAAACTGTCCGTGTCCTTGCTATCACGGATAAGGTCGAAGAAGCCAAGGCCGCTGGTGCCGACTATGTTGGCCAGCAGGATAGGCTCGAAAAGATCCAGAAAGAGAACTGGTTCGAATTCGATGTTATCGTTGCTACTCCGAACAGGAGGCCTTTCTTAGGCCGTAGGGGTCGTGTCTTAGGTCCTAAGGGCTTAATGCCGAACCCGAAGTCTGGAACTGTCTCTCCGAACATCGGTGAAGCAATCAAATCCATCAAGAACGGTAAGATTTCGTACCGTAATGATAAAGATGGCAACTTAGCCATCAACTTCGGAAAGGCTTCTTTCGACGCTCAGAACTTGGCTGAAAACTTACAGTCCATTATTGACGCCGTTTCCAAAGCCCGTCCGGCTGCCGTCAAAGGTACCTACATCAATTCTGCTACTATTTCTTCTACCTACGGTCCGGCTATCCGCTTAGCTATCTAGTTTCCTATTTATCCGTTTGATTCGGGTGTCTCAATATACCTAAGACAGTAACTGCCCACGTTTCAGTAGGCTTAATCCGTTACCCAGGATATGTGAGGAAGAACCACAGTCACAAAGTATATTGTCCAAATACACCATACCTAAACGAAGGAGGTGAAAGAATGAATCAGCAGATCTTAGCAGAGAAGAAAGAAACTGTCAGCAAGATTAACGAAACCTTAAAGGTTTCCCACTCTGTTGTCATCGTTTCCTATTCCGGTTTAAGCGTTGCCGATGTCACTCAGCTCCGCATTGACCTCAAGAAGGCAGGTGCTCGTTTAAGTGTCCACAAGAATTCGTTACTGAAGAAAGCTGTCGATGAAGATGGACTTTCTCAGTTAGACGGACTTCTCAAGGGCCCGAATGCACTCATTGTCTCCAAAGAGGAGGGTGATGGTCTTTCCGTCATCAAGTCATTCGCCGAATCCCACAAAAAGAATTTCGCCATCAAAGGCGGAAGGATCGGCGGTGGCTACTGCGATGCAGAGAAGCTGAATGCACTTGCTGCTATTGGCAACAAGAACAACGCCAGGTCTATCCTTCTTTCTACGCTCACTTCTCCTCTTACCCAGCTTGCCCTTACTTTAAAGGCTCTGGCAGAGAAGAATGGTGGCGCTGAAGAAGCAAAAGCCTAATAAAACGGATTTCCGATTTCCGGGACGTGAAAACCATTATTTGGAGGAAAAAACACAATGGCTAAATTAGTTAAAGAAGAAGTCATCGCCGGTTTAAAGGAGATGAATAGGGCTGAAATCAGGGATCTGGTTTCCGCTATTGAGACTGAATTCGGTGTCAAGGCTGCTGCCGCTGTTGCCGCTGCTCCGGCTGCTGGTGCTGCTGCCGCTGAAGGACCGAGCGAAGTCACTGTTACCTTAAAGAGCTTTGGCTCTGCCAAGGTTCCGGTCATCAAAGCTGTCCAGGCTATCACTGGATTAGGCTTAAGGGATGCCAAGAAGTTAGTTGACAAGGCTCCTGTTGCCATCAAAGAGAAGATTTCTCCTGCTGAAGCTGAAGAAATCAAGAAACAGCTTGTTGCTGCCGGCGCTGAAGTCGAAGTTAAGTAGTCCGATTATCGCTTACGTATCACTGACCCACCCTGCTTTTTAAGCGGGGTGGGCTTAGTTGTCTTTAAGGAAGACCGAAACAGAGCACATTTCGGTCCTTTATTCAAATCCTTATAACAGCTTATGTCCGGTTGTGCACGGAAGAAAGACACGAGGTAATCATATGGAACAATTCGATTTGAGTAAGTATAAGAAGACGGCTAACGGCCGTATTGATCTCTCCAAAACCTTCTCTGCCGTTCCTCTTCCGAACCTTTGCGACGTCCAATTGGAGTCTTTCCGTTGGCTCAAAGATTCCGGAGTCAATGAAGTATTCCAGGACGTTTTCCCGATTTACTCGAACAAAGACTCTCATGGTCATGAGACAGATACAGAAAACGTTGCTGAATTAAGCTTCGTCAATTCTGAATGGTCTGCTCCTGAACATGACTATTTTGAGTGCAAGGTTTCTGCATTAACATATTCTGCAGCCTTACACACGACGCTTCGCTTAAAGCATCCGAACGGAACAATCCAAGAAGAGAAAATCTTCATGGGAAAATTCCCGTGGATGACTCCTTCTGGAACCTTTATTGTCAACGGCTCCGAGAAATGCGTTGCTAGTCAGTTGATTCGTTCTCCGGGTGCTTATGTTTCCCGTGAACGTGACGAAGTCATGCCAAAGAAGAACGAGAATGATATTAAGAAAGAATACTCCGAAGTTTTCGGATCTGATATCATTCCTGCCCGTGGTATTTGGCTTGAGTTCTTAACAGATAACCGTGATTTGGTTTCTGTCCGTATTGATAAGAAAAAGAAAGTTCCTGCCCTCGTATTCTTACGAGCTCTTGGTATCGTCTCTGATTCTGAAGAATTAGTGGATGAATCACTTCCGGTCGGACGCGATGGAGTGGCTTCAACACCAGCTACTGGTGTTGTTGGTCTTTTCGGACATAATGAAATGCTCGATAAGGCTATTCTCAAACACCCTGTCAGGAGGAGCAAGTCTTCTCGTGAACGTGAAAAGAAAGCTGTTGTCTCTATCTTCCATAAACTTCGTCCGGGTGAACCTTGCACCGATGAATCTGCAGCTTTGACTTTGAAGCAGCGCTTCTTTGATAATGAACGTTATGACTTAGGACGCGCTGGCCGTTTCAAAATTCAGGAAAAACTCGGTGTCTACAACCGTCTCCCTGGACAGAGGCTTGCGGAAGACTTAATCAGCAAAGAAGGCGAAATTGTCTTTGAAGCCGGTCATGTTCTTACCGTTGAAGAAGTCTTGGATTTAAAGAAGCAGCACTTCTTTGAAGGAAATGAACAGTATACTGTCACCATTTCCTGCAACCAGGATCTCGATACTCATAATCATGTCACTAGGGTCAAGGTCTTTACCCCGAACACTAACAAAGAAAAGGTTACCAATATCATTGGTACGGATTTGACGGTCGATCTCCGTTACATCACGATTCCGGATATTGTCGCTTCCTTATCTTATAGGCTTAACCTTACCGAAGGTATCGGAGAAATCGATGATACCGACCATCTTGCAAATAAGCGTGTCCGCTGCGTCGGAGAGCTTATTCAGGAAAAATTCCGTACTGGTCTTGCCAAGAGGAAACGGACCATTCATGATCGCAGGTCTACGAACGATCTGAATACTGTTTCTATTTCTTCGCTTATCAATGTCAAAGCTTTGACTAGCGCTGTCAACCAGTTCTTCAATTCCGATGCACTTAGCCAGTTCATGGATCAGACGAACCCGCTTGCTGAATTAACCAACAAACGTCGTCTTTCTGCATTAGGACGTGGCGGTTTAACCCGTGACCGTGCTTCTTCTGCTGTTCGTGATGTCCATCCGACTCACTACGGCCGTATTTGCCCGATTGAAACTCCAGAAGGTCAGAACATTGGTTTGATCTCTAACCTTGCCTGCTACGCTAAGATTGATGAACACGGCTTCCTTCAGACTCCTTATCGTCTTGTCAAAGATGGTATTGTCGACAACAATCCGGACCATGTCTTATGGCTTACGGCTAGCGAAGAAAGCTATCATATCATTGCTCAGGCAAACGTCAATGTCGATGAAAAGACGAACAAGATCTTAGATGATGTTGTCTCTGCTCGTAAGGATGGTGAATACATTCTTTGCAAAGCAACCGAGTGCGATTTAATTGATGCTTCTCCGAAGCAGATTGTCTCTATTGCTGCAGCCTGTATTCCGTTCCTTGAAAACGATGATGGTAAGCGTGCATTGATGGGCTCCAACAGGCAACGTCAGGCACTTCCGCTTCTCCACCCAGAGGCTCCGTATGTCGGCACTGGTAGGGAAGACAAGATTGCTCATGATTCCGGCGAAGCTTTACTTTGCCTCCATGATGGTGTTGTCACCTATGCTGATGGAACTAAGATCGTTGTCCATCAGGATCCTTATCAGGAAATCGATGAGTATTCGATTCCGGTCTCTGTGAATGGACAGCCGGTCAGGAAACCGGAATGCGATATCACCTACCATCTCCATAAATTCGTCCGGTCCAATAAACGTACTTGTATCAACCAGACTCCGATTGTCAAACCTGGCGACAGAGTCAAAGCTGGTCAGATCATTGCGGATGGCTCTTCTATGGACCATGGTGAATTAGCCTTAGGACAGAATGTCCTCATCGCCTTCACTACATGGCATGGTTATAACTACGAGGATGCAGTCGCTATTTCTAAGCGCTGTGTTTCCGATGATCTTTTCACCAACCTTATCATTGAGGAATATACCGTTGAACGTCGTAAGACCAAAGTCGGTCAGGAAGAGTTCACTCGCGATGTTCCGAATCTTGCTGATGAAAAGAAAGCTTACCTTGATGAACATGGTTTCGTTCTTCCGGGAACCGAAGTTTCCGAAGGCGATATCCTTGTTGGTAAGACGACTCCGAAGGGCGAAGATGAGAATGTCAATTCCAACGATGCTCTTCTCCGTTCCATCTTCTCTTCCAAGAGCGAAGATGATAAAGATACCTCTTTAAAGGTTCCTCATGGTGGTGAAGGTATTGTCTTAGATGTCAAGACTTTCAGCCGTGAAAAAGGCGATGAACTTCCGCCGGATGTCTTAGAATCCGCAACGGTCTACATCGTTCAGAAGCGTAAGATCCAAGTCGGTGATAAGAGGTCTGGCCGTCACGGAAACAAGGGTGTTATCTCCCGTGTTCTTCCAGTTGAAGATAGGCCTTACTTACCGGATGGTACTCCAGTCGATATCATGTTATCCCCGATGGGTGTTCCTTCTCGTAGGAACATCGGTCAGGTTCTGGAAGTCCAGCTTGGTTATGCTTGTAAGAAACTTGGTGTTAAGGTCTCTACTCCTGTCTTCGATGGTGCATCCAACGAAGAAATTGCTGATTTCAGGCAGAAAGCCGGTATTGATAGCGATGGCAAGACTGTCCTTTACGATGGTCAGACTGGTGAACCGTTCGATTCCCGTATTGCTGTCGGTGTCAGGTACAGGATTAAGCTCGACCACATGGTCGAAGATAAGATTCATGCCCGTGCAATCGGACCTTATTCCTTAGTCACCCAGCAGCCGTTATCTGGTAAAGCCCAGAAAGGCGGTCAGCGTTTCGGTGAAATGGAGGTCTGGGCACTGGAAGCTTATGGTGCTGCTTATACCTTGCAGGAAATGCTTACCATCAAGTCAGATGATAGGGTTGGCCGTAACCAGACTTATGAAGCCATCCTTAAAGATGAGCCGATTCCACATCCGAATAGGCCGGAATCTACCCGTGTTCTCTTCAAGGAACTCCAGGGTCTTGCTATCAATGTTTCCCTCTATGATGATACAAACAAGGAAATCAACCTGAATACAATTGCTGAAGAAGCAGAGAAGACTTCCCGTAGGATCCATCACCAGATTAGGACGATGGACACCAAGAAAGACAGGGAGTCTGATAGGGAAGATGCCCATAACGGCTTTGTCAAGGATATCGATATCCCTGCCAATGAGCCGCTAGAAGACAACCAACATTCTGAAAGCGAAAACGCTCCAGATGATGGTGACGAAAACAACTAAGGGGGTACCGAATCATGTTTGAACTGAACAAACTTCATTCGATCAAGATCGGACTTGCCAGCCCAGAGCAGATCAAAGGCTGGTCGGGTATCCAGAAGCCTGGCGATGATAAGAGCAAATACGAAGTCACCAAATACGAAACCATCAACTATCGTTCGCTTAAACCAGAGCCACAGGGCCTCTTTGCCGAAGAAATCTTCGGTCCGGTCAAGGATTACCAGTGCCGTTGCGGAAAATACAAGAAAGCCTCCTGTGCTGGTAAAATCTGCGAAAAATGCGGTGTTGAAGTCACTGTTAAAGCTGTTCGTCGTGAACGCATGGGCTACATCAGCCTTGCTGTTCCCTGTGCTCATAGCTGGTATGCCAAAGGCAGCCCGTCTAAGATGGGGCTTGTCCTTGGCATCCCGCCAAAGCAGCTTGAAGAAGTCATTTACTTCGTTTCCCGTATTGTCATCAATCCTGGTATTTCCAAGATTCTGACTACTCGCAGGGTTCTGGATGAAACCACTACCCGTAAACTCTTCCCGGATGTCATTCGTGAAGAAATCATCGGTGCTGGCTTGGTCAAAGATGGCGATCCTGCCTTCGTTTACGCCAATCAGTATATTCACGTTAGGAATGATGTCCGTCAACCGTTCGATTTCATTACGGTTGCCCGTTTCATCACCCGTTATCTTAACTGCGAATTCGCTACTGGTGCCGAAGCTGTCCAGAAGCTTCTTCAGAGGATTGATCTCGACAAGGAAATCAATGATGTCGAAGAGGAGCTCCGTGCTTCTACTGGCGAAAAGAACCAGAAACGTATCAAGGCTATCAAGCGTCTTGATGTCTTAGAGTCCTTTAAGAAATCCGGACTGAAACCGGAATGGATGGTTTTAACTGTCCTCCCTGTTATTCCACCGGATCTTCGTCCTAGGACTAGGCTGGATGGCGGTCGTTTTGCCTTATCCGACAGGAACGATCTTTATCGTTCTGTCATTATCAAGAACAACCGTCTCAAAGACCAAATCAAACAGCATGCTCCGACCGTTAGGCTCAGGAACGAGAAGCGTAGGCTCCAGGATGCTGTTGATGCTTTAATCGATAACGAACATCGTTCTAAACCGCAGACCAATATCAATGGCAATGTCCTTCAGTCCTTAAGCACTAAGCTCAAAGGAAAACAGGGACGTTTCCGTCAGAACCTTCTTGGTAAGCGTGTTGATTACTCTGGTCGTTCCGTCATTGCTGTCGGACCGACTCTCAATAGGGACGAATGCGGTCTTCCGCGTGAGAGGGCTGTCCAGCTCTTCCGTCCGTTCATTGCCAACTATTTAAGGACCAAGTGCAAGAACCCGGTCTCTTCTCAGCGTCAGGCTGATGATCTGATCACCAAACGCGATCCTCGCGTCTATGATGCTATCGAAGAGGTCTGCAAGGATCATCCGGTTCTTTTAAACCGTGCACCGACCCTTCACCGTCTTGGTATCCAGGCTTTCAAGCCGATTCTGATCCAAGGAAAGGCTATCCGTCTGCATCCGCTTGTCTGCCCTGGATTCAACGCCGACTTCGATGGTGACCAGATGGCAGTCCATGTTCCGCTTTCCCGTCAGGCTCAGGCTGAAGCTAGGGTCTTAAGGTTAGCTAGCCGGAACATCTTAAAGCCGAGCGATGGTCAACCAATCTGTGTTCCGTCTCAGGATAGGATCTACGGAAACTACTACCTCACCCTTGAGGATGATATCGCCCTTGATGAGAGGTACTATAAGTACTATAGGAAACGTGGTCAACAGGATGTTGCTGAGAAGTATCGTTCCTATGAACAATACGAAGGAAAGGTCTTCTCCGATCCGGATACTGCAATTCTTGCTTATCAGAACAAGAAGATTTCTCTCCATACCCGTATTTATGTTCCTGGCCGTAGCTTGAAGAAAGAAGGATTCTCTCAGCGTCAGAATAATTCTTACCTGCTCACCACGGTTGGCAAACTTATCTTCAATTCTATCTTCCCAGATGAATTCCCGTTCATTAACTTCCCGTTCAAGAACAGTGAGACTGCTGATAAGGATTATTCTGCTAACTTCGAATCCACTCCGGAAAGCTTCTTCGTCACTGTCAAGGAAGCCTATGATTATGTTGTGAAGAATGGTGCCTTCAAGGCCGATGATGACTTTGATCCATTAAAGGAATACTGCCATCTGCAGCCTCTTCGTTCTCCAATCGATAAGGGCCGTATTAAGAAGAGGATTGCAAAAATCTTCCATCACTACCATGAAGATGCTCTTCGTACTGCTCACATCATGGACTTATTCAAGAACCAAGGCTTCGACTATTGTACAAAGTCTGGTCTTACCGTCTCTCTTGACGATATGGTTCCGCTTAAGGGACGTGATGAGCTTTACAAACAGACTCAGGCTAAGGTCGATGAACTCGAAGAAGCCTATGATGAAGGTTTCTTAACCGAAACGGAACGTCATCAGGCTGTTGTCGATACTTGGAACTTCCTTACCACTAAGAAAGGTCCGATGAGGAAACTCTTAAAGGATCGTAGGGCTGAATCACCACGTAACCCAAGGTTCAGGATGATGGAGTCCGGTGCTCGTGGTTCCACGAACAACTACAGGCAGCTGATCGGTAGGAAAGGTCTTCCGCAGAAGGCGAATGGTGATGCTATCGAGGTTCCGATTACCTCTTGCTTCTCCGAAGGCTTCTCTGTCTCCGAATACTTCTCCTCTACTCATGGTACCCGTAAGAATGGTTCCGATACAGCACTTAAGACTGCAGACTCTGGTTATCTTACCCGTCGTCTTGTCGATGTCGCACACTCTGTTGTCATCCGTGAGGAAGACTGCCACTGCGACCACGGCAGGGTTGTCGAAGAAATCAAATCCGAGGATGGAACGCTGATTGCTTCCTTCTATGATCGTCTTGTCGGTCGTTTCCCAAGGCATGATGTTGTTGATCCTAAGACTGGTGAAATCATCGCTTCCAAAGATGAATGCATGGACGAGGAAATCGCCAAGAAGATCGTCAACGCCGGCTATAAGTCTCTTGAAATCCGTTCGGTCCTTACTTGCGAAGCCAAGGAAGGTATCTGCGTCAAGTGCTACGGTCGTAACCTTGCTACTGGTAAACTTGCCACTATCGGCGATACTGTCGGTATCATGGCTGCTCAGTCTATCGGTGAACCGGGTACTCAGCTGACTCTGAAGAACTTCCACAATGGTGGTATTGCAGGTCAGCAGGATATTACAACCGGTCTTCCGCGAGTCCAGGACTTACTGGAAGCTCGTCATCCGAAGACCAAAGACTTGGCTCTCATCACCAACATTGCTGGTGTTGTCACCAAGGTCGAAGCCGTTGGATCCCGTTCTCAGTTCACGGTCAGCAATGACCTTGAAGAACAGACCTATCTCTCTTACCCAGGTGCAACGAAGATTGTTGCTGAAGGTGATAAGGTCAAAGCCGGTCAGCCGTTAACCAAAGGTTATATCGATACGAAAGACCTGCTTGCTTGTGCTGATCTTGCAACTGTCCGGAAATACATCATTTCCGAAGTCAAGAAAGTCTACAAGAAAGACGGCGGTTCCGATATTTCCGATAAACATCTTGAGATTATTGTCCGTCAGAGGACAAATCGTCTCTCTATCATCAATCCTGGCGACTGCAAGGGACTTCTCCCTGGTCAGAAAGTCACGGATGTCGACTTCACTAAGGCAAACGAAGGTGTTCTTGCTCATGCTGGCAACCCAGCTGTCGGACACCCGATCATCCTTGGCATCACTAAGGCTGCTCTTGAAGCCGAATCCTTCCTCTCTGCTGCATCCTTCCAGCAGACCACTGCTGTCTTAACTGATGCTGCCATCAAAGGCAAAGTCGATTATCTCCGCGGTCTGAAGGAAAATGTCATGATTGGTAAGCTGATTCCAGCCGGTACTGGTATCGAACCTTTGATTCCAGTCGATGAGGATGGAAACGATATTCCGGAGCAGGCTCCGCATATCGATGACGAAGAGTCTTATCCGCTTAATCAGGATAATAAGTAGTCGAAACTAATGGAAGGCTGAATAAGCCTTCCGTTCTGCGGCCATTGTTCAGTGGCAGAACCTCACCTTCCCAAGGTGAAGACGCGGGTTCGATTCCCGTTGGCCGCTCCAATTGGAAAGCCATTTGATTCTTGGATGAGTCAGATGGCTTTTTGATTTCTAATAAAAAGCAAAATAGAGGAAGTTTCGTGTTTTGAAGATCTGGTTTGAGTAGGTGACCCGAATTCGTTTTGGATTATATACATTCTAGGTAGAATGCTATCGAATGGATTTCTTCCGGCTTTTGTAGATTGCATTGTTTTATCATTGACCTTGGTGAGTTTTTAGGGGGCATCGCTTGTTATCTGTGCAAAACATATTAAATACAGCTAATCTTTTATGATGATCAATGAGACTACTCGTAATATTGACAACATGTTTTAATGGACTATAATGAGGGTATGAAAAAGCAATTGTATTTTTGTTTAATTTCCTCTTTTGCGCTTTGTTCTTGTGGTACCGATAGGAGAAGATGGGAGAAGCTGATTCTACCCTTCCAAGCCCATGATGTTTTACGAGTAAATATTTCTAAAAAGGTAAATGTTTCTTCTGATTCTCTTAAACAATATCAAGTACACTCAACAAATCTTGAAGTTATTGAATCTGTTTATCATACTGTGACTCACACACCTGTGATTCCAAAAAGCAGAGTTGAAAAGCCAGATACTAAAGATTTTATAGCTGTTTATTTTGAAACATCAGATGGAATCTATGACGTAGAATCTTACTCATGGTGGAGTGGAAGCTACCTTTTCTATAATGATAAATTTTATTATTATGCTGTGTATTTTTCCCCGCTTGATGAATTAGAAAACAAAAAATTGCAAGATAAATACGAAAAAATTGAAATAGGCTAAGGAGGAAAAGGGAGTACTATTATGGTCTCGCTGTTTTTATTAGGATTAATTCTGTCTGTTGTTGCCTCTATACCATATGGCACACAAGCATCTTTTCTTTCCAAAAAAGAACAAATCAAAAATGATTGCATTGAAACAGCTGAAGTCATGCTTAATGGTGCTATGCTTGGCTCTGTTACCTATTTTGGATTAGAAATAAATTCTTACAAAGGATAATCTATCTTGTATTATGAAAAAAGGCAAATTTAGCGTAATGTTCTTAATGATATTCGCTCTTACTTCATGTGGAGGGGAGAATTTAGAGAATAACAAGCTAGCGTTTGATCCTTCAAAAATCACTTCCATGTTGATTGATCAACGAGATAGAAAGAACTATGCTCAGTGGAAATGCAAAACAGAAGATTCTTCTGCGATATTGAATAGGGTTACCTATTATGAAAGTCATCAGCATGATAAGAAAAAACAGACTCCGGATGTCAACCAGTATTGGAAAAGAACCTCTGTCTATTTTTGGACAAATGATTTAATTTTTGACTTTAAAGTCTATTATAGGGATGAAAATACTTCCTATTATTTTTATCAGAATCAGTTTTTTGTCACGAAAGACAATTTAGAGAACTTTTTTGAAGATTATTGGAAGGCTAATTGGAATCCAGAGACAAAATGGTCCGTTTCTGAAACACACTATAGAATCTAATTTGATATTTTTTAGAAAAAACAATGGAAGACACCTTCGGTTGTTATACAATGATTCCATGCCACTTTATTTAAAAATCATTATCTACATTATTGCCGGCTTTGGTGCTGGTGTCGGTACGGGATTTGCTGGTAGGAGTGCAGCAGCTATTATTGGTCCTAGGCTTGCTACCTTTGTTGGTATTCCTGCCTATCAGGCGATAGGAATCGGACTGATCAGTGATGTTCTGGCTAGCGGGCTGAGTGCAGCTGTTTATTGGAAAGAAAAGAACTTAGATATTAAAAACAGTTTAGTTCTTCTTGTTACTGTTGTTGCAAGGACAGTCGTTGGTAGTTATGTTGCGAAGCTGCTTCCGGAAACAGCGATGGGAAATGTTTCTCAGATTGCTAGGATTATTCTTGGATTGAAATTTATTATCTTTCCTTCCCGTCACACAAAGGAAGAAAGGAAAAATCAAACCAAAAAGGCACGTATTATCAAATCCATCATCGGTGGTATTCTTGTTGGCTTCATCTGTGGATTCGTTGGTGCTGGAGGAGGAAGGAGGCTGCTTCTGATTCTGACTTCGTTTCTTGGCTATGAAATGCATAGGGCTGTTGGAACGAGTGTCTTTATTATGGCTTTCACTGCTCTTACGGGTGGAATATCCCATATTGTCATTGGAGGAGTTCCGGATCTTACCGCAAGGATTACTTGTGTTATTTCCACTCTAGTCTTTTCGTTCATTGCATCTAAAATTGCGAACAAAGTGGATAGCAAGATTTTAAATCGTGTCGTAGGCGCTCTTTTGATTGTGATTTCCGGCGTTATCCTTGGCGTTACTTATATTCCACCGCTCTTGAACAAATAAGGATACAGCGAACGATTTAAGAGCTAGAAGCTAGTATTCGATTTCTATCAACTGTGTTTCAAGAGGAGCCAAAGTGAGCTCCAGGTTAAGTTCTCCATTGACGACTTCTCTTTCAGAAATCTGGAAAGAGGTCTGGCTTAATTGGTTCAGAGCATGATACTCATCTCGTGTTAAATAGTCATCCGCTCCGCTTGTCAGCCAAGCGTCATAAGACGAACCGGAAGATGCTGACAGAGGTGTGACTTTGACACGTACTGTTTTTCCGATAATCTCTTTTATATGAAGCTTGCAATGATAGTTTGTTGATTTCAAAAAACAGGAATAACGTTCCTTCTCGTTGATCTGGTAATACTCTCCCTGTGAAAAGAGGGGAGAATAGTGGCTATAGTTATTGATTATGATTATGATTCCTTTGTCATTCTTTGAAATGATGTAATTCTTTCCGCTTCCAAGAACCTCGCCATCTGCTTTTGATAGCATTGTAATTGCAGTCAGGCTCGCTTTTTTCCTGCCATTGTAGCTGTAATAGCCATAAACTCCTTGATAAGGGTTTGTCAGAGATAACAGCGGAAGAGAAGAATCACATAAAGTAAAGAATGTAATTGCATAGAGGTTTTGATAATTATTCAAATAATTCCAGGTGATGTAACTAGAAGCATATAAAGTATCGTATAAGAGATTGTTTCCGCTTGAAAATCTAACATTTTCTATTACTAAGCGTGGAAGAAGGAGATTCTTGTCTTTGAGATAGGATAAGAAGCCTTTCAGAATGTCCTTGTCTTGGAGAATCTCATCCTTGTCTTTGAAACAAGCATAGTTAAGGGAATAATAGTCATAATGTCCATCCTCTTTCGATAAGAGTTTGTGGATTGTCTTGATATCGTTGTCTGAGTACTGCATTCGTGGAAAAGACGGAGCCATGATTTTGAATCCATGGTTTTTTACTAGGTGGTAGAAGCTGTTGCTTGTCCTATTGAATCGATAAAACTCAGATGGCAGAAGATGTAAGACATCGGTCGTGCTTTCCAATGAAAAAATCCAAGATTTCCTTTCCTCTCTTCCAAAATAGCTTTCCAGAATATTGAGAAGAGAAGCAGCCTCTTTTAAGAAGCACTCGTGGTTTTCCTGAGGACCTAAGGTAAAACGAAGCAAGGGCTTCCTATGGAGATTGAGTAGGAAAGTGATTCCTTGGGCAATGGTAAACAAGGCCTGGTTGTCTAGCTGGAATCGTGCTTCTTTACTTCGGTAAGGAGAGGCAAAAAGATCGGTCAGGATTCCATAGGAAAAATGCACTCTTTCCGCCCTGTCATTTAAGGCGGACTTCCTGTCTTCTCGTAGAACGTTGTAAATGTTTCCAATCGGTAGGAACTGTGAAAGCGGACTGGGTTTCGAAATGCCATGGTCTTTAGCGTTGACATCTAGAACAAATTCGAGATCACGTGCGCTTTCCTTTGCTTTGCCATGAGTCTGATTATATTCGTCGTAATATTTGAAGATCTGGTTTAGAGTCTCTTTTCTTAGAAGAGAAATATCCTGAGGTACGTTCTTCAGCTCTTTTTTTCTAAAGTCGTGCCGGTATTCTGAAGGATATTTATCGTATTTCTTTTTAAATGCTCGGACATAGGAACGTGCGTTCTCGAAGCCATTCTCTGTTGCTACTTCTTCAATGGTTTTATCGGTGAAGAGAAGGGAGTTCCTAGAGTTATTGATCTTTAATTCATCGTAATATTCATTAAATGTCTTGCCTTGGCATTTCTTAAACAAACGGGAAAGATAAGCGAGGTTGTAGTTGAAATGCTCGGATAAGAACTGAAGCGATATGTTTTCCTTATAATGAGAATGCAGATAAGAAAGCAGCTTGGAATTGAGTTTCCTTGAGTTCCGAGTGATTTCCTCCCCTTGGTTCTCAACACGGAAATAATTCCTTAGCTGCGCGAAAAGGGAAAAGATAATAGCACGATTGGTATAAAGAGAGTTGATGTTATCCATGGTATTGAATTTGATGATGGAATACCTAAGATAACGAATGGACTCGTATCGCTTGTTATAGGGGTTTTTAATAGAATTGAGATTGAATTTTAATCCTAAAGCTTCTTCTTCATCCAGCTCGAATCCAAATTGGTTGATTTTAGCAACAAGCCTAGTGCAAGGTTTTTTAGCGGAAAATGAGTTCACAGTAAACGGGTTGATGATAAGCCTATCATTCTTTTTTGCGTGCCTTGTTTCGGTGTCCACATGGATATCACAGGAACCATCCCTGATAATAAAGAGACGGATATCAGGATAAGCATCCGGGAAAACATGTGTGAAACGACATACCGAAAACGACAAAGGAAGCTTTTCACTTAATTGAACGATTGTAAACTCATTTTTCATTGGTTTTTGACCGCTTTTTTAAAAATATCTGAAATTATTATACTATTTAT
>ULPT01009673.1_pt1 | contig 89762 bp, 72 predicted proteins | sample 1953751 | NCBI WGS metagenome assembly ULPT01 (sample SAMEA4835636, study PRJEB28245) | human gut metagenome | biome: gut microbiome; material: fecal sample | place: Denmark | collected 2008 | reverse complement strand
ATAGTCCTACTTAAAGTCCAATATTAGGGGTTCGGTACAAACCAGGTGTCCTTTTTTTAATAGGATATAAGTTTCCAAAATGAGTTGGTTTCCTTGCTTCAAAGATAACCGACTTTATTTTACTAAAAAGAGTCGGTTCGTTTTCAATCATTGAAAAAGGCAGGAGTCTTACTTTCCCGCCTTTTCTTTAATTTGTTTTAGACGTTCTTGGATCGAGAAAGCATTATCCAGGGCAGTTTTTTCTTCTATGGTCAGATTGAGGTTGTAGAAAAAGTAGATGAAACTGTAGAGCAAGGCATCCTGATCGGAAGAAGACCTTTTCCTGAACTGTTCTATCTTTCCAAGGTTATGTTCATTGTATTCGTCATTGAACAGATGGCTGAAGGCATCAAATAAGAAGATGGTCTCAGCAAGGTAGAAGGTTCCGCCAGGCCTTGATTTGTTCCTGTTTCTTCCTTTCCTATAGACTTCCCAGAAATCCTGTCTTCCACTGACATACTTCCTTAAGGAGGAGGCGTTCTTCCTCCTGGATTTCTTCCTGTTGTTTGGAGCAGTGTATTTGACTACGACATAGAAGACAGAACGGAGCTCATCCCGGATATGAGAAATATTGACTTGCCTTTGGTTATAGTTCTTTTTGTGGAAGGCCTTGATTACTCTATTGATTCCCGAGATGATATTCCGGATATGGGAATCCGTTGGCATTTTATCATTTGGATACTTGTCATAAGTCTTTCGAATAATCGATTCATCAATCCGGGCTACACTTGGTGTTATCTTAACCGCAGGAGATTTCTTTTTCTCTTCTTTTGTTCTAGGAAGAGAGTAGAGGCATTTTGTATCTTTGGTGATGATTCTGTTAAGGCAGGCAAAGACAAAACCATTGGATGGAAGGATATATTTCGTGTTTCCTGCTTCATAAACACGTGCTTTTTCAATTGCGAAATGAGTTGTGTTCTCATTTTCAGAGGATTTCAGGAAAGAAGAAATCTTATAGAATTTGTCTTCCCCGTATACCCATTCTGGCATGGGAAAGAAATCCAATGGATAGTTCGAAAGGTTGAAAGAGGAGGATTTTTCAAGACGTGAGAGTTCTTTTGGCTCTAATTCTGGAATCAAAGAGAAAGGAAGCGACTCTGGATTCTCATTGATTAAAGATTTCCTATCATCATCCCTGACAAAGTTATCAAAATAATAACCAGGATGCCTATAACCATCTTTGGCATAGGAAAAAACAACAAACATTCGATTTGAAATTTTATTGATCAAGTCCTGGATGTTGTTTTTCTTGTATCCAAACTGCTTAAAAGCATCCACTTGGAGTGCTTCACTCTGACTGAGACAGAAGAGATAAGAATCCCCGACTTTCTCTTTCGGCGGATTAAAATTCTTTGGAAAGTAAATCGGAGATAAGGAGCGGAAAAGAATGCTGGCATTGTTTTTCCCTTTGTTGTTTAGTTTATAGAAGCAGATAAGACAGAGGTTGCTTGGAGTGTCGACTGCTTTTTGAACATAGGAAACTCGTGAAATCACCGGTCCGATATCTTTCGGATCTTTTTTGTTCATTTTCGATAAATCAGCAAGTGAAATTGATTTATTCATTGGACCTCGTATCTTATCTATTGTAGTCGAAACCTATTAGAAGAAAGTATAAAAACTTTTCTTTTTGAAAAAACAGAAAAAGAAAACCAGCTGCTCTCTTTCGAAAAGCAACTGGCCTTTGATTTACTATAAGAGGATAAAACTATTCAAGATAGTTGTCTCGCCTGTCTTCAATCCTTTCATCTGTGAACTGCATTTCATTGTGAAGGTAGGCATCCATTCCATTGTAGTTCTGATCAATATAGTCGAAGGCAGCACGGATGAAGTTCTCACGGACGCCAGCTAAGATTCCAACAGAATTGATCAAAGTCTCGTTCTTGATCTTGCATTCATTCCGGAGATAAGCCCTCTGGTATTCGGCTTTCTTCTTTGTGAAGACGTTGGTAAGAAGATAATCTTTAATGATTTCTTCTTTGTCCCTCCCTAATAAGGATAAAAGAAGACCAGTTCCAATTCCGCAGCGATCTTTTCCATCGGCACAATGGAATAGGCAGGCTCCTTCCTTGTTCTCATAGAGAGTATGAAGGAACTTACGGTATCCCTTTCGTCCAAGCTCTCCGGAAACAAAGTAACGATAGGTGTGTTCCCTAGCATGGGTTACATCTCCGTTTGGATCTAGGTGATAGATAAAGGAGACAATTCCGGCAATGTTCTTATCCGGGATAGGATAGGCTTCATGTGGATGTTCGACAGGAAGCAGAGAAGTCAGACTCTCTTCGACCGAGAAATTAAGATATTTGACACCATCAATCGCAATCTCCGGTTTTGCAGCGGTTTCCTCAGGAGAACGGAAGTCGATATCATAGCGGAGATTCCTTTCTTCCTTCAGGAATTTAGCATCTTTCGCAGTGATATGAGTCAGAGCATCCGAACGGATGAGCCGCTTCTCCTTGATTCTTCTTCCGTCTTTCCTTTGATACCCGCCTAAATCCCGGGTATTGATTGTTCCCTCTAAGGGAATAAAATTCGTTCCATTGATTTTCATAAGCCTATTATATCGGAAGAAAAATAGGAAAATCTAGGAAAGGAGGCAAAGAGGAAGAAGAAAGCGCATGCATTAAAATACCTCTAGTCAAATCGGCTAGAGGTATTCCTCAATCTACTTCTTTTTGTTGTTGAACTTGGACTTGAACCAGGAGAAGATTCCATTTGGTTTCTTGTTTTCGATTTCACCGAACTGCTGAATCAGATCCTTCTGTTCTTGAGTCAGACTCTTCGGGAATTTGACTTGGACCGTCACATATTCATCGCCCTTGCTATCTTTGTTTGGAAGAGTGATGCCGACCTTGCCCCTCTTCAGGGTCGTGCCAGATTCCGTGCAGGCAGGAATATTCAAGTCTGCTTCTCCGTCTACTGTCGGAACAGTGATTGTTGTTCCAAGCAAGGCATCCGTTACGGAGAGTGAAATATTCGTGTAGACATCAGCACCTTTGCGAACAAAGGTCTGACTTGGAGCAACTTCAATGACAAGAATCAAATCGCCATTTGGACCACCATTGATTCCGACTTCGCCTTTGCCTTGAATTCGCCTCTTATCACCAGTATCAACACCATGCGGAATATTGACGGAAATCGTCTCTTTCTTTTCGACTCGTCCTTGTCCATGGCAGGTTTGGCACTTAGCAGTAATCTTTTTACCTGTTCCACCGCAATCCGGGCAAGGTTCCTGCGTTTCGGCAACACCGAAAATCGTCTGGCGACGGGTTCGGACATAGCCGGCTCCACCACAAGTCGGACAGGTCTTGATGCTTGTTGAATCCTTTGCACCAGTGCCATGGCAGTCTGGACAGGTGTCTACATAAGTCAGAGGAATATCGACCTTGGTTCCATGGACGGCCTGATCAAAGGAAAGCTTGATTCGAATGGCTTTATCTTCGCCTTTTCTAGGCGTACGGCTCTGACGGGAAGAACGGGCTCCTCCTCCTCCGAAGAACTGGGAGAAGATATCTCCGAAGTCTTCGAATCCTCCAAAGCCAGATGCGTCCTGACCGTTGAAGTTCGCACTATTGAAACCGCCCATTCCATTCTGGTCAAAAGCAGCTTGTCCGAATTGGTCATAGGCCTGACGCTTCTTTGGATCCGAGAGAACCTCATAAGCTTCTGTGACCTCTTTGAAATGGGCAGGTGCATCAGCATCATGGTTCAAATCCGGGTGGTATTTTTTGGCTAGTTTACGATAGGCGCTTTTGATTTCATCTGCAGAGGCGTTCTTGTCAACGCCTAAAACCTCATAATAATCTCGCTTTTCTGCCATTTTGAGGCCTCCTTAGACAAAGAAGCCCGGGATTTGACCGGGCTTCCTTTTTGGTTACTTGTCTTTCTTCTCTTCGAAGGTGGCGTCGACAACGTTGTCATCCTTCTTTGCACTGGCGTTTCCACCAGCGTTCTGGCTGGAAGAGTTCGCCTCTGCCTGGCTATGAGCCTGGTAGACGGAGTTTGCAGCCTGCTGGAGCTGGGCAATCTTATTGCGGACAGCTTCTAAGTCATTTTTATCAAGATCAGCTTTGATTTCATCACGGATCTTGGTGGCCTGAGCCTTTGTATTCTCATCAATCGGATGATCTTTGTCGTTGATCTGATGATCGATGGAATCGATAAGCTGCTGAGCCTCATTGCGGGTATCAGCATCTTTCTTACGCTTATCATCATCGGCTTTGTGAGCTTCGGCTTCTTTGACCATCTTATCGATTTCTTCCTTGCTTAAACCGCTGGAGTTGGAAATCGTGATATGCTGCTCAGCATTGGTATCAAGGTCTTTTGCACTGACAGAGACAATGCCGTTGACATCGATGGAGAAAGTGACCTGGATGCGAGGAACACCACGCGGTGCCGGACGGATGCCTTCGAGTTTGAACCGACCAAGGAACTTGTTATCGTTTGCCCTCGGACGTTCACCTTGGAAGACCTGAATTTCGACACCAGGCTGATTATCTTCGGCAGTAGAGAAAGTCTGCTGACGAGTCGTCGGAATGGTTGTGTTACGAGGAATAAGCGGAGTCCTGACGCCACCTAAGGTTTCAATACCTAAGGTCAGCGGAGTGACATCAAGGAGAACAACGTCTTTGACATCACCACGGATGATACCGCCCTGGATAGCAGCACCGACAGAAACGGCTTCATCCGGGTTAACGGACTGATTCGGTTTCTTGCCGTTGTTTAAACGGGTAATCCTATCGACAACAGCCGGCCTACGAGTAGAACCACCGACTAAGATGATATCGTCAAGGTCGGTAACAGATAATTTAGCATCCGAGAGAGCTTTCTCAAACGGAGTCTCGCAACGATCTAACAGATTGCGGGTGAGATCCTGGAATTTTGCACGGGTAAGCGTGGTTTCGAAGTTGACCGGTGCTCCATCCTTAAAGCCAATGTACGGTAAGGAAATGATTGTCTCAGTCTGGCTGGAAAGGTTGATCTTTGCTTTTTCAGCTTCGTCACGGAGACGCTGAAGGGTCGGACGATCCTTCGGATTATCACGGGTAATAACAATACCACACTGCATCTGGATTTCAGACCTGAGCCAATCCCTGACGGCATTATCCCAGTCATCGCCGCCAAGATTAGTATCACCAGAAGTGGAGAGAACTTCGAAAGTTCCATCACCGATATCCAGGATGGAGACATCGAGAGTACCACCACCTAAATCGAAAACCATAATCTTACCGGATTTCTTGCTGTCCCTACCATAAGCAAGAGCAGCAGCAGTCGGTTCAGAGATAACACGGACAACATCAAGACCAGCAATCGTGCCAGCATTCTTTGTTGCCTGACGCTGATCATCGTTGAAGTAGGCAGGGCAGGTGATAACTGCTTTCTTGACACTCTGTCCTAAGAACTTCTCGGCATAGGATTTCCTGTAGCTTAAGATTTTTGCGGAAATCTCTTCCGGAGTGAAGTCCTTGTTGAGGCAAGCGATGTGGGTGAGATCGCGGGTACCCATCTTACGCTTGATGGAATGAACTGTGTCTGGATTCGTTAAAAGCCTACGCTTTGCGGCATTGCCGACAATTTCCTCTCCATCTGGTTTAAAGGAAACAACAGACGGACAGGTATTGGTGCCTTCTGGTGAAGGAATGACTTTAACGTTATGATCATCCTGCCTATAAGAAACAACTGAGTTTGTAGTACCTAAATCGATACCTAAGATTACTTCTTTTGCCATAAATGAATTTCCTCCCTTGTGGTTTTATTTAACTTCTATCGTATCGTCTTTCTTCTCTTCTTTCTTCTCTTCTTTCTTCTCTGCCTTTTTCACGGTTGTGACAACGCTGGCAGCACGGAGAAGATGATCATAGAGTTGGTAGCCTTTCCTATAAACTTCCGCTACTTTATTTCCATCATCGGCTTCGACCGTGGAGAGAGCCATCCTCGTATGTGGGTTGTATTCATCCCCGACTTTCGGGTCAATGATCTCGACATGAGCTTGCTTCAGTGAGTTGAGCAGTTTGTTGTGAATCCTCTGGAATCCTTCCTTGTAACGCTTCGTGGCATCGTCTTTCGGAGTCGCTCTTAAGGACCTGTCGAAGCTATCCAAGGTCGGAATCAGTTCTTCAATCAAGGATTTCTGTGCGTATTTTTTGAAGTCTTCGTTTTCTTTCTCAATCTGCTTCCGGGTGTTGGCCCTGTCCGCATAGGCCTCATAGTATTTGTTCTTCCAGGAATCTTTTTCTTTATCTGCTTCTTCAAACTGCTTTTGATAGCTGTCTGCTTTCTTTTTCAGCTCTTCGTTTTCCTGCTTGAGGCGGTTAACGAGAGCCTGCAGCTCGCTATCTTTCTGTTTGGCTTCTTCTGCCTGTTGGGGCTCATTTGGTTTCTTTTCTTTTTCTTCGCTCATTTTCTCGCTCCTTTCTTTGCTGGTTTCTTCTGTGTGATTGACTTATTGACTTCCTGTACCGGCGTAATCGGAATCAAGGATGTTGAGTTTTGGTCGGGGGAGAAGAAATAATGGTCAAGCCTATAAGCAACATAGTCGAGAGCAGCAAGAATCTTTTTATAATCCCTGCGCTTAGGACCTACGACAGCAATCTGATCTTTTCCAACTGCCTTTGTGACAATCGCCCTATCGCCTTTTTGAACGTGGGTGAAGCCGACATTGGCATCTCCTAAGTCGTCGCTTTCTGTCAAGGAATGCGTCCTAGAAGAACCGTCTTGTAGAGTGTCGATTGCATTGATGAATGCTTGACGGTCATTCTGGAACTCTGGAAGAGCGAGTAGATTCTTCTGACCATAGACAGTCAGTTTCTTCCGGGCAAAGGAGATGAGAGCTTCAAGGAAGGCCTGGACTATCCTGCTTCCTTCCTTGCCATACCTCTGAATTGCCAGAGGCTTTAAGGCTTTCGTCTTGGCTTCCAGATCTGCAATCTTTGTTCCTGTCAAACGCATCGATAGGAAGTTGACTGCATTTTGCCTGGCAGTGAAGCTTTCGCCTTTCTGCCTGACAAAGGTCTTCTTTTCCACGTATCCGGAATCGGTGATGAAGATGAACCTTGCACTCTTGTCATTCAGGGATAAGAGTTGAATGGATACAAGGGACTCTTGGTCGGCTTTCGGACCTAAGACCACGGTTGCCATCTTTGTCCTTTCGGAAATCCTTTGACAGGATTTGGTTAGAACATCTTCAACAGACTTCGTATGGTCTTTCAGTACTTCCTGAAATTCACGCTGGAATTCAAGTCCGACGCTGCTTTCCGAATTCGTGCTGGATAGATGCTCGAGATAGTACTGGTATCCTTTGGAAGAGGGCCTTCTTCCGGAAGAGATGTGTTTCTTTTCCAGATATCCTTCTTCTTCAAGCTCTGCCCTAGCATTGCGGATGGTTGCAGAGGAACAATCCAGATGATAGTTTGCTAAAAGAGTTTTGCTTCCGACTGGGATACCAGTCTTGATGAACTCTTCGCAGATGCATTTCAGGATTAAGTACTTCCGTGCACTCTTCATCTTGGCCTCCTCTTAGCACTCGTTCTTTCAAGTGCAATATCTATTATAGAGAACGAATTAGCAAATTCAAGGTCTGAGTGCTAAAAATATTTTTAAAGGGTGCGAAACACCTCTTTCCACTTTCCACGACTCTATTCCTTCGAACGATAAAGAACGAAGATGATATATAATCCAAGGCAAACGTTTGATAAAGAAAAATAGAGAATCTGTTTCCTTGTTCCTGGCTTCTTTGGCTGGTAAAAACAAATTTATTATAAGAAATTGTTCCCGTGTTTTTGAACAACATCCTAGGAATAAGACAAAAATTTATCATAAAATTTGGTTTCATAATAAAAACCCATAAGAAGCTTAGATTCTTTATGGGCATTTATCAAAAAACGATAACTTTATTTCGTTGCAATCAGCAAATGGATCCTAACCCCTTTGGCACGGAATTTGTTTTCATATTCCGTTGGAGAAAGAATGGTCTGTGTTTCGGAGAGGAAGGGCTCAATGACTTCGATTTGATAGAGGTTGACGCTTTTGAAGTACTCGACACTGTCATTGAACAAATCGGTGTTATCGGTACGGAAATAGATCTTTCCGCCTTTTTTCAGCCTGCGATAGTACTCCTTTAGACGATCCGGATAGGAAAGTCTTCGTTTCCTTTGGCGCTTTTTTGGCCAAGGATCCGGGAAATTGATGAAAATGGATTCCAGTTGTTCATCTTGTACAAGTGGAAAAATACGTTCAATCGGAGAATTGAGGAAGGTGAAGTTCTTTGCTTCTTCTTTTTCTCCACTCGCTTTTTTGACAGCGATGGCAAAAGCGGTCTGATTGATTTCGACTCCCAGAAATTGCTTCTCCGGTTGCTTCTTAGCCATGTCAAGAAGGAAGCCTCCGCATCCAGATCCGATTTCCAGCCTTTGGTAATCCTTGACGGATTCCGGGTCGAAAGAAGAAAGATCTTTTCCAATATCTTGGTTTTCTGTCAGGACTCTATCCTGCCATTTCTTGTGACGTAAGCGCATTAGAAATCCTTCTTTCCGGTGCGAAGATATTCAGAAATCTTGTCGATGGCGTGGGCGTAAATCTGCCTAGAGTCATAGAAATCAGAGAGCGGGAAGAATTCGTCATCACCATGCCTGCGGTAATCACGGCCCGGGAACTGACTACCAAAGGCAACGGAGTTCTTGCTTTCACGGGCATAGGTGCCTCCTCCGATTGCTTCCGGCTTCGATTTGGTATCTCCAGTTTCGTCTTGATAGGACTTTAAGAGGATTTTGACAAAGTCGGATTCGGGATCCGCAACAAATCCATCGCTTCCGCCAAGAAGGGTATAGTTGGCATTATCATGCTTTTTCAGATTATCCCTGACGGTTTCAACCTTCCTATCGGACGGGAAGCGGACATTGACGAATAAGGAAAGCTTGTTTCCTTTGTAATCGATTCTTCCGACATTGTAGGAGGATTCCGTGAAATGCACGTTCTTGAAGTTTCCATCGAAATGGTTTCCCCTACCATCTTCATAGTCTTTGAAGATTTCGGAAAGCTCTGGTTTATCAAATAAAATACCGAGGAAGTTCAGAAGGTGGAGACCTGCGTTGACTCCGTTCCAAGGCCTAGATCCATGATAAGGATGACCAAGGAAGGTAATCTTGTTTCCATCGAAGGAGATGTTGACTTTCGGATAGTCTGCTTTGTATTTCTCAGCGAGAATCTTTGCTCTGTCTAATTCGCCTTTTAAGGTAACAGTGGCGGAGGCTAAGACGATATTGAGGGCGGCTCCTAAAGCGAACTCTTCCACAAGAGGAAGCTCGATATGATAGTCTGCTTCATAGGCATAGATGCTCTTTTCGGCATAGATGAGAGGATAATCTGCATCCGGAGAGATTCCTAGAGTCGGATAGCCTTTGTTTAACGCGTGGAAATAGTGCTTCAGACCTAAGGAATCGTTTTCTTCGTTTCCACCGAAGAGGAAACGGAGTTTATATCCGCCAAGACGCTTATTGTCCATTAAGGCTTTTACGGCGAAGAGACAGCTTAATCCAGGACCTTTGTCATCGCTTGTTCCACGTCCATACCTGATATTGCCTTCTTCTAAGGTAAGAAGGAAAGGATCATGATGCCAGTTTTCTTTCTTGACTGGCACAACATCACAGTGAGCATAGATATCGAAGGTTTTCTCACCGTCTCCATAAGTCAGCTCTGTGATGTAATTGTCACAGCGGTCAACAGAGAAGCCAAGCTTCTTTCCGAGCTTTGCAACATAGTTCAGAGCTTCATCAACGCCTTTTCCAAAAGGCATTGCTTCACTCTTTGTATCTGCATCTAAGACGGAAGGAATGCTGACAAGCTCTTTCAGAGCCTGAAAAGCGTCTTCCTTATAAGGGGCGACTAATTTCTGATAGTCGGTTTCCTTGATTGTGACTGGCATTGCGTTTTCTTTCATTTTTATTTCCTCCTTTGAATAAGTTTTTCATAGGATTTCGGCGGAGTAAGACGCCTTAGTCCTTTCCTGATATGATAAGGATCATAGGTGAAACCTGTTAATCCGAATCGGCTTAGATTGTCTTTGACAAGATAGGCGTTCCCGCCTGTAAGGTAGACATCGGCATCTTTGCATCCGTATTCTCTTTTCCTGGCATTGACCATTCCGGCAATCAGACTTGCACCGCCATTGATGGCTCCGGAAGAAATACATTCCTTTGTCTCAAGCGAGACAAGCTTAGGTGTACTCCTTAAGTTCACCCTTTCTAATAAATCGGTGGTCCTGTTCAATGTTCTTGGGAAAGAGCTCAGACCCGGAAAGATAGAACAGCCATAGAAGACATTGTCTTTGGAAAGATAAAGTATCTTACTTGCAGTGCCTAAGTCAATGATGATTTGACCGTTTTTATTTTCTTCCGCGATGATATCACAGAAGAGATCAGAACCTAAGAAGGAAACATTATCTACTTTGAGATTCTTGGACTCTGCATAGGATTTCCTGCTTTCAGGAGAAAGAAGGAAGATTCTCTTTTCTCCTTGATAAGAGGAAAGAAAGTCCATAATTGCGTTCAGACCATCGGAATTAACCGAGGAAATCGTGATGGATAAATTCTTCTTGTTATTGAATTCGCTAAGGTAAGAAAGAATCGATTCACGGTTGTGGGTATCGATTTTCTTGGTTTCCCTCTTTTCTTCGTCAAAAGAAAGAAAATCAATGGTTGAGTTTCCAATGTCGGCAAAGAGATAAAAATTCGGTTCGTGATTTGTTTCCATGGCGTCAATATTATAAAGATAGGAAGGAATCAAAGCAAAGAAAAGGATATGTTTCTCGTGATGGTGCCTTCTTCGTCGGTCCGATGGTATGGAATCTTGAGAGCCACTAAGTTATCAATGACTTCTTTATTTGGTAATCCATAAGAGTTCTTATATCCGACAGAGATAAAGGCTTCTTGTGGATTTGCCTCCTTAAGAAACTCATAAGAAGAGGAGGTCTTTGACCCATGATGTCCGACTTTTAAATAGTCACAATGAAAATCTTCTCCGCTTTCCCTGATTTTCTTCTCTACTTGGATGGGAGCATCACCCCTGATTAGAACTTTTTTCTTTCCGATGGTGAACTGATAGACTCCCGATAAATCGTTCTCTTCATCGGATAAGTGATAGGAGTTCAGGTTCTTAATGGTAAGGCCGCCAATGGTCCTTGTATTCTTTTTCGATAGGAAGTCGTCTCGGTCATAGACCTCTTTGACTTTGAAATTCTGTTTTAAGGATTCTAGTGCACCAGCATGATCATAGTCGTAATGAGTAAGAATCACGGCATCGATGGCTCTTATCTTTCTTTTCTGAAAATAGGGAATCAAACATTCTGTAGCCAAATCGTTTTTGATGCTACCACCAGTGTCAAAGAGGAGATTTTTTCTTCCGTTTCGGACAAGGGTACAGTCTCCTTGTCCCACATCAAGAAAAGTGATTTCCTGATGAGGGAGAAAATCTGGGACAAAAAACAATGAAATGGAAAAGACAAGGGCGACTCCTGCGCTTTTCATCGGATGCTTATATCCGTATCGGAAAAAGAGAAGAAATAAAACAAAAAGCGAATAATAAAGAATCACAAGAATCAGAAGTGGTTTTCCGCTTTGGACTTCTATCTTAAAAGACGACCTTATTTTTGCTAAGGCAAGATATCCCTTTACTAGGTAACAATAAAGATTTCCTGAAAAAGGAAGGACAAGGACGAATAAGGAAAAGAAGAAGAGGAAATGCGAATAGGGAATTAGCAGCCTTTGGAAGAGAGGAGACAAGAAAGAAAAAGAATAGCTCTGATAAAGATGATAAGGAAAATAGAATAGTGTCCTAAACCTATAAAAGCTTAAAAAGGAACGAATGCCATGCTCTTTTTTGGATTGGAAAATGGCTAAAAAGAAAAGAAACGGAAAGGCATAGTAAAAAGAAGAATCCGTTAACGAATAGGGTTCTAGGATAAGCCTGATTGTTCCGGTTAAGGATAACTTATCAAGATAACGCCTTTTCTTTTTCCGCAAAAGGAAGGAAATAAGGTTGAACAAACAGATTCGTCGGAAGGAGTAGGAAAATCCGCTTAGAACAAGGAAAAGAAATGGAATCAGAAGCGATAGGAACTGAGCACTTTTTTCTCGTTTCTTTCCTAGCAGAAAGGATAAAAAAGATAGAAAAAAGGATAGATGAAAACCAGAGAGAGACAAGGAATTTGCAAGGTTAAGCTCCGATAAGGAAGCATAGGAAGAAAGAGAGGAAAGGGAATCTTTGAACCTCAAAGAGGAAAAAACTGCTTTGCTGTCATTGTCTAGATAAACACTGGCTCGCTCCTTAATCTTATTCATGTTAAGGAATCCATGAAAGAGGATCTTGACTTCTTTTGCTTTGAATTCATAGTGAACTCCTTTGGAAAGCAGATAGTAGTCAAACCGAAACCCACTTTCAAAATGTGCACTTTTCCTTGCTGTGGAATATCCTTTTGCTTTTAGAATCGTAAACAGAGGAAGATTGTTGTTTTTCCTGCTGATGTAGTACTTTCCTTTCCTTGTCCAGAGGAGAACGTAGTTGTCTTTGCTTCGGACTACAATCCCAGTGACTAATTTGGCGTTTTCATCTCCTTTTGGATAAAAATAGGAAATCAGAAAACCGGCAAGAGTTATCCCGAGGAAAAACAAGAGGCGGGCATCTTTCTTTTTCTGATAGAGAAAAAGATAACTATACGGAAGAGCAAGAAGGAAGAGAAAATAGGGAGAAAGAAGCCCGCTTAATGTTCCGATTAGGTAGAAGAGAAAGACTAAAAAGAACATTAATCTGAAATGGTGATTTTATTCTTGATTTTTCCAAACGTCACTTCTGCGATTCCCGAGACATTCCTGATGTCTTCAATGGCCTGGAATGGACCGTTGCTTGTTCGATAATCAATGACAGCCTGAGCTCTTGATTCACTAAGACCGATGGACCTTAATGCGGGTTTATCTGCGGTATTGATGTTGACCTTGGTGATTTCGGTCTCTACGCAAGCGGAGGATGGGGAAGACTTTGGCGGAATGTAGAAGGATGTGTGAGTCGAGATCAGAATACTTGGATTGTATGCCTTGGTGTCTGCTTTTTCTGTTACTCCTCCGGCTTTATCAATCAAATCCATCAAAGTGTCTTCGACACCGATATAGTAGCTTCCAGGATGGTTGATTTCTCCGCTAATAGCTACTTTTACCTGATTCGCATCGGAATAGACTTCCGCGGTGTTTGGAATGTTAGCGGATGGTGTGTTTGTATTGCTCTCCTTCCTTTTTGAAATTCCCGTCAACGTAAAAAGACCTACGATTGTAACAACGATGCCAATGATGATTGCTTTTAACATGGCATTGTACCTCCTTACTCTATATGGGAATGGAGTGGAGGAAAATTACAATCTTTGGTCTAAAATTTCTGAAAAAGTTTCTAAAGAGGAAGAACTACTTGATATCGATGATCTTCATCTCGTAATCGGTCTTGGCGTGGACAACAACAATGTCTCCGACGCTGTGGCCCCTGATTGCCTTAGCAACCGGAGAAGAGTTCGAAATCTTTCCGTGGAGCGGATCGGTTTCAAAGGTACCGACAATGCGGAAAGTGAACTGCTTCTTGGTAGAAAGGTTTTCGACCGTGATTGCGTTGGAGGCAATACCGGCCTTCGAGAGGTCTAAATCTTTTTCATCGACGATCTTGGCGGAGTCGAGGATGGCCTGGATTTTCGAAATTTCCTGTTTCAGTTTTTCGTAGTGTTCACGGGCAGCATCGTAATCATTGTTTTCGCTTAAATCGCCTTGGCTACGGGCAGCGTTGAGGTCTTCAACGGCCTTTGGCTCTTCAACGGTGACTAATTCGTTTAATTTCTCTTCGAGGTCTTTCTTTCCCTGTTTGGTAAGAACCTTGGTTTCTGTATCTTCCATGCTAATATCTCTCCTTCAAAGCTTTTCCATTATATCACGCGTAAGGAATTTTTCTGCTTCCTTTTTTTCATATCTCTTTCTATGGTTTTGCTTTTCTTTGGCTTATCCCTTTGTTTTTTCCGTTTATGCCGATATAATAAGGAAACTATTTGGAGGAATTCATCATGAAACTTACTTTAGACGTCAAGGCCTTTACTACACCTTTAGATTATTTGCCTGAAGAAGAAAAGAAAAAATACAGGGTCTGTATTATTGATAAGAAAGTCCGGGAACTTACCTATAAATTCCAGCAAGACGAAAAGAAGGAAATTGAGTATCTCGATCTTTCGAATAGCGAAGCAACCCGGATTTATTCCAACTCAATCCGTTTCTTGCTTGCCATTGCCTGCAAACGGGTGAATCCGAAAATCGAAATCCGTTTCTTCTACAACATTTCCCGTTCTTTGTTTGCAAAGGTTGTTTCCCCTGCTGCTTTCCATGTCACACCGAGATTCATCACTGCTTTAGATGAGGAAAGGAAAAAACTGGTTGATAGGGATATTCCTTTCGTCCGTTATAAGGTAACCAAGCCTCATGCTCTCGAGTACTATAAAAAGGAAAAGAAGAGGGATAAGGTCCGTATCAGGAAATACCGCAGGGAAGACTATGCCCATGTCTGCCAAAGGACAATTGGCGATAAGACCTACACGGATTATCTTTATGGCTATCTTGTCCCATCTTCTGGATATCTTAAGAAATTCGCAATTCAGTCCTATGCTCCCGGAATCCTAATCCGGATTCCTCGTTCGGAATGTGGCGGCGAGATTCCGCCTTTCTCGGATGAGAGTCGTTTTGCTTCTTCCCTTCAGACCTCTTACATTTGGGCCAGCAAGAATAATCTCGATACCGTCTATAAAATCAATAAATTCATTAAAGATTATGGTGCTAGGGAGCTGATTAACCTTAGCGAAGCTAGAATTAATAATAGGCTATCGGATTTAGGATCAAGGATTGTAAACCGGGAAGAAAAAATCCGCAGGATTTGTATTGCAGGTCCATCTTCCTCTGGAAAGACAAGCTTTTCAAATCGTCTTCTTTTTGAACTTATGGCACGTTCTCTCCGTCCTGTTCGTATTTCTATGGATAACTTCTATATTCCAAGAGGTGAATTAAAGCCGGGAACGGATATTGAATCAATCGATGCTATTGACCTTCCTTTCTTTAATTCTGTCAGGAATCAGCTGATTCGAGGCGAGGAAGTCACTCTTCCGGTTTATGACTTCAAGGAAGGTAAGCGAAAGACAGGAAAGAAAATCCAGCTCGATGAAGATCAGCCGATTATCATTGAAGGAATTCATGCTTTGAATCCTCTCTCTACCTCATCCATTCCCGAGTATCAGAAATTCCGGATCTATATTGCACCTCAGCCACAGGTGAATATTGATAACCATACTCCTTTATCTAGGACTGATCTTCGTCTTCTCCGCCGTATTGCACGGGACGCAAGAACCAGAGGATCTAGTGCTGAGGAAACCATCCGGATGTGGCCGAATGTGAGAAACGGTGAGTTCTGTTATATCTATCCAAGCCAGCAGAACGCAGATTATGTTTTCGACTCCTATAGGCCCTATGAACCTTCTGCCTTGCGGAATATTGTTATACCGCAGCTAGATAAGGTTCCTATTGATTCTCCGGAACATCTCACTGCTTCCCGCTTGAAAGCAAGGGTGAAGTACTTCCTTCCGATACCTCTTGAGGATATTCCATGCAATTCCTTAAGGCGTGAGTTTGTTGGTGGAACTAGTTTCAAAGACGCAAGATAAGCACAAAAAAGCCAGGTCGAGACCTGGCTTTTTTAAGTTTTCAAAAGAAACAAAAAGACCACCTTGCGGTGGTCTTGTCTATCTCGGTCTTAGAAACTAAGCAACGAAACGGACGTTGTTGGCGCGAAGACCTTTTTCAGTCTTGGCTTCATCGAACTCGACCTTCTGGCCGATTTCAGCAGTCTTGAAGCCATCCCTGACTAACTGAGAATAATGGAAGAAATAATCCTGTCCATCTTCTCCAGTGATGAATCCATAACCTTTTTCTTTGTCGAACTTCTTAACAGTACCCTTCATATTTAGTCTAACCCTTTCTTTCGCATTCGTATTTACAAATGCTCTAAAATTTTAGCATAAAAAGGAACAAGGTGTATACATATTTTTTTGTTTCTTTATGTAAGCGGTTTAACGTCTGCTAAATGCGTCTTTTGGTGAAAAAGAGGATATTAATAAGTATACAAGGGCAAAGACGCAGAGGATAACGCTCAGTCCTAGTAGAAAAGAAATCAGGAATGGTTCCATCCTCCTTTTTGAGGATGACCTTGTTTCAAGAAGTGCTTTTTCGATTGACTTCTGTGTGAACAAGGAGAGAAGAAAAGAGAAAAAATAAGAAAGAAGTCCGACGAGAATAGAAAAACAGAAATAAAAGTAGGATATTTCTTTTTTGGTATAACCAAAGGAAAGACTGATTCCAATCTCCTTTTGCTCTTTTTTGATCCTTAGATACCTTGATAAGGACAAGAGGGTGAAGGCGGAGAGAAGAGAAAGAGCGGAAAAGGAAAGGAACAGGTAGGATAAAGTCTTTAGCCTGCTTTTGATTTCTGTTATCCTTGCAAGCATTGGAAAAGAGCCATGGAAGGATCCATACTTTCGAATTAAGGAAAGATAATAATCCGGTGTTTTTTTGTTTAAATCCGCTTTGACGACTGCTTGATTAATCCGGCACTCTTCTTTTTCTAAGGAACCTAGAACAAAGCAATAACATAAGGGGAAGAGGGAGTCCTGATAGATTTTGATTCCGTCATCCTCATAGATTGCACTTATCTTTAATACTCCTTGTTCGAATTGGTTCTGATACTTGCTTCCTTTTCTTAGTGTCTTGATTAAGGTCAATGTGTTTAGTTGCTTGTCTAGAGCGCTCCTTGAAGAGGAAAACAGCTTCTCTGCCATGCCAGAGGAAATTCCGATTTCATCTACGGAAGAAGGAGCATATCCGTATTTTATTTTCGGATTCGATTGATTCAGACTGACAAAACGAAGTCCTTCTCCGTTCCTAGAAGAGACTAAATCAGCTTTCCTGACTTCTTTAGGGACTTCCCTTAAGGTGGACTGGAACTGCCCGAGATTTTCTTCTGTGCTTGCATAATTGTCTTCGATTTCGTTTAGTTTTTCTTTGTATCGTGAAAAGAAGAATGGCTTTGCAAATCCGCTGATATAGCCAGAAGCTGTGTAAGTGTAGACGCTGGAAGAATAACTAACCGAGGAGAATAGCTCGGAGGAAGAGAGGACAAACCGCTCAATGTCAGGCACTGAAATCTTTGGAAGAATGTCCTGGTACAAAAGGATGTGATTATGTGTCTTAGGGTCTTCATTCTTGTAGTAATAGGGAGTCTTAAAAAGCTCTGGTATAAATTGGTTCCTCTCTTTGTCGAGAAGAAATGATTTGAGGAATTCTTTTGCTTTTTCTGGGTAAAGCTTCAGTCCGGTTTGCCTAAGCCTGCTCCAAGGCTTCTCCCTATTCCGGTCTTCTTCTTTTTCGTAGATTAAAAATCCCCTTTGTTCTTGAACAAGCCAAAGCGGAAATTCAAAACCGGAAGAAACAATCAGAGGAAATTCGCTTTCGAAAAATCCTTTGATTTTAAAAATCTGACGGAAAGAGTACTTCCAGTTATCCTCTGTTGCATTCCTTTCTAGAGTGATTTTCCCTTTTGCACATTCATTGCCCCTAGTTTCCAGATCATCTTCTGTCAGTTTGGAGACTTTATCCTCGAGAATAAAGTAAGAGAGCTGAAGAAGGGTGTCTTCTTCTAATCCGAGAAGGAGTTCCTCGTGTTCCCTTGGGGCTTCTCCATAATAAATAGTATCAGGGATTTCTTGAATCTGAACAGAGTTCAAAAGCGCGTCAAAGGATATTTTCGGCATATCCCTTGTTTTGAAGGAATAATGGAGCTGAGCCGATTGATTCGGTCCGAACCTATTGTTCCTTGACTCTGGAAAGAAGTATCCCCTTGATAAGATATCTTTCGGATGATTTCGGACATAGAGGTTTAATGCATTTCTTCCAGCTAATTGAAAGCTTGTTCCGCTGATTCCGCTCTCTTCACTTTCAATGACCATGGAGTCGTCTTCCCTATAGCTTTCCATGGAGGAAATCAAGGAAGAGGAAACGTTCCTAGAGAGCTGAAAGGAAAAAGAAACCGAAAATAATCCAATAACAAAAGTCATCCTAGCCCTTAAGAAAAAGGATTTCTTTGCTTTCCTTAGTTGAATGATTTGATAGAAAAGAGGATAACCCTGGTATTTCCCTCGTTCTACTTTGAAATCTCTTTTTCGTCCTTTGAGCCCTTCTTTGACTAGCTTCCTTTTCCCTCTCTCCCTGTGATAATGAAAGACACCTTCCGGAATTTCTTCGGCTTCATGGGTTATGACAAAGACAAGACGAGAATGACTTAAGGAAAGAAGCAAGTCTGTGATTTGTTTTCGGATATCCTTATTCAAGGAGGCAAGAGGTTCATCCGCAAAAAGAATCGGAGTGTCCTTTAAAATACTGATAGCAAGAGAAATCCGTTTCTTTTCTCCACCAGACAAGTCTTTGAACTTCCTTTCTTTTTTGTTGGATAATCCGACCTTTTTAAGAACATCATCAATCTTTTCTTTCTTCTCAGACTCTGTCCTTTTTCGAATGGCGAGTGGCTTTAACCTATTGGTATAGACACTTTCTTCCTCGGTTGCATGGAAGGACTGAAAAGCAACGGATACAGTTTTAAAGCGATACTCTGCCTTTTCTTGTTCTGTCCTTTCGTTCAACTCTTTTCCGTCCACTTGAATAGAACCAGAATATTCTTCATCAATAGAGGATAGTAGGTTCAATAATGTTGACTTTCCACATCCGGATTTGCCAGTCAAAAAGACAAGGCCAGTGTCCGGAAGAGAGAAAGAAATTCTTTTTAAAGTATCTTCCTTTTCTCCCGGATAACGTTTGACTAGATTTTGAACGAAGATCATTCTAGTCTTCTCCTTCCAATTGGGACTTTAGCTCTCCTTCTTTGATTTTTCTCAGTGGAAGAAAACAGCCAAACAAAGTAGCAATAAAGAGAAGTGCTAGAATCAAGAACAAGGAAACAGGATTCCTTACAAACAGCGAAGTTAATGAAAAATACGATAGAATATTATTTCCGATAATGGATGAAACAAAAGATAAGAAAATAAATAGCAATCCTGTTGTAAGAGTGAAAAACAGCACCATTCCAAATGCGGCAATCCTTTTATTTCCTTTCTTCCCAGGAAAGACGGAAATCAGGGCAAACATTCGAATGTTATCTTCATCCAAGGAGTAGACAATCCTGAAGAGCAGCCTGATGGAAGAAATCAGGCTTAGAAGAAGAAAAGCACCCAAAACGATTGTCAAAGAGGAAGCGACAGAATCCCTATTTTCCTCCCTTGTCCTACTCGGAGAAGTAATTTGTAAAGTGTCTTTATAGAGTTGCTCTGCTTTCTTTTTGTCTGCTAAAGGAGAGTTTGTTTGATAAAGGACTTTCCGGGAGAGAAAGTCATCTTCTTGGCAGTTGATATCTTCTAACAGATCGACAAGTAAGGTGTTCTGTTTCCTTTCTATGGAGATGTTTTTTAATTCTAGCCTCGAGAGATATTCATACCTTAGTGGATAAGAATAATAAATACGAGGCTGATTGAATACTGTCTTCTCTTTGCTTAGTCCTACAATCTTGAACTGAAAGTCTAAGGAGAGCCTATCGTTGGAAGAAAATTGGGTAGAATAAATCAAAGCTTGATGGTGAATCGGAATCTTTTTTCCTATCCTTTCCGAAAAAGACTTTCCCGCTTCTTTTAAGACGTTCTCGTTAATGACTACCTCATCAAACGATTCTATCCTTCTGCCTTCTTTTATCTTTTCTTTCTTTTCTGTCCTTGCTGGGGTAAAGAAGACATCCCTTGTTTCCTTTTCTATCCTAATCTGTTCGGCAGGAGGAAGAAAGTAATCAAGGGAAGGATAAGACTTTTCGATCCCGATTCTTTTCCTTGTTTTCATAGAAGGAATCGAGAAGCGTTTCAGAGTCCTATGGCCAGACTTAGCAATGGTTTCTTTTTCTGTGATTTCAGCGACTTCACTCGCATAGTATTCCTTTGACCTGTTTCTGGTCCTGGATGGAAGTTCCTTTCTCCTTGTGAGTCCTAAATACCTGAGAGTAAAGTTAAATGCCAAGAAAAAAGAGGAAAGAAAGACACGGAACTTTCTTTTTCTCAAAAAAGCAAAGTTCCTTTTCAGACTGCTTTTTAAGGAAAGAGAACCTGTTCGGGAATCCTTGTTTTCTACTGGCTTGTTTTCACTCTTTTCGATGCCTTTCCTTAGAGAAAGCTTACCCCCTTTCAGTTCATAAAGAATATCAGCAAGAAGCCTAGCATTCTTTTCATCGTGGGTTACCCTTAAAACCAAAGTGTCTTTGGAAATCTCTTTTATGGTCTGATACACAAGTCTTGAACTTCCCTCATCGAGCTGTCCCGTGGGTTCATCTAGAATTAAAACCTTCTCTTTAGTGATTAAAGCACGTGCTAAGGAGACACGCCTAGCTTCTCCTCCGCTTAAAGAAAGAGGGTAACGGTCTTTCCTATGTTCCCTATGGATTCTCTCTAAAGCTTTCCTAGCTTCTTCTCTTCCGTCTTTTCCGATTAATCGAAGAGGTAAGGCGACATTGTCTAGAACGGTTAGATAATCCAGAAGAAGCGGAGACTGGAAGACCATGACTGGCTTTTCGTCAATACCGATAATTTCTCCTTTTGTCGGTATCAGCTGATGGCTTAATAGAGATAAAAGCGTTGTCTTCCCAGATCCGCTTCGTCCAAGCAGAATGACAAAGCCTTTGCTCGGAAAAGATACGGATAAATCATGAAAGATTTCTTTTTCTTTATAAGAAAAACTCAAATTCTTGATTTCTATCATTTCACCTAATATTAGGTCTGAAGAGGAATCTTTTTCCGATTTTGTAGATGGAATCTTTGTTTTTTTGGGGTACGAAAACAGGATCTTATTCTGAAAATAAAAAAACTGTCTCTGAGCACATAGCTATGAGACAGTTGTTATTCTTATCGATTCTAGTTCTGTTTCCTATATTCCTGCCTTGCATTTAGGACAAGGTAGTAAGGAGTTAGTGCACCAATTCCGCCAGGAACTGGAGTATAGGCATAGACATCTGGAATAAATCCAAGTTCTCCGCCTTTGGCAAAGCCACAGTCGATGATGGTTTGATTTTTATTTACCCAAGAAGGATGGACGAGTCCTGTCTTTCCAGAAGCCAGAACAATTAAATCCGCACTCTTTATCCTTTCTTCTCTAATGCTCTCGTTTGTGTGGGAGTGAATCTGAGTTACTGTCCTGTTTTCTTTGGACAGCCTTAAGAAGCAAGGAAGACCTAAGGAGACAGAACGGCCAAGGACAACTGCTTTCTTTCCTTCTAATGGTATCTGATAATGCTTAAGAACGGCATGGATGCTTTTGACTGTCGCTGGAAGATAGTCCCTGTTACCGAAAAACAAGCGACCTCCGTTTTCTTCTGAGAGCATGTCAGGATCCAGATTTGGATTCAACAAAGCGAGAAAGTCTTTTTCTCTCTTCGTAGGAAGAGGACGGAAAATCATCGTTGCATTTTTGCTCGTGTGTTTTTTGACTTCCCTTAAATTATCTTCTTCAGTTTTATCGGTAAGATAGAATCCTTCTTCATAGGGAATCGAAAACTCAGAGAGGATTCTTTTTAAGGATTTGATATAAACAGCGGACCCTTTGTCTTTCGCATCTGAGAAAAAGAAAAAGGAAAAAGAGGAAAGAGCAGCTTTGTTTCTTTCTTTGTAATCTAGAATCCTTTGTTTTGTCTCGTTAACCCTGTCTTTTCCAGATAAGATAATCATTTGATTTCTTTCCTGTCTTCGGCTGCTGGATGCAAAGGAAGGCCAGGCCTAGTGAAGACCTTTCCCGTTAGAGGAACAATGAATCTTGCACCGGTGAACAAACGGGTGTTCTTCACATGCAGAGTGGTATCCTTAGGCACATTCAAGAGCGTAGCATCATCCGAAAGGGATGTTGGAACTTTTGAAATACAGACCGAAAAGTCTTGATAGCCCTGCTTTTCGTAGTCTTTAATTTCCTTTTCTGCAGTCTCAGAATATTCCACATTCTTTGCACCATAGATATTCTTGCTGATCGTTTCGATTTTTTCTTTGATAGACCTATTCTTCTTGACGAGAGGTGTGTATTCGGACTTTTCTTCCTCAAGGACTTCGAGAACCTTCTTTGCAAGATCCTTAGCACCAGTGGGTCCTTCTAAATAGGAAGAATTCAAGGCATAAGGAATGTTCTTGTCCTTCAAGATGCTTTCCAGTGCTTCGATTTCTTCTTGGCTATCCGATCCAAAATGGTTGATAGCAACAACATAAGGAACATGATATAAAGAAACGTTCTGCAAATGCTTCCTTAGGTTGGCAGTTCCTTTCTTCCTTGCCTCTACGTTTGGAATTTCTAAGTCATCGAACTTGACACCGCCATGAAGCTTTAATGCACGGATGGATGCCACCCTGACAACGAGATCGGGAGAGAAAGAGGACTGAGGGCAAAGAATATCCCTGAACTTTTCCCTTCCTAAATCGGAACCAAAGCCAGCCTCTGTTACGACATAGTCGGATAAACGAAGGGCTAAATCTGTCGCCAAGTAGGAGTTGCAGCCATGAGCAATGTTTGCAAACGGACCACCATGGACGAGTGCAGGGGTGTGGTATTTGGTCTGGACAAGATTTGGATATAAAGCAGTATGAATCAGTTTGCGGAAAGCAAAGCGTCCCTTAAGAGACTTAGCGAAAACAGGTTCACCTTCTTTGGTGTAGCCAATCGTGATATTTTCAATTCGATCAAGGAAGTCCTCTTCGCTTTTGGCTAAGCAAAAGCAGGCCCTTACTTCACTAGCTGCTGTGATAACGAAAGAAGAGGCATGTTTGGTACCTTTGGAATCCGTCGGAACACATTCGATACTTCTTAATTCCCGGTCATTCCTATCCCTGCAGCGAGGAAAGACCATTCTGTTCGAATCGAACCTTTCGGGATGATGATAGAGATTATTGTCGGTCCTTGCAGCAATTAAGTTATTGACAGAAGTAATGGCGTGAAGATCACCTGTGAAGTGAAGGTTGATGTCTTCTTCCGGATAGAGGATGGCCTCTCCTCCTCCAGCTCCTCCGCCTTTGACCCCAAAGACCGGGCCTAAAGAAGGCTCTCTTAAGCATGCCATCGCCTTTTTTCCAAGGAGAGACAAACCATCCGAAAGACCGATGGATGTTGTTGTCTTTCCCTCACCTGCTTTGGTTGGAGTAATGGCAGTGCAGAGAATGAGTTTGGCCTTTCTGTTTCCTAAACTCAGTTTTGAGGAATCAATCTTGGCTTTATCGTATCCAAAAGGAATCAGAGCTTCTTCGTCAATGCCTAATTTTGCTGCGATATTCCGAATATCATATTCATTCTTCATTTTTTGCTTCCTCCCTGATGTGTTGGATAATCCTAGTAGTCAACGCAAGTCCGGCAGATGGACCGACGGTTGATAAAGAACCAATACTGTTGCTGTCTTTCTTACCTTTTAACTGTCCAGAAGAACAATAAACAGTTTCTATCGAATTGATCTCTGCTTGTTGAATTCCTTTTTCCAGCAAGGCTTTCTTGAACTTCTTGCTAAGTAAATCAAAAGCATCCTTTTCTGTGCCTGTTTTCACTTTGGTGGAATCGTATCGGAACCCCATGGCTCCGCTCGTTACATAATAAGAACCATCTTCCCGTGCTTTCCTATACAGGCTTGTTTTTCCTGGAACATAGTCAATGGCATCGACTATGATATCATACTTCTTTTTCCTAAGCCTATCTTTGTCTTCGATGTTCCTGAAATAAGTATTCACCTTCCTTAAGGGATTGATGGCAAGCCTCTTCTCTTTGGCGACATCTGTTTTCCTTCTTCCAATATCCTTAAAGCCAAACAGGGATTGCCGGTTAAGGTTATGGGCAGAGACAAGACAGTTATCCCTGATATCAATGTTGGTAAAACCAAGACGAGTCAAAGATAGGACTCCTTCTCCGCCGACTCCGCCAAGTCCGCAGAAGAGAATGGATTTGGTTTCGACCAGGTTCCTCTCTTTCGGAGATAGAACAAGTCTTGTCTTTGATTTCCTTTCAATGTTTGCAGATATCAGATCATCAATTTCTTTTTTGGTTCCACAGATAACGTCTTTGAATTGATGTCTTAGTGCAGTGCGTTGTTTTTTTGCATACTGATGGGTATGAAGCTTAATCAAATCAGAAACGGAAGAATCAATATCTTTTCCTTCTTCTAGAGCGGAAATGATTTCCTTGTATCCAATGGAAGTAAAAGGTCTTAGGTCTTTTGGATATTTTGCAAGAAGATTCTTTACTTCATCAACAAAACCTTCCTTCCTCCTTTGGTCAACACGCTTGTCGATTAAAGCATTTCCTTCGTCTTTATCAACATCAATACGAAGGAAAGTTACCGGATAAAGCGGAACACCATCGTTTTCTTTCAGAATGGAATCCCGATTGGTTCCTTCATCCAGTTGAACGAGAGCACGGATAACTCGACGGGGATTCTCATGATCGATTTCATGGAAGACTTTTTCACTCCGTGATTTTAGTAGCGACTGCATCTCCGAAAGCGACCTTGCTTCGTACGGGTTTTCTTTTTCTTCGCTTTTCTGGAAAACGTATTTGTACAGCAAAGCCTTTATATAAAGAAAGTTTCCGCCAACAACAAGGATATCTTTTCCCTTTTTGATATATTCTTCAATGACAGGACGGCATTCATTCTGGAATGTAAAAACAGACCTATCATAGTCTGGATCATATTCATCATAAAAGTAATAGTCGACACCTTCTGTTTCTTCTCGAGTTGGCTTATCCGTACCGATTTGCCTGATTTTAAAGCACTGAAAAGCATCAGCGGAAATGACAGGAAGAGAATATCGTTTGGCAAGGGATAAGGCTAAGGAAGTCTTTCCGCTTGCTGTTTGTCCAAGAATAACGTAAATCAAAATCCACTTCTCCGGAAAATCTTTTCAATATCGTCTTTCGTTACCTTAATCCTAGTCGGACGCCCATGCGGACAATTCGCAGGATTCTTGCATTGACTTAAATCCTTGATTAAGGCTTCCCTCTCACTCCTTGACCTGATGTGATTGGCCTTAATGGATTTCTTGCAAGCGATAGTAGCAATGGTCAGGTGAAGAAGTGACAGAGGATCACAGGCTTCATCATTGAGGCAGGAATGAACGCAATCCGAAATGACGCTTTCCGCCCTATCCGCGTGAAGGAAAGAAGGCATTTCGGTTACTTTCACTGCTTTGCCTAAATATTCTTCGGTAATGATGCCGATGCTCTTAAGACGATTGACATGTTCCCTATCATAGTTTCGGATTTCTTTTGGCGAGAGTTCGATGATTAACGGGAACAGAGGTACTACCCGGGAACGGATGGAGGCAAACCTTGCCTCTGTTTTTTCGTAGTTGACTCTTTCTGCAGCGGCATGCTGGTCTAAGATATAGAAACAGTCTTTGCTATCGCAAAGAATATAGGTCTGCAAGACCTGTCCGATTGGATGCCTTTCCGGGAAAGAGGATTCCGACTCATCCCGAGGATGTGCGCACTTATCAAATCCTTGGACGCTTTCTTGAATTGGCTCTTGGATTTGTTCCTCTTTTATTGGATTAAATGTTTCTTTTTCCTCAGCAATATCATGTAACACTACTTCCTTTGCTTTCTGTATATTTTCAGTAGTAAAAGTTTCTGATACAGGTTCTTCTTTCACTTCTTTTTTTACAATATAAGGAGCATGGGATTCAAAAGTCTTTGGCAGTGGAAGAGAATCCTGAAAATAGTGTTCCTCTTCCTTTTTAGGAGCAACTTTAGCATAGGAAAAGGCCTTCTCCTCTTTCTTCTCTTCTTTGACAAAAGCAGAAGAAGTCTTTTTATCTTCACTTGCGGAATAAATCGGACGCTTATCGAGCAGGACTGTCTTGATCTCACGGACAAGTTCCCGTGCCCTATCGTCTTCCATCGATATACGGACTTCTTTCTTTGTCGGATGGACATTGACATCGACTAAGGAAGAATCAATGTCGAAATCAAGGACGATAAATGGATACCGATCCGGTGGAAGATAGTCCTTGTAGGCTTGCTCAATCGCTTTATTGAACTTATAGTCATAGATGCAACGATGATTCAGGAAAGTGAGCTCATTCTTTCTTCTCGAAGAGTTGACTTCTGGTTTTGAGATGAAACCATGGAACGAATAGGCCATGCCTTCGTAGTTAATCGGATAGAGGGATTGAGCAATGGTGTTTCCGAAGATTTTCTGTATCGCTTCTAATAAATCGCCTCTTCCGCTTGTCCGGAAAACTTCTTTTCCATCAATTGCCAAGGAGAAAGAAATGCCAGGAAAACCAAGAGCCCTGTGTTCAACCCTTTCTATGATATTGGCGTTTTCAACCTGGTCGGATTTCAGATACTTGAGTCGTGCAGGAGTATTGAAGAAAAGGTCGCTGATTTCGAAAATCGTTCCTTTGCGGCTTGGTGCATCTAAAACAACTAAGTCCTGATTCGGACTTGATTCGATTCGGGTACCTACGCCTTCACCGGTTGAAGTGGTGAGGACGACATGAGAGACGGCTGCAATCGAAGGAATGGCTTCTCCACGGAAACCAAGAGTGTGGATTCGGCTAAGATCATATTCGGTCTTGATCTTGCTGGAAGCGTGACGGACAAAACAAAGCTTGCTGTCTTTTCGATCCCTTCCAGTTCCATCGTCTTTGACCCTGATGGTTCCTTTTCCGGCACGGGTAACACCGACATAGATGTTCTTTGCCTTGGCATCGATACTGTTTTCGACAAGCTCTTTAATAACACTTGCTGGTCGTTCAATGACTTCACCTGCTGCAATTAAGTTAGCAAGCTCAGTGCTCCTTACGTTGATGATAGACATTATTTCACTCTCTTCTTTAAATCAATCAGATAGTTCAAAGCATCCAGAGGAGACCTTGCCATTGGATCCCTCTTCTTGATTTCCTCTTTTAATGCGTCACTCTTTTCTTCTTTCTTTACTTCTTTGATTTGTTCTTTTCCAATATTCTTCTTGGCTTCAAAAGCAGAAAGAAGTTCAGCGGCACGTTCCGTGATTTCTTCTGGAAGACCTGCCAGTTTTGCTACATTGACACCATAGGATTTATCCCTGGAGCCAGGCCTCCTCTTATAGAGGAAGGTGACAATCCCATTGTCTTCCTTGACTTCGCAATGCAGATTCTCGACAGCCGATATTTTTTCGCTTAAGGTTGTCAATTCATGGTAATGAGTGGAAAAGAAAGTCTTGGCATGAACATGGCGGACTAAGTATTCGATGATGCTCTGAGCAATTGCCATACCATCGAAGGTAGCCGTTCCTCTTCCGATTTCGTCAAAGAGGAAAAGGCTCTCGCTTGTTGCTTCTTGCAATGCTTCAGCGACTTCACTCCTCTCCCTCCTAAAGGTTGATTGTCCTTTGATCAGGTTGTCGCTAGCTCCAATACGTGTGAAGAGAGCATCGAAAACAGGAAGAGAGCAACTCTCCGCCGGTACAAAGGAACCCATCTGAGCCCTAATGACAAGCAGACCGAATTCTTTCCTGTAGGTGGATTTACCGCCCCTGTTCGGGCCTGTGATGATAACCACATCGGTATCCGAATCCGTTTCATAGTCATTGGCAACAAAATTGACTCCCGGATTCGCCTTTTCCCTGATTGGATGACGGGCTTCTTTGACATCGATAATTCTCTTGCCGTTGAAGGTTGGACGAACATAATTGTTTTCGCTTGCCACATAAGCAAGATCAAGATAAAAATCGAGCCTTGCAAGTGCTTTGCTTGCTTTCTGAATATCGTCTGTATAAGTGCTGACTTCTTTTCTTAGCTCTTTAAAAAGGTTGTACTCTAACGTCTGACGATTTTCTCTTGCACGGAAGAACCTGCTTTCCTTTTCTTTGAGCTCCGGAGTGATAAAACGTTCTCCTGTTGTCAGTGTTTGCTTGCGGATATATCCAAATTCCGGTTTGACTAAGCTAAGCTGACCAGCAGAGACTTCAATATAAAAACCAGTCAAAGAGTTCTCACCGACACGGAGAGTTTTGATTCCGGTTTTTTCTTTCTCTTTGGTTTCAAAATTCCTCAGCCACTGTTTACTATTATCGGTCCTCTCAATGAGCTCATCGAGTTGTGCATTATATCCTTTTTTGAATATGCCGCCTTCTGTAATTGTCCTAGGACAATTTTCATCAAGACTTCTCTCGAGCAAATTGACAAGCGGAGTAAAGTCACCGAGTCCTTCTTTGATTGGATTTAAATCCGGACAATCGGAAATCTGATCCAGCTGATTTTTGATTTCAGGAATGACTTGAAGGGATTTCTTTAACTGAAGAAGATCATGGCCATTGGAGTTCCTGTATCCCATACGGGCAATCAGACGTTCCCTATCAAACACATTGGTCAGTTCTTTTCTTAGCTCTTCCCGTTCGATGTAGTGATTTACAAAACACTCGGTCTTATTCAAACGGGAAATGATTTCTTCTTCGTTTGCGCTTGGAGCAATGATCTGACTCTTAAGATATCGACTTCCCATGGGGGTTTCGGTGTGGTCAAGAAGCCAGAACAGAGTACCGAAGTTTTTACCATCCAAGGACTTGGTAAGCTCCCTGTTAGCCTGAGCAGAGTAATCAATCTTCCTGGATTTTTCAGACATCAGGTTTTCAACAGGCTTAAAATAGGTTAAATCTCTCTTTTCCCTATTCTTCCTGTAATTATAAAGACGAGCAGAAGGGACAATCTGTCTATCATCCTTCAGATTGCCAAACAAAGGATCTGTTTCAATGGAAACTGTAGCATCATTGTAATACGAGAAACAGACCTGGGTATTTTTCTTCAGATACCTGACAAGGTCAGCAGGACAGTTTGTACCAAGAACCAGCTCTTTGATATCCAGAGAAAGAATCTTTTCCAGAATTCTTTCTTTCTGGTTCTCTAAGGAAAGGACCTTCCTTTCACCTGTGGTGATATCGGCATAGGCTAGAAAGGCCTGGCGCTCGACTAACTCTAAGGAAGCAATATAGATATTGTCTTTGATATTCGGATCTAGGTTCGCACCGGGAGTTATAAACTGAATGACATCTCGTTTCACCAGCTTCTTGGTCAGTTTCGGATCCTCGACCTGCTCTACGATGGCAACCTTATGACCATGGTCAATCAGCTTCTGTGCATAGGAAAGATAAGCGTGGTGAGGGATTCCGCACCTTGGTATGAACTTTCCGTTTCCGCAGGCTTTTTTTGTAAGGTAAAGCTGCAGCTCGTGAGAGACAAGCTCAGCGTCTTCCCTGAACCTCTCATAAAAGTCGCCAATACGGAAGAAGATGATCCTGTCTCCGTATTGTTTTTTGAATGAAATATATTGTTCCACCCTTGGCGTGAAGCCGGCGGATTCGTTTGAACTCTTTTTTGCCATTTTAATTGCCCGTTCTATTATAAACTAACCTTGTTTCACTTTTATGAAAAACGGAAGAAAAGTTTAGAACTTTTCTTCCGTAAGGATACTAATCCTATCTTTTACTTCTTGTTCCTGAGCTTTCAGATTGATAACAAGAGGATCGTTATCAAATTCGTCCTGGAGGTCTTTGGCAGCTTTTAAGGCCGCTCTTTTCTTTTCGTTATCCCTATAACGAAGACCCTTCTGCAAGGCTTTCCGGGATTCGATTAGATGATTGAGTCTTTCGTTGCTATCGACTTCTTGTTTGAGTTTCTTATACAGAAGATAAGTATCGGTTTTGGTAAAATCGGAGACTAATTGATCTGCTTTGCTTAACAGCTCTTCCTCTTCCCTCATTCCACGACTTCTCCGATTAAAGAATAGGTATGAGAAGAAAGGATTTTCACTTTCTTTATCTGACCGATTAAGGAAGCGTCTCCTTTGACATGGACGAGTTTGTTATGTTCATCATAACCAGAAATCCTGGATGGATCTTTCTCAGAGACTTTCTCAAAAAGAACCGATAATTCCTTGCCGACAAAGGTAGCGGCACGGGCTGCAGTTTGTTCATCAATCAGTTTTTTCAGTTCATCGAAGTGACGATGTTTTTCTGCATCGGTCGTATTGTCTTTCCTGAAATAGGCTGGAGTTCCTGGACGGGGAGAGAAGATGAAGGTAAAGGCAGCATCGTACTTCACTTCCTTAACTAAAGAGAGGGTATCGTTGAACTCCTCTTCTGTTTCATTCGGGAATCCGACAATGATATCGGTTGTGAGGAAAACATCCGGCAGACGTTCTCTCAGCTGATGGACAATATCAAGATATTGTTCTCTTGTATATCTTCGATTCCTTCTCTTTAAGACAGAATTGGAACCAGACTGTACAGGGAGATGAAGGAAAGGCCTGATATTCTTATGTTTCGCCATGACATCGAACACAACAGGATTGAAATCACTTGGGTAAGGAGTGACAAAGCGGACACGCTCGATACCAGTGGAAGCAACTGCATCCAAAAGATCGGCAAAGGCATAGGTGTCTCCGAAGTCTTTTCCATAGGCATCCACATTTTGGCCAAGCAAGGTAACCTGCTTATATCCTTCGTCTTTCAGGCATTGGACTTCAGCGAGGATATCTTCTTTCTTTCGGCTACGTTCCCTTCCGCGAGTGAATGGAACAATACAATAAGTACAGAATTTGTTGCATCCGTACCTGATGTTGACAAAAGCAGTGACTTTGCTTTCTCTTGCGCTCTTTCCTTCTGGAAGTCCTTCTTCGACAAGATCCGAGTTAGCAGAAACATCAACGATACCCATCTTGTCTTTCAAAACACTTTCCAGATTCCGATAGAAAGAGGTGATATTATTGGTACCAAAAATCCTAGAAACGAAGGGGAAGTGGTCAAGAATATAGCGAACTGCTTTTTCTTCTTGCCTTACGCATCCACAGATAGAGATAATCCTGTCCTTCTTTTTCCTGTAAGCTTCCTTGGCGCGTCCAAGTTCACCATAAAGATGATTCTCTGCGTTTTCACGGATAGCACAGGTATTAAAAAGAATAATGTCAGCATTGGAAAAATCATCCTGCTCTTTCCTTCCAAGAGCAAGAAGAAGACCACGGATGATTTCGGAATCCCGGACGTTGGCTTGACAACCATACGTCTTGATACAAAAAGTCTTTCCCTCCCCCCAAGAGGAAAGGAAAGACGTTGGCACTAATTGAGCCTGTTTGTATCGAATCTCAGCGTTCGGGTTCCGTTTACCAGCCGCCTTTTGATCAGGCAGGGAGATAAGACGGACTTTCATGATTTACTCGATAGAAACTACTTAGCTTCTTCAGCCGGTTCTTCTTCCTTGCGGGAAGGAACATCGGAAGAAACAGCATGAGCAGGATCGAACGGAACTTTGTTGATGTGGAGCCTGATAGTGGTGACTTCACGTCCTTCCTCACTTGCCTCTTCGGCGAAGTTCTGCCTGATGAATTCAGGCTGAACAGCGATATCGCTCGGAGTCTCATCATCCTTTAAGAAACGACGAGCAACGATGCAGGCTTTGATAGCCTGGTTAAGTGCAGAAGCACCAACTAAGGAAATCTGTGCAGAACCTTCCTGACGAATGTTACCTGCAATAGCTCCAGCTAATTTCTGAATCTGAGTTTTTCCACTTACTTTTAATGTTGCCATAAAGATATACCTCTCTGCAAACATTATATACTTTTTGAGATTTTTTTCAATTACTTATTTGTTCTTGATAAATCCCCTTACATTTCAAAAAAAGAGGGCTTTTCAGCCCTCTTGCCTTTCATTAATCAAGCGATAGGAAACAACCTGTTTTTTCTCGGAATCAATCTCAAGCCTAACGCCGTTGATTTGGATTCGGCCAGTTTTCCTGACTTCCCTTAAACCGGGCCTCCCGGTTACCGTATGGAAGATCGTTCCCTCCTTCTGATTTCCGATGATGGAATCATAAGGTCCGTTCCTTCCGGCATCTGTTAAGAAGAAGGTGCCTTTACTTAGATATTTCGGATCATTGGTCTGTACGTGGGTATGAGTTCCAATAACAGCGGTTGCTCTACCATCGACATACTCGGCAAAGATTCTTTTTTCTGCTGTTGCTTCGGCATGGAAGTCAACAATCTGAATTTCATCTTTATCGGAATTCTTGTACCTTTCATCGAAAGCGTAGAAAGGATTATCCTGCCCCCTTGGGATAAAAGCACGTCCTAGGAAGTTTGATACACGGATTTTGCAGCCTTTGACTTGGAAGACACGGCTTCCAACTCCTGGAGCATCTTTGTCAAGATTCCTGGGACGGACTGCTTTTGTCCTTTTTGATGCGTAAGTGAACACATCTTTATTGTTGTAGAAGTGGTTTCCGTTTGTAATGCAGTCTACTCCATCGAGAACAAGTTCTTGATAATGACCGTAGCTGATTCCACGGCCATGTGTGGCATTTTCGCCATTTGCGATGACAAAGTCCAGTCCTTCTTTCTGGTTCAGTCTGGGAAGAAGAGACTTTACTCCTTCTCTTCCCCGGGATCCGACGATATCACCTAGGAAAAGAATCTTCAGTAACATTATTTTGCAGTTTCCTGATAACGTTTCTCGCGGATAACGGTAACAATGATCTGACCGGGGAACTGCCTGGTCTCCTCGATTTTATCGCGGACCTGGATGGCAATGGCCTTAGCGTCTTCGTCACTGACAATATCCGGATTAACCCTGACACGTAAGTCACGTCCAGACTGAAGTGCGTAGCTGGACTGTACGCCTTTGCATTCAGAACAGATCTTCTCTAACTGCTGGAGACGTTTGATATAGGTCGCGAGCTGTTCGCTACGGGCACCCGGACGAGCAGCAGAGAGTGTATCAGCGGCTGTTACAAGCTCGGAAATGAGATATTTCTTCGGGCAATCACCATGGTGGGATTCAATAGCGTTGATAACGACATCCGGTTCATTGAACTTCTTGGCAAGCCTAGAACCTAACTGGACATGGCTTCCTTCCCTTTCGGCATCGATGGCTTTTCCGATATCATGGAGAAGACCAGCGCGTTTTGCCCTGACAGGGTCAAGACCTAATTCACTTGCCCTAACGGAAGAGAGATAGGCGACCTGGATAGAATGATCGAGAACAGACTGACCATAAGAAGTACGATATTTCAGACGTCCGATATAAGGATAGAGTCCTGGATTCCTACGCGGAAGACCAAGTTTGAAGACGGTCTGTTCGCCGATACGGCGGAGATTCTCATCGAATTCCTTGCTGATCTTAGAATAAAGATCTTCGATACGGCCCGGCTGGATACGTCCGTCTTTGATTAAAGCTTCCAGAGTAAGCTTGGCTTTTTCACGGCGGATTGGATCAAAGCAGGAAACAGTCAGAGTCTCCGGAGTGTCATCAATAATCAAAGAGACACCGAATAAGCCTTCCATAGACTTGATGTTACGGCCATCACGTCCGATGATACGTCCCTTCCTGTCATCGTTCGGAAGAGCGATAGTAGAAGAGTTGCGTTCATTCGTCACATCCTGAGCAAACTTTTCACAGGCAATTGCCCTTAAAGTCTTGGCCTTATCTTCAGCAGTGCTCTGGGCCTCGGCTTCTTTCTGGGCTTCATAGAGAGCAATACGCTTCCTCTCTCTTTCTTCAACCCGTTTCCTCAGTTCGTCTTTGGCCTGATCCCTAGTCCTATTAGCGACTTTCTGAAGTTCATTGAGGACAGACTCAAGCTTATCCTGAGCTTCTTTTTCTTTGATGGCAAGAGCTTCGCTACGCTGATTTAATTCATCTTTCTGCTTGTCAATCACGGTTTCGCGGTTGATAATCGCATCTTCACGTTTATCTAAAGATGCTTCTTTCTGATCAAGCTTTGCTTCTTTCTGTACGATAGCGTTCTTACGCTCTTCTAAATCCGCATTAGACTTCTCGTATTCCTTCTTTGCAGAAGCAATCAGGGCATTGGCGTTCTTTTGTCCTTCTTCTTTTGCTTCCTGAAGGAGAGCATCCGCTTTGAACTGGGCTTCTTTGACTAATTCTTCGGCTTTTTTGGCATCGGCTTCATTGCGCTGCTCTAAGGATTTGATCTTCTTGTTTGACTTGAAAGCAAGAACACCAAGAGCAACAGTTTCTAAAATAGCAACAATAAGAGAAATAATGGCTAAAATCTCCATATTTAAACCTTTCTGGACATGAGCTTAATAAGGGCGCTATGTCCAAAGCCCCCTCGTTAAAAAGATTGAAAAAACAAGACATCTATCGAAATATAATGACAAATATAGTGACGAATGATTAGTTTACGGAAATCTTTTCCTTAGCACCTTATATAAAAGGCACTTTAGTTATTATAAGATATAAGAAGCATTGTTTAAATAGGAAAAACGAAAAAAGGACACAGAACCAAGCGGCTATGTGTCCAATACGAATCCTGATGTGAGATTTTTAGGCCTGAGCCTCTTCTTCTTCTTTTGGAGCAGAAGGCTTATTCGACCTCTTGTTCTTGACGTCTTCTTCTAATTTTTCCTTGGCTTCCGGATTGTTCTTAAGGAAGTCATAGACAGCAGAGATACCCTGTCCTAAGCGTTCTCCTTGATAAGAGAACCAGCTTCCGCTCTTTTCAATGAAGCCGTAATCGACAGCGAGCTGAGCTAATTCATGTTCAGCAGAGATGCCTTGTCCGAAAATCAGTTCGACCTTGCAGCTGCGGTAAGGAGCAGCAACCTTGTTCTTGACAATCTTGACGTTGACCCTGTTTCCGATGACTTTATCGCCTTGCTTGATAGCATCGGCACGACGGATTTCGATACGGATCGTAGAATAGAACTTTAAGGCACGCCCACCGGTTGTGGTTTCCGGATTTCCGTACCTGACACCGACTTTCTCACGGAGCTGGTTGATGAAGATGATCGTGCAGCTTGACTTGGACAGAACGCCGGCAAGCTTACGGAGGGATTTGCTCCTCAGACGGGCCTGAAGTCCGACGGAAGAGTCTTCATAGGTACCTTCTAATTCTGCTTTTGGAACCAAGGCTGCCACAGAGTCGACGACAATTAAATCGATGGCATTGGATTTTGCAAGCCTATCGGTGATTTCCCTAGCCTGCTCACCATAATCCGGCTGAGAAAGAATAAGGTCATCGATATTGACGCCTAAGCTTTTTGCGTATTCTGGATCGATGGCATGTTCGGCATCGATATAGGCAGCTCTTCCACCGAGCTTCTGTACCGAAGCGATGGCTTCTAAGGCAAGGGTGGTCTTACCGGAGGATTCTGGTCCGTAGATTTCGATGATTCTTCCTTTCGGATAACCTCCGACACCTAAGGCGGAATCAATCAACCTAGATCCAGTCGGAATGACACCGACATTGACGGTTTCCTGGTCTCCCCTCTTCCTGATGATTCCTTTGTCGTTGAAGTAAGAGCGGATTTCTTTTATCGTTGCATCAACGGCTTTGTCTTTCTCGGTGTTGATGTCTGTCGTATCAGCAGCGGCTACTGTTTTCTTTTCTTTCATTTTCTTGTCCTCTCTACTTTATATGGGCTTGGAATCCATTGTTTTTTCCAAAGAAGTTTCATCTAGCCTCTTTTTCCTCTGGGAAAAACCGAAATCAACGCATTGCCTGCGGATGGAATCCCGGTCACCTTCCAGATGCAATTCGAATACTTTCAGTTTGTTGTAGACCTTGACACCAATGTAGACTAAGCCGACAGGCTTGTTCTCGCTTGCACTCGGCCCGGCATTTCCCGTAAAGGAAACTGCACATTCTGCATTGAAGAAAAGAGAAGCGGATAATGCCCTTTCCTTGGCACATTCCTGGCTGATGGCTCCGTATTTTTCAATCGTATCTGTTTTGACTCCGAATTTTTCTTTTACAGCATCTACATAAGTGATGGCACTTCCGTTGAAGACATTGCTAGCCCCTGGTATGGAAGTGAAGGCGGCAGAGAAACTACCTCCTGTTAAAGATTCCCTGGCACAGAGATGGGCATGATGCTGCCTTAAGGCATCTAAGAGTTCTTTTCTTTCCATTCCACTCGTATCTCCTTATTTGCTGCTACTTTTTTCTGATAACACTTCTTTGTTTCTTGAAACATAGATGACAAAGGAGAAAAGTGAGAAGAACAAAGCAATTGCCGTTAAGACATTGGTAATGATATAGGTGTATTCGAAGCGGTAATTCCTCCAATAATCGAGACCTTTATTGAAATTCAGAAGAGAGAAGGGGAATCCATTGAGGAATAAAACGGGAATCAGACCCCTTTCGATAGCGGTCTTTACTTTTCCATAAATATTGGCAGCTAGGATTTTTCCTTTTCCGGCTGCTGTCCTACGAAGACCATCCCTTGCTAAATCACGGGCAACGAATAAGACGACAAGAAGAGGCAGGACCTGATAATGTCCGGCAAAATCTGTCCGGCAGGCAAGAAGGATAAACGCAGAGTCGACAAGGAATTTATCGGCGAAAGGATCCAGGAATTTTCCTAAATCCGTGACAAGTCCTCTTTTCCGTGCAATCTTTCCGTCCCTGGCATCGGTGGAAGCAGCAAGGATGAATAAGACAAAACAGACAAGATCAATCCAAGAGAATCCTATATGGAAACCGGCGATAACCCTGTTTGGTGCCCAACTAGAGGATCCGGGAATAAAAGACAAAGAGAAGACAAGAATCCTGATAAAGCCTAGCACGATTCGGGCAGTCGTAATCTTATTCGGTGTATTCATTTAATAGAGATTCCTTTCTTTTTAAAATCAATGAGTATCCGGTCCTGTAAGCCATGTTTTGTCTAGGACAGCAATTTATCTAAGCATTTCTGCTTGCCTATAAGGTTCGTTTCCCTCTTTCGGCTTCCCTTACCAAAATTTAGGTTTCTCGCTTGTGGGGCTTTCCAACGTTTCATCTCTAGGGTTTCCCTTAGAATTCGTCACTGTGGAGCTTTCAGAGGAGGACATCATGCTATGGAAACCATAGTTTAGATTCCTCCCCGCCGTCAGGGACTCCTCCCTGCCTAGGCTTATTGATTAACCTAGCGCAATCACTGCCGCCATCACAGACGGCGCGAGCATGGACTTTCCTCTAGGAGAGCAAGTCTCCCAGCAGCTATCCAGACCGGAATATGAACAACGATGATTAACTGATTGTCTTAGGATCAATGCCGGCTTTCTTTAACGCTTCTTCGTATTTGGAGATGCGTTTCACAAGCTCTAAGTTATTCAAAGATGGAACATTATCGGGTTGGATATTACCAAACTTAGCTTTCAATGTCTCGTTCTCAGCTTCGACGTTCCTGAGCTTGCTGTTCAAGAAGTCGATCTTATCATTGAGCTCTTTTTCTTTTTGCTCGGTTTCTTTGACATAGTCATCCATCGACTGATAGTCCCGGATAACAAAATCAAGGAAAGTGTCTACCTGTAAGGCGTCGTATCCCGGCTTTGTGCCCTGGAATTCTTTATGATAGATTTTGTTTGCATCAAGAATGAGCTTTAGTGCCATACATTTTCTCCTGAATCAAATTATACACTCTTTCCGGTATCTCTTCATTGCTTTTTATAGAAAAAACAGAAAAAAAGAATACTAGGAAGCGATTCGTTTCCGACTTTTCTTTTCTGAGAGTAAAAAATTCATTTGGGGAAGGGGTAGAAATGAAGAAAAGAAAAAGGTTACAATAGTCTCCGTGTACAACATATTGGAGGTAATATGTTCAAAATTGTAAAGAGAGACGACCTCAATCCCACCATCGTCCGTATTTCTGTGGAAGCTCCTTTCGTTGCCAAGAAGGCACAGCCTGGACAGTTTGTCATTGTCCGTGCCAATGAGGACAGCGAGCGTCTTCCTTTCACGGTTGCCGGAGAAGATCCGGAGAAAGGAACTGTCACAATCATCTATCAGATTGTTGGTGCAGGAACTTTAGAATTAGCACAGAAGAAAGAAGGAGACTACATTGCTGACTTCGTCGGACCTTTAGGCCGTCCAAGCGAGTTAGAAGGACTGAAGCATGTCGCTATTGTCGGCGGAGGCGCTGGTTGCGCTATTGCTTATCCTTTAGCTTACAAGCTTCATGAAATCGGTGCTGAAGTCACTTCCATTGCCGGCTTCCGTAACAAGGATTTAGTCATTCTCGAAAAGGACTTCGAGGATTGCTCTTCCATCTTCGTCAAGAGGAGCGATGACGGAACCTGGGGTGAAAAGGGCTTTGTCACGCAGGGACTCGAGAAAGAAATCCTTCGTCGTCAGAAAGAAGGCAATCAGTTCGATGAAGTTATCGCCATCGGACCTATCGTCAGGAGGAAGAACATTGCTATCCTGACAAAGAAATACAATATCAAGACTGTTGTCTCTAGGAACCCGATTAGGATCGATGGCACCGGAAGGTGCGGATGCTGCCGTGTCAGGGTCGGAGGCAAGAGGAAGTTCGCTTGCGTCGATGGCCCGGATTTCGATGGCTGGGAAGTCGATTTTGATTCCGCAAGGGAACGTAACACCAGGTACCAGGGCTGGGAACACAAATCTTATGAAAAAGAGTGCAACCTGGTTAAGGAGGGAAAATAGTTATGCCGTTCAATAGGAAAAGCACGAAGAATCCGAGGCCGTCTCAGGCTCCGGAAGTCCGTCGTCATAATTTCCAGGAAGTCGCTATCGGCTATACCCAGGAAATGGCTATCGATGAAGCAAAACGCTGCAGGCAGTGCAAGAATCCTGGATGCGTTCCGCTTTGCCCTGTTCATATCGATATCCCTGGATTTATCGCAGAAGTAGCTAAAGGCGATTTTGAAAAAGCATATGAAGTTATTTCCCGCTCTTCCTCTCTTCCGGCTGTCTGCGGACGTGTCTGCCCACAGGAAAGCCAGTGCGAAAAGGAATGCTTACGCCATAAGAGGCCGGTCCGTGAAGGCGGAAAGGTTGTTAGGGAAAACGGCAAACCGAAGAGGGGCGAATCGGTTGGTATCGGACGTCTGGAACGTTTTGTTGCTGACTATCATCGCGAACATGCAAAGCCGGTTGCTTTAGATATCAAGAAGAACGGCCACAAAGTGGCTGTTATCGGCTCTGGCCCGTCCGGTCTTGCCTGCGCTTACGATTTAGCTAAGGCTGGTTATGAAGTCACTATCTTTGAGGCCCTCCATGTTGCTGGCGGTGTCTTAAGGTATGGTATCCCGGAGTTCCGTCTTCCGAAGGCTATCGTCCAGAACGAAATCGAAGGATTGAAACGCAGGGGTGTTGAAATCAAGACCGATAGGGTTATCGGACGCGTCTTATCCATTGACGAACTTAGGAAAGAGTATCACTTTGAAGCCGTGTTTGTTGGCACCGGTGCTGGTCTCCCTCGTTTCCTTGGAATCCCAGGAGAGAATGCAAAGGGTGTTTATTCTGCGAATGAATACCTTACTCGTGTTAATCTTAGGAAAGCTTACCAAGAAGACAGCAAGACTCCGATTGAACATGCCAAACATGTCGTTGTTGTCGGTGGCGGTAATGTCGCTAGGGACGCTCTTCGTACTCCTCTCCGTTTAGGAGCTGAGACTTCAACTTGCGTCTATCGTCGTTCAAGGGCTGAACTTCCTGCCCGTAAAGAAGAAATCGAGCATGCGGAACAGGAAGGTGTTGTCTTTGATCTTCTCCGCAACCCGATTGAAATCATCTATGACACCAATGGTTCTCCGTCCCGTCGTGCTCCGGATTACAATCCGAACTATGGCTGTGTCACTGGAATCAAGGTTCAAAAACAGAAACTCGGAGAACCGGATGCCTCTGGACGTCGTCGTCCTGTTCCGGTCACTGTCGAGGAAGATCCGGAAGCTATCTATACGATTCCGTGCGATTGCGTCATCATCGCAATCGGAACAAGCCCGAACCCGCTTATCAAGGCAACGACTCCTGGTATTGAAACCAATCCCCATGGATGTCTTATTGTTCATGAAGAAACCAATGAGACGACTAAGGATGGTGTCTTTGCCGGCGGCGATGCAGTTACTGGCGCAGCAACCGTTATTCTTGCTATGGGTGCTGGTCGTAAGGCTGCAAAGGCTATCATGGACTACCTTGCAAAGTAGGTTCCAAGATTCTTTAAAAAGTCAAGAGCAGGCGGCATAGGACTTCCTATGCCGCTTTTGTTTTTTTTTTCTGTTCCCTTTATAATGTTGACAAGGATTTGGAGGATGTAAAAAGATGACAAAGACAAAAGAGAACTATACCCTCTCTGAAGAGGAATTAACCCAGGATATTAATCATCTTAGGGACTTGGTCACAAAGATCCGGGATGTAGGGGCACTAGAAAGGTTTACACGTCTGTTTGAAACCGATTATCGTGTTCTTGTCTATCTTTCGTCTCATGAAAAAGCTCATCCTTCTGTGATTGCAGAAGAACTGAGTACGACTCGTCCGGATGTTGCTGCTAACCTTCGTACCTTAGAAAAGAAGGGATTCATCACCCGGGAACTGGATAACGGAAATCGTCGGCAGGTTTTTGTCACCATTACGGAAAAAGGCGGACGTTATCTTGAGAAGATTCATGAGCAGCTGGTCAATCTTTTTAAAGGCTGGTTCCAGATTCTTGGACCAGAAGAGACCAAGCATTTGTTTTTGATTCTTGAGCTTTCTGCTCAGCCAAAGAACTTTACGGATGAAATTCTGAAGAGGAAAATCGGTGACTGATTGTCGCCTCTGTTTTCATAAGGAACTTTATGATCAATTATCCTGATGGACGAAAAAGGGTTGTGGAAAAGAAAGCCACTACTCTGGATAAGCGAAAGACTAAGAATCAGACTGCAAATGAACGTGCTTATAATTCCCTAGTCCGAAGCAACATGGGTATGCGCTTTGAATCCGAGATTTCAAAGACATGCGATTTTTATCGTACCAAAGGAATTGCTGATATATACAAGCGACCCACTCCCATTAAAGTCGTCAAAAGGAGCAAGGAACATCCTGGTAGGATTTCGGAAGCTTATTTTGAAGAAAAGTCAACGACGGACTATGTCGGAATCTATAAAGGCAAATATATTGATTTCGAATGCAAAGAGACAATCCATGATTCTGTTCCCTATCATAGGATCCGTCCTCAGCAGTATGAGCATCTTCGCTTTATTACTTCTCTCGGTGGCATCGGATTCTTCCTTGTCTCATTCAAAACTTATCAGAAAGTCTTCTTAAGGCCAGCGCCTATTATTCTAGAAGAGGTAGAAAAGAAACATCATCCTGGTTTCAAGATGGACTTTTTTGCTGAAAAAGGAGTTGAAGTCCGGCGCGGATATGTGCCTCCTTACTTCCTTCTTGAGGCTATCGATGAAGCTTTCTTTGCTTCCTGAAACAAAAAAACCAGGTGATGAGCCTGGCTTTTTTTGTCGCTACTTCTTTAACTGTTCGTAATAGCTGTTGCCGACCTTGATAACCTGAACTTCACGGATGGACGGGTCTAAGCTAAGAAGAGTTGCACTGCGTTCATAGGTGTTGGTAACCTTTTCGTCTTTGTCTCCCTTCTCTTCAATGGATACGCTGACCGTTTTGCTGTTATCGATTTTAGCAACATAGAAGCGCTTTGGAAGCTCTTTGTCCCGATCTGCAGGGATGGTAGAAAGGATGCATCCATAGGCTGGGAAATCGCTTTCATTGAATTTTCCATAGACGAGTGCTTCGTGCTTTTCTTCATCGAGTTTTCCATAGTAGGAATGAGTGTTGAATGCACCAGTTCCGACATAGAGGGTGAACTCCTGGACACCGGATGTTTCTTTCCAGGCTGCTTCTAATTTGCTTTCTCGGTTGGAATCCGAAATGCTCTTTCCCCTCTTCTTGAAGAACTTAGAAAAACCGTTTTCTTTCTTTTCCTTTTTCTCTTCCGATTTTGCTTCAACAGCTTCTTCTTTCTTTTCTTCTGCCATGATTGGCCTCCTATTTCTTATTTTTAGAATTTCGTCTCTTATTATAGCTTTGTTTTTTCTTTTTGGACTTCTTTTTCTGCCTAACTAGAAGGATAGTGACGGCAAGCAGAACAAGGACCACTGATGCTACTGCTATTAGTATGAGTGTCTGTTGCTTTGATAAACCGAATAAGCCATTGAATTCCCATTTCCTATTGGAATCCGAGGTGTTGCTACTATTTGCAGAGGAGTTTATATCGGTTGGCTTTTCGGAAGAAGGCTTGGGTACTTCCTGGCTTGGTTTTTCTTCTGTCGTTGGACTACTTGGTGTTTCACTCGGAGTGGATGGATTCTCACTACCCCCTCCTTCCCCAGGATTTTCGCCGGGATAAGAAGAATCATAGACAAGGTCAGCCCAAGAAGGAAAATCGACAAACGGATTTCGATTGTTCTGTACGTTCTTGTAGATCCTATCGTTTCGTTTCTTCTCATATGCATCCGGCTTGTCTTCCTTGTTCCATTTCAGGAAGGTAGAGAGATTGTGGAAGACACCATGATAGTGTTCGTTGTCGTCTTGTTTGGTAATATCATCGGTTAATTCAAGGTAAGGTTCTGCTTCCGTGTTTGTCGTCTGATAATCTTAATAGCGGACACCCCTGTAAAGAAGTGCACGTGCGACATCTCCCTTCCAACGATCCGTTGGTTCGAAGCATTGCTCGCCTTGCTCATTATTGCCAATCCATCCGGATATTTCCTTTGTCCCATCTGCATAAATACAATAGATTGTCTTCGCCTTGTCATGGTCTTTGACTTCTCCATAGTAGAGATCGTTATGGGCATTGTTGGTGGAATGGTCAGCGGCCCTTAGATGATGCAGATCGGTTCCGGCGCCCTTAACTGGATTCTTTCCTTTCTGTGGCGGGAAGCCATGGCTTTTGACCCAGACATGCTCCTTATCCATTTGGATGGTGTTACCAAGAACACTTGCGGCAGGACACTCTTTCTTTGCCCAGTCAATTGCACTGATGTCTGTTTTTTTGGTGAAGCTGTTAACGTTTCCGTTAATCTGCTTGCTTTCGGTTGTGGTATCTTCGAAGTACATCCTTGTCTCATAGTAGACTGGCTTTCCATCGACAATGGCATCGTCGTCTGCAAAATGGTAGGTTGCAGGATCAATTTCTCGGCTTAATTCCCAGTTTCTGTCGGTGATTTTGTACCATTCTCCGACGTCTTTGCCACTGGAACTATAGGGGACAAAGGTATTGTCCTTGGAAATGATGTCGTAAAGGGACTTTTTCCTTGTCTGTCCCTTCTGTTTGCTGACAACATCATAGTTATAATAGGATTTGATTTCTTCTTCTGTGGAAGAGGAAAAGTCCATTTTTTCTTTTGAATTGTAGGCTTTTCCGTCAAAGGATGTGGTGGAAGCTTTCCTGTTTGTAAAAGAAGATAGCAGCAGGAAGCTGATGGGAAGGCATAAGAGTTTCTTCATAGGTTTCATGTTCTATTCGAGGTCCATTTTCTGTTTGAGTTCTTTGAGGATTCTTTCTTTTTTATCGCTCAGTTTATTTTCATCTTCATCGACGAATTCCAAATAGATTTTCCTTTTGGGTTCTGTACCGGAAGGACGGATGGCGAGGAATCCAGCCGGCTTTAAGAAGAATTTAAGACAATCGGTTTTATCGATGTCGTTCTCTTCCCTTGTGGAAAAGGAACTGTTTTCGGGATGGTAGACTCTTCTTAGAAGATAGTCTTCCCTTTGATAGACTTTGTTCCCTCCAATCTCATCGAATGGATGGTTTCTTAGTTCGTTCCTCTTCTCGGCCCTGAGTAAGCGCCCTTTCTCACCGACAAAGACAAGAGAGAACTGATAGTTGTGGTAGACTCCGGTTCTTCTTGAGAGTTCTTGATAGGCGATATCGAGTGTTTTTCCTTGGCGGAGATAGTACTCGTTCCTATCGGCTAAGGCAATCAGCGTTTCCAAAGAATCCTTATCGCGGATAAAGGAAGAAAGAAGTGCCCCATAGGATTCTTCATAGCCAAAGAGGAAGCTCTCTTCTTCTTCGTGCCTCTTTCGAATCAAGGAGCCAATGTATTTGAAGCCGGTTGCTGTTGTCCGCGTCTTGACATGGTAGGATTTGGCTACTTGTTTTCCTTGGCTGGAAGTAACGAACGTATCGACGACCACACCATTCCTAGGAAGAAGCTTTTGTCTTTTCCGGGTTCCGAGAAGGAAGTCAATCAAGAGGGCTCCGTATTGGTTTCCGGTCAATCTTTGAATCTTTCCTTGGTGATCAAGGAAGGCGATTCCAGCTCGGTCACCATCGGGATCCGTGTTTAGAATGAGGTTGTATTTCTGACCCTGCTTGTTGAGGCTTTCCCTGTATTCGATGCTTTTTGTAAAGGAGGCATCGGTTTCTGGATTCGGATTCTCCGTTCCGGAGAAATCCGGATCAAAATAATCCTGAGTCGGAGTTGTCCTGACTTTGTAGCCAAGTCGTTTGAGAAGAAGCGGAGCGAGCTTGCTTGTGCACCCGTTCTCGCTGGAAAAAATAATCTTGGTTCGTCTTTTTCCGACAAAGAAGTCCTTGTATAAAGAGGTTGTCCTTTCTTTTTCAAGGAACTCATCATCGAAATCATTTGTTTCGTCTAAGTAGATGACCTCTCCTTTTTTCTCATAAGGAGGATAGGCGATGCTGAGTTCATCTGGCCTAGAAGCTAGGGTCTTTTCAATGTCTTCATTGACTTCGTAAGCGGCCTCAACTCCGTCTTTGTCATAGAACTTGTATCCGTTGTATTCTTTCGGATTGTGGCTTGCAGTTATCCTGATGCCACCAGCTAAGAAAAGCTTTCGGATGGTATAAGATACCTCTGGAGTCGGATGGGGATCATGGAAGGTATAGACTTTGATTCCTTTCTCAATCAAGACTTGGATTACCTGGTCACGGAAGAGAATGGAATTATGGCGGTTATCAAAAGAAACGGTCCTTCCTTGGCTTCGGACTAAGTCTCCGTATTTGCCAAGAAGGTAATCGGCGACACCGATCGTTGTTTTCCGTACGGTCAGAACATTCCTGCGGTTTGGTCCTGGTCCCCTTTTGGCACGTAGACCGCTGGTTCCGAAAGCAAGATCTTTCCTGAACCTGTCTTCTTGGGTTTCCTTATCGCTTTTTCGAATGATTTCCTTTTCCTCTTCACTGACAAGGTCTGAATTCAGCCAGGCTGACCTTCTTGATTCATAGTCCATTCTTTTTTCTCCTTCCTTGCTTCATTATAAAGGGAAATGGGTTCTCTCTCAATGGGCTAGGATTTTCGTTTCTTGAGGTAGTTTTCGAGTAAGGTCTCGCTTTCTTCGATCTTATCGCAGAGATGGAGGAATTCGTTGGCTTTTTTTCCTTCGGGACTGATCTCACCATAGACTTTCCTAAGGGAAGAGTGGGAAAAATAAGTGCCGTATTCTTCGCATTTATCGTTCTGAAGGAGGTAATAAGCGAGATTGAAGAGATTCTTGTACTTTTTTCCTTCGAAGAAAAAGGCTGTCTCTTTGGAAAGAAGGTATCCGATTGAAAAATAGGCGTATTGAAGATCGATATTACCCTGCTTTTCTTTTTCGATGACCTGCTTATAAAGGGAAGGATCTTTTTCCGAGTATCCGCTTTTTCTCCTGTGTTCGCTGATGCAGGAATGGTGGACAAGCTCTGTTAAGATTGCATCGTTGTTTGGTGCTGTGGAAAGCCTGCATTCTCCAAGGTCCGTATAAGATTCAAATAATCTTCCATGGATCCGAATGGACCTATAGGGGTTCAAGATTTCACCTGCTTTAAAGACTAAGATATCGACTGGATAGGAAAGAAGAAGAAGGCGGCTTAGAGCATCCCTTTTTGCATGGTCTTCTTTGCTGAGATATTCCTGGAAGGAAGGCTTTTTCCTCTCTTCCAAGGAACGGACTGGATCTTTGTACCTGTCTTTTGCAAAACTGGAAAGACTGGAATAATTGAAGTATCCTTGGCTCATAAGGTGCCTCCATGGTTGACGCTGATTAAGAACAGGGTGAATAGAATCAGGCAAAGAATTCCGGCTAACGTTGCAAAGGAGTTCTTTAGCGTGTGCCTTATCTTATAGAAACGTCCGTTTGCTTTTGCGGAGACTTCATTGACGGACTTGAAGTCAATATAGGAAGAAGATAATTTGGAGAAGTCCTTGATATCGTTCTTTAAAGTAACGTGGTTTGTGATAGCTAGGGAGATATAAGCGTAGAGCTTATCCTTTTCGTCTTGGATATCCTGGAAGAGCTTCTCTTGGTTTTTCTTTAAAAAGCGCCGTGCGTAGTTATATGGCTCATAGATTCGAGAACGATAGGAATGGAACAAGAGGAAACAGAAGTCATACAGAAAAAGAATCAGGAAATACATCCATCCGATGTAGGCAAAAGGATTGCTTTTTGTCGGAGTAAGAATGCCCCTGCGGAAGATTTCGTTTGGATAAAGAAAGAAAAACAGCTGAAGCAGGTTCAGAATTGCACAATAGACAAAATCACTGATCCGCCTGATCCTTCTTTTTCTTTCCTTTTTATCCGAGCTGGTCTGCTTCTTTAACTGAGAAATGGATTCTAGTACTAGTCCGTTCCTGTCTTTCAGGAAAAATTCAAGCTTGTTGTTTACATCATGCTTTTTCCTATCGATGGTGCTGTTCTTGTCTAAGATGATTTCGTTCAAAGTCCTCTCTTTTCCTTCCAGAGTGAACCTGAGGTCACCGATACTGCTCACTTCTCCGTTATAGTTTGGATCGATGGCAAGAGGATTCAGATAAAAAGCCGGGAAGGAGTGAAGTGCAAGGTAATTGATCTGCCTTTCTAGGACAAAAGTGTCTTTGACAGTCAATGGTTCCAGATAGAGATTATCAAAGTCTTTTGCAATCCTCTTAGCAGAGCTCGTCGGATATTTCCGGCATTCTAAGACATTGATTTGAAGAATACGGTAAGCGGAAGAATTTACAATCTGGTCACGATAAGAAAAAGCATAGGATGAGCAATCCCAGCCGCCTTCTTCTGCTAGAAGATAAAAGTACCTTTTCGGATCCATGCTGTTTATGCTCCTAAAGGATAGAACCTTGAAAACACAGGCTCAAGGAATCCGCTTGGTAAAGGAAGAATCCTTCTGAGGTTGACAATGACAAGGAATAAGATGCCATAGGTAGATAAGATAAAGAAAAAAGAAAGGAAGAACCGGCTTAGCCAACGGACATGATGGTAGATGGATGGGTTGTTTCCGATAAGGAAGAAGGAAAAAACCGGTAATGCCAATAGGAAAGAAACAACATAGAGGAGGGAATTGGCTAGATAGCAATAGACGTGATGGGCTTCTTTGACCGTGATTCCCTTGATTGGGTCGATCAGAAAAGAAAACATCGGGGAAAAGAACCTACCTAGTTTGTCCTCCACTGATGCACTTCCGATACGGTCGATAAGTCCAATTAGGCCAATGACAAAACAGGCTACTAAAGCAGAATAAAGATAGACCTTCAATCGGTTTCTTGGCAGAAGATAGGAAGGAATCCTGATGAGGAGAAAAAAGAGAATTAGCAGCAAAGAAACTGTCATCTTAGTTGACCTTTTTCAGTGATTCTAGAATCTCGGTCTCCTTTTTTGGCCTAGGAGCGATAAACTCCTTGCCTGACCTATAGCTTAGATATCCATCGATATCTTTGAATTTAAAATATCCGGCATGGAGGAACTGGTTTTTCAGTCCATACCTTTTCTCAAACCTTTCATTGACTTTGAAGTCTCCGTATTTGCTGTCTCCGACAATCGGATGTCCGATAGCAGCAAAGTGGACTCTTAGCTGATGAGTTCGTCCCGTCTTTAGTTCGGCTTCTACAAGAGAGAATCCAGACTGGTAGGCTTTCTTCCGAGTGAAGGTAGTGAGTGCGCTTTTTGCCCTTTTGCTGTGAGAGACAAAAACCCTTTTCTTCTTGCTGTCTTTCTCCAAAGGAAGATCAATCTTTCCTTCTGGGGAGGTGATGCCACGGACTAAAAGGGTATAGCGCTTCTCGATTTGGTCACGTTCTCGGAATAGCTCTAAAAGCTCCTGAAGGGTCGGAAGATTCTTTCCGAAAATCACAACACCGGAAGTGTTCCGGTCGAGTCGATGGGCAGGAGATGGAATGAATCCGGATAATCCGTTTGGGTCCCATTCTCCTTTTTCCTTCAAGTAGTTCAGTGCCCTGTTCTGAAGAGTGATTCTCTTTTCACCTTCATCCCCATGGACTAATAATCCTTTTGGTTTATTGATAACTAAAAGATTCTCGTCTTCGAAAAGGATTTCAAAGTCTGCTTTCACAGGACGGAGAACAGCTTCGGAATGGAACTTTTCCAGAAGAGCTTCCTTTAAATAGATTTCGACTTCATCTCCTTCTTTCAAAAGAACATCAATGGCTGCTTTCTTTCCATTGATCTTGACATCCTTCTGACGGAACATCTTGTAAATAAACGAAACTGGGGCATCTTTCAGCCTCCGCTTTAAGAACTTATCGATTCTCTGATTGGCCTCTAAGGCAGTGATTTGGTATTTCATTATGGAAATTATAGTACAGAAAACTCTTTTTTTCTTGACAAAGAGAAAAACTTTCTTAAAATATCTATTGCTGCTAAAATGCAGCTAGCTTAGTAAAGCCATTCAGTGGAGCGATACTCAAGAGGCTGAAGAGGTGGGCTTGGAAAGCTCATAGACGGGCAAAACCGTGCGAGAGTTCAAATCTCTCTCGCTCCGCCATTGAAAAATCAACACGGAGAAATCCGTGTTTTTTCTATCTATATTTCACCTGCTTAAAGGAATGATTGCCCTGACGCATATATTTATCAAATCATAAAAAGAAGTGCTAAGTCATAGCTTTTCTCAGTTTTCATGAATAGTGGTATTCTTTTTTCAAACGAGAATCGATTCATTTTTTTGCAAATCAGTCGTTGATTACATTTTATATTTTTGAATCTCAAGTCAAAAAGAATGCTGAAATCAAAAAATTTTTACTTCCACTTCTAAAACTTTTTGTTTTTTACCTGATTTATGTTATAGTTTTAAAAAAACAGGAGATTCATTATGGATAAACTTATAAATCGCCCCAATTACTTAAAGCAACTGATTGAAAACAAGGATGTTGATTTGGTGAAAATAATAACCGGTATTCGTAGATGCGGTAAGTCTTCTCTTTTGGATTTGTTTCATCAATATCTTTTAAAGACTGGCGTACCTGAGAAAAATATTATTCATATGAATCTCGAATCATTACGCTACCGAAAACTTGCAGACTACGGAACTTTCTATGATTACATTTCAAAACAGATTCCTAAAACAGGAAAGACATATTTGATGTTTGATGAATTGCAGGCAGTCAATCATTGGGAAAAGGCAATTGAGTCTTTCCGCTTAGACTTTAATGTCGACATCTATATCACAGGTTCAAACGCTTATTTATTATCTAGTGAATTCTCAACATTGTTATCAGGTCGATATGTCGAAATACGTATGCTGCCATTATCTTTCAAAGAGTTTTTAATCTTTTACCATTTTGAAGCGCCGGTCAGTATGGAGGAAAAGTTCCAGAAATATCTTCAGTTTGGAGGAATGCCTATTTTAAGAGAGTATCAATTCAATGAAATAAGAAGCAATCAAGCTCTTGAAGGAATCTATTCAACGATTGTCTTAAAAGACATTTTGCTCCGTAATCCACAGGCAGATCAATCAACATTAGAAAAACTTATATTGTTCCTTTGCTCGAATATTGGAAGCATCACTTCACCGAATAGTATCGGGAACATTTTGTCTCAAGAGGGAAATATTGGTAAAGGAAAAGGTGGAAGCATTGCCAGTAAAACTATTGATAAGTATCTTGGTATGCTACATGAATCCTTCTTTTTTTCCTCTGTTCGACGCTATGATGTAAAAGGCAAACAATTTCTAAAGACTTTAGAAAAAAACTATATCGTCGATTTGGGATTCCGAAACATGCTATTAGGATATCGTGATGCAGATAGAGGGCATATTTTAGAAAATATTGTGTTTCTAGAGCTGATTCGAAGAGATTATCGTGTATATGTGGGTAAAATCGGAGAATTGGAGACTGATTTTGTGGCTGAAAAGCCAAATGAAAAACTGTATATTCAAGTGACAGAAAGCATGCAATCACCTGAGATTCGTGCTCGCGAATTGAGACCACTACAAATAATTGACGATAATTATGAGAAAGTTGTTCTATCGATGGATAGAAATTATATAAATTCTTATGGCGGCATCAAATCCCTGAATCTAATCGATTGGTTATTACAATAGGCTGACGCCATTTTATAAATATATTGTCAGGTTCAAAAAGGTTCGAGAAAATCCTGCGTTCCTCCGCCATCGTAAATCACACGGAGGAATCCGTGTTTTTTATTTTTTTGTGAATTGTAAAATGAAATGAGAATGAATTTTTGGTTAGGTGAGTGCTCTTTTTGCCTTCGGCACCTAGATGCTTTTTACGAACTTACATTCTCTGAAGGAGAGATTTTCAGTAGTTGTCTATGGCCGTTCTTGATCGAATCCATTCAAAAGTAATATCCCTCACGGGGGGCTAGCCTAGCGGTTATTTTGTTTTTGCTCAGTCATTCTCATTTCTTTATTCGGCAAAGAATTTGCTTTTGCTTAATAGTCAAGACTTGCTTCGTCAAGAAGGAAATCGTATATGCTCCTGGTGATGATTCCGTATTCGTCGCGCTTTCGCCTGATATCGTCTTTTACAATGATTATCTTTTTGAAAAAAATCCTTAATATTCAACAAGGAATTCTTTTCTTGCGCTTGCCTTTCTTCCGTATCCATTACAAAAGCCGATTGAATATAGAATTTATTGTTTCCCCGGCTTGCAATGAAATCCACCTCGGCATAGTTGCGGACAACTTTCCCGCTTTCGTTTCGTTTTGAGGTTTCTACAATCCCAACATCCACTGCAAATCCACGCTTGAGAAGCTCAAGATAAATCACGTTTTCCATAATATGATTTTCTTCTTGCTGACGGAAATTCAATGTAGCATTTCTTAGGCCCAAATCCGTAAAGTAGTATTTGGATGGGGTCGAAAGATATTTTTTTCCTTTTACGTCGTAACGTTTTGCTTTATCAATTAAGAAGGCATCTTCTAGATAAGCAAGATACTTCGTTACGGTTTTATCTGCTACAGGTAAATCGGTAACACTTCGAAACGTGTTCGAAAGCTTCAAAGGATTTGTAAGAGACCCAATGCTAGATGCAAGAATTTCTAAAATAACGTTGATTTGATTTTCATTCTCGATTCGATTGCGGTCAATGATATCGTTCCTATAGACATTCTTAAGTTGTCCTTTTAGAAAATTCATCTTGGCTTCCTCGCTTTTTTGGGCAAGGACGAGAGGAAGACCGCCATAGGTGTAATATTCCTTCCAGCCTTGCATAGGGGAACCATTATAGACGGACATAAACTCAGAAAATGATAAGGGAAGAATGCGGACTTCATCACCACGACCACGAAACTCCGTTACGATATCGGTTGATAAAAATTTAGAATTGCTTCCGGTCACATAAATATCAATGTTTGGAAGCTTCAAGAGGCCATTTAGAGTCCCAACGAAATTATCTGCAAGTTGTATTTCGTCAAGCAAGACATAATACAACTTGTCGTCGGTGATTAAGCTTTTAATGTGCCGGCTTAAGGCTTTAGGTAAAAGCGGGTCACTGTTTTCATCATCATCGAGAGAGATTCTAATGATGTGATCGTCTTGCACTCCTTTCTCTTTAAGATATCCATAGAAGATAGTGTTAAGAAGATAGGACTTGCCGCAACGACGAATTCCGGAAATGATTTTAACCAAACCGTTTTGTTCTCTATCGATTAGTCTTTGAAGATAAATATCTCTTTTAATCCTCTGCATATTTCCTCCCTTTACGAAAAAGTGCAACAATTTACAAAACTTCGCAAAACACTTCTTTGTTAGGTAAAGCTATCCGCTGTGTGTGTAAGGAGGACAAATGCAAAAATAATAGCATTCAACCTTAAAAGTGATAAAATGTAACCTTTGTGTATATCCTCATTAAATTAATCCAAATACAATCTACCAATAGGATATAGATGGAAAGAAAGAAATATGACAATAAGAGAAATAGCCAATCTGGCAAACACATCACGAGGCACAGTGGATCGCGTGTTGAATCATCGAGGCAATGTTGCTGAAGATGTTCGTCAAAGAATTGAAAAGGTTATATGCGAGACTGGATATGTCGCAAAAAGCCATTTGAAAAAAGATGGAAAGAAGAGCACTTATGAAGTCGCTGTTGTTTTTGCAAAGAAAAACGATAGTTCCTATGATGATGTTCTTCATGGAAGGGAGCTAGCTCTTGCCGGAGAATATCGCTATTCCGGAATCGTTTTAAAGAATTATCCGATTTCAATATTCAATGAGCGTGAAATCAGGAAAGCATTGGATTCATTAAGCAAAAAAACGAAACTGCTTATCATCTCAGTTATCGAAAATAAGAAAATCAGGGATAAAATCAATCAGCTTAATATTCCGGTTATCTTTGAATCCATTGATCATTCTTCACCGCATAAAGTCGGATATGTTGGTTGCGATTACTTTAATTCCGGTGCTCTTGCTGCGGATGTGGCGAATCTTAGGCTGAAGCCGAAGGACCGGATACAAATCAGGATTGGTTCTCTGACTCATCAGGGCCATTTGCAGCGAATGGAAGGATTCAAACAGAATATTGATCCTAGTTTCGAGGTTTTGACTCCACTATCTACGCAAGATGATGAAAGAATGGGCTATCATAGGATGAAAGATAGCCTTGCAAAAGACAAGCCGAGTCTGTTTGTCTGCTTCGGCTCTGGAAGGAAAGGAATCCTTAAGGCGATTGCCCAGGAAAAGAATTATCGACCGAAAGTCATAGCGGTAGATGAGTCAAATGAAGTCTTGGAAGGACTACATCATGGACTTGTCTCTGCTACCATCAGCCAATATTCACTTATGCAAGGACGAAAATGCATTGAGATTGCCTATCGTTATTTGACTGGACTCGAGAGTAAGCCAGTGAGAGGCGAAGTTACAAATGCTGTTGTTCTGAAGAACACATACCTGACGAGCAGTTCTGACAAGAAGGATGGAAAAACATCGAAGAAGTAAACAAGACCTCAGGGAAACTTCCTGAGGTTTTTTACATCTTGGTTTTGATTTTTCTATCGGAATCCGTTAAACTAAGAAAAAAGGAGGAAACCATGTGTACAGCCATTTCATTTGTCGGTAAGAATCATTACTTCGGACGGAATCTAGATCTTAACTATGAGCTTCCTTTGAATCTCGTAGTCGTTCCAAGAAACTATCCGATTGCTTTTAAAGCCTTGGAGACAAGGGAGAAGCATTATGCTCTTTATGGAGTCGGAAGGATTCAGGATAACTATCCTTTCTTCTTTGATGTTGCAAATGAAGTGGGACTGTCTTTTGCTGGCCTTAATTTCCCTGGATTTGCCTATTTCGGGGATAAGAAAGATAGCAAGCTGAACCTTGCTCCTTATGAGCTTCCATTGTATCTTCTTGCTAAATACAAGAGTGTGAAAGAAGTAAAAGAAGCTTTGAAAGGAATCTATCTTGCCAATCTTCCTTTCTCAAAAAATCTTCCGGTAGCTACCCTTCATTTCATTAGGGCAGATAAAGAAGACTGTATTGTCATCGAGCAGACCAAAGACGGAAGGAAAGTCTATGACAATCCTTATCGGGTCTTAACCAACAATCCGACTTTTGATTACCACAGGTACAACATTAACAACTACAGGAATCTGACAAATCAGGAACCGGTGAATCGTTTTTCAAGCAATCTTCCTCTTTCTGCCTATGGAAAAGCAAGGGGAGCAATCGGACTTCCTGGAGATTCTTCTCCTAGTTCTCGGTTTGTAAAGGAAAGCTTCCTTCTTCAGAATACGGTGAAATATGAGGATGAGGATAAAAACATTTCAACTGCCTTTCATCTTCTGAACTCGGTTTCCACTTTGATTGGAGAATCCCAGAGGCAGAACGGATCCTATGAATACACGATTTATTCTTCTATCTATAGTCTTGATGAGAAAAGGCTCTATATCAAGACTTACGAAAACAGCACTTTACAGAGATACCGTCTTATGAAAGAGGATCTGGATGGCAAGGAATTAATCTGTCATTCTATCTCCGTAGAAGCGAACTATCAGGATATCAACTGATTCCGTTATTTCCTTGATAATACGATTTCTTCTGCAACCTGGTCAAGCTGCTTCCTTGTGTCTTCATTCGGAGCAGATTTGATTGTCACTTCTGTTGCAGTGAACTGGAATGTTTTCACGGTAGAAAGCTTGTCTTTCCTAATTTTTGTTGCAGTTGGTGCCCAAGTTCCATTCTGAATTAATGTGATAGTTCTCTTCTGGATATTCTGATGAATTAGATCATTGATCAGATTCTCCATTTCTGGGAACAGGCCAGCATTATAAGTGTTTGCGATAAAGACTAGATTCGAGTACTCAAATGCTTTGGAAATCCTATCTGGAATATCAATTTCAGAGACATCAAAGATATGAATGTTCTTGATTCCTTTTTCATTCAGTTTGATAGCGAGGGCTTGAGCTGCTTCCCTGTTATCGCCATACCTTGTAGAGTAATAAATCCTGACACCTTTCTTTTCTGGTGTGTAGCTTGCCCAAAGGGAATACTTCTCAATCCTCTTTCCCCTAGTTTCTTTGGTACGGTAAAGAGGACCATGAAGCGGAAGAATCCTATTGACTTTATCCCTAGGCAGCTTTTTGAATAAGGCTAAGACGGATGGACCGTATTTTCCGACAATGTTGGTATAGTATTTTCTTGCAGAATCTAAAATCTCCTTGTCAAAATCGAACTCATCCGCATAGAGTCTTCCATCGAAAGTGTCAAAGGTTCCAAAAGCATCTGCGGTAAAGAGAAGACCTTCCTTTTCCTCGAAAGACATCCTCACTTCTGGCCAATGAACCCTAGGTGCCCTATAGAACTTGAGAGAATGCTTTCCTAAATTCAGAACATCACCTTCTTTGACAACGATTTCCTTACCTGTGGTATCGAGAGATGGGAAGAACTGATGCAGGAAGAGGAAAGTTTTCCTGTTTCCGACCAGTTTTGTTTCCGGATGTCGTAAGAGAATCTCATTAATGTTATAGCAGTGGTCTGGTTCCCTGTGATGGATGATGAGATAATCTAGTTTCTTTCCCTTTAGTTCTCCTTCGACATTTTCGATGAACTGCCGGGATATATCCTGGTCAGCAGTATCCATCAAAGCGGTCTTTTCATCTAAAATAAGGTAAGAGTTATAGGTGACTCCTTTTCGAATCGGAATATGATGTTCAAAGAGATGGATCTTTCGATCTTCTCCTCCGACATAGATAATATCCTCTGTGATTTTTCTTGTTAGCTTCATATCAATTTACTCCTTCTTTAATAGTATAGTATAGTTTTTTGTTTTCTAAAATCGTTCACAAACGCTCAGAACAGATGTTTCTTTCCTAGGCAATACAAAGCTGTTTTCAAATAAACATAGAAAGAGAAAAATATATTTTTTTGTATAATGAATAATAGGAACAATCAAATGGCAATATTCTTAGTTACAGGCGGATGCGGATTCATCGGAAGTGAGTTCTTAAGAAGGAGGACGGAAAAGTATCCGGAAGACTTCTTTATCTGCTTTGATGCTTTGACCTATGCAGGACATAGGATCAACATTCGAAGTCTTCTTCTGAAAAAGAACTTTACCTTTATTAAAGGAGATATTCGTGATAAGGAAGCGGTTGAAAAGGTCTTTCAGGACTATCCGATTGATTATGTGGTCAATTTTGCTGCAGAATCCCATGTAGACCGCTCCCTGATCAAACCAGACGATTTCCTTACAACGAACATATTTGGAACCCATGTTCTTTTAGAAGCTTGTAGAAAGCATTCCATCCAAAGATTCCATCAAGTATCTACAGACGAGGTTTACGGAGACCTTCCCCTGAAACCGAAAGAACTTCGATTCAGAGAAGACTCTCCTAGGAATCCTTCTTCTCCCTATTCTGTTTCTAAGGCGAGTGCAGATAGGCTTGTCTTAGCTTATCATCATTCTTTTCATCTTCCGATAACGATATCCCGTTGTTCGAATAATTACGGCCCTTATCAGTATCCAGAAAAACTAATCCCAGTCGTCATTGAAAAGCTGATTCATAAAGAGAAGATTCCGGTTTATGGGACAGGTGAAAATGTTCGCGATTGGATTTATGTCAGCGATCACTGCCGGGGCATTGAACTGATTCTTAAACATGGGAAAGACGGTGAAATCTATAACCTTGCTGGCAGAAACGAAAAATCAAATCTTGAGGTCATAAAGAGGATTCTTTCTTATCTAGGAAAAGATGAGAGCACAATCCAATTTGTAAAAGATCGTCCTGGTCATGATCGGCGTTATGCACTCGATTCTGAAAAAGCGGAAAAAGAACTTGGTTTTGTTCCTAGGATGGATTTCAAAACAGGCAGGGCAAAGACAATCGAGTGGTATTTAGCAAGTCAGCCCTGGGTCAGAGAAGTTACCATGGATAGGTAGTATACACTAACTTCTTAATTGTATCTGTTGTTCCTCTCTTTGAAATAGCCTAAAATAGATAAATGAAGGAGATTAATAAATATGCCATGCACAACGATTTTAGTCGGTAAGAAAGCAAGTTATAACGGATCTACAAGGATTGCCCGGAATGATGATTCCCCCTCTGGACATTTCCATGTCAAGAAGAGGATAGTCGTCGAGCCGAAAGACCAGGTTCGGACTTATAAGAACAAAGGCGGAAAGCTGACACTCCAGCTTCCCGATAATCCGCTTCGTTATACGAGGATGCCGAATGTCGATCCTAAGGAAGGCGTCTGGCCGGCAGCTGGTATTAATAGTGCCAATGTCTCAAGGACGGCAACGGAGACCATCACTTCGAATGAACGTGTCTTAGGCGCTGATCCTTATGTTGTCCCCCATACAGAAAACGGAAAAGCAGTTCCTGGCGGAATCGGAGAAGAGGATCTTGTCCTCCTTGTTCTTCCGTATATTCATTCCGCTCGAGAAGGTGTTCTCCGTCTTGGCGAGTTGCTTGAAAAATATGGAACCTATGAACCAAACGGCATTGCCTTTAGCGATGAAAACGAAATTTGGTGGTTAGAGACAATCGGTGGACATAATTGGATTGCAAAACGTGTTCCAGATGACCATTATGTCGTGATGCCAAACCAGTTCGGAAGGGATTCCTTTGACTTTGATGATGCCGAAAAAGAGGGAAAAGAGAATCTTTGCTCGAAGGGTCTTCGTCAATTTGTGGAAGAGAATCGACTTGCTCTCGATAGGGATAAGAGATTCAACCCTCGCCTTGCTTTCGGAAGTCATAGTGATTCGGATCATGTCTACAACACTCCACGTGCTTGGTATAGGCTGCGCTATTTCAATCCGCATTATACCGATTGGGATAAGGGAAGCAGATATACTCCAGAATCCGATGATCTTCCTTGGTCACTGGTTCCAGAACGGAAGATTACTCTGAATGAAGTGAAGTATATTCTCTCGTCCCATTATCAGGGAACCATCTATGATCCCTATGGAAAGAAGGGAACTGCAGAGACTCGGTCGATGTATCGTCCGATTGGTATCAATCGTACCAGTTTCCTCTCCTGCTCTGAAATCCGTCCGTTTGCAAAAGAGGAACTTAAGTCCATTTTCTGGCTTGCCTATGGATCCAATGTCTTCAATGCATTCGCGCCTGTATTTACGAATGTAGATAAGATTCCGTCCTACTATTCCAACACGACAAGGACAGTTTCAACGGAGAGCTTCTATTGGGCAAGTCGTCTTCTTGGTGCTTTAAGTGATCCTCATTTCAATGTGAATACGATTCACATTGAACGTTATCAGGATGCTGTCATGGAACAGTCTTACAAGCTGATCCAAGATGCAGATAAGAAAGAATCTGTTTCTGTCAAAGAGCTTGAAAGCATCAATGACAACATTGCAAAGATGGTCAAGAAAGAGACTGATAAGGCAATCAACAATGTTCTCTATTCTACATCGATGCTGAGGAAGAACTCTTTCTCTCGCTCGGACAACTAATTTTAAGATAAATAAAAGCAGCCTTTTAACTAAGGCTGTTTTTTATTGCAAAGAAGACTAAATAGTCAATAAGCAATTTCTAATTTAAATCTTAATGCTTATTGAAAATAGATTTTGGCTTCAATTTTTTTGTATAATTCCTTTCGGATAGGTTATCAATGAAATTATATTTTGAATACGGAGAAAAAGAGACGAGTTATCTTAAAAGCAAAGATAAGAGACTTGGTGAAGTCATCGATAGAGTAGGTCCTATCTATCGTGAGGTAGATCCTGACCTTTTTTCTTCCGTTATCCATCATATCATCGGACAACAGATTTCGACAAAAGCACAAGCTACGATTTGGAAACGCAGGCAAGAAGGACTCGGGAAAGTGAATTCCGAGACGATACTTCAGTCCACGAAGGAAGAACTTCAGTCTTTTGGAAGGACATTCCGAAAAGTGGAGTACATCAAAGATTTTGCTAGGAAGGTCCATACTGGCCAATTTGATTTAGATTCTGTTTGGAAGAGGGATGATCCAAGTGCTATTGCTGCACTGAGTGAATTGAAAGGAATTGGTGTCTGGACTGCGGAAAGGATTCTTCTCTTTTCTAGGCAAAGACCGAATATCTTCAGTAAGGATGATTTGGCGATTCAAAGAGGATTAAGAAGGGTCTATCATCATCGGAAAATAGATTCTAAGAGGTTTGAAAGATACCGGAAACGCTTTTCTCCTTATTGCAGTGTAGCGAGTCTCTATCTCTGGGCAGTTGCAGGTGGAGCAATAAAAGGAAGGAAAGACTTCCAAACCAAAACTTCTAAAGGTAAAAAGCTTTGATGAAAAACAGGATAAAAACGATGCGCTATAATTCCCCGCTGGGGAGAATCCTTCTCGCGGCAGATGAAAAGGAATTAACGGGGCTTTGGTTTGAAAACAGTAAGTATTTTGGCTCCAATCTTCCGAAAGAATATATGGAGTCGATGAATGGGGTCCTCCGAAAGACTAAGCGTTGGCTTGATATTTACTTTGCTGGTGAAAACCCAGACTTTCTTCCTCCTATCCATTTGATTGGAACGCCCTTTCAAAAAGAAGTTTGGAAGATTCTGCTTGAAATTCCTTATGGGAAGACTACCACGTATGGAGAGATTGCAGAAAGACTAGCTAAGGAAAAGGGGATTCCAAGAATGTCTGCTCAAGCTGTCGGGGGAGCTGTTGGCCACAATCCTATTTCTATCCTTGTTCCATGTCATCGGGTGATGGGCAAAAATGGCAGCCTGATTGGATATGCTGCTGGTCTTGATAAGAAAGTAAAGCTTTTAGAAATGGAACACATCAATAGGAATTCTCTTTGCTATCCGAGGGGAATAAAAGGGAAAGAATAGCTGATTCGTACCCCTTTGTTCTTTATAAAGTTCTTGCTTTTGCTTTTTGTTTTGCTATAATTTACAAAAGTAAGATTTGTTTTAGGGAGAATTACTTTATTATGAAGAAAAATTTAATATCCTTGTTAGGAAGGTTATCTGTTCTTGTTGGTCTTTCTTCTTGTACCAATAAAAATCCAAGTATATCAGGATCTGTGTCTTCTGGATTAAGCCAAAGCGAAGCCACAACCTTGTTTTCAAAGTATTGTGAAACCCATCCCGCTTATAAGGGAACAGAAGATGAATGGCTTACCGCTTTGTTTGATGGATCCTTGGCTCAGTCTTATAAGACCTCTTACAATATCATCTTCACGATTGCAACAATTCCTCCGGTACTTAGCGCATTAGACTCTATCCGGAACGGAAATGAAACCTATGCTTTTATCGAACGAGGAAAAACTTATAGTGGCATTGATTCTGTCGACTCTTTCCACAATCTCGGATTCGATATCAAGAGCAATAAATCGGATGGTTTCACAGCAGACAATTTCCAAGCGGTCTCAAACACAATTTCTAAACTGAATGTTTTCGGAAATGAGCACTTTAACATTTATCTCCAAGACGGCAATGGCCTGTATGGATCCTATTTCGCTGCTAATTCAATGTTATCTGACACTCAGTATGATGTTTATAGGATCGAAGACGGCACGGGATCCTACGATGCATTCCAAGATAAAATTATCGGAAGCAAAACAACTACTAAACAAAAAGATGAAATTTATGATGACTATAAGAAAAATGTGGATCTTGTGAGAAAAGAAGTGGATAGCATCTGGAAAAGAAATGATAATCCTTTCCACGGCTATTACGATATTTCAAAAGCGTTCTATCTTTCTGCAATCGATAATTATCATTACTGGCTCCAGGATTCCTCTCAGCTGAGGGCTTCTTTAGAGAATACTGTCCATGATGGAGTCTATACAAAATTATTTGATGCTATGGGATGTGACAAAGGACATAGGGATGAGGTCAAGGACTATAAGGCAAATCTGAAATTTGAAACAATCTCCGATGGAGTGGCATCTTTGGATCCAGAGAAAAAACAAGATTATCTCAAGCTAAGGTATGGATCTTATTATTCTGATACCTATTCCACTTTGACACGTACTAGTCTGAAGGATGGAACTTCTGTTCCTTCCCATAAGCTTGTTTATATTGGTACACGCTTTAGGGGATTTCCTGCATTTGCAAGCAGTAAGGAATTTGGCATCGGAGGAGCCGTTTCCTCTCGTGACATTCCAGAAGATTATGCATCTCTGGATAGCAAATATAAAACCGAATTTCTTTTTGAAACCGAGGCCGATTATAAGCTCTTCATTGATGAAATCAAAGATGATGCAAACTACGATGCCTTGCCAACCGATGAACAGCGTGACCTGGTTAAAGTCAATGCATTCAATCAATACATCAATTATATTTTTGCTTTGAAGTATGCCCAGAAAATCTACGGGAAGGACTATGATCTTGTCATTAAAGGACATCCTTCTGAAGTGATCGATAATTATCAGAACTGGACTGCTCACTATCTTGTTACGGATTCCTCGAAAAAAACTTTCCAGTATGACAAGCTTGTCAATAAGCTAATGGTTAACTTCCATTCAAAGGATTCATCTGGAAAATTTGTTGGAAGGGTTCCTTATGGAACTGCAGCGGAAAACTTAGCGTATTTAGGTGTCGATAGGTCGATTTGTGGATTGCCTTCCTCAACGTATGCAGGGTATGATACCTCCGTTCCAGTCCTTTATGTTAGGAGCAACACGGATGGTGATATCCGCACGGATGGAAATCTTTCTACCCGGTATTCAAACGGAACTCTGGATTATGTTGATATCTCAGGAGAACAGAAAACTACCTCCTTTGTAAACAATGGCAATGTCCTGAAAAACCTTGCCTATTACTATGGTCAATCCGGAAAAACGGATTTGTCTGCAAAATATACAAAGATGTTCAAAGACTGGATGATTAAGACTTTCTCTGAAGTCACAGAAGAAAATGCGGATAAATTTACCATCAACGAACAAGGAATCCTTGTTTCGTTAAATTCTTAAAGTTTTTGCTTCGGTAAGGACAAAAAAAGAAAGCGGCACAATGGCTACGCTTTCTTTTTCTTTGAATTCAGTTTTGCTTTTGCTTTGGTGATAAAGGACCACACAAATTCATCTTTGAAGAGAATCCTTAATCCACCATAGATCACAACAGAAATTAAAACGATGAATAAGGTATGCGTGATAGAAGAAGAAAGTTTTTCACTGAGGAAATAGGCGGGGATGAACCTAATTAAGGCAGCATCGAAGTACTTCGCAATAGGAGCAAGGATTTTGGATGGCGGGAATGTCTTTCTCACCCTGAACCTCTGTGCAATTGTAATGGAGAGTTCAGCTGCCAAAGAAGCTAGAACAGCACCAGCGGATTGATAGAAATGAATCAGGACAGCATTCCTGACAAGATTGATTCCAGCACCAATTAAGATGGAGACCGTATATTTTTTGTCTTCTCCCTTTGGAATCAGATATTGGATTCCGAAGACATTGCTTAATCCGATCAGCATGACTAATGGGGCAAAGAGCTTCCTTAAGAGAGGTACTTTTTCATAACCGTCACCGAAGAACCATGGACCAAAGTTATCTGCGACTGCTATTAAACCGAACATCCTAGGCAAACCTAAGAAATAAACAAATTTTATTGCTGTGTAGACATTGGCTTTAACTTTTTCTTCTTTGTGAATAGCAAAATAATATGTATTTCTTGGAATCCTGACTGTTCCTAAGGCAGTTACTATCGTCACAAGGATTTGGGATATTCGATTTGCCTGTTCATAGTATCCTTCTTCAATATCAGCGATACGGATGATTTCGGTTACTCCGTTTACTACTTTTGTTGTTTCTCCCTGGACAAGGAAACCAATCCTGGTTTTATCTAATACGGTATAAATTGATACCGCAATGGTTGGAATAAACAGCTTAAGACAAGGGACAAGGTGTTTGAGTGGTTTTAAATCCTTCCTATGGATTCTTACAAGGTACTTTTTCAGGAAAGGAACCCTAATCAGAGCACTTAAGATCGGATTCAATGCATTGAGTAAGGTGTAAATCCAAAGATCATCTCTTGTCTTTATGAAGACGAAGATTCCAGTGACGACAAGCGCCTTGACGATAAAACTTCGTATGGTTATTTGCTTGAAGTCTTCATTTCCTTGAAAAATGAAGGAAGGATCGATTCCGATTGCTACGATGGTTAATACTAAGATATAGAGCAGAGTTCTGTAGTTCTGCCAATAAGGAATCTGTATGATTCCGAGATAGATAACAACCGCTAGTAGGGTAGAGATGGCACGGATGATATTGATTTCCCAGAAGATAGTGGATTGCTTTTCTTTGTCTTCTTTATACTTTGCAATTTCTCTTTGTGCATAGTAACTGAATCCTAATGAGGCAAATAGGGTGAAGTAGTATGCAATCGAATAGGAGAAAGAATACTGCCCTATTTTCTCGCTTCCGAGCACTCGCGAGATATACGGAGTCGTGATTATCGGAACGATGAGAAGGAATATCTGGTAGAACCTATTGTAGAAAAAGTTCTTTTTTACGCTTTTCGTCTTTGTTTTCATAAGATATATTTTAAAGCTTAATTCTTACTTGCTCAAATGTCCACAGCAGAAAGCAGAGCATTAGATAATCTTAACCGCTTTCCTAGGTTTGTGCTACTAGTAACGATAATCTTATTGCTTTATAATAGGCGTATCTATGAAAGACATTAAGATTATTGTCGTCTCTCATAAAGCCTATTCAATGCCAGACGACCCCATTTATATACCAGTTGAAGTCGGTGCTGCGAATCGAAGTCAGCACTTCTTTTCCCATCGGGATGATAGGGGAGAAGATAATATTTCTGCAAAGAACAAAAACTACTGTGAACTGACTGGTATCTATTGGGCATACAAGAACCTGGATTATGATGTGCTTGGATTGGTTCATTACCGTAGATATTTCAGGAAGCGGAATTTCTTTGTCTCGAAAAAACTTCAGAACGTGATTTCTTCTAAGGAAATAGAGAAGAAACTATCCAAAGCTGATTTTATTCTTCCTAAAAAGCGGCATTATTATATTGAGACGAATTATTCTCACTATGTTCATGCCCATAAGGCAGAGCCGTTAGATAAAACAAGAGAAATCATTCAGAAGGATTATCCTTCTTATCTTTCTGCTTTTGACCATAGAAGGAAAAAACGCAGCGGCCATTATTTCAATAGGTTTATTGGCAACAAAGATGTTGTCAAAGGCTATCTGGATTGGGTCTTTGATATCCTTTTCAAACTAGAAAAAGAAATCGATGTTTCATCCTACTCTGATTATGATCAGAGAGTCTTTGGCTTTATATCGGAACGCTTGCTTGATGTTTATATTGAAGCAAATCATCTGAAGTTTGTGGAACAAAAGTACGATTTCATGGAACACCAGAACTGGTTCAAGAAAGGATTTGCTTTCTTGAAGCGTCATTTTTCAAAGAAAAACTAATTTTATATGACTCAATACGTTGTTCAAGTAGAAAAAGACAATCGAATGGAAAAAGCTATTTTCTTTGCTTTTTCGATTTATTCATTTATCGGTATTCTTCTTTCAACCAATCTTAGTTTTTCTCATTGGGGAAGGATTTCAAAAGGTATCCAGTTTGCCTGTCTTGGCGTTATTGGTATTGCTTTTCTTTTTCTTTTCTTTCGAGGAAAAATCGTAATACGGCCACTAGCGGCTCTATTGTTTCTTGCTGGAGTAGGGAATTTCCTTACTTCCCGGCATACCTTTATTCTTGTCTTTGCTCTTCTTTTTTGCACCTTTCCAGTATTGGATTTTAAGAAGCTTATAAAATATTTCGCTTATGAGCTGATATTTGCGCTGGTTTTTGTTATGGTTTGTTCCAAGGTTGGAATTATCGAAAACGGCATTGCTTACCGTGGTGAAAAGATTCGATATACTCTAGGATTTGGTACTACTACTCTTCCATTATCGATTCTTAGGTTTGCTACTAGGGCACTTTTTTATACCTATCAGGAGAAATTTCCGCTTTGGCTTATCCTTGTGGACTTTTGTTTTGGACTTGTCCTGTATTATTTCACGGATACACGAACTGGTTTGCTTCTGAATGCCTTGATTCTCTTTGTCATCAGGCTTGATAAGTTTGTTCCTTTGAGAGAATGGTTTTCTTCTCTTTCTGAAAATGGTTTGTTCCGTTTCCTCCATTATATTCTACCTTTTGCTATTCTCCTTGTTATCTTTTATGCTATCTCGCGTTATCGTGTTGATCCTGTTTTCAGTCAAAAAGCGGATGGCAGGCTAAGCGGACGTCTTGGATTCACTTCGAATCTAATTGATGAATACGGATTCAGCTTGTTTGGCAAGAAATTAAACAATTTTGATGCAGAAGGAAATTATCGTGGAAGTGATATCTGCTACACATTCTATGCACTCAACTATGGTGTTCTGAGTCTTGTCTGCGTCATTTATTTGGAACTGAAGGCTTTCTCCTCTGCTCTCAAAAATAAAGATTTCGTTCTCTGTTTTGCTCTTCTCCTTATTCTTGCTGATGGAATGGTAGAACCATATTTGGCGGATTACAAATACCAGCTCTTCTTGTTTTCTGTTTCTGCTGAGAGGATGCTCTCACCTCAAGAGAAGATTAAGAAAGCGATTGAGAATCCACTCACCCTTGCTAGGAGGATAGACTGATGAAACATGTTGGAATTGTTGTTGTTACTTTTAATCGCAAGGAACTATTAGAAGAATGTCTTTCGAATCTTTTGTCATCCTCTTATTCGGAGTTCCATATTTATCTAATTGATAATGGATCAACCGACGGAACAAAAGAATCGATACAAGACTTTCTTTCCAATCCTAAGATTTCCTATTTCAATACGGGAAAGAATCTTGGCGGTGCAGGCGGATTCAACTATGGCAGGAAGAGAGCGCTCGATGATGGCGTTGACTATATCTGGATGAGGGATGATGACTGTATGGTGAGTCCGGATTCTTTGAGTAAACTTATTTCTTTTGCTGCTGAACATCCGAATTTTGGCTACTTGTCTTCCCTTGTCAAATGGACAGATGGTAAACCATGTTTAAGGAATGTCCAGCGGAAAAGCCTTTGGAAGGAAATTACCTCTTTTACTGAAAATCAGCAGATAAAGCTTGCTAGTTTTGTCTCCTTTTTTACTCGAAGAGAAGTTGTCGAAGATGTCGGACTTCCCATAAAGGATTTCTTTATTTGGGGAGATGACTGGGAGTATTCTAGCAGAGTTGCTAAAAAATATTCCTCTTATTTTGTTTGTGATAGTATTGTTACTCATAAATGCAAAAATAATAGGGGCTGCAACATTATTCAAGATAATGGAAGACTTGAGCGGTATTTTTATGCCTACCGGAATGAATATTATTTCTATCATAATAACGGCTTTTCCGGTCATCTGTATGAATTCCTGAAGGTGAATTATCATCGCTTAAAACTCTTATTAAAAGGGAATTCTAAAAAGAAGAGAAAGATGATCCGGGATGGTCTTAAAGCAGGAAAATCTTTCCACCCTGAGATCGAGCATTACTATTCCAAGAATCATTCCACCAAAGTCCTTGTTTTCTTTGGAGAACCTCTTTCCTATGGAGGCCAGGAAGCGTTCAGGATAAACAGGTATTCTAATTTCAATGACAAGAACATCCACTATACTTTTGTTACTCCTTTCCATGCAGATAATGTGAAATTCAGGCAAAGGATCAAAGACAAAGGGGATAATTTAGTTCATTTTGAGTATCCCTTTGAAAGCAAAAAGAGAAAAAGTTATATTGTCAAAGCAGCAAAGTCTGTTTTGAAATCCAATGAGTACGATGTGATTCATATTCAATCCGGCTCTGTCTATACCTTGCTTGAAGTGGCGAAACTTGCTAAAAAATACGGAGTAAAGAAGGTTATTGTTCATTCCCACGCCGCTGGATTTAATAATTTCAAATATCGGCTAATCAAAAAATATTCGGATAAGCGAATTGGAAAATACGCGGATACTTTCTTCGCCTGTTCGCAAATTGCCGGAGAATGGAAATTCCCAAGAGAAATATTATCGAGTGATAAATACCGGGTTATTGATAACGGAATACAGACAGGAACCTATCAGTTTGATTCTGAAACGCGTAATCGTATCCGCGAACAACTGTCCATTCCTTCCTCTGCCCTTACCTTTATTCATGTGGGACGTTTTGCAATAGAGAAAAACCATGCTTTCTTCTACTCTTTGCTTCCAAGGGTTTTCAAGCAATATCCGCAGTCCCGTTTTATCTTTGTGGGAGCCGGAGATACTAAGCCTGCCTTTATAGAGAAAAGGAAAGAACTCAATTTATCGGATCACATCCTTTACCTTGAAAACATCACAAATGTCAATGAAGTACTAATGGCTGGTGATATTTTCCTCTTCCCGTCTCTGTATGAAGGATTTCCCAGGACTCTTGTGGAGGCGCAGGCATCCGGACTTGAAATCATCTTCTCTGATAAAATCACGAAAGACTGCAGGATGACAAAAGATATCTATCAGCTTCCACTTGATTCGAACATTTGGATGTCGAAAATCAATGAGATTGTTCCAAGGTTGTCAAACGAAAAACGGCCTGGAAAAGCCAAACTAGTTGCTGATAAGGGGTATGATGCCTCCAAGTCAGCTAAAGTTTTAGAAGATACTTATCTTGGGAGAAACTAAGATGGCAGATAAAGTCCTTACTATTTCTATTGCTGCATATAACCTTTCCGAAAGGATTGATCAATGCCTTGCTTCTTTTGCTTCCTCTAAATTCATAGATGATATTGAATTGATTGTTACCAATGATGGAAGCAAGGATGATACAGCTAGAAAAGTTGAAAAGTGGGTAGAGCGTTATCCGAATTCAATCCGTCTTATCAACAAGAAAAACGAAGGAGCAGGATCCACGGTCAACAGCGGCATCCTTCATGCCACGGGAAAGTATTTCAAGATGGTAGATGGGGATGATTGGGTTGAAAACATTGATGAATTTGTAAACTTCCTAAAAAACTGCGATTCCGATAGGGTTGTTTCAGACTATACCTTTTACGATAATTCAAAGAAAGCCAAAGATAGAACGGAGAGCTTTTCTCTTCCAAAAGGATGCTTCCACTTCGATGACGAATGGGATAAAATCCCAAATGAAAGGCATGCCCTTTGCTTTAAAACGGAAATCAGGAAATCAATTCATCTTGATAACGGCTTCTATACCGATGTTGAATACCTTCTGTTTCCGTTAACTAAAGTTAAAACAGTTTCCTATTTTACGAAGCCGGTTTATATTTACCGAGTTGGTCAGAGGAACCAGTCGGTTTCCCCTCAAAGCCGAAGGAAACATGTTTTAGATCATGAAGCTGTTCTTTCGCATGTCCTTTCTTGGCTTAATGACAACAAAGACAAGAGGAGTTCACAGCACCTTTCCTTTGTCCTAAAACGAGCAGTATCGCTTGTTGATAACCAAAGGGTTATCTATCTTCTTTTTAAGCCAAGCAAAGAGCAAAAAACAAAGATAAAGTCCTTTGTCCGAGAAATCTCTATGAATGAGGAACTGTATTCCCTTTACAAACAAAACAAGAAACTTAAGCTTCTCACGAAGTCGCACTATCTGCTGTATCCTTTGGCATGTCGCCTTGTTCAAAGAAAAGAAGGAAGGTAGTGGCTTTCTGTTTGCTCATTAGCATTCACAGTCTTTTCGAGTGAAAAAAATCGATTAAACAAAAAACAGCTAATCATCTGAATTCTTTCCGATGACTAGCTGCTTTCATAGATTATTTCTTTGAATTATCGTCAGTTTCTTCTTTTTGTTCCTGCTCTTCTTCCGTAACAGTTGTTTCATTTCCTTCTTCTTCGAAGTCGGACTTTGTGTCTTCTGTCTTTGGCTGGTTGACTATGGGTTTAACGCCTTCTTTTTTCTTCTTGAACTCAAGGTTCCTTCCGATTTCTGCTAAGAGAAGAGATGAAACAAAGAACCCTAAAACAAGACCAGCAACTGCGACGATGCTATTGGAGAGATGCCCAGTAAGATTTCCATTGTTAGCCTCTTTGACGTAAATAGCATTTGCGGAATTCTTGTAGAGCCTTTTTGTTGCATTATTGGCAATCGTATATTGATTCGATAAGCTCTGATACCTTTCCGATAAGGATATAGCATAGCCTTCACTGCCTTGTTTCCATGCATTCGCTTTTTCCTTCCTCGCGGAATCCCTGCTGTTCTTATTTGCTTTATAGAAATTAAGACTTGGATAAAATCCAGTTGTGCTATCCGGATTTTCACTTACCACTGTTGTGTCATTCACACTCGTGACAGTGTATCCGATGTTCTTCAAAGAGGAAATCAAAGAATTCTTTTGCTTTAATAAGCTAGAGGAAGCTTCCGTAAGTTCTGTGATTTGCTTTCCGATTTGGGAGTCTGGCGCCTTGATATTTGATAATTTGGTTAGAAGCTCGTTTGTGTGGATTAGATTCGTTTCCACAGTATTCAACTCATCCTTGTACTGTTTGCCAAGTTGAACAAACCCGTTCCTTACTATTTCTTCGTTTCCGTCTTGGAAATTGACATAGTAGTTCGTAGTGAACTCACCCTCTAATAAATCCATCTTATCAGAAAATTTAGAATATGCTGTGCTTAAAGAAAGTAAAGAACTATTGTCGGATACGAAGGAATTCTCTCCGAAAACGGAAATGAGATCCTTGTAGTTAGCTGAAATGATGTTGTCTAGTGAACTGAGATAAGAAGTAGTCTGAGAGAAGGAGCTATTCTTTATGCTTTCTAAGTCTTCACTTTCATTCCTGGTAAAAGGCGTCGAAAGTTTGATTCTCTCAATCTTAGGAAGGGAGACATTGTTTACTTCATAATCGATAAGAGCACCGATAAAAGCTTGGGCCTGTTCGGAACCATCAAAGGGTTTTACGGAAGTGACCAGATTAAATTCGGTTTTTGAACTTATGGTTTTGTTATCGGTTGTTACTTCAACAGGGGAGATAGAAAGAGCAGAATAGACCTTATCGGGATTCAGGTTCTTGAAGTCACTGCTGTTTTTGATGACAGCATCAACATTAGCTTTAGAAATCAGATCACGTCCATCGAATGGAGTTCCATCGAGGAAGGCGTCTTGTTGCTTGTTTAATGGTAAACGGAACGATAAGGAAGAAGTGATTTTTTCTCTCTTTGGATTGATAAGATACTTTGCTCCTCCAAAGCCAGCCAGAGCACCGAGTAGGGAAACAGCAATAATCCACCATTTATAGGAATTGACCTGATGGATGTATTCTCCCCACGTCAGATGAGGAACATTTGATTTTCCATTATCCTGCCTAATGATGACCTTTGTCTTTTCGGATTCTTTTTTGTTGTTTTCCATAGATTATTTCGCTCCATCCCGTTTAAATACTTTAACGAATGTGCGGCAGATCAGCTTCACATCAAGCCAGAAAGAACGATGCTTGATATAGTAAAGTTCCCTGTTGACACGTTCTGTGTAGTCGACATTGCTTCTTCCGTGGCATGCCCAGTAACTTGTAAGTCCTGGACGGACTGACAGAAGAATACCTCTCGTAAGTCCATAACGCTCGGATTCGATATTGATGATTGGACGAGGACCGACAATCGACCTCTGACCGATAAAGATATTGAAGAGCTGCGGAAGCTCATCAAGAGAGGTCTTACGAAGGACCTTGCCTAGTTTTGTAATGCGCGGATCATTGTCGACCTTGAATTCCGTATAGAACTGCTTGAGTTGCTCAGCATTAAGCTGTTCTGAAATGGGACGAGTATCCCACTTCCTTGTACGGAATTTAAGCCTATAGAATTGCTTTCCGTTCTTTCCAATTCTTTTATGCTTATAGAAAATCGGACCTTTTGAAGTGCATTTGACAAGCAAGGCTAAAAGGAGAAGCAACGGAGAGAAAACAAGAATGGCAAGACCAGAAAGGAAGATATCAAAAAATCGTTTAAAGAAAGAATAGACAGGCTTTCGTTTTAAATAGATGGTAGCATCGTTTGTGGCTTCTATTTTCTGCCTTTCCAAGGTCCTGTCGATGGAATCTAAATCAATATGGGGGTTTTCTTCCCTATCCCTGTCGAATGGATTCACGTTATTCATTTGTCTTGTCTCCAGTCTGTTCTAAAGCAGATATATATTTCTCAATAATGTTGACTGCGTTAGTCCTCGTTGAGAGATTATACCGGGAATTGTCTTTTACTTCGAAATCATGGGACCTATAAGGGAAGATATAGCTCTGTCCAAAGTTGATGAGAGCTTCTCTGGCGTTAGGGAATAAAGGATCATTGTCGCTTGAAAGGATTAAATCCCTAGGAAGAAAATAGGGAATGGCACCACTTAAAGGGGAAATGAAAATAATCTTCACTTTGTCCCTGTGATGGGTTTCCCGGTACCTTCCGGCAAAAGTTCCCCCAATAGAATCCGTAAGGAAGATTACAGACTCATAGGAATCAAAATCAATCTTCTCCAGGTGGCTTTCGATGTACTCCAAAGATTCTCTTCTAAAGTCTTCAAAAGGCGGCTCGATTACGACTTCGAAAGGCTCATTATATTCAAGGCGGACAATTTGATAGCTTTTGTCACGCCTTATTTTGCTTGGATAATAAAGCAAGGAACGATCACAGCTATAATGACGTCCAGGAAATACAACACAAAGTTTTGGCACAGATTTACCTCTCCCTATTCTAATTGATGTTTGTGGAGTTGCTTATTATATTACTCAGTCGGATAATAAAATTCAATAGTTGCAAAAATGGCATATTTGATATTTCAAAATGTAATTTTCTTGACTGCAATCCAACAATGACGTTTTTTGTTGAAAATTGTTACGTTTTGAAAAAGAATCCCTTATTTTTTTACAATTTTTATAGAGTGCATTCTTTTAATGAATCAAAGGCAATTCTATAAAACCGGTTACATTCTTTTTGTCAATTCACGTCAGTTGGAGCGCAATCTGGTCCGTTTATGCTTTCATTTTGCTTTCTATGGTTTACAATGAAAGGCAGAGGAATTTAATAATGAATCAACGTTTTCGTTCTTCCGGTGTTGATCTTCCTTTGTTTTCCCTCCCAGGAGAATATGGAATTGGAAGCATCGGCACAGAGGCTAAAGAGTTTGTAGACTTTCTTGCAAAGTCAGGCTTTTCTTATTGGAGTAGGCTGCCTTTGAATCCAACTTCCTTTGGTGACTCACCTTACTCTTGCTATGCAACAATCGGACTGAATCATTACTTTATCGATTTTAATGATCTCAGGGATAAAGGACTTCTAAAAAGAAGAGACAGGGCAAATATCGATTTTGGCTCTGACCCAAGAAAAATCGATTACGAGAAAATCTATAAAAGTCGTATAAAACTTTTAAAGATTGCCTATAATCGCTTTATCCGTGGTAAAGGAGACTATCAGAGAGGATACATTTCTTTCTTGAGAAAGAACCAATTTACGGATTATGCCTGTTACAGGGTTTTAAAGGAAATCAATAAGGATTGCGCCTGGAAAGATTTCAAGGACGGCTATAACGAATACACGAGCGCTAAGCTAAAAGCAGTACGTCGCAACCACCCCCAAAAAGTAGACTTCTATCTTTGGACTCAGTATATCTTCCTAAGACAGTGGGAAGAGCTAAAGAAATACGCAAACAGCCAAGGTATCTCCATTATCGGAGAGAGGTCAAGGTATGCAAACTACGATAGTGTCGACGTCTATCGTCACCACAACTGCTTTGAACTGAATGATGAACTTGGAAGGGACTCTGTTTGCGGTTATCCGCCTGATATTTTCCATGATAAGGGACAGGCTTGGGGTAACCCGATTTACGACTTTGCCCATTTAGAACGTCATAATTATGGATTTTTCAAAACCCGGCTTGACTTCCTCTCTACTCTCTATGATTATGTTCGCCTGGATCACTTCCGTGGTTATTTTGAAACTTATGTTTTGAAAAATGGTTCCGTAGATGGAAGGAATGGTACTTGGGTAAAGTATCCAAAGAAAGATAGGATTTTAAAATTTGTTTCTCATCCTGAAAGAATTATTGCTGAGGATGTGGATGGCTGCACGAAGGATAGGCAGGATACGATTGATGCCTTGAATCTGAAAGACAGGCGTGTTTTGGAAATTGCATTAGAAGGCAAAAATCTGAATAGAAACAGGCCACAGAACTATTCTTATTCTACGATATCCTATTCTTCGACCCATGACTGCAAACCATTGAAAGGATTTCTAGATGATCTGGATGAGAAAGAACTGATAGAGACCGAAAAAACGATTGCTTCTCTCTCCCGTCATTTTGGTGTTACTTATACTTCTACAAGGACTAGAAAGGATGATGTTAAAGCGCTACTGGAATTGAATCTTGCTTCCATCAGTTCCATTGCTATCCAGTCTAGGCAGGATCTTCTCTGTCAAGGAAATGAAAGCCGAATCAACACCCCAGGAACGGTTGGACACAATTGGCAGTATCGAATCACAAAGGAAGACCTTTCTGACGAATTCTCTTCTTATCTCTATCAGATGAATAAAAAATACGGGCGTTGTGATTAGAAGCAACTCCAACGTTCATTTTGAAAACTGCAATAATTAATTCACTTGTGTGAGTTTTTTAGTCTAAGACGAATTCGAGGTTTTCGTAAAGAACAGCAACGTAGAAATCTTTTTCAGGAAGACGTTGGATATTGTTTTTCTCAATCTCAGCTTTGATTCTAGAAAGAGATCAAACGCCTTTGTAATAATAGGTAAAGTAAGAATAAGTCAAATCAAGATCGTCAAGATGGTCAAACGAAAGGTCCTATCTTGAAACGATTTCTAGTTTTCCTCTATTAGGTCGAAAACAAAGTCTTTGCAGATGACATTTTCAGCAGGGATGGAGGAGAAGACAGAATCTCCAAAGTCGATTTGATTCCACTCCGCTTTTGTTCCTTGATAGGTGATGTCTGTCAAACGTTCGCATTCCGCAAAGGCCATGGAATCCATGGAACGAACACTGCTAGGAATAACAAGACTAGAAAGGAACGAATGTGCGAAAGCAGATTCCCCGATCGTTTCCACGGAATCCGGAAGGATGAGACTATTCAGTCCGGTGTTTCCGTAGAATGCATAAGGCAGAATATGATTCACTGTATTATGGATAACAGCTTTTGTATTCCCAAAATAAAGATCTTTCTTATCTTTTCCCCTTAGACAACCAGATTCAAAGACAAAGTATTCATTGTTTTCATCCATCCTTAGTGTCCTATCGGTAAGAGCGAAAGCACCCTCTCCAATCGAGGACAAGGTCGAAGGAAGATTCCTTGTTTTGACATGGTAGGCACGATAGAAAGCAAAGGAACCTATTTCAGAGACTTTGTTTCCTAAGGTTATGGAGGTAAGTGCATCACAATCTTTCAGACAATTGGATGGAATCGATGGAATTCCATTTCCAAAGTCTGCTTTCTTCCTAGCTAGACAAGTATCAAAAGTACTTTCTCCAAGGGATTCTATGCTGTCAGGAAGATGAATTTCCTTTAAAGCATAGCAATGAGAAAAAGCTCTTGTCCCGATTCTTTTTACGGAGGAAGGAATTGTGATTTCTGTCCTGTCGGAACAGAAATAGAAGGCTTCTGTTAGAATATCGGTTACTGTTTCCGGAATAATACTTGCTTTGCATCCATAGTAAAGCAAGGTTCCGTCTTTGCTTAAAAGACAGTTTCCATTGGATGCATAGACCATGTTTTCGGTTTCGACGGTAAAGTCTACCCTGGAATTTGTTCCTGTGAAGACATTCTTTCCTATTTTTGTGACTTTACTTCCCATATGGAAAGAAGTTAGATTGAGACAATTTGAAAAGGCGTAGTCTTGGATTTCTACGACACTCTCTGGAAGAGACATCGTCTTTAAGAAAGAACATCCGAAAAAGGATTCCTGTCCAATGATGAGAGTGTCGGATGGTAGAATCGAGTTCTTGCAACCGGCGACAACTCTCTTCGTTCCTTTCTCAAGGATTGTGTTCGATGAAGAATAATAGACCTGGTTTTCTTTATCAACGGACCTTGCTTCCACCTTGTAGGTTCCTTCGAAAGCTCCATTTCCTAGTACGGAAACAGAAGCAGGAAGATGGATATCTGTTAAAGCCTGACATTTAGCAAAGGCACAAGCTTCAATGGTTTCTAAACTGGATGGAAAAGACAAATGCGTTAGATGAGTACAGCTTTCAAATGCGCTCTTTCCAATAATCTTCAGATTGGAAGGAAAAGTGACGGTGGTTAAGTCATAGCATTTTAAGAATGCGTTATCTTCGATGGTTTCGACATTCTCACCTAAGATGACATTTGTAAGGCTAAAGCAGCAGCCGAAGGCATTCGATGGAATGACCTTTACCTGGGAGGGGATTGCTAGGCTAGGAAGAAGAGTACAATAGGAAAAAGCGTTTTCTCCGATTTCAGTTAAGCATTCTGGAAGGGAAAGAGTCTTTAGTCCGCGGCAGGAATAAAAGGCTTCCTCTCCGATAGAAGTTACCGATGTCAATACGATAGAAGTAATACTGGTTGCACCAGAAAAAGCATAGTCTTTGATTCTCTTGATGTTTTCTGGAACCGTTATTTCTGTGACAAGCTGATCCTTGAAATAAAGAGAAGCTAAGTTGCTACAGGGGTTGCTATCATAGTCGAAGTCGATGTTTAGCCAAGAAGAAAGATCACCAGCATAGTAGACTTTCTTTAATTTCTTACACTGAGAGAACGCCTCGCTCTTTACTTGTTTTAGGGATTTGGGAAGATGTACTTCTCTTAAGTTCGGGCAAGATAAAAAGCATCCTTCTCCAATCTTTTCTACTCCTTCTGGAATCAAAAGATTTGTTATCTTCTTGCTTCCCATGAATAAAGAAGAAGCAAGTTCTGTGACTCTTTTTCCGTTGTAATACTGAGGAATTATAATATTTCCAACTTTTTTCTTTACGCTAGTGATTGTTATTCCATTGGATGAGTTTTCGATTCCATCGAAATCATTATGGGAGTAGTGGGCATAAAGCGTGAGCGAAGAGGAAAAAGGAAAAGAGTCCCCTTTTGTCTCTACTCTCTTATTGGAGTAATACCAGCCTTCGAATACTGCATCGCCAAGGAAAGAGGGTATCTCAGGCAAAGGAAGCTCATAAGGTTCCTGATAGGACAAGGAAATTACTTCTTTCTTGTTCTCGTCTCCTCCGTAGTTGTAATTGAGAGTAACGCTGATTTCTTTCTTTTCCTTAATGGATGTACTCACATCCGAATGAGGCAAAGATGCGAAAGGAAAACTTTCTTCCCTCTTACAGGAAGATAAACACAGGATAAGAACCAGAGGAAGAAAATGATTTCTGTTCATCGGCCTTGATTGTACTTTCCTCTGTTTGGACTGTCAACAAACAATGGTTTAAGCAAGACTATCGATTGACAGTTGTCAGAACAAAGGTTCCGCTTCCTTTTAAGACGGCCTCTTTTCCTGCTGGGATAAAGAAAGTATCCAGTGCTTTATAAGGAATTGAATTGACAGATCCTTCTCCCGTAAGGAACGTGATGGAGATAAAGGATTCCTTGTTTGCTTGGATCATAGGGATGTCTTTGACATTATGGACAGAAGAAGAGAAGTATTTGCATTCGCCAATCAGAGGCTCTTGGAAAGAAATTGGATGATAGGCTTTTGTATCAATTACTTTCAGTGCTTTCTGTATATGCAGCTCTCTTGGCTTGCCATCCTTGCCAATACGATTGTAATCATATAATCGGTAAGTCAGGTTCGAGTTCTGCTGAATTTCAATTACCGTTACGCCTTTTCCAATAGCATGAATTGTCCCAGATGGAATAAAGTAATTTTCGCCATCTTCAACAGGGAAGAAGTTCAAAAGAGAAAGGATTGTGCCTTCCTTCAGTGCTTTTTCGACTTCTTCCATGCTCGTTTCCTTTTTAAAGCCGACATAAAGTCCAGCCCCGTCCTCATGATGGATGACGTGCCACCTTTCCGTCTTTCCAAAGCTGTTTTCGTTCTTTAAGGCATAATCATCACTTGGATGGACTTGAACCGAAAGATTATCTCCGGAATCAATCAATTTGATTAGAACCGGAAAGAAAGGAAAAGTGGATACATAGGTTCCGATATCTTCTTTCCTAGCAACATCCATCAGTTTCTTTCCTTTGTCTGCACCGCTATCAATCAGAGACGGACCGTCTTTGTGAAAGGAAAGTTCCCAGCATTCTGCGATTTTATCATAGGGTGCTTTTTTCCCCCAGATTTTCAGATTCTTTCCAGCCCAGATGTAGTCTTTCGTTGCCGGTTTGAGTTTAACTGTTTCCATTGACCTCTTCTCCTCTGTTTCTGTTCTTAGCATACACTAAATAATAGGACAATGGAAAAGAAATGGGTTATTTGTTGAAATAAATTTTCAAGTTATAATAGAAAAGAATATAGGAGGCCACACTATGGCAAATCGTTTCGTTCTGAATGAAATGTCCTACCATGGACATGGAGCAATCGAAAATATTGCTCCAGAGGCAAAAGCAGCTGGTTTTAAGAAGGCACTTGTCTGCTCGGATCCGGATCTTCTCAAATTCCATGTTACGGATAAGGTCGTCAAGCTTCTTGATGAAGCAAAGATTCCGTATGAAATCTATTCGAATATCAAACCGAACCCGACGATTGAGAATGTGACCTCTGGAGTAGAGGCCTGCAAGAAGGCTGGTGCTGACTTTATCATTGCTGTCGGTGGTGGATCTTCTATGGATACTGCCAAAGCCATCGGTATTATCATCACCAATCCGGAATTTGCAGATGTCCGTTCTTTGGAAGGCGCCTCTAAGACTCATCATAAGGCTCTTCCGATTTTCGCTGTTCCAACTACGGCTGGTACTGCTGCTGAGGTTACGATCAACTACGTCATCACGGATGTAGAAAAAGAACGTAAGTTCGTCTGCGCTGATCCTCATGATATCCCGGTCATTGCCTTTGTTGATCCAGACAGGATGTCCACGATGCCTAAGTCCCTCACGGCTTTCACTGGTATGGATGCTCTTACCCATGCTATCGAAGGCTATACGACAAAAGCAGCCTGGGAATTATCCGATAGGTTCCATCTCAAAGCGATTGAAATCATTTCCCATAGTCTTCGTGATGCAGTCAAGAATGATCCAAAAGGCCGTGAAGAAATGGCTCTTGGCCAGTATATTGCCGGCATGGGCTTCTCCAATGTCGGATTAGGCATTGACCACGCTAGGGCACATACCCTTTCCGCACATTATGATGTTCCGCATGGCAAAGCCTGTGCTATGCTGCTTCCTATTTCTATGGAATTCAACAAAGAAGTAACAGGCGAGAAGTATAAGAACATTGCGATTGCTATGGGTGTTGAAGGAGTCGAGAAGAGGACTCAGGAAGAGTACCGTAACGCTGCTATCCATGCTGTTAAGAAACTCGGTGAAGATGTCGGCATCCCGACAGTCTGCAGCGAAATCCGTGCAGAAGACCTTGATGTCCTTGCATCGGATGCCTTAAAAGATGCCTGCTATCCGGGCAATCCGCGTGAAGCAACACACGAACAGGTTGTCGAACTCTTTAAGAAACTTAGGTAATTTAAAACAATCCAATTAAGACTGGCGAAAGCAGTATCGCCAGTCTTTTTCGATTTCATAAATTTGAAATATTAAGAAACATCGAGGTGTTTTGCTTTATAATGGAGAAAAAGAGGGGAAAAGAATGGAAGAACATGTATTAACAGAAGGAAAACTTCTCGATGAAAAGGGAAATCTTTTGGAAGCCGGTTATTCTACATCCTTAGTCAAGGAATATGATAGTTCTAAGATCAAGGCAGGAAAGATGCGAATCAAAGAATGGGATTACTATTATTTCGGCGACCTCGAATACGGAATTGCCTTAACGATTGATGATAACCGGTATAGGGGACTTGTCAGCTTTTCTATACTGGATTTTAAGAGCAAGACTTTTCTAAACCATGCAAAGAGGTTTCCTTTCCCTAGGGGAAAGGTATCTCTTCCATCTACTAGCGTAAACGGGTCAGTAAAGAAGGAAGGGAAAGACTATCGTCTCTCTTTTGAGAATGAGAACGGCAAACGATATCTTCATGCTGAATTCAAAGTAAAGGACAAGTCTTTTGTCTGTGAGGTCTCTCTTCATCCGACGACGGATAAGAGCAGGGTTATCGCTACGCCCTTCTTTAAGAAAAAGCACTTTTATTACAATCAGAAAATCAATCTCCTGAACGGAGATGGGTACTTCTCCTTCGGAGATGTCTACCATGAATTCAAGGATATCTACGGGGTCCTGGATTGGGGAAGAGGCGTCTGGACGTATAAGAACACCTGGTACTGGTCATCCTTATCCGGAATCCAGGATGGAATCCGGATCGGATTCAATCTCGGATGCGGATTCGGTGATACTTCAAAAGCAAGCGAGAACAGGCTGTTTGTCAATGATAAGGTCTATAAATACACGGATGTCATCTTCGCTATTCCAAGGGATGAAAACGGCAAAGAAGAATATCTAAAACCATGGCAGATCTATTCCGTAGATAAGAAAATCAATTTAGAGTTCTATCCGGTCTTAGATAGACACGATAAGGCAAATGCCTTGATCATTTCTCAGGATGCCCATCAGGTTTTCGGCAAATTCTATGGAGTATTTAAAACCAAAGATGGTGATATTCAACTAAATGGAAGGCAGGGGTTTGCAGAGAAAGTCAGAAACCGCTGGTAAAGAGATTCAATGCAGTAAAAAACGGCGCCTCATCTCGAGACGCCGTTTTCAGATTTAATTCGGATGGATTAATAGCCGAAGCTGTAGGTGTTGTAGACAGTGGTTGCTCCGTCAGTTGCGGAGAGCGGACAGATAGCGACACTGGGCTTAGAGTTCCAGTTGCAGAGAGCAAAGGTCATGGTAACCTGTTTATTTTCCCTTTCTTTGAGGAATTCAACCTGGCTATATTTGCCTTTGTAGATGTTTATAGAAGTTCCTTTGGCATTTTCTTTATAAGCTTTCTCGTTAGCATAAACGCAGGATACGTTCTTTCCATCGCTGTAGTAAAAAACGGATAAGGTGTAAAGCTGCCTAGAATAATCTTCTGTCAAAGGAGTAGAAAGGATATCGTCAAAGCTCTTATCGGAGATGACGTTCGGATTAGGAACTGTATTTCCGGTGGAAGTGACACCATAGAATTTTGTTACAGTTAAGTTGGCCTGGCCGGTAGGATCAGTGTACGTGCCATCCTGTTTTTTCTTTTTCTTGTGTTCCTTCGTTCCTTCAATAACGACTTCATCTCCGTTTTTAACCTTAAATCCTTCAAGCACGGTCTGGGTGGCGTAGCAGGCAATAATTCCGGTGGAGTCGGTAATGTAGAAACTTTCTGCCTGATTCAGGACTCTACCAGCGACAATACCTTTGACCTTGATCGTTTCTCCATCATCACGATCCCTTGCGTCTTCAACTGTTCTAGAACCGAATTCAATCGGTACATAGATGATCTCTTTTGTGAAGCTCTTTGTGGTTCCTTTATTGGTGATGGTTGTCGTAATTGTGGATTTCTTATTTTCGGCATCGACATTGACATGGAGAATCTGCTTTTCTTCTTTCTCCTCAAAATAGGCAAACTGAGTATTGCTGGAAGAATAGGAGATGGTAGCATTATCGATGCCAAGCAGGGAATCGGAGAAAGAAGTCCTTAATTCAGCCTGAGGATCGCCGGAATAGCCGTCTAAGAACTGCTTCTCGGCATAATAGTCATAGATGAACTGCTGAACTTCTGCTTCCTTCCTGGAGTAGTTTTCAATTGGAGTGACGGAAATAGGCTGTAGACGATAATTGCATCCGGATTTTGCAGACTTGCAGTTGGTGACACCGACAAAGAGATCTACGACTTTGTCTAAGTAGTCATCAAGCCAGGTGAAGTCGTTTCCGTTATTCCTGGTATAGGTGTAGGAACCAGTCTTCTGATCTAAGTCGTCGATAAAGTAATTGACAAAGTCAGCACCCTGGGATTTCTTGATAACAGCAGTGACTTCGAAAATCTGGCCCGTGATGTTCTCGGTCAGGCTTGTATTAAGAATGTCCTTCCTGGTTGTTTTCTTAATAGAATCTTTCGGGAATTCGCTTGTTCCTTTGTCATTGCTAAAGAGATGAGCGGAAGAAATCTGGATGGCACCCTGATATCCGTATTTTTCAGCATAAGTAATTTCCTTATCAGAAATAAAACGATCCGTTTCACCGACGATAGTAACGGTATTTCCTTCTTTGACATAAACAGCCGGATTACCACCATAGACATAGATAGAACCAGTCTTATCGACAAGATAGAAGCCATTCGGCGAATAACCCTGTCCGAGGGCTTTCTTTGCCACAACGCCGGTGACTTTGACCTTTGTTCCTTTGGCAGCGGCACGGGCCTGAGCAATCGTGGATTCGGTATAGCCTTCATCCGTGACAGGAGCAGAAGTTTCATCATAGTCAAGCAGCTTAGCCGGAGAATCGGAAAGGCCGAGTTCAGCTTTGTCGTTAAAAGTATGAAGAGGGGCTTTAAGATAAACGGTATCTCCGATAGCTGGGATCCTGTTCAGCTTATCGAAGTAAGTGGAACCATCCGGTCCACGGACACCGAAAACACTGAGTTCCTTCGTTTCGTCAGTTGTATCACGGATAACCATCTGTCCGTTTCCGTAGTTAGTGATCGATTTGATGACACCATAGACGACATATTCTTCGGAAGGGATATCGCCTGCCTTTGCGGCAAAGTCTAAGGCTTCTGAAACGGAATAAATCGTCTCATTGATTCCGTCATGGCTAATAGGGGTGGAGACACTCGGCTTAGCAGTGGGGGTTTCGCTAGGAGTGACCTGCGAATTGGTGCCAGGAGTGACCTGCGAATTGGTGCCAGGAGTGGACGGAGTGACAGAAGTCTCACCACATCCGGCAAGAGATAGGACGGTAAGGAGGGCAAAGAGACAACTACGGCGCAGCTTTGATTGTTTCATTTTAATTACCTCGAGGGTTAGTTTAGCTGAAATTTAAGCAAAATAAAACTAAAAAATAAAAAAACAAGCGTTTTCTTTTTATCCTTTTATTCGTTTGCATAGGCTTAAATAATGATAAACCAACATATAAATATACATGTGATGCATAATAAGAATGTTTAATTGTAAAATGCCAGAAAAACAAAATGTAATTTCAAAGCACACGTGCACAAAGAACAATCAAGAAGAAGCATTGAATTTAATTTAGGCTTGGTTTTTATCATGCGATAATAAAGGAAGATAAGATTGTTTATGAAACCCCTTTATTTATTCGATTCATAAATAAGAGAAGAAAAAGGAGAAAACAAAGGGTTATGGGTTCTTTTGAAGGAAAAACTGTTTTGATTCCTGGCGCTGGACGTGCTGCCCTGAGTGATGGAAAATGAGGATCAATTGGCTATGGAATTGCAACCGCTTTCGCAAAGGAAGGAGCGAATCTTGTCCTGACGGGACGTAATGTTTCTAAGCTGGAATCCGCTAAAAAGGAATTAGAAGAAAAGTACAATGTAAAAGTCCTTATTCTGCAAGCTGATATCAATGACAAAAATGATAATGAAGCTGCCGTATGTCACGTCATGGATGAAATCAAGAAGACCTTTGGGCGCTTGGACGTCTTAATTGACAATGCCCAGGCTTCGGCTTCTGGTGTTCCGTTGAAAGATAACACGACGGAACAGCTCAATCTAGCGCTTTATTCCGGGCTCTATGCAACCTTCTACTATAGGAAGCACGCTTATCCTCTTCTTAAGGAGACAAAGGGTTCGGTTATCAACTTTGCTTCTGGTGCGGGATTATTTGGAAACTACGGGCAGTGTGCTTATGCAGCCGCGAAAGAAGGAATCCGTGGTTTGAGCCGTGTGGCTGCGAATGAGTGGGCGAAAGATGGAATCAATGTCAACATTATCTGCCCTCTTGCCTGGACTAGCCAATTAGAGAAATTCCAACAAGCTTATCCAGATGCCTTCAAAGCCAATGTCCATGTTCCGCCTAGGGGTCATTTTGGAGATTCGGAGAGGGAGATTGGCCGTGTCTGTGTTCAGATTGCCTCTCCTGATTTCAAATACAGGACAGGTGAAACCATTACCTTGGAAGGCGGAAGGGGTCTTCGTCCGTAAGTCGTTTTCTTTTCGAAAGAGAGACTTCCTCAGCCAGGAAGAATTTTTTCTATTTGATAGGAAACAAGATAAGGTAAAATAGAAAGGAGGGAGGCGTAATGGACAATGTTGAATAAAGACCAACGGGAAAGACTTGCCTTACTTCGTTCGATGGGTAAAGGCGAATTCAAGAGAAAAGAAGAAATAGAAGCTCTCGAAAATAACTTCTGGGATACTTCTATGGCTTTTGAATGGCTGAAGAAAAAAGAGGAAGACCCAGAGGCTTCCTTGGAGGAGTTTCATAAGGCATATGATCAAGCCCGCTCGAAAGCAGCTGTGCTTCCTCAGGACCGATATGATCTCTCTAGCAATAATGCTAAGCCCAATCGCAAGGCACGTCGCGCAGAGAGGAAGAAAAAGAAAAAAGAAGGAAAGTAAAAAGGACCGGGCGCCCGGTCCTTTTTTTAGTCGACAGTCCAGCTCTTGTTCTTGCTAGTGAGATATCCACCTCCGAAGAGTAAGAGGAGGGAAGCGGTATAAAGAAGGGTTTCGATTAATTTGCTGACGGAGAATCCGTTGTGGTTGACTAAGCTCCTGATCCTGACAACGAAGTAGGATACGATGACAAACGCGGCATAGATCAGATTGGAGAAGGAGAAGACGAGTCCGATGAGCTTGTTATGAACGAAGAGGAAGACGAATCCACAGACGATGATGAGGAGATAGAAGAGCTTTGCTACGCCGGTAATAATTGTGTTGGCGGTGTCGTTCCAGAAGTTCAGAGAATAGGAACCGACTACGATTAGGATAAGAAGGGCAGGTGCGATAGCACGGAGGGTACCTTGGCAGCCATTTGCTCCGAAGAGGAAGAAGAAGTAGAATCCGATGAGGAGGACAAGGACGAAGACTTCGATGATGAACTTCCTCAAGGAATCTAAGCTGTTCCCGACCGATGGAACTCCTTGGCTTAACAGATAGTAGACAATCAGTGTGATGCCAGAGACAAGAAACCTGATGTGCGACAGAGACCTTTTCGACTTTTGTGTACTCATGGGTGTGATCCTTTCTATGTAACTGAGAATATTTTATCGGATTCGCGGCTACTTAGGAACAAATTATGCTGCAAACCTCGGTAAGGTCCTGCATAGCTTGACTAAGATAAAGCAAATCGGAATGGAGATAATGCTCCTGATTGTGGAGAGGAAGACAGCATCCGAAGCAACATAGTCTTCTTTTTTGTAGTCGACACAGTAGACGGCGACAACAGCCCCGACTGGCGCTGCATTTCCGATGACCCTAGCTGCCAAAGTGATTTCATTGAAGTCAATGACATGTCCGAGTTTCAGCAATAAGCAGATGCCAAGGATTGCGATTGGAACGAAGACCCTGCGGAGAAAGGCAAGGAACCATGCCCTCTTGTTTTTGATGGCGGTAACGATATTGCATTCGCCTAAGGTTACACCGATTAATAGCCTTGCTAATGGAGTTGCCATGACCTTGCCAGTCTGAAGTACCTTATAAAGAGCCGGGAGCGTCTTATCAATACGGACAAATCCGTAACTATTCTCTCCGACTTTGACTTGCCAGACGGAATTCTGAATAACCCAGAAGACAAAGCCTGTGATCCTAAGAATCCTGACCGGATTTAAGAAAATGCTTTTTAAAGTCGGAAGAATGCTTTTCTTGGTCCTTTTTTCACCGCTGATCCTGACATAAGCATAGACATAGGTAGCTAAGCGGAAGGCGATGGACATCCTAGAAACTGGAATTAATACTCCGCTTTCTGCACCATAGACAGCCTCTAGTATTGGCATGGAGTACAGAGACAATTGTCCGACACCCATTAAGATCGAGTATACAATCCGTTTTGTTTTGCCTAAGCGGAAGAAGATTAGGATTCCAAGTCCGATGAAGAGTACATAGAAGAGAATATCAAAGACCAGAATCAATATGTTTTGCTGGAAGGCTTCTTTGGAGAAGTCACTCCTGAATGCACAGAAGGCCATGCAGGGAATTGCAATCTTGAGTGTGACTACATTGAGTACGGATTTTCCGTGTTCTTTGATGATTCCTTTGTAGCGAAGGATAAAGCCTAGGAAGATGAAAACCAGTGAGGAAAGAATGGCGCCTAAAAAGTTCTGGTCTGTCAGAATGTCTTTGATGATGTCCATAAAAAGAAATAGGAACCTCCAAATCTTGATTGTATTGCTTTGCTAAGAATGAAAAAAAGGGGAAAGCGGTTTACTATTCGGATTTATCGGAAAGTACAAGAATATAATAGGTAGAGAATATAGGAGCCATTCCATGATAAAGAAAATAGAAAAGGGAATCCCATCGGATATGAATGACAGAGTCAAAGAGGAGCAAAAGGTTTATCATTTGCTTTCCGAATTAGGTATTTCGTTCCTTCGGGCAGATCATGACGCTCTCTTTTCCAGGGATGGTTACGAAGAAATCAGCAAGGCAATCGGAGCTAAGGTCTGCAAGAATTTGTTTTTAGCAAACAGACAACAGACTGAATTCTATTTGCTTAGGATGCCAGGCGATAAGAAATTCAAAACCAAAGAGCTTTCGAATCAAATTCATAGTGCCAGACTTTCGTTTGGAAATCAGGAAGCACTCGAAAAATATTTGCATGCCGCAAAAGGCTATTGTTCAATTCTTGATTTGAGGAATGATACAGAGAACAAGGTCAAACTTCTCGTTGATAAAGACCTATTCGAAGATGATTCCGTAGGTGTTCATCCTTGCATCAATACCTCCTCCCTGGCTCTCAAATGGAAAGATCTTCTTGAAGTCTTCCTTCCAAGTATCCATCATACGTATCAGCTTGTCACTCTTGTCGGAGAAGACTAATCGTTATTTAAAGAAAAAGAGGAGTGGGTTCGCCCACTCCTCTTTTTGTAGACTAGGCTGCTGATTTTGTCAGTGTAATCGGATCATTTTCTCCGTACTTGTAAGTGACTGTTCCATCGCTGTTGAAGACAAGAGTGATTTGCTCATCATATAAGTTGTTCTCACCTACGAATTTATTTCCGTCATAAGAGACTTTTGTGAATTCGACTTCATCATCGAAAATCTGAGCATAGTAGTAATCGTTGATGATAGAAACTGTACCGTCTACGCCGATTTTTATCTCTACGGTCTCGTCACTGTCAATATAGGTTCCTGCTCTTTCCGAAATGTCTCCGGAAGCGGGCTTATCCTTGACTGTCAGAGTAATCGAATTGGATTCTGTAGCATATTGATCTTTGGAAGTAGCTGTAATCTCGGTAGTTCCGGCTTTTAAGGCAGTGATTTTTCCGTTTGCATCAATCGTAGCAACCTTTGTATCACTCGATTTCCAGGTCAATTCCTTATTGTCAGCATCCACGGGTGTAATCTTAGCTGTTGCTTGTGTGGTGCCTCCGACGAAAAGGGTTGTGTCTTTGATGGTAATCTTGATGGTGTCGATTGTAATAGGAGTGACATCTACTTCAAGAGTTGCCTTGATTCCGGACTTGGAAGTGGCTTCCAAAGTCGTGCTACCAAGTTTGAGACCTTTGATGGTCTTATCATTTTTGTTCCTAACAGATTCCGCTCCGTATTCTTTGGTGCTGTCATCATAGATGGCAACAGTCTGTGGATCTTTCGAAACGACCTTCCAGGATTCTTCTGCTGCGTTGTTGTAATCAGCATCCCTAAAGGCAGCAGATACGGTTGTTTCTTTGTTGACATGGACATCACCATCACCAGGAATCTCGAGGTCCATTTGAGTTGCTTTGATATACTTGCTAAGATGATCCTCTTCGGTATAGATGTTGGCTTTCAGAGTATCTTTCTCACTTACAACATTCACAACATAGTCGGCTTTATTGTCATAAGAGAAATTCTTCTTAATCCTAAGATAACCAGCCGTCTGCTTATCTCCCGTATAGTTTCCAAAGACATCATAGCTGCCGCTCTTTCCAGAATAAGGAAGAGTAATCGTGTGTCCGTTGAATTCAATCGTGGCTTCTGTGGCGGTGATGTTAAAGATGGACTCATCATTTTCATTCCACCATTTTCCAATGAGGGCACTGTTGACCTTGTCCGCTTCTTTGATCGTGATGGTGATTTCATTCGAGACAATCGGCTCTTCGGTTGCACCATGCTTAGAGACAGCGCTGACTTTGACAGTTCCGGCTTTGATTGGAGTCAAGATTCCATCCGCAGAGATAGTTGCTAATGTCTCATCGCTGACTTTCCATTCGATATCTTTGTTTGTGGCATTGCTTGGAGCAAGAACAGCACCAAACTTAAGAGTCTGTCCGATTTTGACTTCTGTTGCCTGCTCGTTGGCGGCAATTGTGATTCCAGTAACTGGAACAGCATCTGCTTCATAATGCTTATGGCATTTCTCGTTGGCAAGGAAGGCAACTTGAGAAGTGGAGAATCCATAGTTCTTTCCAATCCTGTTTCCATAGACATGGATACGGACTTTGGAAGCTGGCTCAAAAGACTTTTCCCTCAGCTTAAGATTTTTCAGAGAGACATTTTCTTTAATTTCGTCTGTGATATCTGCGGCTTCTGTCCAAGTTGTACCATCATTCGAAGTCTCGATGGCAATCTTCTGCAGTCCGGATTCGATGTTGTTGCTATACCTTTGTCCATAGTAGAAGGAGATACCAGAAACCTGTTGGTCATCGAAATCAAAGCTGACGACACCATCGCCTCTTGTATCGGCTTCTTCCTGCCTAGTATCGCTTAAACCAGAGCGGATAGTCCTGACATTTTTGCCTTTGAATAATCCGCTTCCGGAAACGACATTGCATCCCTTGTTAATTGTGACACCATAGGGGAGATTGTTGACAATAGCATTATTGGCAGCAACAACATGATTGATAACAGAAGTAAAGCTGAGATTATAGACAGCGCCTTCTAAGTTCTGCTTCGGAAGTCCATTGACATGAACGGAGATTTTATTGGAGGTATGGAGACTGCCACTGGAGTCCTTCCACTGGTAGTAGACTTTCGTCGTTCCCTCTTTTTGTCCAGTAACAAAGATGCCGGAGTTGATACCCGAATCGAAGGTAGCAATGGAATCATCATCGGTAATCTTCTCCAGGTCTCCGTAATCCCTGATCCAGCGTTCCTGTTCGACATTTTCCGGAGCATCCCAAGTAATCTTCCTATTCCTAGGGAGGGTCTTCTCGATATCGATGACATAGTTATCGCCGTCTTTCTTTGCACTCTCATCGGTGACAGAAAGGGCAATCGACTTGATATAGACATGAATCTGAGGTCCGCTCCATCCTTTATATTGATAGAATTCAATGATGTTATCGCTATTCGGAGCTGCCGGAAGCGTTTTTGTGTCCCAGGTTGTAGCACCGATATTCGTCAACTTAGCAACTGCATTATTAGTATCGGTATCTAGATTCTCATCAAATATTGCAAACTGTTTAAAGAGATTCGTTGTGGAATCAATCAGGAAGGAGAAAGTGTCAACCGAGACATCAGTGCACCAAGCATAGCAGGTGTCTACGATATCTTTCACTGCTGCAGAATCAACAATGAAATAAGTTCCGTTCTGATTGATAACCTTATCTTTGTACTGGGCAACTTTTTTGATGACCTTCCGGACATCGAGCTGAGCTTGTCCGCCAAGTCCGACATAGGCATCATCATAGCCTTTATTGAGCCATCCGGATTTTCCTTTTGTATTGGAAGCATCTTTTTCAAACCACTGATAAGAGTTTCCATTGAAATCATGGTAATACTGGTAGATTCTGACTCCATCCCAGTCTCCCTGAACAATCTGATAATCATTGTAATAATAGATAATATCAGAAGAATCGCCGACCTCATCGCTGATTGCAGATGAGGTGACGGTAACATTGGAATAATCTGCACTTAAAGCATGCTCAAGAGGATTGATTGTCGGGCCCGTGCTTGTGCTAGTGGATGGATTTTCTGTGTTTGTACTTCCAGAAGACGGCTTCTCTGTCGGATTTTCCGTTGGTTTCTCCGTAGGTTTTTCGGACGGCTTGAATTCTGAGACTTCCGGATAATCAGAAAAACTAGGCTTGCTTTCAGAATCTCCCTTCTGGCAGGCACTCCTTCCAAACCTAGAAATTAAGGAGAGAGCTAACAGATTGAATCTTGACTTTTTCATATTGTTTTTGTCCTTTCTATAATCAATTTCCGGCGGTTAAGTCGGTTAATTTGTAAACAGCAATTAAGAAGATGTCCCTATCTCCATCAAACCCGGATTCGATGGACTCTTCTTTTTTCCTATAAGCGAGTGAGACACCGACATTTCCCTTTTCAGCATATTGCTGAGAAGAGTTATAGGTGTATCCGTTATCGGTTAATAACTTTGAATAATCTTTTAGGATGGAAGACTTCGGATCATAGCAGGCAATGATGAGAGCGTTAACTCCCCTATTAGACTGAACCTGTGCCGTGTAGTAGGAAGCAGGTGCTACTGGAATCTCTTCGCCGACAAAGGCTTCGACTTGGTCATTCGGGAAGGTTGTCTGTTTATCTTTCCTAATGTAGACTGTCCTCCTTAATCCTTTTCCTTGCGTGGAAGAGAAGGAGTCAAAGATGACACATAGTATCTGATTTGGCGATACGCGCTTAATCGCCCAAGGACTTTCACCTTCACTCACCTTTTGTAAGGTGAAGTCGTTCCTTTTCAGAACGGCTTTATAAGTCTTTACTAGGTCGTTTGGATCATAATCGGAGAAACAATAGAGGGCAGTGGCAGTAAGATCGTACTTTGAAATATACTCGTTCTTACCGGAATAAGAGGTTCCAGCGCAAACTGGGAGTTCAGCTATGAATTCACCAAGGCTTTCTTCCAGAAGAGCATCGACTTCTTTGCTGAAACGATAAGTGGGTGCTTCGGTCATAGAGGGTAATTCTTCTGAAACAGATGGTTTTAGAATTTCGCTTGTTTCCGCAGATGGCTGGTTTGTCAGAGATGGCTCCCTCTGACAACCAGCCAGAATCAAGAGTAATGGCAGAAGAACAAAGGTCTTTCTTTTCATTTTTTGAATCGCTCCTATTTAATTATAATAGATGTGTAACTATGAAATCGATAGCAAAATAAAGTAAAAGGTAGGGCAATCGCAAGAATATGCCGGGATTTTGTTTGCGATA
>ULPT01062429.1_pt1 | contig 95729 bp, 79 predicted proteins | sample 1953751 | NCBI WGS metagenome assembly ULPT01 (sample SAMEA4835636, study PRJEB28245) | human gut metagenome | biome: gut microbiome; material: fecal sample | place: Denmark | collected 2008 | reverse complement strand
AGGTCTCAGAGCCGAGTTTCCCATCAATTGGCGATACTTCGACAGATGGATATTGTTACTCATTACCATAAAGGCAAATAGGTTCTTTATGCTCTTACTGATAATTATATTAAGGATCTCTTTAAAACAGGACTTGAACACGTTTCCGAAACAGACAGTGATCTTTATCAGGACAGAAAGAAAACTGATAACGCGTAGTTTGCCACTGAATAAACGACATTAGATGGGTATGACTCGGAAATAAGCCAGGACATAAAGCGGATTAGAAATTATCTGTTACTAACTAAAACTTTGCTATTAAGTAAATTAATAAGTCCGTTTCTTAAATAGGTTAATGAAAAGCAACCCTCAACTAAACAATAAAGATTCTATACACAATCATAAATAACCTTCTATAAACATTGGCTTTTTGAAATATTGTTAGTTGAAAAAGCCAATGTTTTTATAATAAAATATCTCCACTGCGGTTTGCAGTAATTTTGTTTTGCAAATTATGATTACATATAAATGTAAAAATTGTGATGGGTTAGAAACAGAAACCAGTGTCTGCCCGGTCTGCGGACAAAGAACTGAACTTTATTCTTCTGTTATCTATTATTGCCATCACTGCAACGCTCCTTCTTTTTATGAAACTTGTCCTGTTTGTGGGGGAAAATGCAATCCAATAGGAACAGATGTTCGGCCTGTATTTGCTCGAGAACGTTTGCTAATTGAGTGCTTAGAAGGTAACCCTATGAAGTATGCAGGCAAAGCAGTTTGGAATGCTTGCAATAATACTTATTATATCGATGGTGAAAAGCATTCGGTTTCTTTCCTAAAACTAAAAGAAAATAAAGCTGAACAAGTTATTAAGCTTTTAGAGCAATATGAAAACGCAAATAAGAGCTATGTAGACCATGATTTTGAAAATAAGTGGATTAATTCCTTCCTCGAAGTAAACGATGTTCGGTTGAATTCCATTACTGATGAGGCTTTAAACTATATCCGCATCATTGCAAATGGTTTTGATGCCACCTCTATGTTTGTCTCATTTAGTGGTGGCAAAGACTCATCAGTGACAAGTAATCTTGTTAGGCGTGCTTTAGGAACGGAAAGAATTATCCATATTTACGGAGATACTACTCTCGAATATCCCGAATCTAAAACTTATATTCAAGAATTCAGAACCCGGTTCCCTAACACTCCGTTACTGGTTGCTAAAAACAAAGATCAGAAGTTTGATGACTTGTGTGAAGTTGTTGGACCTCCGTCCCGAGTCATGCGTTGGTGCTGCACTGTTTTTAAAACCGGTGCTATTACTAAGAAAATTGAACAGACTTTCCAGGGTAGAACTCGCATATTATCCTTCCAGGGTATTCGCCGAAACGAATCATTATCGCGAAGTAAATATGATCGTGACTCCAGGAATTCAAAAATTGCTAAGCAAGTTTCTTCTTCCCCAATCATTGATTGGCTCGATTTTGATGTCTGGCTCTATCTTTTAGCAAACAAATTACCATTCAACAACGCCTATCGACAAGGTTTTTCTCGTGTTGGCTGTTGGTGTTGCCCAAATAATAGTGGATGGTCTGAGTATCTTTCTTCTATTTATAGGAATGAAGAATATAGGAAGTTCCATCAGAGGCTTTACTCTTTTGCTCAAAAGGTAGGAAAACCAGATTGGAAGGAATACATTGATTCTGGAAAGTGGAAGGCACGTCAAGGTGGTAATGGATTGGATTACAGCAAAAATGCTGTAGTTGAATTCAAACCATGTGCATTCGATTCGAATTCTTATAATTTTGAATTATCTCGGCCGATTGATGAGACATTGTACACATTATTTCAGCCTTTCGGCATTATAAATAAGGAATTGGGAAACAAACGATTAAATGAAGTATATGTTCTCGATAGAAAAACAGGTTTGCCTTTACTGAAATTATCCGGAAAAATAGGCACTACTTTATTGCGTGTTTCGCTCGTTAATCAGACAGGTCACTTTAAATCACCTAAGATTGCACAAAGCCTTATTCGAAATCAAATCACGAAATTTCAGACTTGTATTGGTTGTACGTATTGTCAAAGTGTTTGTCGGTTCAACGCTTTACATGTTAGGAACGCGGATCCTGGAAATGTGAGTCATGACTCTATTATTTACACAATAGATCCGACTAAATGTGTTGGTTGTCTTGAATGTGTTACTCATTTCGAAAGTGGTTGTTACAGGAAAAAAGTCCTAAGAATCAAAAAAGGTTAATATTATGGAAAAAGAAAACAAATTGCCGGAATTTCGCAAAAACGAAAGCTTCTATATTCGTGAAGGCTGGATTAGTAAAGCTATTATTTGTATTGCGGAAAACCCAGGAATTAATATTTTCCGAAAGAATGATGGCATTAAGTTTTTAGGCATTGGCTCAAATAGGGTTAAAGGCCTTCATTACTGGCTTCTGGCTGCTGACATAATCGATGCTAAAAACCAGTTGACTGATTTTGGAAATATCCTCTTAGATAATGACCGATATCTTGAAAATACTTCTTCTTGGTTTTTGATTCACAGGAAACTAGTAAAGAATAAACAGAAATGTCCGGTTTTCAATTGGGTCTTTTCATCTGATTTTAATTCGTTTAGAGAAAGTGAAATTGAAGATAGTATTATTAGTTTTTATAAAGATGAGGTAGCTAGTAGCAAACTTTCTGCTTTTAAAACTGGCGTTAACAAGGATGTCAATGTCTTTGTTAGAAGCTATTACACAGACAATCCTAATGCAAACCCAGAGGACAATTATGTCTGTCCATTATCAGCCTTAAAATTATTTACTAAAAACAAAGATGGAATTATAAAAAAGCAAAGTCCATCTGGCAATTTACTTAAATGGCCCGTTGTTGCATATTGTATTTTGCAAATGAGTTCTATCAAAAAATCCAATAATGTTAGCACAGATTCTTTTGATATTGATGAAGCTTTTGAAAACCCTAATGGACCAGCCAAGATATTCAATCTCGATAAAACTAAATTCCATCTCTATCTTGACACTCTTCAAAAAGAAAAATGTCTCAAGATTGATCGTACTGCTGGATTAAATGCTGTTTACTTTGAAAGTAAACTTAAGGACAGGAAAATAAATGATGTCTATGAATGGGAGGCAAAATAATATGTACAACGATTTCTTATCAGTTAACCATAGCTTCCAAAATTCCGTTAATCTCCAATTAGATTTAGGAAACGAACGAAAAATTGATGAATATATCATAACTGGTGATATTTGTAATGTCTTGAAGAAATATTTTCTGACTTTTCTTGGACATAACAAAGACAAATCAACAGTACTTGCTGGACCTTATGGAAAAGGAAAGTCTTTTCTTGTATTGATCCTGGCATATTTGGTTTCTTTTGAAAATACCAAATCTGAAACGTATAAACGATTACTAAAAAAAATCGGCAGGATTGATAAAGAATTAGTTGAGCTTGTTAAAGAATTTAGAGAGGAAAAACATTATCGACTTTTGCCTGTTGTTATTAATTCTAACTATGATGACCTCACTCAATCATTTCGCGTTTCGCTTGATGATGCTATGCGCGATTATAAACTGAATGATATCGCTCCTGATTCCACTTTTAAGCTTTGTGTTAAAAGGATTGAGGCGTGGGAGAAAGATAAGAATCTAAAAGAACGGTTGGATACTCAATGTGGCCAAACAACTATTAGTCTTTCAAAACTAAAAGAAGGTTTAAAAGATTATTCTTTAAAAGCCTATAAGTCGTTTAAGGATTTATATAGCTGCATGTCTATGGGGCTAGAATTTAATCCATTAGTCAATGACGATATTCTGTCAGCATATACAAAGACTTTGTATAACTTGAGTAAAAATAAGAAGCAAAATTTCACCGGAATCTTTTTAATATTCGATGAATTTTCAAAGTTTATCAGTCAATCTAATGATATTTCAAAAGATTTAAAACTTATTCAGGATTTTGCTGAATTAGCTAATCGTTCTTCGGTTGATGGACAGCTGAACTTTTGCTGCATTACTCATAAGAGTTTGTCTTTATATAAAAATGAAGTTTCCAAAAAATCACTGGATTCTTTTAAGACCGTTGAGGGACGATTCAAAGAAATTCGCTTTAATCGATCTAGGAATCAAAATTATCAATTGATTTCTGGTGCGATAAAAAAAGATAACTTTAAGCAGTTGGAAGCAGAATGCGATAAGCATAGAAAGCTGTACCAGCAAATTGAGCAGTCTGGAATATTTGACAATGACACAGACTATAAAACGCTTTTCACGGGATGTTTTCCTTTAAATCCTTTGGTTGCTTTTGCTTTGATTAATATTTCTGAAAAAATCGCTCAGAACGAACGTACTCTTTTCACATTCATTTCTGATACAGAAGAAAACAGTCTTAACTCCTTTATCCGTAGAAAATCTTCTGGACTAAGGAATAGGGATTCTATTTACGACTATTTCTCTCCGTTGATGCGAAATGACGATAAGAGTGAGATTCATGATATTTGGGTGAGATCTGATGCTGTCTTATCTTTGGTTTCAGATCATTCTGAAAGAAAAATAGTGAAAAGTCTTGCAATCATTAGGATGATTAATGATTATGCAAAACTTTCTCCGAATGCGGAAAACATAGCTCTTTCTTTGGACGATAATCTTGCTTCTGTTCAGGCATCTCTTTCTGATTTAATGAAAAAACATTTGATTAAGAAAGATGAAGGCCATGGAATTTATTCTTTTGCCCCGTCACATAGTAAGGAAATAGATGAAGAAATTAGCATTGCTATTAAGACAAAGGCTAACATTAGGAAACCAGCAAGGATATTGAATGAGATAAATAAACAAAGATTCATTCTTCCCCGTCAGTATAATGAAATACATAAAATAACCCGATTCTTCCGCTCTTATTTTATTAGTGAAGAAGATTTACTTAGACTGGATTCTTTCTCTACTATTTTTAGTGAGGAATTTTCTGATGGCTTGGTTTTGAACGTTATTCCTTCAAGTACAGGGCATAATGTCAAACATATTATCGATAGACTCAGAGCAATTCATGATACCCGGGTAGTTATTCGCATTCCCAATCAGACTTTTCCTGCTTACTTAGAACAATCTCTAAAGAAAATAAAGGCCCTAAGGATTCTTAAAGCAAGCGGTAAAGACCAGGACTTACTTGCGAGTGAGATTTCTCTTCTTATTGATGATTTATACGATGAGATTGATTCTGAAATTTCTTGCTTATACGGAGACTCAAGTATTCTGATTTCTTCAGATTTTAAAAAAGAAAATGGAAGCAATCTTTCTTCAGTGATGACTTCTAGCATGGACCAAACCTTTACTAAGGCCATTGATATTAACAATGAACTTGTCAACAAAGAATCAGTGTCTTCGCAATACTATAATTCCCTTACTCATCTAATTGACTGGTGGTTATCGGATAAAGACTTTCCGTTTTCTGACACTAGTCCAGAAGGCTCTATGCATGTAACTATTATTTCAGAATTCGGGTCTAACGATCAACAATCAAAACCCTCTTATATTCATGAACTTTGCAATGCTGTTATTAACAAAATAAAAACTGAGAATTCCATTGCAATCAAAGAGTTATCAAAGAGGATGAGTGAGGCTCCCTATGGCGTTCGTAAAGGAATACAGGTTTTCTTCTTAGCATATGCTATTAAAGAAATTCACAGGAATGCTTTGGTTTTAAAACTTCAGAATCATGAATTGCAAATCAATGGCGAAAATCTATTGACTGCAATTTACTCAAAATCTGATAAATATGTTTTGTACTATTCGGAAGCTACCGGATCACAGAATAGTTTTGTCAGGAACATGTGCTCTTTATTTGGAGTTGAATATAACCAAGGTGATTCATCTAATATGTATTCTCTTGCTGACAAGATGAAAGATTTTTTCCTTGGATTACCTTCGATAATCAGAAACATTGGGCACAAAGATAACTTTATCGGCATTGATGAAGAAATCATTTCTTATAAAGCTCCGTTTCTACTCTTCAATATTAATCCTTATGAATCTATTATCCAGGGTGCTAAAAAAGAATTTAATGATTTTGAAACTGCTTATAGAAAAATTGAGCATTTCTATCACAATTGGACAATTGAGTTTGCCAGATATAAGAGTGGCGTAATCAATTGCATTAAGGATTCTTTCTCGATTCCTCATAAAGACAACCTTAAGACCTCTTTAGAAAAGTGGAAGCACAAAAATGTTTCGGATAAAGGACATTTGGTTTTAGAAACTAAATCTGTTTCTATTCTCAAAGCACTAGAGTCTGATCTATTCAATGAGGAGTCCATTGCTGACTCTATTACTTATGCCTGTGTTGGTCATTATATCGAGGACTGGGACAAAGATTACAAATCTGAAATCCAGGAACAATTGACCTCGTTTATTAATGATATTAAGAATGCCAAGCCTGTTGAATTAGATGATCCTCTTATTCAGTCTATTAGGGAAGAAAAGGAATATACTTTCTCTCCGATGGGTAGCATGCTTAAAAACTCTATCTCTTCCTCTCTTGAAGAATATGGTGATAGTGTTTCTAAAGAAGAAAAAATCCGTGTGTTAACCGAAAGGATTAAATCGTTAGAATGAAAGAAGCAGAAAGGATTTATTTAGATAACGCTGCAACTACTTTTCCAAAACCAGAATCTGTTTATAAGGCCCTGGATTACGCAAATCGAAATCTTGCTTTTAATGCTGGACGCGGTCACTATGCTGCTGCACAAAAGGTTTCTGATGTTATCAATGAGACTAAGGTTAAGTTAGCGGAATTAATTCATGCACAGCCTTCTAGGATTTCTTTTGAATCATCTGCAACAGAATCTCTAAATATCATTATTCTAGGTTTGAATCTTAAAGACGGAGATAATATTTACTATTCCCCGTTTGAGCATAATGCAATTATTCGTCCTCTCTATAATTTAGCTAAATCGATTCATATCAATTTGTTTGAAATTCCTTTTGATAAAGAAAATTGGATGCCAGACCTTAAAAAACTGAATGATAAGTTCGTGAGGAACCCTCCAAAAGCAGTTTTCTTAAGTCATATTAGTAATGTGACCGGATATATTCTTCCTTTTGAGGATATATTTAAGCTATCTAAAAGCTATGATGCTATCAATGTTTTGGATTGTGCACAAAGCCTTGGCGTTTTGAACCCGATAACTGAGAATGTTGATTTTATCGTTTTTGCTGGACATAAATCTCTCTATGCTTCTTTTGGAGTTGCCGGTTTCTTCGATTTGAATGACTATAAGCTTAAGGTTGTAAAATCTGGTGGGACAGGATCAGATTCTCTTAATCATGATATGCCAGAGAATGGTTCGGGAAGATACGAATCAGGTAGTTTGAATAGTGTTGCTGTCGCTGGACTAGATGCTTCTCTTGATTGGTTAAAGGAGAATCCTCCCTTAATGCACGAAAAAGAAAGGACCGAGTTCTTAATTTCAGAGCTATCTGAAATACCATCTGTAAAATTGTTCCTTCCTCAAAATTATAAAAACCGTATTTTGGGAATTGTTTCATTATCTGTGGATGGTTACATAGCACAGGATGTTGGATCGATTTTAGCTGATGAATTTAATATTTGTGTTCGTACAGGCTATCATTGCGCTCCTTTTGTACATGAATTTATCGGCAGCATTGAAAATCAGGGGACCGTTCGCGTAAGTATAGGTGCATTTACAAATAAGGATGAAATCATTAAACTAAAAGAAGGATTGAAAACTCTTTAAACATGTTATTGCCGGAGATTGAATTTCAAAGAAGATATCGCACTAGTGACTTTAAGGATATCGGAAAAGCATTTATTGATAAGGCTCTTCAGGCATCTGTTTGCTATAAGAGAGCAGTTGGCTTTTTTTCTTCTTCGGCATTGATTAATCTTACAAGAGGCCTATCCTCTTTCTTGAAAAATAAGAATCCGCACATCTATTTTGTCGTATCACCCGAATTAAGCAAGGAAGATATTGATGCAATTAATAAAGGATATGAGTCACGGGAGAAAGTGTTGGAAGTTTCTATGCTAAGAAACTTCCGTGATACTGATGATGACTCTGATTCTGAACGCCTTAATTTATTAACACATCTTATTGAAGAAGGCATACTCGACATTAAGATTGCTGTGATGGAAAATGAAAAGGGTGTAGGAATTTATCACGAGAAATTCGGAGTCTTCGAAGATGAGTCTGGGAACAAAGTGGCATTTGATGGATCACTGAATGAATCTAATAATGCTTTTGCCTGCAATTTTGAAAGAGTATCTGTTTATTGCAGCTGGAAAGGCGAGAAAGATGCTGTTGATGAGTTTGAAGGTGATTTTGATTCTCTTTGGCGTAATCAAACTCCTGAACTTAAGATTTATGATTTTCCAGATGCTGTAAAGAAAAAACTAATGACCTATCGTCAGGATACTTACAATAGAAACATTGATGATATTGAGAAAATGAAAGAGGAGTATCTTGAATCTCATCTTCCTACGACAGATTTAATTCCTTATCAACCAAGAGACTATCAAAAGAAAGCTATTAATTCTTGGGCTGCAAATCATTTTCGAGGAATTTTTGATAGGGCCACCGGTACTGGAAAGACTCTTACTGCGTATTGGGCAGCTGTTTCTTTGATGAAGAGAAGGAAGTATAACCTAGCTGTTATTATTGTATGTCCGTATCGTCATCTGGTTGAACAATGGGTAGAAGATGCCGGAAAGTTCAATATCAACTTTATCATTGGATATGGAGATGCTAAATATCGTGGATATTTAGACAAACTAAGAAATACAGTTATTCAATTTAATAATCATATCCAGAACTATTTCTTTTTTATTACAACAACTAACTCTTTTAAGACTCCTGCAGTACAAAGCGTCTTAAAGTCTATTCGGCGAAAAGAAGTGCTTTTCATTGCCGATGAGGTTCATAATTTTGGAGCTCCTGGATTAAGACAGGCCTTACTCCCGCAATTTCCTTATCGCATTGGCCTCTCAGCTACTGTAAATCGCGCATATGATACCGAAGGCACAGAGGCGATTTATTCTTATTTTGGACAACCGGTAATTCATTTTGGGTTAAAAGAAGCTATTGATGGTGGATTTCTTACAAAGTATTTCTACTATGTTATCCCTGTGTCTTTGACCCCAAATGAAAGAGATTTATATTTAGATTTAACCGATAAAATGATTCAAGCATCTAAACTTGATGATTCGGGCAAACTGGTTCTTACAGAAAAGGGTAAAAGGTATGCGATTAAGCGTGCTCGTGTTATTGCCACTGCAAAAGATAAACTGACGAAATTAAAAGAAAATAGGAGCAAATATAAGACAGAGCACAATATTTTAGTCTATTGTGGATCAGGCCATTCGTTTTCTGAAGAAGATGAGGATAAGGAAACCAAATCCCAAATCGAACAAGTCTGCTCTGTTTTAGGAAACGAATTAAATAGGAAGGTTCAAAGATTTACGGCAAAAGAAAGTGTTGAAGAGCGATCTATAATTACTAATGCTTTTAAGAATCAAGAATTGCAGGCTGTTGTTGCAATGAAATGCCTTGACGAAGGCGTCAATATCCCTTGTATTAAATATGCGTTTATTATGGCTAGCGGATCTAATCCAAGAGAGTATGTTCAACGTAGAGGACGTGTGTTAAGAAAATTCCCAGGCAAATCCTTTTCTTATATTTTCGACTTTGTAACTTTGCCATTCATTGACAAAGAAATATGTTCTTATCCAGAAGACTATGTGTTAAAATTTTCTGGATTAGTAAAGTCCGAAATCAAGCGAATGAAAGAGTTCTCTAGTCTTGCTATCAATGCTTCAGAAACAGAACTTCAAATTCAGGATCTTATGGATTTATATCAAATCTCTTATGATGATATAAATAAGTATTGCTCGGATGAGGAAACGGAGGAAGATTATGACGGATGAAATGGAATCTGTTTCTCAGGTAACACCTGAAGAAAGAAAGAAGATACGACAAGAATTGTATCGCTTTATTTTTGGATTAGAAAAAAAGAACCTACTCAACAGTGAATTGCCTGAAAATCAGGTTATTGCTGAAATCAGAAAAAAGATTGAGGAAATGGCAAAATGAAACTCATTTCACTTAAAATAAATAATTTTCGCCAGTTTCAGGGAGAACAAATATTTAATTTTTCAACCTCAGAAAACAAAATGTTGACGCTAATCAAAGGCGAGAGCGGAAATGGAAAGACTACAATCATTCATGCGTTTGAATGGGTTCTATATGGAAATGTTGATAGTACTGAAGGTGAGAGCTATCCAGTCAACCAGTCAATAAAAGCTAAACTGCAACCAGGGGATATGACAAAGGTTACGGGTGAACTGGTCTTTTTATATCACGATACTGAATATGATATTTATCGAACTCAGTGTTTCATTAAGGCGGGTAGTAGAAGGAAACTTCAAAATAAGGATTTAAAAGTAACTCTAAAAACACCAGATGGCCGTACCGAGCAAGTCAGCGATTTAAAAGATAGACCTCAGATAACAATTAATACGATTGTTCCAAAGTCTTTGTTTCCGTATTTCTTTCTATTAGGTGAAAGCCTTGATGATATTGGAGAAAAAAGGTCCGAAAATGGCAAAGGTTCTGCCAATACTTTTGAGAAAGCAATCAAGGGTCTTTTGGGTTTTGAAGAACGAGAAATGGCAAAAAAACACCTTTCTCGTTTAATTTCATATTATAACGATCAAATTGCTGAAAATGATAAGGATCCTGAACGAACAGAAATCTTAGAAAGCATCCATTCATTCAAGGAAAAACAAGAAGAAATCAATAAAGAAATACAAACAAGAACAGAGAATAACAAAGCACTTCAGGAAAAAATCGATGAGTTAGAGGCGAGCATTTCTCGCTATGCTTCTGCTGAGTCAAAGCAAAAAGAAGCAAAAAGATGTGCAGAAGATATCGAACGTGATGCTCAAAAGATTGACCTAAAGATAGATAAAATTTTCAAGAAATTCAGTTCACAATCATATAAATGGTTTTTGAAAGCTTTAGCTGATAAGACTGAGTCTACGATGCAAGCCGTAAAGTCCAGGAATCAAGGCATTCCTGGAATGGATGTTAAATCAATTCAATACCTTCTTGACCATAAGAAATGTATCTGTGGTCATGAACTTGTTGAAGGTAGTCCAGAATGGGAATCTCTAGAGCATTGGATGAAATTTCTTCCTCCAAATAATATCGGGGCGGAAATCAAATTCTTTAATAATCAATTCAAAGAGTCTAAAGATGCAGGAAATGATTACTATGATGACTTTTCGTCTGATTGGAAAGAATTGTCCGAATTAAAAGACGAACTGAATAAATCTACAGAACAGAAGAAAGCGTTGGACAAAGAAATTGAGCATATTCCAGAGGTTTCAGGTGATAAGCAAAAACAATCTCGACTGATTGCACAGCGTGAAGAAAACAAGAGCCATATTGCAAGGTTATCCGAAGAATACGAAGAATGCCAATCTAAGATTGATGAATACACCCGGCGCGAAAAAGAACTTGTTGTTTATAAGAATAAATGTGATCGACTTACTTTATGTCGTGGTTATTGTGAGAAGATGCGTGATTCTATTGCACATGATTTAGCTGCTCGGGAAGATAGAATCAAAGATGCTTTGCAAGAAAATATTAATTCTATTTTTAAGAGCTTCTACGATTCAAAAGTCAACTTTACTCTTAATGACAATTATTCTATTTCTATTGAAGATCCTAATGGCAAAGATGTTCTAAAAGACTTCGCTAGTGGTGGACAAAAGACTGCTTTAGCATTGTCCTTTATTGGAGCTATTATCAAGGTTAATGAAAAACGAAACCAATATAAAATGGCCCCTTCGGGTGATGATTCTGTTGAAGATGGAGAAACTCCTGAGGTTTACCCTTTGATTCTGGATGCTCCTACATCTACATTTGATTATGATCAGATTAAAAGCTTTGCTAAAGTAATGCCAGAGATTACTAATCAGATTGTTATTTTGGTAAATGCCAAAGAAACTTCTCAAATTAAAGAAAATATGAATGCATTAATTGGTCAGGAATATCATATTGAAAAACAAAATGATTATTCTTCAGTGATTAAGCATGAGGAGGCATAAAATGTCTGCTAAAAACGATAGGTTTAAGAAATTATATGAGTTTTACGGAATTCATGGCGAATACATGCATGCATTGACTAGCCCATCGGATGATAAAGGACCTGCCTTATTTTCTTCTGGTATCGAGTTGTTTAGGTGTGCTGCTGTTGTAGGTGTTCTTTTTGATAAAAAGGAAAAGCCTTGCCCTAAAAATAACGGTAAGTCTTTTACAATCAGGGCTGATCAATTTACTAGCCGTTGGGATTATCTCTATTTTTTGCTTCGTATTGTTATTTTGAATGCCGACTCTGAAATCCCTAATGATTCTGAACGAGTGAATCGTGCGTTTAGAAATCCTGATTTCGATGATAATTTCTCTCTTTTTGAAGAATATAGGCTTGGCGGTTTGACTTACCTTTACAATTATTTTTACTCAAGTAGTCTGACTACTACCTCTGTTGATGAAAGACTGGATATTATAAAACAGCTTTTAGATTCTACAAAACCTTCCACTGATGAAGAAGTAGACGATTTTGTGGAAGAAGATAACAACCCTTCCACAGATCCGTTGATTTAACCTTTTTGAAAAAAATAAACATTAGTGCTCATAATTACTAAACTTTTTCTTCTTTTCTGACTTTTTGAAGAAGAAAAACTTTTTATAGAAAAACAGATGCTCATTGAAGCTCATTACCACTATTTTCCTTCTTCCATTCCTTCACTAATGGTAAGAAGGGCACGTTCTTGTTGTGCATTCAAAACCACATTGCAAACCTCTGCTTAATCTGGATGTAAAGATGGTTGACTGGTTTAATAAGATTGTTGGTCGGCTCGTACTTTGAATTTACAATAAATCAATGCATCCCGGACGCCCATATGAAGTTGTTATATGGTGAAAACTGCAGAAACAGAAAATATATGACTGATGAAAGCATTCTTGGTACTTATCCGATATTGTAGGAATACGGTACCACGTTCGGCAATTATGACTACTATTGCTAATCTACTTCTCTTGGAAAAGAAGAAAGGGAATTATTAGCTGGGAAGAAAAAACACCAATACTATTCTCTAATATTCTTTCCTGCTAAATGACTAATCTGTCGTGAAGCAATAAATGAAGCAATAAAATTCAAGTGCAATGACTTGGTGGGTGAAAATGCAGACAAGAAAAAAGGCTGACCAGCCTTTCGACTAGTCAGCACTTGATAATATGGGTTGCGTTTGTTTTTCCTTGCTTTGTTTCAGATACTTTGGTCTATAGAACAGCATTCTCAGAGCATTAAGAACAGAGATGATCCTGACACCAGTATCGGAAACACCGGCTACAATCCTTGCATATCTTCCCCTGACACCGGTTAAGACTAAGATCATCCTGAGGATTTTTAATCCGATAGAGAGAATAATGCCGAAGATCCTGACACGCCTTGTTTTCTTGGAGAGATGTTTTGCTTCACTGACTTTCTCTAAGCTATCATCCCTGATGACGACATCACTTGCTTCGATGGCGGCATCGGAGCCAAGTGCTCCCCTGCTGACACCGACATTAGCAGCTAAGAGCGAAGGAGAATCATTGATTCCGTCACCGACATAGCAGACCTTGCCATTGCTTGCGAGCTCTTTGACACGCCCTAGCTTTTCTTCTGGTAAGAGTTCACCATGTCCTTCTTTCACGCCGGTTTCTTCTAAGGAAGCAGTAACGATCTTCTGGTCATCTCCAGAAAGGACAATACTTTTCTTCCTTCCGTTCTCTTCTAGTTCCTTCCTTGTGGATTTTGCTTCTTTCTTTACTTCATCTTTCACAATGAAAGAAGCTAAGTAATTACCATCCTTGATACCAAGATAGAGGATTTTATACGGAGTGTCTTCTTGTTTTATGTTCTGCACGTTGCTTTGTTTGAGATAATCGAGGTTTCCAATGAGGTAGGTAGTACCATCCATGGTTCCCTCAATACCATGACCTGGAATATTCTTAAAGTTCTCTACTTCCAGGAGTTCTCCTTGGTAAGCGTTTGATACTGCTTTTGCAAGAGGATGAGTCGATTTGCCTTCCAAGGATGCTGCAATCTTTAAATAGTTCTCGTCTGGTTTATTGACTAAGACGAAGTTACCTTTGGTCAGAGTACCTGTCTTATCAAAGACAAAGGTATCTGCCTTAGCCCTATTCTCAATTGCTACAGATCCTTTGAAGAGAATACCGTATTTGGAGCCGGATCCGATTCCGGCAAAGAAGGTAATCGGAACAGAGATGACAAGAGCACAGGGACAGGAAATGAGAAGAATCGAGAGAGCTTCATAAAGCCACTTTTCTCCGCCTTTTGCCCAGTTGAAGCCAGATAATCCAAATCCGGTTATAAAGGTTATAATAGCAACCAGAATAACAGCTGGAGTGTAGTATTTGGCAAATTTGGTAATGAATCGTTCGCTCTTTGCTTTCTTCCCTTGCTCGTTTTCAACTAAGTCCCTGATTTTTGAGAGTGTAGAATTCTTGAACTCTTTTTCGACTTCTAGAACAATAACGGAATCCAGATTGATGGAACCAGAATAGACCCTGTCCCCTTCTTTCGCATCTTTCGGAAGAGATTCTCCGTTGATGGAAGAAAGGTCAAGGGAAGTGACACCACGTAGGATTTTTCCATCAACGGAGATTTTCTCTCCGGGACGGACTTCAATTCTGTCTCCGATCTTCAGCCTTGCAGGATCCTGATCGAAGATGGTGCCGTCTTCTTGGATGGTATGTGCATAAAGTGGCCTGTTGTTGACTAGTTTCTTGATGGACTTCTTGGATTTGTCGCTTGCATAGTCTTCAAGCCTTTCGCCAATGATAGAAAAGAGGATAACAAATAGTGCTTCTGGATATTCGTTGATGCCATAAGCACCAAGAGTAGCAATTAACCTCAGTGTATTCTCATTGAGGATTTCACCTTCTTTCCTCTCCTCAATCCTTTCGTGACCGATTTTGATAAGGAGTGGCAGATATCCGATGGTATAAAGAAGAAAAGAAATAAACCCGAAGGAATGATAGAAGTCTGGATTCGAGAACCTTGCATAGCTGATAGAGGAGAACTCGCTTCCTTGCTTCTCTCCGACTTTCTGTAGAATAAAGGCAATCAATAAGCAGATGGCTCCGAAGAAGAATAGGATCAAGTTTATTTTTTTCTCTTTCTTTTCTTCGGTTTCGTCTTTTTCTTTTTCACACTCGCAGACTTCCATAACCCACCTCACTTGAATATGCGTTCATATGATATTCCGTTCATATATTAAAATCAACAGATTTTCTTTTATTTGTCCTTGTAATTGCTTACAAAACAAAAAAATACCGATAGAAAAACAAAGAAAACAAAAAAATGTAAGGGATTACAGTTTACAAACTCGAAATATAGGCATATAATTCTCTTCGTGGCAGTACAAAAATTTGGAATCTGCCCGTGAGCAAAAAGAATTTGGCGTTGGAATTATTCCAGCGACAACTGCTGGGAAATAGCGAATACGTAATGTATCGCTAAACCGAAAACACTGAATCTTTTTGAAAGGCACAGATTCTGCTCGGAAAAAGATTGTATTTTTCTTTGTGAATAATAACCTTCTGGAAAAAGAAGGATTTTTTTCTTTCTACTAAAAACCGGACTCGAACATTGTGTGTTCCGGTTTTTTAGCAGACTATGGATTCGCTTAGATAGATTGCGTTATCGCTTAAGGAACTCAAGAAGGAATCCTTATCCCTTTCTGTCCTACTGTATCCAAGGGTGTTCGTAGCATCCAATATCTCTGTTTTGTCATAGGAGAAGACAGAATAGTCTGTTTTCTTATTTACGAAGGTAACCTTGGATGAATCGAAGGATTCGATTGGATCTAAGTTTTACAGTTGAACGATTGGCACAAACAATGAGACTGTAAAACTCTGCTTTCTGCTTCCTCTTACATTGGAAAATTACACCTTTCCGGACTTGGTTTTTAGTTAAAAACTCTCTTTCGCTATTTATTGCTTTTATTTTTAGGGTTATAATAGAAAACGAGAAATTCAAATTGGAGGTTGTCATGGAAAAAGAGAAGTTCTCGTTCAAGTCGGTCGATGGAAACACCGCGGCTGCTTTAGGTTCTTATTTGTTCTCTGAAGTTGCTGCTATTTACCCCATCACTCCGTCCAGCCCGATGGCTGAGAATGTTGATGTCTATGCGTCTCAGGGAAGGAAGAACCTTTTCGGTGAAACTGTTAAGGTCAGGGAGAGGCAGTCCGAAGCTGGTGCTTCTGGTGCTGTCCATGGTGCTGCTCAGGGCGGTGCTCTTGCTGTCACCTATACTGCTAGCCAAGGTTTACTCTTAAGGATTCCGAATATCTATAAATGGGTCGGTGAGGAATTACCGGTTGTTCTGCATGTTGCAGCACGTTCCTTAGCTACCCGTTCCCTTTCCATTTTCGGTGATCATGGTGACATTTATGCTATCCGTCAGACCGGCGCTGCAATGATTTGCTCCCAGTCTGTCCAGGATGTCGCTGATTTAGCCCCGTTAGCTCACTTAGTCGCTATCAAGGCTTCTTCTCCGGTTGTCCACTTCTTCGATGGTTTCCGTACTTCGCACGAAATCCAGAATGTGGAGTTCGTCAATCACGATTTCTGGAAGTCTATCCTCGATAGGACTGCTGTCGAGAACTTCAAGAAACGTGCACTGAATCCACATGGCCATCCGGTCACTCGTGGTGGTGCCGAGAACGACGATATCACCTTCCAGGGACGTGAAGCTCAGAACCTTCACGAAGATAAGATCGTTGATGTCGCTTGCGAATACTTCGAGAAAGTCTCTGCTGCTACTGGCCGTAGCTATGCTCCGTTTGTTTACTATGGTGATCCGGAAGCCGAGCGTGTCATTATCGCTATGGGTTCTGTCACTGAGACTGCAACCGAAGTTGTCGATGACTTAAGGAAGAAAGGCGAGAAAGTCGGCTTACTTAAGGTCTACTTATATCGTCCGTTCTCCGTTAAGCATTTATTAGCCAGCTTACCGAAGTCCGTCAAGAAGATTGCTGTTCTTGATCGTACCAAGGAACCCGGCGCTGCCGGCGAGCCGTTATACCTTGATGTTGTCGCTGCCTTAAAGCAGGGCGGACGCAATGACATCTTCGTCATCGGCGGACGTTATGGTGTTTCTTCCAAGGATACTGCTCCGAAGCATGTCAAGGCAGTCTATGACTTCCTCAATGCTGAGAAGACCTGGACTGGATTCACTGTCGGTATCGAAGATGATGTCACTCATCTTTCTATCCCGGTCGATGATTCCTATGTCATCCCGCATGACTATACTTCCTGCCTCTTCTGGGGTCTTGGATCTGATGGTACTGTCGGTGCCAACAAGTCTTCCATCAAGATCATCGGCGATGAAACCCATCAGTATGCTCAGGCTTATTTCGCCTATGATTCCCGTAAGTCCGGCGGTGTTACCCGCTCTCACTTACGTTTCGGTCATAGCCCGATTCATTCGACCTACTATGTCGAGAATGCTGACTTCATCTCCTGCTCTCTTGATTCTTATATCTTCAAGTATGATAGGCTCACTTCCTTAAAGGATGGCGGAACCTTCTTACTCAACACCAACAGGAGCGATGAAGAGCTTGCTAAGACTAGGCCGAACCGCAGGAAGCATCTCTTAGCTGAGAAACATGCTAAGTTCTATGTCATCGATGCAAACAAGATTGCCCTTGCCATCGGTATGGGTCGTCATACCAACACCATTCTCCAGTCTGCTTTCTTCTATCTGAACCAGCAGATCAGGCCTTACAAAGAGGCGAATGAGTGGAGGAAGAAGTTTGCTGCTAAGACCTATGCCAAGAAGGGTCAGGATATCGTTGAGCTGAACTACAAGGCCATCGATTCCGGAACCGAAGGCTTACGTGAAGTTAAGGTCGATCCGAGCTGGATTAACCTTCCTTCCAAGAGGGACCGCGTCAAGACCGGTGACGAATACTGGGATGAGTATGTTGCCTACATCGGCAATCTCGATGGTTATAACCTCCCTGTTTCCACTTTCCGTAAATGGGAATTAGAGGATGGTACCAGGGAAGAGAACGTTACCCTCAAGGAAAAACGTGCTATTGCTGACCGTGTCCCGGTCTGGCATAAGGAAAATTGTATCCAGTGCAACCAGTGCTCCTTCGTCTGTCCGCATGCAACCATCCGTTCCTTCTTACTTGATGATAAGGATATTGCCTTATTACCGGAAGAAGAACGTGCTGATGTTATTCCGGCAGTCGGCGGTGCCAATGTCAAGGGATTAAGGTTCCGTATCCAGGTCTCTCCGAGGAACTGCGTCGGATGCACTCTTTGCGTCAACCAGTGCCCTGGCAAGAGGACTCCGAAGAAGGATGAGAACGGCAACATCGTCAAAGATGAGAACGGCAAGGTCGTCAGGGAAGCCCATAAGGCTCTTGAAATGGTCGATGCCAAGTCTCAGTTCGACCGGGAAGAAGCTGCTCAGATCCTTTATAAGAGGGAACCGAAGACCGGTTATTATCCGGCCGGCACCTTAAAAGAGGTTGCTTTCTCTAAGCCGTACTTCGAAGTTTCCGGATCCTGTGCAGGATGCGGTGAAGCTCCGTACTATCGTCTTGTTTCCCAGCTCTTTGGAAAAGACAGGTTAGTTGCTAACGCAACCGGCTGCTCCTCCATCTACTGCGGATCCACTCCGAGGAGTCCGTTTGTTACCAACAAGAACCACGAAGGTGTTGCTTGGGCGAACTCCTTATTCGAGGATAATGCTGAATATGGTTATGGAAGGCGTTTAGCCACTGACTTCAAGCTTTCCACTATCTGCCAGATCATCTTAGACAACGAGAAGGATGTTGAACCTGAACTCAAAGCTGTCTTAGATGAATATCTTGCCAACATCAAGAATAAGGAACACATCCGTTCCATCCTGCCTCGCAGGCTTGATCTCATCGAGAAGAGCAAGAATGAAGGCATCAAAGCCTTACTTCCGAGGAAGAACGACTTACTTGATAAGTCTGTCTGGATTATCGGTGGTGATGGCTGGTCCTACGATATCGGCTTCGGTGGTCTTGATCATGTCATTGCCTCTGAAGATGATGTCAACGTCCTCATCCTGGATACTGAGGTCTACTCCAATACTGGTGGACAGGCTTCTAAGTCTTCTCAGACTGGTCAGATTGCAAAGTTCGCAGCTTCTGGTAAGAAGACCACTAAGAAGAACATGGGCTTAATCGCTATGGCTTACGATCACGTCTTTGTTGCTTCTATTGCCTTAGGTGCTAACCCGGCACATGCTATCAAGGCCTTAAAGGATGCTGAATCCTATAACGGTCCGTCCTTAGTCAGGTGCTACTGCCCGTGTATCGAACAGGGTATCCGTGGCGGTCTTGGCAATGCCATCAAGCAGGAGAAGAGGGCTGTTGAGTGCGGTTACTTCTTAACCTACACTTATGATCCGCGTCTCCGTGAACAGGGCAAGAGTCCGCTTGTCATGGCTGGCAAGGCTCCGGACTTCGACAAGCTTCAGGACTTCTTACTCACTTCTACCCGTTATTCTCAGCTTCCGCGTGTCAATCCGGATCACGCTCAGGAACTCTTCGATAAGAACCGTCGTGCCGCTGAACAGCGTTATCACGATATTCTCCGCTATGGCGGATTAGAGAAGTAGTTTCTCTTCATCAAAATCCAAAAGCAGGCTTCGAAAGGAGCCTGCTTTTCTATTTGTTTAGGAATTTGTAAATTCTTTCACACTGGAAGAATGTCTATTATCTTTTGCTTTTCGGTCTGCCCAGGTGTTTTTCCTTTCCCTCTTCCGCTTCCTCTGTCTCATCGATGACCTGCTTCTGGATCCTCGTCCCACGGCCGTAGAACGGGCATTCGAACACCGGAAACGGGCCTCCGTCCATTTCCCAGCACTCGAAAACCATGTCGGCATCGGCGTCTTCCGTCCCATGGCACGACACGCATTCCATCCGTACGACTTCCTCCCCGTCTATCCTCTCCGTCTTCAGCCTGAGTCTTTTCTTTTCCATTCCTCGAATTCCATCCCCGGGAAATAGGATAGAAATATATTCCTAGTTAAGTGTTGGTCCTTTCTCAGGGTGGTATAATGTTCCCCGCTAAATATAAGAGTTCCGGAATCCGAAGAGGTGAATATTTAGCGATGCTCCCACTTCCTTGGATTCCGGAACTCTCGGAAGTATCGCGCATGGTCCGTTCCGCTTTTTCGGCACTTGGAAGATACGAATACGGCAGAAGGAGAGATGAGTCGATCAAGGTGATATACGATCCTGAGCCTTCGGAATGCCCGCACTGCCACTCGAAACGGTTCATCCGCTACGGGCATGTAGGCTCGAACCGCCGGGAAAGATACCTCTGCAAGGACTGCCGCCGTACTTTCGTGAGCTCGGAAGGGACCATCTATTACCGGGGACGCCTCGGGCAGCACGACGTCCGGAATCTGCTCGATCTCCTGAACGCGGGCACGACGATAAAAGGCACGGCCGGGAGGGCACATATCAACAAGAACACTTCCCTGAGATACCGGCACATGCTGCTCCGGTTCATGAAAAATGCCAGCAGAAAGCCGGTTCTTTCGGGAAAAGTGGAGATAGACGAGACCTACAGGGGAAGAAGCGGAAGGACACGAAGAAGAAGGGAATCTCGTGGCAGAAGGAAGGCATGGCCATCGGGACCGACAGCAGCGGCAAAGTCGCACTCTGCGACTTGAAGGCCGGCCATCCGACTCTGAAGTCGCTGAGACGGGCATGGAAGGCCCGTATAAAGGAGGAAAGCACAGTCGTTCACGACAGCCTCCACGGGTACAAAGGCCTGTTCTCTCCTTCCGACGGAAGGACGGAAGTCTGGGTCAAGTCGAAGGCTCCGGAACAGGAAACGATGCTTTCGGACCTGAACAAGGTGTGTTCGGGACTCAAGTGGTTCCTGAGGAAGCACCTGGGCATCAAGAAAAGGTATCTGAAGTACTATCTTGCCTGGTACGAATTCGTCCAGAACTTCAGTCCGACGAACACGGAGGTCGAAGAACTTGTCTTCGGGAAATACCTTCAAAAACAGCTAACAACACTTAACTAGGAATACATTTTTTCTCATTTAACCTCAATTCTCTATTCATTCTTTACGCTGTCTTATATGTTAGATATCTTAAGTAATTTTTCGTCATATCAATGTTTTGGTGCTATACTATCAGAAAAGAAAGGGGCAAACAATGAAAGCTTTGAAGAAATTAGTTGCTTTAGTCGCATTGAGCAGTCTTAGTTTTTCCTATCTATCGTTCCAGTCTCTTAATTTACCTACATGCACCAAGCTTACAAAGAGGAACCATCCAAAAATAGATGGCTTCACTTACGAAGGCGGAGAGGAAAAGGATGTCTATGTCAGCGGAGGATCATCTGGATACAGGAACTATGATTCAGACTATTATTATTCTCAGGTAACAGATGTTTCTAGACTATACATCATCCACGTTCAAGTAAACTTTATTCCCGGATGCATTCCACACTATAGCGGCCACAGTGAGTACGATATTAATTCCAAATTAGATCACGGCTATATCCATATTTTACCCTACCAGAAGAAGGAGAATTACTTCAAGAAAAGCTCATCCTTCACCTATATTCGTTCCTGGCCATGTGAAAACACTGAGTCCCTTACTTCCCAGACTTCCTCGAGCTACAGTACCTCATACAACTATTCTAGCAGCCTTGGAGCAGGGGTCGATTTAACAGACGGTGTCAAGTTAACAGTATCGGCATCTGCAGGAATAACAACAACTTTTTCAACTCAAACGATTATAACAGGTAGTGAGCCAAGAGTTTCACATGTTGATAGTCCAGGTGAAAGCACACAACAAGAGTGGATTTTTAATTTTAATTCCTACTATGGAGGAAACTATCGGATGGATTGCTACTACAGGATGGAAGTCAAAAATGACGGGATCGTGTACAGCAGCTATTCATTCGATTATCAGATAGATTATTCGAGGACCACCTATTCATCAACAACAGGCCTATTTACGACAACGAACCAGACTAGTTATGGATTCTATGGAACCTACTAAAGAAAACAGATTCATTGTTCTCGATTCTCTCTCGAAAAGCTACGATGAGCAGACAGTACTCGATTCCCTTTCCTGTTCCTTCCATTCCAATGGACTCTATCTCCTGTTAGGAGAGAACGGATCCGGAAAGTCGACCCTTCTGAACATCCTATCCGGAAAGGATACGGACTACGAAGGGAAGGTCTCCTATTCCGGAGAGGAACTGACCGAGAAGGACAGGGAGTCCTTCTCGGACAGCTGCGTTTCCTATGTCGCACAGGATTCCCTCGTCTTCGAGGACAGGAAGGCAATCGACGACTTCCTTCTGCCCTATGAGAAGAAGGACAGGGACAAAGCGAAGAAGATCCTTACGGATCTAGGACTAGGAGATGTCCTTGACGAGAAGTGCAAGGAGCTGAGCGAAGGAGAGAAGGAAAGACTCTGCTTCGGCCAGGCCCTGTATGCGGACAAGGAGATCGTCCTATTGGATGAGATCACGGCCAACCTCGATCCGGTCAGCACGGAGAGGATCCTGAAGAACATCCTTGCCCTTTCGAAGGGCCGGCTTGTCATCTTCGCCACCCATGACGGGATGCCGGACTGGTTCACTAAGGATGCCTTCATCCTGAGAAGGAAGGACGGGAAGCTGGCAGAGGAGAAGGAAGGGATGCCAAATGCTATGGAGGTCACTTTAAGAAAAAACAGAAAGCATTCCGTGCAATATCATTTTCTGAGCAGCTTCCATACAGACAAAAAATATCATTGGCTGCTTGCCGCAATCTGTACTCTTTTCACGATGTTCTCTTTCTGGTGCATTTCTGTATCGGAATCGATAAAAGTAACACAGTCTCTTTCAGAAAATGGAACAATATCTGAAAAATATCCGTTCCAAGATGTCTGTAATCAAGTGTTTATCCAGACTGCACCAATTCTGCCGACCTATGAGCCACTTCCAGAGGAAAAGGTCGTATATCCGGTAATCTTAAAGTCATATAAAGTATTAGAGCCCAACGACAATGATTTACAAAAACCAGGTTCCTTATTCGCAGGCATTTGCATCTACCAGGATAACGATCCAGATAAAGTGAAATTATCAGAAGGAAGATATCCGACAGAAAAATTCGAATGTATCATTTCGGATGTGTGCCAAAGCAATAATCCCACACTTAAAATAGGGTCTGAAATAGAATCAAAAAGTCAACAAGGTACCTTTACTATTGTCGGAATATATAAGGCAAAAAACGCTGATATGATAGCTAAAAAATACCAGGATTACGATCTGAGTGATTACAGCATGCCTATGGATCCAACAATTCGTATTATCTATGGATTTCAAACAGAAACGATTTTTTGTGGAAAAGGAAACTATAAATATAAAAGTGGACTTTTTCTTATCCCGAACACTAGCAAAAACAGAGAGGCTTTTCTGAATTCGAATCCTTCACAGTTCTTCAATATCGCAATTTATTCCCCAATCTGTACAGATAAGAAAACAGGAAAACGGTTGTTCACACGAGAAGGTTTTATGTCAGGACAATTTAAATTGGAAAAAACAGAAAAGCTCTTCTTCTATATCCTTCCTGTCTTTCTGATTCTATATATCCTTGGCTACTTTGCTGCCAACCGCCGGAAATACATTCTTCTTCGCTTCTTAGGAACAAGCCGGAAGAAGCTACTAAAGGACAGCCTATTTGGAAATCTTTCTTCCTCCTTCCTCGGCTTTGCCTTAGGTATCATCCTTGGCATTCTCAGCATCGTCTTCAGGAACCTCTATTACAACAGCCACTTTGGAACCACAGGTCTTGTCTTCTTCCACCCTTATTACAAAGTCGGAATTGCTTCTTTGGTTACCTTTGCTTCCTTTGCAATTCTCTTTGTCCTTTTTTCCTACTTCATTCTCTTACCGAAAAAGAGGAAAAAAGAAGAAATCAAACGGAAATGAGCCACAGAAAAGATAATTTTCTCATTTAACTAAAGGTTTCCCAATCGAATTGACTATACAAGGCCGAGAGTCTCAAGCGGCTCTCGGTCTTTTTTGCTTAGAGAACACAGTTTCCAGCTGTCTCTTCTTTCGTCTGTGCTAGTCTTTATACAATCGTTCAATCTTTCCATCACATCTTTGAAAGTGAACTTCTTGAAGACTTCGCTTTCTCTGATTCTGTTTTTCATTCTGCATACCATGATCTCGGACAGGTAATTGATGAATTCGCTTCCTATAGTCGAATAATTATCATGTTCCCGCGTGGTGTTCAAAGACAGGATCCCCTTATACATTCTGAATACGAGCTCGATTTCCCATCTGAGTCTATAGTATTCATATACGTCATTCAGATCCAGATCCATATTGGAAACAAAGCATATGGTCCCGAACGTCTTCTTTCTTTCGCTGTATTTCTTGCTGTCAAACCCCTTATCCTTTTTCCCTGTGAATTGTAAAATGAAATGAAAATGGAGGGACAAACAAAAACTGATTTGTAAATCAAAATAAGAATGGAACGGCTACTCAAGGAGGAAGACGTCGCACTTTCCTAGCCGAAGATCCCTCTCAGCTTATCGTTGATCTTCCTCTTGATCCTCTCCGTTTTATCCCGGCATATCTTCCCGATGTCCGCCCCATTCTTCACGTATCTCTGTATCAGCCTGTTGAAGTTTTCGTTGCTTCCTATGTTCATGGAACGGTAGGAACGTCCGAAGTAGATCTTGACCGAGTGCAGGCTTTCCATACCTTCTCTCCTGTTTATCGCCGGTAACTACTTCTGCTACTTCCTCTCTAGTATATATAGGGCGTGCCAATGGAGGTATAAATATGTCATTTCATCCCGGAAGTATTCAGGATGGAATGACACACCCACTTGTCCATCCTGAAGATTATGCTATGGTGCGTAACCCTTGGGCTAGCGCAAGGGCTAGCTTGTTCTTCTATTCTCATTTCATTTTACAAAGAAGTTTATTTAACAATTTAGAAACATAAAACAATGAAATCATTCTGATGTATAATATTAATACGAGGACACATTGCTTATTAACAATATTCCTTTGGATATTAAGTAGGTATTAAAATGACAAATACAGCATGGGAGAAGTTTGCTTGGAAGCAACACAAAGATACGACAACGACTTATTCTTTCACTTGGGGTTTGTAATCTAAATATGGAAAAATCGTTTCTTGCTATTGATTCTTTAGAAAAGTCTTATCCAGACAGAATCGTGTTTTCCTCTCTTTCTTGCTCTTTTGCTTATAATGGACTCTATCTGCTTCTTGGCGGGAACGGATCTGGTAAGTCTACATTATTAAATATTCTTTCTGGAAAAGATAAAGAATGGAGTGGAAAACTTTATTTTTCTAATAAAGAACTTTTAAAGAAAGACAGGGATTGGTTCTCGGATACTTATGTATCTTATGTGGCACAGGATTCCCTTGTCTTCGAAGACGAAAAACTAATCGATGACTTTCTTCTTCCTTTTGAGAAGAAAGATAAAGAAAGAGCAAAAGAAATCCTTACAAGTCTTGGACTTGAAACAGTATGGGATGAAAAATGCAGGGAACTAAGTGAAGGCGAGAAGGAGCGTCTTTGTTTTGGACAAGCTATCTATGCTGATAAAAAGATTGTTCTTCTAGATGAGATAACTGCAAATCTAGACCCTCTTAGTACCGAGAAGATTCTGAGATATGTTCTTGAACTCTCGAAGAATCATCTTGTCATCTTTGCTACCCATGATGGTCTTCCTGACTGGTTTTTAAAAGATGCTAATATTCTTAGAAGGAAGGATGGAAAAATCTCAGAAGAAAAGGAAGTTATCTGCAAAGAAGAAAAGAATACTACAAAAGAAACAAAGGAAAAACATAGCTCCTTCCTTTCGGATGCTTTCACAGCAAGGAAGGAAGAAAAGAAAACACATTGGCTGCTTGGAACGCTTTGCTGTTTGCTTAGTTTCCTTTGTGTTCTGCTCTTTTCCTTTTATGGGTCTTTTAAGGATATCAATCAACTCGGTGCAGATGGAAGTACGGTTATAGTCAATCCGTTGGAAGAAATTTCAAAGGATGTCTTCTTTGAAACATCACCTGTTTTTCTCACTAGAGAGAAATGCGAAGATTCTTATACTGTCTTGGATTTGCATTACTATCCGAACTGCAAGGATGGGGATTATCGCAAGTCTGGTTCCTTGTTCGCAGGTGTGCTTAAGTTTGATGAAAAGGATTCCGATAAGCCAGTCCTGGTGGATGGTGCTTATCCTCTTAATCAAGGAGATGCTATTATTTCCGACGTCTGCTTTTCTTCTATGACTGGCTATGCTCTTGGAGATGAAATTGATCTTGGCTTAAAGAAATATAAGATTGTCGGTGTATATAAAGCAAAGAACAAGGATGGAATTGATAGCAGATATTCACAATATCCTTTCAAGGACAATTCAATTGATATTAATAGAAATGTTCGTTTATGCTACTCCTTTATGACGGAGAGTGTATTCGTTAGAGATGATAGCCAACAGCCTGAATTCTATGCCTGTAAGTCTATCAAACAGAACAAAGATATCTTCAGGAAGGATAACGTTATGGATACGGATTTCTCTTTCAGAAGTATTTATAGGGGTCGATATGCTCCTGTTTGTGTGGATGGTAACGGAAAAGAAAACCTGACTTTCTTTAGAGGCTATCTAGGGCATCTTGTTTTTGGTATTCTCTCTGCTGCTGTTCTACTGATCTTTCTTGTTGTGCTTGCCTTCTCTGTTTATAGGAAGAACAAACGGAAATATCTTCTTCTTCGCTATAGGGGTTCTTCGCGGAAACGTTTAATTCAGAATAATCTTCTCTCCTTCGGATTCTCTTCTTTTGTAGGTATTTGCCTTGGTGTTGGAATCAGTGAAATTGCTCTTCTTATTAGGAATAGGGCCTATACGAAAGCGCTTGGTGCAGCTTCTTTGACTCTTTTCTTTTCCTTCAATTACTCTATCCTGATCTTGTTTGGTGTCTTCTTTGCTTTCAGGATTCTCCTTTTTGTTGTTTTTAATTATCTTCTCTGTCCGAAGGACAGGTCTCGTTTAATTGAAGAGGTGAAAAAGAAAGGATGATTAAAGCAGAAAATCTAAGTATTTCCTTTGGAAGCCGTGTTTTATTCTCTTCTGTTTCCTTTACGATAGGCAAAGGTATCTTTCAATTCAAGGGAGATAGCGGAAAAGGAAAAACCACTCTTAGGAATATTCTTAGGAAACAGCAGATTCCGGATTCTGGAAAAGTCTCTTATTCTGAAGACAATCCTTTGTTTTCTTATTGTGGTCCGAAATCCACTCTTCTCTCTGAATATTCTTTAGAAAAAAACAGGAAGATATTAAAGAAACCTCTAGACCAAAACCGATTTGATGAAATCAGAAAAGGACTTGGCTTTCACTATCTTGAAAAAAACCTCCTTCAGCTTTCCGGCGGAGAAAGACGCAAAGCAGAACTGCTTCTTTGCTTATCGTATGATGCTGATTACTATTTCCTTGATGAACCGTTTGCTTCTTTAGACAAGGAATCAAAAGACTTTTTGACAGGTTACTTAAATGAATTCGGAAAGGAACATCCGATTATTTTGATTAGTCATGAAGTCAATCCGAATCTGGTCCTTTCCGGGTCCTTGGATTTGAATCATACGGAACAGATAAAGCAGACAAAAGAAAAAAAGGTTCTTCAAAGAAAAGGAACGTTTCACCTGCTTCCTGCTTTTCTGGATGACCAGAAGAGCAATCGTAGGTTAAATTTTATCTGTGGATTGCTTGGAATTCTGAGCTTTATTGCCTTTGCTTTTGGTGTAGCTTTTACTCAGACGAAGTCCACAACGGATAAGACAAGGATTGCAAGGCAGGCGGATCCTTTCTCAGCTCATTATTTCAATCCATTCAGTATTCCTACGCTTCCGGAAGATAACGAATTCTATGAGATCCTAGATGATAAAGGCATTACAAAATTAAATCTGCATTCAAGGAAGAATGGTGGAACTCTTTCCTTGTTTGGATGTTTAGCTGATTCCGAACCTTCTTTTTGTTTTTACAGCCATGGACAAAGTCAGCCGAGGATAAAAGAAGATAAGAATGTCACAATAAACGGAACGGATTATCCGGTTAAGGTAATCGATAAAGGTCAGCTTTCCTCTTTGAATCTTCCGGATTCCATAGAAAGGAAAAAGCTCCTGGATGACAAAATCGATGGAGAGTATCTTTTCTGCAGCAACTCTTTTATCAACCGTGTTATTTCTTGCCAGGCAAAGGGTCTGGTGTTTTCATCCAACTCCTTTTACCCTTTGGACTCTATTGTCTATGATTCTCTTCATAAGATTCTGAAAACAGAATCATCAGAAAGAGCAAACTGTGTTATTGAAGACAAAGAACAAAGACTTCTTGCTGTTCCTGGCAAGAAGAAGGGGGATACTGTTTCCATTTCGCAGAAAAAAGAGTGCATCGTGAATGCGGAGTATGATGACAATATCGTTCATCTTTCTTCTACAAGGTATAAGATTCTTTATCTGATGAAAGATCTGAATGAGAACGATATTTCCCTCTTAGTCAAAGACAAAGACTTCTCTTCTCTTGCTAAGTTCAGTTCCGAGCTTCGCGGTAAGGATCTGATCTATAGTGTAGATTTTGGAATCTATCCGATTCTCTGCTATATCATTGCAGCTGCTTTCTTTGTTGGAGAAGTGCTCTACTGTTTTGTTTCCTATACCGGAGCGAAACGATGGCGGAACTCTCTCTATCATCTTTATCAGAACAACGGATTTTCTTCTTCCTCTTTCCGAATTGGATTATTGCTTAGCAAGATTGTCAACTTCTTACCAAGTCTTCTTCTTTCCTTCTTGTTCTATTTCCTTGGCTGCCTTCCTTTGGCAAACCATAAGGAAATGACAAGGGTATATGATAAAAGAAGGAACGGGCTCTATTACTATTCTCAGCAGCCAAGGAACAATTATTATGACTCTATCCGTCATCCGGTTTCTTTTGAAACAGCTCTGCCTTATATTTACCTATTGTTTGTCTTAGTTATTGCCTTTGTTCTTGTTCAATGGTCATTCCTTGTTTTTTCTGGAAAAGAAAAGAGCAAGAAATAAACTTCTATTGCTAGTGTAGTCTCGAGGGTAAGTAGTAGAATAATACTATCTTTTTATCTGCCTATTTATTCTAAAAAACAGGTGCTAAAAAGATGCCTGTATGAAAAGGAGGCAAAAACATGTTTTGCAGAAAATGCGGAAAACCGATTCCAGACGGAGCTAAGTTCTGTCCCTATTGCGGAGCAGATCAAAACTATAAGGAAGTCTATACAAGGAAGAAAGTCGATTATAATGCGAGCAAGTACTCCCGGACTCTCGCATTGATTTTTGCCTGCATCGGTTTTGTCGCTATCGGTGGTATTCATCGTTTCTATGTCGGTAAAATCGGAACCGGAGTCATCTGGCTTCTTACGGGAGGCCTCTTCGGACTTGGAACTCTTATCGATGTCATCTGTATTGCGAGTGGAACTTTCACAGATGCGGATGGCAAAGCTATTACCAACTGGGACTGGAATTAAATTTTCACACACATCAGACACCCTTTGAAATAAAATAAATCCAGAGGGTGTTTTTTTATGACAAAACTCGAACAGGATAGTCAGATTCTTCAATCCCTGATGGATGTATCCAAGAAAATTGTCTTCTTCGGAGACGCCGGAGTAGCGACAGAGTCTGGTATACCAGATTTCCGCTCTCAGGATGGGCTTTATAATCAGAAATACAAGTATCCACCGGAAACAATTATTTCTGCCCCGTTCTTTGAAAATAATCCAGAGGAGTTCTATCGGTTCTATAAAGAAAAGAGGCTGCTTCTAGATAAGAAACCAAATGCCTGTCACTACTTTCTTGCAAAACTGGAAGCCAAGGGGAAGCTTAGTGCAATCGTGACTCAGAACATTGATGGACTTCATCAGAGGGCGGGTAGCAAAGAAGTCATTGAACTTCATGGATCGATTCATCGGAACTATTGCAGGGATTGTGGAAGATTCTATTCCGGGGAGTTTGTAAAAGAATCCAAGGAAAGGGTTCCGCATTGTCCTCATTGCGGAGGCATTATAAAACCGGATGTTGTTCTTTATGGAGAATGCTTGGATGAAAATGTCCTAACAAGAGCTAGGATTAAAATTGAAGAAGCGGACTTAAGGATTATTGCTGGTACTTCCCTGATTGTTTATCCAGCTGCTGGATTGGTTTCTTATTTCCAAGGGAAGCATTTGGTGCTGATCAACAAAGACGAAAAAGCCCCTTCTGCTGGTGCAGATGTTGTTATTCACGAAAAGGTCGGAGAATTATTCTCCTTATTACATGTATGAAAACTGAAAAAACAATTTTAGAAGGCATAAAGAAGATACAGAATCCGGAGACTGGATTCTATTGTGGTTCTGCTGTTTATCTTAGGCTGCTTCCTTTGATTTCGCTTAGGAAAGAAGAAACGAAAGAGAAAGATTCTCTTTATCCAGAAGAAGAGAAGTCTCTTCTCTTATTGTTTGAAAAAGACCCTGTTATCTTTTCTAGGACAAAAGAAAAAGACGGAGAAAAGATCCCCTGGGATGATAGGGCTGACTTCTTTAATGAACAGGCAGTGTTTTTTTCTGAATTCCGGAACAGGGTGGAATCGATTCCTTTTTCTTTCCGGAGTGAAAGCAGGAATAAGATTCTTGTCTCTTCTTTTGATATTCTTGCAGAAGAAGCAAGAGAAAACCTTTCTGTCTTTTTTGATTATGAGGAAGCCAGTGATGAATTCAAGCAGGCTGGCGTATCTGTTCTCCGAGAGATAGAAGGTCGATGCCTTCCCTATCCTCCTAGAAAGAAAATCAAACTGACGGAAGAACAGGTGGAAGAAAGGAAGCTTTCTGCGTTAGTCCCTGCGGCCTTGCTTTGGAAACTGATCAAACGAAAACAGACGGGAAAGAAACCTTTTCGTTCTTCTTTTGAAGCCGATAAGAAAGAAGAGGAGATACAGAATGCTATCCGGAACGGAATCAATAAGAAGGACTGTCTTGCTATTTCTGATATTGCGAAAGAGGCAGGACAAGAGATTCTTAACGTTGGGTTCCAGCAAGATTTTTTGTTTGTTTCTTCTGTCTTAGAAGCACTCTCCGAAATACTTCCGGAATAGACAAAATAACTAGACTGAATCTTATTCAGAATGCCTATAATGGACATAGTTATTCAAGGAGAAAAGAAAAGGATGGAAAAGAAAATCGTTCAGACGGCAGGACGGAAATCGTTAGGACAGTTTGCTCCAGAATTTGCACATTATAACGATGATGTCCTGTTCGGAGAGGACTGGAACAACGAGGATATTGATTTAAAGACTCGTTGCATCATCACTGTTGTTGCTCTGATGGCTTCTGGTATCACAGATAGTTCCTTAAAGTATCATCTGATGAATGCAAAGGAGCATGGCGTTACACAGAAAGAAATGGCTGCTATTATTACTCACTGTGCTTTCTATGTCGGATGGCCAAAGGCCTGGGCAGTCTTTAACAGGGCAAAAGAAGTCTATTCGGAAGAAAAATAAATTTTTCTGTAATTTCGATTCGCTTAAGACTGATATTAGGTAGAAAGGAGAACTATCGCTTCTTCCTCTTTCTTTTTTCGGAATTGTAAAAACGAATCTTTGATAGGTGAATGGTATAATAAATAAGGAGATATCTTTATGGCAAAAAATTACCCAGAATGGTCTGATCGTAAGATCCTTATCGATAGGCAGAATCGCTTTGCAACCTGCTATCAGAATGATGATGGTTCAATCTTTTATATTGAACCTCAGTACTATACTTATTTACAAGGCTATAGAAGGCATCGCCCGGAACGTTATCCAGAGATGCTGAAAAAGAGGGACGAAGTGGTTCGCAAGAACAGAAAAGTTGTTTTCGTTGGAATGGAAGATAACCCTCTTGTTGAAACAGAAGGAGCTATTTATCTGACGGCAGAAGATATTGCCAATCTGATTGGCTGTTTGATTCAGCCGGAAAGCCGTGGCTCTGATTACGGAGATTAATCCATGAAGAAAAAGGCATTATCTCTCTTATCGGTCCTTGCTGTAACCTGCACTCTTTCTTCTTGTCTTTTCATTCGGCATCCTAATATTTTCATCAGCGGAAACGATAACTCCTCTCACGCCCCGTCTGGTAAGGATATTGCCTATAAGACACCGAATTATACTAGTGAGTATTCTACTGACAATAGGACACTTGATAATATCGGCATTGGAAGGGGATATCGTTATTTACCATCCAGTGGGAATCGGAAAATCCTGGTTGTTCCAATTGATACTACAGACCATGAATTCACACCAAAACAGGTTCAGAATATCAATACTGCCTTCTTTGGAACATCGGAGGAGAACGGATGGGAATCTGTAGCGAGCTTTTACGAGAAATCAAGCTATGGAAAACTGCACATCACTGGAGAAGTTACACCGGTTGTTCACACGAATAAGACATCATCAGAGCTTTCTGCTACTGCAAAAACATATTTAAATAATAATAAGCAATGGACGGACTATCTTTTAGAAGACATTCTTTCTACGCTTGTTAAGAACGGATATGATTTGAGCGAGTATGATACCAATGATGATGGTTATCTTGATGCTATCTGGATGGTCTATTCCGTTCCTTATGATCAGTCCAGCGATCTTTACTGGGCATATACAACCTGGGTTGATGACACATCCGCTAATAAATTCAGCGGAAAGAAAGCATGCCTTTATTCTTGGGCTTCCTATGGCTTTATTAATCAGAACTATGGCTTTAACGACTTTAGGAATCCTTATATCGACAGTCATACCTATATCCATGAGACTGGACATAGGCTTGGTTTAGATGATTACTATTCTTATGACTATAGGAAAAAGAACTCAGATGGAAGCACGAATTATGACACTCCTATCGGCGGTCTTGATAGGATGGACAGGAATATCCTTGACCATGATGTTTTCTCTAAATATCTGCTTGGATGGAATAAGCCCCGTGTTGTTACGAAGGATTACCTTTCTGCCAACAATAATAAGCTGACTCTTAATGCCTATCAGAATAACGGAGATGCTCTCCTGATTCCGATTTATAAAGACGGAAGCATGGATTACAACGGCACTCCGTTTGATGAATATCTGCTTTTGGAGTACTACACTCCGACCAATCTGAACCAAAGGGATGCGACTACTCAGTACTATACGGCTCCGAAAGGATTCTCTCAGAATGGAGTCCTTTGCTTCCATGTTGATGCACGAATCGGAAAACTTATTCCGAATAAGGATGGCTCTCCTATCTGGAATGAGGAAGTCTATGACAAGATTCAGAAACCGAATTCGGATTGGGGACGTCGGTATCTTTATACTTTCCTCTACTCCAACACTTTCAGCTATTCTTATGATCAAAGCCGTGATGATTCCTCTTTGCACTATTATCGGGGAAGACTGATTTCCTTAAGGCCTGCCAATGGACAGAGAATCAATGGAAGAGCTGTCCGTGTCGGTAATACGATTAAGTATGATTACGCAGACAACACGTCTCTGTTTACTTCTATCAACAAGAGCTTTGAAGCAAACTATTCTGACTTTGCCTTTGATGATGGAACCAAGGCTTCCTATTCTTTCCAGGTGGTATCGACTTCAAATAGTAGCTGCAATATCGAGTTTACGGAGCTTTAGAAATGTCTTATCTGTTTTTTAAAAATCCAAAGATAGAAATCAGTTATTCTAAGCATTATTCTTTTGCAGTCTTCGGAATGAATCATGCTGCTTTCTTTGGAAATGATCATATCTACTACCTTCCGGTCGAAGACAAGGAATCAATAGAAGCATCTCTGAATTTCTATTATGACTTTGTTATGAATGATGCTGTGTTTCCTGTTTTTGATGGTGCAAGTTTTTCTTATGTGAAGAGCGATGATAAAAGAGTTATCGGCCAGATTCTTGGTCTTCCCGATGAACTCTTTTCCTCTTTGGATAGGTCGAAGGATATTCTTTCTCAGCTTCATTTTGCAAATGATCTGAAGCGGTTAAAGAAAACGGTTTATCAAGAGCAGTATCGTTCCTTGGAACGGAAATACTTCTGCGATGACTTTCGTAGGTATTGTCTGACAAAAGGCATCTTTTTCCCTTATGAGGAGACGAAGCCTTTTGTTTTAGATGATCATTCTCTCTTCCCTGTCTATATCGATGAAAAACATCTGCCAAAGAATCTGAAGGCTTTGATTGAGGAAGGAAACAGCGAACGGTTTTTGATTGATTTCTTTTCTTTCCACTATGATGATGCTTTTGCACGGAACAGGAAAGCTTTTGATTCCTATTCTTTTAGGAGACGTGTCTCCTACTTTGTGAATGGAAAGTTTGATTCCGAACTTTCGGATTTGAATAAAGAGGAAAGTTTCCGGAAGAACTATGCCCTTGTTCTTCGTCGTTATCTTGCTTCCATTATCAATTATCTTTATGACCAGTATTGTTTTGAGGTGCTGAATAAAGTCACTACAAAAGTGTCTTATCTTACTCCCTGCAAGGTGTTTGGAAAAGAAGGCAACCTTTATGCTATCTCTTCCTTTAACGGGGAAAGGTATACCAAGGACTTCAAGAACTATTTCTTTGATAAGAAAGACTATGATCTGATTTATTCCTTAAGGAAGAAAGAATACTATCTTGGAGAAAGTCTTCTTTCTCTTTATGCAAAGCTTGGTCTTCCTTATCAAGGCTATCGTTTTCTGAAAGAGAAAAAGGCTCAATCTGTCGATGACATTATTTCACTTCTTCCTTTCCGAGAGAGGAAGACAGAGGAGAGCAACTATCTTTCCGTAAAAAGATTTGATCTTTTTTATTCCTATCTGCCAGAAGAAAAAGAGCATCGCTACGTGTTCTCTTATCGAAGGCTGTTGAAGAACGGTGTTTTCTGCTATGCATCCAAACCGCTTTTCGAATACTCTCCCGATAATCAGATTACGATTGTCATCGATGATAAAGTCAATCGGGAAAACACATCCCTTGGCTTTCTCGATAAAAAAGATGAGAAGCTCTCTTCTTGGCCTCTTGCTTCCTATCTCATAGCAAGAGAAAGGACGCATGATTCCCTCCTTAAGGAAAAACTGGTTCAGATGGATGAACGAAGCCATAATTCTGCACTCTATGAATTCTATCGTCTTTTCCATCAAACCACTTTAAGGCAGGCATTATCGATTCTTTCTGCCGAGTATGGTCTTTCGATTGCCTTGGATGAAAAGAGGAAAGACTTCTTCTTCTATCTTCTTTCTTATCCTTTCCTTGCAGTGGAACCTCTGTTCCGGAACGAAGCAAGGAAAAATAAAGATATTACTTCCTTGAGGCAGCTGGATGGCAAGCCAGATGCAAAAGACCGATATGAACCGAATCTTCCGTATCCTTATGTTTCTTATGGAAAGCTCTGCTACTCTTTCCGCAAGACCCGCTTTGGAAAAGCCTATCTCTGCTCCTGTAGCAGAAAAGCGGTCGAGAACAGGATCGATTATCTTTTAAAGACAATCAAACCGAATTCTGTTGAGAAATACAATAAAAGGATTTCTCAAATCGGACTTCCGGATAACATCGTATCCCAGCTCAACCCCTTCAATCCAGATCTCAAGTCCCAGATTCCGTATAAGGATGGACTCTGTCATCTTTGCAATTCCTCTACCCCTTCCTACTATGAATGCAGGGATGAAAAAACAGACGCCCTCTATAATATCTACTTTACCTATATCCGTGCAAAAGCAAGCGAGCATGGCGTCTACTGGATTCCAACCCTGAATGAGGACTTCGATAAATACGACGATTTCCCTCTCAAGATGTTCCATCTTGATAAAAACAAAATCGAACCGATTCTGAAACCTTATATCCAGAAAGACCGGAAGTCCCTTATTTCCTTACTGAGTTCTTTCTTCGGACCAGACTTCTTCTATTCTTCTAATTTCGGTGCTTTTTCTGCTTTCAGGTCAAGGCCGGAAGATTTAGGCAGGAATCAAAACCTTTTATCTTTGCTCGGAGGCCTTAGTACAATTGGTCCGTTTGTCTTACGCCTGTTCTATACTTATGCAAAGAGGGCAATGGCATACGGAGTCGAAAGGTCTTCTTCCTTCCTATCTTCCGATGAGACGCCATTTGCAAGGAACATCGACTATAATCCAAAGCTTCCGCATCCTTATGTTTTCCTAGGAAGACACTATAATGCTTATGCAGACGATGCTTTTGGAAAGAACCTTGCTTTCTGCTTATGCGAAAAAGAAACCAGGCGGAAGGAGAGGAAGTATTCTTTAAAACGCTTTGACTTTAGCGTGATACCAGCCGAGTTCCGTGCCAGTGTGCTGCTCGGATTAGTCGGACTTCCCTATTCTGTGGTTCTTTCTCTGCAGGATGTCGACTTATCTTTGACAAGCGTGGATGAGCTCCTGGAACGGATTCCGTTCAAGGAGAGCATTTGCAGAAGATGCTTAAATATTACACATTGTGCGTATCTTGACGTCTTCACCAAAGCTCTTCCGCTCAAGGAGAATTCAAGGGCGGAATATACTTTTGCAGTCAATGGAAGGCTGCGGGATGGGTTTGCTTTTGTGACAAGCAACCCGCTTTCCTATCTTGTCTATCAGAAGGACCATCACTATGATTTGTCGAGTGATTATGATCCTCTTCTTCCTTGCTTGAATAGGCTAGATGATTCTGTTCCGGAAGCTGTCTTTTCCTTCTTTGTTCCTGGAGAAGACAAACTGAAGGACTATCTCTATGATTATCAGAAGAAAGCACTCGGCAATGCTGAAATCAGCGCTTATGCTTCCGGTATTATTCTTGACACTTATAAGAGAGATAATAAATGTATTCTTAAGTTTATTAACTCAATATCGGAAACAAACTACAGAGACAATCTTATCACTTGTTTTCCGGATGTTTCCAATATCCGGCCAGAGATTCAAGAAAATGTATTCCAGAGCAGGATTGGTTTCTTCACCTTCCTCTACGAGAAGCTTGTTCTGAAGTATGTGGAAAAAGAGAAACGGATAGGTAGATAGTATGAAATATTCCTACGAATTATTTGTAACAGATCAGCAGGCCTGCGATGATACGAAATACGCGTATCTTCTTTCTGGCGCTTTCTATGATTGCTATACCGATGATTTTGAACACTTTTATAGGCCGCTTAGCAACAAAGAAAGCTTGCTTGCAAGAAGGGAATTCTATCAGACTTATCTGAAGAAAGCTCCCTATCCTGTTTTCAACAATTCCTATCAGATTACGAATGGACAGAGTGTTCCTGCTCAAGTATTGTTCCAGGTCCTTGGTCTTCCTATCCAAGTAAGGACGAAACCCGGAAAAGAGAACAACGTAGTTCCTCTTACCTGTGATGAGATTATCAGCCGGATTACCTTTGATCCTCTTCTTTCCGTGGATAGGAGACAAGGATTATCCAAAGGGGACTTCCACGAACTCTTTACCAATGACTTTGCTTTGATTGAAGGAAGGAACTATCTGATCAGCAAAGGAATCTTCTGCCAGAATCCAGAACTGATTTATGATCCGGAAACACGTCCTTATCCGTATTATCCGATTCATATCTTAGAGAACCGGATTCCAAAGAAGTATCTTCAGGAAAAAGAAACGGGGGCCAAGCTTTTCAGGGACTTTGTTTCTTTCAAGGCTCTTCCTCTCCGGAATGCAGAAGACTATCAGAAATACTATGCTCCCTTGGATCATAGGTCTTTAGAAGAGATGGCACAGCTTGCCTTTCATGTCGATTCGGATAATACCCCAGAAGCAGAATACGAAAGAAATAGTGCTCTTCGCCGCTATTTTGCGGGTCTGATGGGGCGCATCAGGAATGACTATTTCCGTAGGTATTTCCTGAACAGCAATATCTGTGGTTTCACGTCTCTTGATCAGGACCTTGGATTTGACTTCACCTCTGGTAAGCATAGGGCGGTTGGATTGAACTTCACAAGGTATGCTGGTGAGAATAAACGTATCCTTCATACGGAAAACGGAAAAGTGAGGGAAGAATTCCTCCCTGTTTCCTATTCTTTCAGGAAAAAGGACAAGAAGTTGATTGGACAGCAGTTTGATTTTGCTTTTTCCTACAGGGACAAACACAAGGACCTTGAATTTATCCCTGCCTATTTCCTGAAGAGGATGGGAAGGCCATATGCATGCTATCCGTTTGTAAAATACTTTGATTTCTCAAGCGGAGACAGAGAGAGCTTCCTCTCTTTGCTTCCTTTTAAGGACCATATTCTGACAGTGGAGGACTTTGGATATCCAAAACCTTACCTAGGAGAATACGGACGTCTTTTCTTTGATTTCGTTGAATGCGAGGAAGAAAAGAATTTCTATCATCAGAATAAGAGGAGGAAGGCGGGTCTATCTTTCTTCGACCTCACTACGGAGGAGGGAGGAAGGAATTTTGCACTCCACTATGATTCCAATAACAAGGATGTCCTTGCTCTTGTTTCCGGAGATTATGCTTTTTACAGAAAGAACCAGCAAAAGATTTTCGATGAGCCTTGGTATTCATCCTGGGCAAACTATATCTCAAGTCATATCAGCAAGGCTGAAAAGATTACGCCTATTATGGAAATCTTCCATGAGAGGAACAAAGGACGCACTTTTTTAGAGGCTTTTACAGTTCTCAAACTTCCAGAGGCCGATAAAGATATTCTTCTCAAAGGCATCTATTACCGAATCAAGGATAGGTTCCTAGGGAGTCTAAAGCACGAGAATTATCATGAGGATTTCGTATCGAAGCCAATCGAACCTGTTGAAATTCAGACCGATGATAAAGAATATCCCTATCTCCGTGCCTATCCTTTTGGTCTTGCTTATTCCAGAGATGGATTCCACTATGAAATCGATGGTAATCTAGCGGAGAGGTTCTCTTACTTTAAAAAACAAGAGTCTTCTCTTCTCTTTGGTATGGCCATTTCTTCTTATACGGGCGACAGCTATCGATATGGACGTTGTCTCTTTGTTGATAAGCTAGACAGGCTCTTGAAGGATGAAGTCAAGACGATTACGGATGGTCTCTATGATAAGCATTCTTCTTATCTTTATCCTATCTTAGCCAATGATTCTTCTCTTCTTTCTTCCGTAAGGCAATGCTTGGCTAGCAAAGACGGCTACTTGTTATTTTCCAATGGATATGCAAACCGTTATGGGTTTGGAATCCATCTTGACAAGATTCGTGATGAGGATAAGAAAAGGTTTGACTCCTATCATGCAAAGAGGTCTTCTAGGAATCTTGATGCCTTTTTGGATAATCAGTACTGGACTAGAATCAGGGACGAAATCAATCAAACTGGTTTTCTTCCTCCGCTCTCACAGGAAAGGGACCTGAATCTCTGCTATGTCCCGTACTGGAAGAACATTTCCGCTGCCTTGCAGAGGAAATACTGGAGACGTGCTAGGGGATTTACTTTCGATCAAGGATATCTGGGTTCGCTAGAATTTGATGGGCATCAAGTTGCTATCGGAACCCGGTTCTTTGCGTTTAAGAGGCCAGATGGCGGATATGCCATTCCTAGAAAAGATAAAGAGGCAGTTGAGTTCTCGGCTCGAATTCTGAAGAAACGTTTCTCGTCTTATGTTTCAAAGAAAGAACAATCGGATAGGTTCCTTCTCGCTGCTTTAGGGCTGCCTCTTATCAGGGATGAACCAAGGAAAGACTTCGATGAGTTTGTTTCTAATATCCGCTATGAGGACAGGGATGCAGACACGAGCGATTATCCGACCTATTTTTCTGCCTTTGTCTGTCGAAGAAGCACATTGGATTCCCTTCCTTTCACAACGGAGGCAAATCGTCGCCTTGCCCATAGGGGAAGGTTTATTCTTTATCCTCCTCTTGCGGAAAGTCTTCGGAATTATCTCAATCGGTTTCGTCAAGAAACGAATCCGTATGACTGGGTCTGTATCGAGAATCCAACGGGTGTTGTGAAAGATTTCTTCCTCCCAGATGATGTTTCGATGCAGAGGCTGATTGATAACTTCAGGCAAAAGAGCAGCTATGATTCGGATAGTGCCTTTTTCTATAAAGAGCTTTTGCTTTACCTCTATCATGTCTGTCCTGATATTTTAATCCAGATAGCAAATAGCAGGGGCCAGGAAGAGGATCTTTCCAGTACGGAGCTCAGTGCGCTTCTCCAAGGATTCCCAAGGAAGAAACCAAGCTTTGTGACTTTGAAGACAGAGCGTGCTTTCCTGAAAGACTTTACGGAAGCTCTTCTAATACGTATTAGGTGGACTGTATCCGATGAAGCTATTAAAGAAAAACACGAAAAAGAGTTGAAGAAGAAATAAACCAACTTCATTCAACATAAAATGAGATTGAACAGAAAACAGGGCTCTGTCTGAGCCCTGTTTTCTGTTTTTTATTTCCTGTCTTTCCGATAGAAAGTGTAGTTCCCAAGAACAAGAAAGCTAGAAGCGAGAAGAAGGTTGACGATGACGGTCTTTGTTAAAAGCGGTGCTGTTCGTCCAAACACAATCTGGTATTGTATTTGTCCGTTGACTAGTATGGCACGCTGGACCTGATCGTAATCGCTTGTATTTCCGAATACTGAGGTAATCCTGTTCCTGGTTCCTCCTCCGAAGGCACTGTTTTGATAAGTAGGGAAGAATTCAAGGAAAGGATAGACGTTCCAAGGAGTCGTTGCGTTATAAGAGTAATTATGGATACTGACAACTCCGTTTACGATGCTTGTGAACCTTGTTCCGACGAGGAAGACGCCAACTGGAATCAAGAAACCAGCACGGCTCTTGACCCTGTAAGCAATGGACATCCTTAAGGAGAACCTAAAGAGAAGGATTAGGAAGAAAGCAAAGCAGATGAGGGGCAGGCTTCCTGTTGGTTTCCTTGTGCTTGGATAGTAGTTCTCCGCATAAGGGAAGGCGTATCCCATAATCAGGACGATGAGCATCCTGATGATGTACCTTCCAAGGAAGAGGAGGAAGGAGAAGAGGATTCCGCTCCAGTAAATCAAAGTGCGTGACTTTCCAGCTAAGCACCTGTTCCGGAATGTATGGTTGCTCCAATCGGTTGTGACGAAGAAATAGAGAAGTAGCAAAGTGATGAGCCAATAAGTATTCGATGGAGATAAGAACCTTGTGAACCTGGAACGTCTTGAGAATAATCCGGCATATTCCACTGTTGTGCCTTGTCTTTGGTAAGCGTTGATGGTCTTTACGTTCCTTGAACCAATTCCAATGGTAGCAAGGAGTACAAGTCCAATCCTGACAATCCTGACAATCCAGATGGCTTTCGTCTTCTTCAGACGGAAGAGGTATGTTCTCAGTAAGTCTTTCATTTCCTGTCTCCTATCAAGCGGAGGAAGTGGTCTTCCAAGCCGTTTTCCTTGCTTTCGAATCTTGTCAGAAGAAGCTGGTTCTGAATCAAGAGATTCAGGAACTCGGTCTGGTCATTGACGTTATAGATATCTAAAGCATCATTGTTCTCCGTGACAGAATATCCTTTGTCCAGCCTGAGCTGCCTTGCTTTCTTATTATCATTGGTGCTGATAATGTACCGATGATGGGAGGAGTTCTCAAGACTGGTGGCTGAGATTTTTTCAAGTAGCTGTCCTTTATCAATAAAGAGATAGGAAGTCGCGAATTTGGATAGTTCCGATAGGATATGAGAAGAGATGATCCTTGTTGTCTTCTGCTCCTTGTTCCTTTTCAATAAAAGTTCACGAATCTGACGGATGCCTTCTGGATCAAGTCCGTTGGTCGGCTCATCTAAAATCCTAAGCTCCGGTTTTGATATCCTGGCTATTGCGATGCCAAGACGCTGCTTCCTTCCTAAAGAATAGTTTCCGGCAGCTCTTGGAGAGTTATACCTTCTGCCTAATCCGACATATTCCATCTGACGCTGGATGTATCCAGATTTGTCGGCATCTTGCCTTCCATGAAGGATGCATGCTGCTATCAGATTGTCTTTTCCAGTCCTAGAGTTGTAGATGGCAGGATGCTCGATCCTTGCCGAGACTCTGCCAAGGTTCTTACTCAGATTTGTTTCTCCGAAAAGAGTGAAACTGCCTTCGGATGGCTTTGCAATGCCGGTAAGCAAGCGAATCAGGGTTGTCTTTCCCGCTCCGTTTTTTCCAACCAATCCAACAATTTCACCTTTTTCGACGGAGAATGTTGCATTGCGGAGAACCCACTTACGGCCATAGCACTTTCCAAGCTTCTGTGTCTGGACAATTGCTTCCATATCTGTGCCTCGCTTTCTCGAAATTATAGCATATATATACTTTTCCATTCTCTGTTTCCATTGCTTTGTGCTTTCGCTGCTCTAAGCAAAGAAAAAGGCTCCTTTTTTTATGAGCCTTTTCAATCGTGTTTAGTTCCTAAGTTCTGTATAGGAGTGCCTGTAATAATCGCAGGCGTTCCGGATTTCGTTTTCATAAGTATGGTTGTGTTTATCATAAACACCGACCACTGTGAATCCAGCTTTCTTAGCTGTTTCGATAGCAGGAAGAATGTCTTCGAAAACTAGGGTTTCTTCTACTTTCGCATGCCTTTTCTCAGCTAGCCTTAGATAGATCTTAGGCTCGGATTTTTTGGAATTGATGTCATTGACGTTCCTAGCAAAATCAAAGTAACCTTCCCTCTGGTTCCGAATCAGACACGGCCTATAGAGCTCTCTTTTGTTTGTGGTTGCCAAGGAGAGTATGTATCCTTTGTCCTTAAGCTGTTTCAGGAACTCTTTTACATTTGGCTTAGCAAGGATTTCCTTTTCGTAAGCCTGTCTTGACCAGTCTAGCCAGAGAGACGCAATCTCTTCTGGGGTTTCTGTCAAATGAAATCTATTTTTGGTATAAACTGCCCTTTCCATGAAGGAAAGGTGAGAAATGCATTCTACATAATCGGCGGGCATTTTCCTGTTATGGAGTGCAAAGAACCGGTTGTCAATGTCACCCCACATTCCAAGGGAATCGACAAGGGTTCCATCCCTATCGAAGATAACTGCTTTTTTGTTTTTGAATAATTCTGTTTTTTGCATATGATAATTATAGTGATTTTCATCAATTTTCTGTATTTCTTCGTAAGATATTTGGTTTTCGTTTTATAATCTAATTGTTATGAACTACGTTTTCTTTGATATTGAGTGTGCAAACTGCATCCATGGGGAAGGAAAAATCTGCTCTTTCGGTTTTGTAAAAACCGATGAGAACTTCAATGTTATTCAGGAACACGACCTATTAAGGAACCCAGATGCTCCTTTCCTTCTTGGAAATGCCAAGACAGGAAAAGGAATTACTCTCGCTTACCCTCTGTTCCGTTTCCGGGAATCTCCGATTTTTCCGCATTACTATAAGCAAATTCGTAAGCTTTTGACGAATCCAGATACTCTTTGCTTTGGTTTTGCTGTGAACCAGGATGCTTCCTTTATTTCCTATTCCTGTGCTCGTTATCATCTTCCTTACATTGATTTTAAGTTCTTTGACATCCAGGAATTTGAAAAGCGGTTATTCCATCGTAAGAACGCGAGCGGATTGCAGTCTCTGATTGAGCAATACGGAGAAGGTGCCTTTACCTATCACCGATCCGAAGATGATGCTTTGAGGACTAGGGAAGTCTTTAAACATAGGGTTAAGAACCTAGGTCAGACAGTAGAACAGCTCTGGAATCGATATCCGGAATGTATCAATGATACAAGGACTTTGAATGCTCATATTCTGGAACAGAAAAAAGCACGTCTAGCAAAACAAAGAAGGATCCTACGGATGAATAATTTCTATTCTTTGCCTTCGCCGAATGCAAACATTAACTGCTATTCCAAGCTCCTGTGGGGAAAGAAGTTCTTTTTTACCACAAAGGTTCTGAAGAATCAGAAATGCAGGGACATCCTTTTCCAGAAGAGAGACAGGTTCTTCAAGAAAGGTGGTATCTTGGTTAAAGATTATCCAGACGCCGATTATGTTGTGCTTCATTCAAGTGCAGATAAGGAACGGGCACAGAACGAACATCCAGAAGCCACATTTATAACTTTTGACGAAATAAGGAAAGAAATAGGATAAGGCATAATATCCACCATTTGTTCTTTTCTATTTTGCCTCGAATAAGAGAATTATTCTGAAAAACAATTTAATTTATTGCCTTGTTGCGATAAAATACTAACCAGACAGTGAATTAACAAATAGAAAGCTGTCTTTGGATTCAGCGTGATTTCGATGCCTTTACTGGTTGATATTTTTTTCTTTAAAGGTATTGTAATCGCTTTCAATTCCATTTATAATTTAATTGCAAGGAAAAATCTTATGGCTACATTCAAAATCAAAGTTACCAATATCGGCGGTCTTACTTCTCGTTCCAGCGCAGAATTAGTCGAAGAGGCTAATCACCATAAATGCGAAGTCATCAGGAAATTAGAGGATGGCGAAGAATGTGATCTGAAATCTATCAGGAATGTCTTCGGCGTTCACCCAATTCAGCAGGGTGAGATGCTCACCATTGTCTGCACTGGTGATGACGAAAAAGAAGCTGTTGAAGGATTCCAGCGTCTTTCGGAACAGTACAGCTTCTAATACACTGACTTCCATTGGCCAAGTGGAATAGATGATTCGGTGCCAATCAGGGATGTTGACGGGAAGAGATGAGAAGATATGAGATGGGTTGATACGATACGTTGTGAGCCTAGATGTTTTCTGTTACGAGCTGTAGACGAGGTCTAGATTAACCCCCTACTTTTGTTTCGACGGAGGAATATGGGAAGTACCCTTTCGAATCCGATGACGCATTGGTTGGCGCGCTAACCTCACCTTCATCTTAATCAAAATAAAGGGAAGCCGACGGGCTTCCCTTTTTATTTAGTTTTCTAATAACGGACTGAATAGATTATTGATTACCTGGTAGTTCTTCTGTTTGAACGGATACCTTCCTTTTATCGCATAGTAAGTGTGATTGCTGAACTGGATGTTCAAGAAGAACTTGAGGGAATAATCGTTCTGCTTATCCTCATACAGGAAGGCACGGAACTCATCATCATCGATGCTCCTGATTTGATTTAATTCTTCTTGGAGCTGCTTGATTTCCTCTTGAGAAAGGGGACGCTTTCCATTTTTGTTGTCTAAGATCCAGTTCTTTCCTTGGACTGCGATTTCTAAGCAATCAATGGTTTCTACTGAATTCGGATTCCGTTTCCAGAAATCAATACAACTAATCTGCGGCATTTTCATCCTCTGTTTCGAAGAATTGATCAAAGATCCTTGGAAGGATCTTGAAATAAGGCGGGAAACGATTTGTGCCAGTAAAGGTCTTGCCTGGCAGGACGGCGAGTGAGAAGCTAAGGCGGATCTCGTATTTCTCATTTCCGCTTGGGAGCAAGAGTCCAAGAAGTTCTTTGTCCCAGTCTAGGATATATAGCTTACGGAAGAGAAGGGTCTTAAGTTCTGGATAAATGGATGCAATGTTCCTTGGCTCATAAGGTTGCCTCCTTCCGTTCTTGTCGATGGTAGCGGCTTTTAACCAAACCTTCTCATCACTCTCCTTATGAATCGTAATCTGTTTGGTGAAGCCTTCTTTATCGGTATGGGTGAAGAAAAAGTCGGAGAGATTGTTTTCGTATTCCTCTAAGGTTTTACCATCATCGACTCCGAAATCCTTATGACAATCTAAGCATTCAAAGCCATGGGTTCCAAGTTTCTTGTCCCTGAATGGCTGAGTGTTGTCTTTCCCACAACGCGGGCATATTTCGTTCATAATTGATCCTCCTTTTTCCTATGACAGCTTTCTAAGAGCTGATTGGTTTCCTCTTCGGTTAATAGGCGTGTTTCTTTCCTAGGCAGATCTTTCAGCTCAATCGGACCGAAACGGACACGCTCTAATTCGGTCACATCATAATTATAGTGTCCGAAAAGACGTTTGACTTCATGGTACTTACCTTCGTGTACCGTCAGGTAAGCATGGTAATCATCGATGATTTCCAGCTTGCTCGGTGCTGCGATTTCTCCTCTGCCGATATCAATCTCCCGGTTGAATAAATCTGGCAATGTCGGTCTTAGAAGATGGTTTACCGTAACATAGTAGGTCTTTTCGACTCCGGTCTTTGGAGAGGATAGTCTTGCGTTTAAGACTCCGTTATCGGTAAGCAGCAATAATCCAGTGGTATCCTGGTCTAATCTTCCGACCATTCTCAGTCTTTTCCGGTATTGATTTGGAATCAGGTTCCTGACAGAAGGATAGTTTTCATCAATCCTTGAGCACCTGTATCCTTTTGGCTTATTGATCCTAAGCACCATAAAAGGAACGTTCGGAATCTCGAGTCCGTTGACTTCAATCCGATCGTTTCCGCTTATTTCTGTATCGTATTTTGAGACAAGGACTCCATTGACTTTGACTTCCCTGTTCCGGAGGTATTTCTTAACGGATCTTCTTGAACCGTATCCATTGATGGAGAGGAACCGATCTAATCTCATATGGTTGATTTCTTTCTTTGAATTAATTCTTTGGCCTGTGGGATGACTAGAATGATGGAAATGAAGAACCTAGTAAGGGGAACGCAGATCCTAGTTATGATCTGGGCTGTTTTGGAGATATCGAAGGCGAAGGCGTCTCCTTTCAGCTGGAATCCGAAGCTATAGATAAAACCTGCTAGGAGAATTGCGGCTTTCCTTGCCAGCTGTTCTGGCTTTGCCTCTGTTCTTGCCTTGGCTAGGTATCCGGTTGTACTTCCGACTCCCCTTGCGATAAGGAGGAAGATAGAATAAACAATCCTTCCTTTTAGTCCGGTATAAACACCTTCACGCCTTATGTTTCCTAATGGAATCAATGTGGAAGATAGATAGAAGAGACTGGTTGTACCAAGTCCAAGATAACTAAAGAAGAAGAAACCGATTGTAAAGAACCCGAGAAGAATATATTTTCCTGATTTTTCTGTTTCTCCGAAAGTTGGTTCTTTGACAAACATTAGTGCAAGACAGAGAGAAAAGAAAACAACGAATAGAATCAGGGAATTGATCAGCTCTTTCTTGTCTTTTTTCTCAGAGAAGAACTTTATGATTGTGATTCCGAGAAGCGGGATGGTAAAGACACCAATTCCGATTGTGATAGCAAAGTGGAAATTATCGTTTAGATAAGTGAAGGGAACTGCAAAAATCAAAAGAGAAGAAATGGCTCCACCGAGATAATAGGTCCAATTGTTCTTTAGGTAGTGGAGTTCTTTGTGCTTTGCACCAGTATCGACTCTCAGTTCTGTTTTCCTGTCTTCTTTAAAGGTATCCACGTCCCTGAAAGGGAGGATGGCAAAGACATAGATCATCCTTCCTTTGAGAAACAGGAGAATATAGTCTCCGATGGTTTTCTTTTCTGTACTATTCATTTGTTCTATTATATCGGATTTTCTTACTTTTGACTTTCTCGTCCTTTATTCTTTTCGTATTTCTGCTAGAAAGCCCTTTTCTATTCTTCTTCGTAAGGTAAAGGATAACGCTTGTTCAAATCGGCGACTTCTTTTTTAACCTGATCTTGGATGGAAACAGAGTCTGGATTCTTCAAAATGAGTCCGATGAGATGACCGACTTTATCAAAGTCATCCTCTTTGTATCCACGGGTTGTCCTTGCCGGAGTTCCAAGACGTAAGCCAGAAGCATAAGCAGGCTTTTCTTTATCTCCGGGGATTGCATTCTTGTTCGTGGTGATATTGACTTCTTCTAGTAGCCTCTGTGCTTTTAATCCGGTAATATGGCAGGTTCCCCTGACATCCACCAAGATCAGATGATTATCGGTTCCACCGGTAATCAAGGAAAATCCTTCTCTCTTAAGGGATGAAGCTAAAGCTTTTGCGTTTTTGAGAATCTGATGGGTATATTCTTTGAATTCTGGTTTCAAATCCTCTCCGAAGCAGACTGCTTTGGCTAGAATCGTGTTTTCCAAAGGACCGCCTTGCCTTCGTGGAAACACGGCTTTATCGATTTTCCTCCCTAACTCTGCATCCTTAGAAAGAATGAGTCCTCCACGAGGACCTCTGAGTGTTTTGTGCGTTGTTGAAGTGACAACATCTGCATAGGGAAGAGGGGAAGGATGATCGCCAGTTGCGACAAGTCCTGCAATGTGTGCCCTATCCACAAGGAGCAAAGCATTGACTTCATCTGCAATTGCCCGGAATTCCTTGAAATCGATGAATCGAGGATAGGCGCTTGCTCCGCAGATAATCAGCTTCGGAGAAACTTCTTTGGCGATTCTTCGTACTTCATCGTAATCGATGAGACCTGTTTTCTCATTCACGCCATATGAAAAAGAAGTGTATTCTTTACCGGAAAAATTGAATCGGTATCCGTGACTAAGATGGCCTCCGGCATCGAGTGCCATGCCTAGAATCTTATCTCCGGAATTTAATAGAGCACTATAGGCTTCCCTGTTTGCTTGGGTTCCGCTGTGTGGCTGAACGTTTGCATAGGCACAGTGAAACAGTTCCTTGGCTCGGTTTATGGCAAGCCTTTCTCCTTTATCGATATACTGGCAGCCACCATAGTATCTTTTTCCTGGGTAACCTTCTGCGTACTTGTTGGTGAAGATAGAACCATTTGCTTCTCTTACTGCATTGGATACATAGTTTTCGCTAGCAATTAGTTCAATGTTTTCTTCTTGACGTTTTCTTTCGCAAAGAAGAGCTTCATAAGCTTCTTTATCCTGCCTTAATTCTTTATTATCAATCATCTGTGTATACTCCTTCTTTGTCTTTTAGTTTATCATAGAAGGCAGAAGTTATAAGAAAGAGGATAGAATTAAATGATTAAGAATATCGGAAAAGAACTCTGGAACAGAAGGAAAAACAAACAGGCTTATCCTTGTTATCTTCTTTTTGCCTTTTCTGTTTACTTTCTTTTTTCCTATTTTTTTCCTTTTTCGTATTCTTATGGAAAAGGACATCTGCAGGATATATCCGGATTCTCTATGTTTGCCTTCCGGCAAGCAGAAGGGTATCTAGCAAGGACTGCGAATAGGAGGCTTATCTCTTATGTGGCAGCAGGTCTTATCCTCTTTGTTTCTGTGTTAGCAGTGTTATCCAAGATCGAAATCAAGAAACGCGCGAATATTCTTCTTGTTCTTCTCTTTCTCGTTCTGATTGCTGGTCAGATCGGAAGGATTACGGAGAGGAATGCCTTTGGAAATACGAACGTCTATCCTCATTTCAATAGGATTATCCAGATAATCCTCTCCTCGCTTGTCTTTGTCTCCTATCTGGTTTGGGTTATTCTTCTAAAGAAAGACAGAAAAGAGTAGTTATATATCTTCCTAGATGCACTCATTTTGATTTTACGAATTTTATCTTTCTGCCCTATCTTGATTTACTTTCTGAAATAGAAAGTTGCCTTGCCTTTTCCTTCTTTACCGATGACACCTTCTTGAGCCAACACGTTTGGGCGAATATTCGCCTGTTTTTATTTTGAATTAGGCGATCTATGTTGATTTTAGGCGAATGCACTAAATTGTCATCTTATTTTGACCGACAACAATGTCTTTCTCTTTTTTTGCGTATCAGAAAAAGTCTTGCCGTCAAGTTAAAAAATATCTACTTCTCATTTCTTCTTTAATTCTTCAATATATTCTTCATTGCAGCATATCTTCTTCAAATTTTCTCGTTTTACAATCCTTTTAAAGTTTCCTTTCTTAAACACCTAATAGGAGAAGGAATGACTAGCGATACAAGAATTCCTTCCGCTTAATCAACAATTAAATGACAATGCTTAAAACATAATCGGCAATATGTTTAAGAAATTGTTTGTTTAAATAGCAAAGTGATTTTTCCAATCATCTGGGAAATTTAGCCGTTTAATATCAATAGAAGAATATCGGGATACAAGATTAGTTAGTTTATGTGCAAAATCATGCCAAACTTCATCAGATGGTCTTAGATACTTTATAGCTAATATTGTTTGATAAACCCCATTGTATTTTGGAGCAGGAAACAAGCGGTCAGCTTCTAATATTTCGGGTGTCGTATTTAATGCACGATTATATATTCTTCCATTGTGTGCACAAATATTTCTTAAAACAACACATGATCGAATCCAAGAAACCAGAATCTTTTTAGATGGCTTGACTGGATTTCCAGATTTGGCTGAATACGTATAGGATTTTGCGATTTTAGAGAAAGGCAAATCAGGATCAGTCTTTAGGTTTTTTATCCTTTTGGACAAAGTCCCAAACGACATAATTTCAGCAGCTGCCCAAACAGGTATGTTCCCCTCATGTTTATCAAAATTATGTTTTATAAACACATCACTGGAACGAGCGATTTCTTTAGAAAGAGAGCTAATATTAGTCCAATAGTTCCTTTTATCTTCAAATATTGCTGGATCATATAAAATTAATGCATCGTCTTTTTTATAGGTGAGCAAAGCGTTAACAAAACGGCTTCTTAATGAAATCTCAATTGCTGAAAGAATACTGAACAGCAAATGAGATAGCTCAGCATCAAAATTATAAATAGATATAATGTCACTAAATTTTGTTCCTTTTTTATACTCTTTTTTACTATTGTCGTAGAATTGGAAACAATATCCACGAAACCGATAATATTCAACTGCTGACAAAAATTCAGTTGCCTCTTCTTCGGATTCAACCACCCTTTTTGCCGACTTTAATTCCTCAATCTGCTCATCGATTGAAAGAATATGTTTATTGTAAGACCGCATTTAAAATTCCTCTTAAATAAAAAAGTCTCACCGGGTTGCGCAAGCTATAAGGATAGCTTTAAGCGTGGTGAGCTCTGTCACGTATATAATACAGAACTAGTCTTAAAAAAACAAGAGGAAAATTAAAAAATGTTCTGTACTTCGAAACCTGGATCGATTAGGGATATATTATCAAAGAGGACCGGAATTGAAAAGAGCCAGAAAATCTAAAAAACTTGGTTTGCACATGGGGTCAGCAAAACACTATGAATCAGGGCTTATTTGACATCAGTTCTCGATATCTAATCACTTTGTGAGTCGAAACTGCCATTTCAGGCAGGCCTTTTATGGCCCCTGAATGTCGTTATAATGATTGAACATGAAAGAAAACAGTTTGCACCAGTCCTGAAGTTTGTCTTTACTTTCGAATTTCAAAAACATGCACCGCAATGTGTGCGGACTCGAAAAATAGTTTCTGTCTTGCTTTTTTGTTCTTTTTGGTGGTTTGTCTAGATTGGCGGGAGAGCGATGACAAACCACGTTTAGAAATCAATCTCCCGCCGACACATATTCTATTGATGCTAGCTGTCTAACTAGAATATTTTACTCATCTGCCTAAAGTTACTCCATGTGCAAATCAGTATTTCAGAAAATTGAAAAGAAGGCTTATCGCCTTCTTAGTCAATCTTTGATTGCAAAGGAATCATAGCTGATTTTTCCTGTGGCAAGACCTAAGAACTCTCGTATCGCATCCTCATCATCGAAGGAAAAAGGAATCCCGTTTAGCTTAAGGCCAACTGTGAGGACATAGGCCCCAATCCGCTTGTTCCCATCGAGGAACGGATGGTTCATTACTAATCCGAATGAAAGACGGGTGAGCTTGTCAGCATGATGTCTTCCTTGTTGAACCAAAAGCTCATTTGGCCAGTTCCTTGTAAAGTTTTGAATGTTCGTTATAGGCTTCTTCCGCAGCCTTCATGAGTTCAGAGCGACTTGCATATTTCATTTCCTGCTTCTTGGAGGGTTTGAAAGGGATTGCCTGCTCCGCAATTGCCTGATGGAGGAACATGTTGATGGCAGAACTCAGATTGAGTCCTAAATCGTTGAAGAGAACTTCCGCCTGCTTCTTGACGTCCTTATCGACTCTTATTGTGACGTTTACGCTATTCATTTTAAAAAACTCCTATGGATATTATATCTTAGAAGGAAGATACACCAAAGCTAATGCACAAACAAATCATGTGCAATGTAATGCAATAATAATTTTGAAACTAAAACAGGATACGGAGCTGGCGCAGTTCTCCTCAACTCCTCTCCGACCAAGATCGGTAGCGGGAAACCCACATGACGAGAAAACACGGACTCATTTCATCGTTCTCTTTGCTTGGCAATCTGTTCGGCGGTTCTAACGGTTTCTATGTATCTTCTAAGCCGTTCGGTTAGGTACTTGGCAAAAAGCTTGAACATTGCCTTTGGCGAGTCCGCTTCCGCATAAGAATCGAAGGCGTTGTAATAGGCTTTTCTATCCGTGAATTTGATATCGATTGGAGGGTAACCGAGTTTCATGAGCTCTAAGTTCACTAAAAGACGTCCGGTTCTTCCGTTCCCGTCGATGAAGGGATGGATGGACTCGAAACGCAGATGGAACAATGCAATTTTCGTAAGAAAGTCATCCTGATTGTTCGCCTGATACCATTTGAGAAGCTCCTGGACTTTCTCGGGAATCAATACGGGCTCTGTCGTCTGAGTCTTAGCACCGGAGATGTAGACCGGAACGCTGCGGTACACCCCTCTATGTTGGATGTCTCTTCCCAGAACCAGGAAATGAATCTGCTTGATAACCCATTCGGAAAGAGGCTCTTTGTCCTTCACGAGTCCGGAGACGAAGTCGAAAGCTTCTTTATGTCCGACAACGTCGAGATGGTCTTTCAGAGGCTTCTTGTCGATAGTCAGCCCACGCAAGACGAGATCCGTTTCATGGAGAGTAAGAGTGTTACCCTCTATGGCATTGGAGTTGTAAGTGTATTCGACGGCGAACTGGTCGTTTAACGCTTTGACTTCATCAGGGGTGAGGGGGCGAAGCGAATCGAGCTCTTGCTTCAGCTCAGCGATGGTGGAAAGAACGCCTTTGGCGGATTCTCTCCCATCTACGGGCTTCTTGGCGTCGCTTGGGATTCTCCACGTCTTGCCCTCTAGGACGGCTCCGTCAATCTTGCCACTGCGGCAAAGCGTTCTGATTCGTCTTTCAGAGATTCCCCATCTTTCTGCAACTTCTTTTGTTCCGATATACATATATAACCTCTATCGGTACTATTATATGACATCATCGGAACAATAACAACTATCGGTATAGCTAAATATAAGATATCGGAACAGATATAAAAGGAGGAAATGATTTGAACACGCTTGTTTTGACTGACGTTGATTTCTATTCGGTCATCCAGCCGATACTCGGAATCCTGGATGCCATTCTATGGCCGACCCTCACGCTTGTTGTTGCTATAGGTATGGTCTATTGCGCCTTCCTTGGGGTGAAAATCTCCAAGGTTGACGAACAAAACTCGGGAGAGAAAGCCTTGAAGGCTTTAATAGGCGCTACCATCGGAAGCGATTCCGTCATCACCAATGCGATTATCGCCAGGCTGGTACATCATTCCAAGATAATAAAGATAACCGGCCGTTCCTACAGAATAAAGGGAATGATTAAAGAGGGCGACATCGGTTCCGCCGATCAGAAAAGCCACGCGAACACCTAGGTGTTTTTCCTTCCTTCTCAAATAAAAAATCCTAACTATCAAAACAATCAAAAAAGACAACTTCTTTTTAATAGCAGAGTATTCAAGGAAGAGACAAACTGTTTTTTAAACGGCAAAGAAAAAGCGGCCTGAATCATCAAGCCGCTTTTTAATGACTACTTAGAATACTTGACGGAGATGTTGTAGGTGACCTTGCTGTTATCGCCAGTTCCCTTGGCTTTGATAGCAGTGACTAATCCGAATTCATTCCATTCGACGGAAGAAGAGGATTTGTTTCCTTCATCATCCTTGGTTTCATAAGTGACCTTGAAGGATCCCCCGGCATAATAGGTATAGCCCTCTTGTTCGGCAACAGTGTAGGTAGTGATACCAAAGGCGTTAACGATCACAGCATAGGCAGTATCAGAGAGAGAAGCTGGGGTGATGATATGTCCGTCGACTTTGAGGTTAGCAGAAATTTTCTTCTCAGACTTGCTGTCAGAAGAGCTGGCAGTGGCGCTTCCGGAAACAGTGGCTGTCGTGTATTCGACGGTCTTCTTGACGGCTTCACCGGCCTTGGACTGGAACTCAGCAAAAGAAACTTTGCTGGCGCAGGAAGCAAGAGATAAAGCACAAACAGAGAGCGTAACTAAACTACGTAAACCTTTTTTCATTTGATTTTCCTCCGTTTGTCTAGGATGGTAAATCTCTAGACAGGTATATTTATCTTATCATTATTTTTAGAAAAAGGTAGAAAAAGTTTAATGCTTACTTTGAGCGCATTTCATAGTGACTTGACAACGAAACTGTTTTTTCTCGGGAAATAGGATTATAGGATTGCCATTGCTGTTTTGGTTAATGAATGGGGTATAGAACAGAATAGTACCATCGCTCCTGCCTGTAAGCGTTTTCTATGCTATCTTCTTTTGACGTTTGGGTTATCACTATGGAAAAAAGACGATTTAGCTAAAGTCCGTATTAATAGTTACGATTATCGAAATTGCACTGATTCTTATCTCAGCGTGTATTTCGATTGTAATCCTAAATTCTGATGTTAAGAACTATCAGAAAGAAAATCAGGTTTATATCGAACACACCTTTGATGAATATCAGAAAAGGATACAGGAACGTGAGGAAGCTTTCACTTCAAATTGTTTGTCAATTGAACAGTCACGTAGTTTTAATGCTTTGAAAAACCGAAAAGATGAAGCTGATTATCTTCAAAAAGCACAGGACATTAACGATGTAGAAGATAGGCTTCTCTCTTTGGTTCAATTTCATCCCATTGCGAGAAAGGCATCCATCTACATTTCATCTAAGGCTGAGGATATTTATATAACCACAGATCAGATTGAATCGGAAAAAGTCATTTTCCGCACCTTTCTGTCGGAAGAAAATAATCGTGTTTCCTTCCGTCTTTATCAGTCCGATATATATTTTGTGTACGGAAACAGAAACAGCGGACTTTTTACCATCCAGGTAGATGATTTTTATCTACTTGATCTTTTTTCACGTATTGGAACTCTTTATGATAAAAATAATGCCTTTAAGTGTGTGGAAAACGGGAAAGCATATTTTGTTACCACCAATAGGAAAAGGAGTGATTCCGAATTTCTTTCTTCTCGGCCGAAGTACTCTTCCGGAATTCAGGGTAATCATATTGTCTATATCTCGAAATACTTTGACTTAGTTGATCTTTATGTTCTTGTTTCTCTTCAGAATCAGAGGACAGAACGGATTCTTCCTCCGCTAGTCCTTAGGATTGTCATCTGTCTTTTTGAAGCGGTCGCTAGCGTTTTCCTCACCTATCGGATTGCCGGACGTCCAAGGAAAACAGTGCTTTCTGCAAGGAAAAAATAGAGGATGGAAATTTTGATGTCCGGATTGAAGAAAAAAGCAAGAACAAGGAACCTAATCCATCCAAGAGGGATAAGTATGAGAAAAAACTTGCGGGCTTTTCACAATTAGTTGAGGAATGCAAGCACCTTCAGGATCAGATTGATATTGTTCAGGATGAATTCAAACAGGCTAAGACCAATGCAAAAATCTGCACCGCCATTGATAAGAAAAGAATCGCTCAGCTTTCCAAAGAGATTAGCAAGCTGAAAAAGAACCATAGCCCAGAGGATATTATTTCCAGGAAAGAAGAACAGTTAAAAGAAACACAGACGATTCCTAGTCCGGTATATAAACTCAAACATAGGAACAAAAATGAAATCAAGGAACGGATTCATCAGGCCGCAAAGATCCTTGATATCGAGAATTATCTTGGACGAAAACCACGGGAACTTTCTGGCGGTCAGCGGCAACGTGTTGCCTTAGGACGTGCAATTGTCCGCAATGCTAAAGTCTTCCTGATGGATGAACCTCTTTCCAATCTTGATGCAAAGCTCAGTGTTTCCAGGCGAAGCGAAATCATTAAGCTACATAAGAAAATAAATGCGACGACGATTTATGTCACCCATGATCAGACGGAAGCAAGGACAAGGGCAGATAAAATCGTGGTCAGGAAAGACGGCTATATCCAGCAAGTCGGAACTCCAAAGGAAATCTATTCTCATCCGGTGAACAAATTTGTTGCCGGTTTTATCGGAGCTCCTGCAAGGAACTTTATCGAAGTTCTTTATCAGGATGGAAAAATCATCCATGATGGTGGTGAAGAACAAGTTGATGCAGAAAGGATTGAAGCTTTAAAAACTTATAACGGCAAGAAAGTCATCCTAGGTATTCGTCCCGAAGATATTCAGATTTCTTCGGACAAAGGAAGCTATCCGATCTCTATCGATGTTTCAGAACTTCTGGGCAGTGAACTTCTGATTCATTTCTCTTTCTGTGGAGCAAATCTGACAGCAAAGTGTGAAGCGGACTCCATTTCCCCCGAAGAGAAGACAGCATGGATAACTTTCAAACAGAATAAAATCCATTTCTTCGATAAAGAAACGGAAAAGACAATTCTTTAGATAGTTAGATAAAGCAAATTATTCTAGATGATAAAAGGTGCCTGTAAACCATGAACCATAGACTAATTCATCTTAATCAATTATATCCTTTGGATACTGACCCAGTGCTAGAAGTGTTCCAGCCTACTTATTTTGACTTTGAGAGGAAACAGCAGCCATTAACAAGAGCAATGGTTGTTCTGCCCGGTGGCGGCTATAGTTTCTGTTCACATCGTGAAGCTGATCCGATAGCCTGCCGGTTTGTTTCTGAGGGATATTGTTCCTTTGTCCTTTGGTATAGCACCGGCCGACAGTTCCCGACTCCGTATCTAGAGCTCTTTGCTTGCATTGATTATCTTCGGGAGCATGCAGCTGACTTACATATCAATAAAGAAAAAATAGCAAGGAGTGGTTTTTCGGCAGGAGGCCATCTTGCCGGAAGCTATTGTTCCCTTTGGGATGATGAGGCAAGGAAAGCCTATCTTGGAATTGAAAATCATCCTGTGCATGTCAATGCACTTGTTCTATCTTATCCGGTGATTACAAGGGATAAATGGACTCATCTTCCGACGAGGCAGGTTATTACCGGGGGAGATCCATCTCTTCGGGAAAAACTATCAATCGAGAAGCATATTACAAAAGACTATCCGCCTACATTTCTATGGGCTACGGAGGAAGACAATGTCGTTCCTGTCGTGAATTCTAAGAGGATGGATAGGGCTCTTGAAAAAGCATCGGTTGAACATTGCTGTATTCTTTATCCGCATCTAGGCCATGGGTTGTCTTTGGGGAAAAAATATCTGAACTATGATATTAAGGGACATGAAAAAGACAGGGAGGAGGTTTCTTCCTGGTTTGATGAGTGCTTATTATTTCTAGACCGGGTTCTTGATTGAAAAAATAGCAGAAAACGATGCTGACTTGTGCATCGTTTTTTCTGGATGTAATTGCTAGATATATTCGAGGAAATTTTTCGCTTTCTTTTCCTTTCTCAGATTTTGTTTCTGATAGTGCAGATAGAACATGCAAAGAAGCTTTTCAGGCAAAGGATATAAAAAAGTCAAGTATCTCTTTTACTAGTTCTTATTCTATTTAAAGACTAAAAATGATATATTAAACAAGGTTGAAGAAATAGCCTCTTTTTTAAATACTTTTTTCTTCGTGTGTGATTCATAGGAACCAAAGGAGACAACAATGAGCTTTCTCGATAAACTATTCCGTATTGATGCCAGAGCCTTTAAGAAAATCCAGAAAAAGGCAAGCCGTGTTTTCAGCTATGAAGAGGAATTCAAAAAGAAAACGGATTCCGAGCTTCAGGCAAGGACGCCCTATCTGAAAAAGAAATTCGCTGATGGCTATACTGTCGATGATCTTCTTCCGGAAGCATTTGCAACTGCCCGTGAAGCCGGACGTCGTGTTTTAGGTCAGTTCCCGTATCCGGTCCAGGTCTTTGGTGCTACCGTCTTAAACGAAGGCGATGTCGCAGAGAGGCGTACCGGTGAAGGTAAGACCCTTACTGCTACTAGGGCTGTTTATCTTAACGCCTTAGAGGGAAAAGGCACTCATGTTGTCACTGTCAACGAATACTTGGCTCAGCGTGACTCCGAATGGATGGGAAACATCTATCGTTTCTTAGGCCTTACAGTCGGTGTTAACCTTCGTGAATTATCCACACAGCAGAAACAGGATGCCTATAAGTGCGATATCACTTATACCACGAACTCCGAAGTCGGCTTCGACTACCTTCGTGACAACAGGGCAAAGTCTGTTCAGAATCGTGTTATCCGCTCTCCGAAAGACGGCGGACTCCATTTTGCCGTCATCGATGAAGCAGACTCCATTTTGATTGATGAATCCCGTACTCCGCTTATTATCTCTGGTGGTAGCGGAATCACTGCTTCTAGTTATGTTACAGCAGATCGTGCTGTTAAGAGTTTACGAAAAGACCGCGACTATACTATCGATATTGAAAAGAAGGTCGCTAAGCTGACCGATAGTGGAGTTGCTAAAGTTGAGAAAGCCTTCGGCATTGATAACCTTTTCGATGCTCAGTGGGCTGACCTCACCCATCGTGTCCAACAGGCACTGAAAGCAAACTACATCAGGCGTAATGGTGTCGAATACATGGTCGGAGATGGAGACATCCTTTTGATTGATGGCTTCACGGGACGTGTGAGGAAAGGCCGTGAGTATTCGGATGGTCTTCAGCAGGCTCTTCAGGCTAAGGAACATGTCGAAATCAAACCGGAGACTGTTACTTTAGCTACGATTACTTATCAGAACTTCTTCCGTCTTTATGATAAGCTTGCCGGTATGACCGGTACTGCTAAGACCGAAGAGGAAGAATTCCGTAAGGTTTATAACAGGCGTGTTGTTACCATTCCAACGAACCGTCCGATTGCCCGTATCGATGATGCGGATTCGATCTTTGGAACCGAAGAGGCAAAATACAACGCGATTGTCAAAGAGGTAGTTGCCCGTCATGAGAAGGGACAGCCGATCTTAATCGGTACTCCTTCTGTTGAAAAATCTGAAATTGTCGATCAAAAGCTCACTGCTCTTGGCATTCCGCATGAAGTTCTCAATGCAAAGAACAATGCTAAGGAAGCTGCTATTATTGCCAAAGCCGGACAGAAAGACGCTGTTACGATTGCAACGAACATGGCTGGCCGTGGTACCGATATCAAGCTCGGCGAAGGCGTGAAGGAAATCGGTGGTCTTGCTGTTCTGGCAACGGAACGTAATGAATCCCGTCGTATTGATAACCAGCTCAAAGGACGTGCTGGCCGTCAGGGTGATCCAGGTTATTCTAAGTTCTATGTTTCTCTGCAAGATGAAATCTTCGTCCGCTTTGCTCCGCAGTCAAGGAAGAACCTTTATGCCAAACTTGGCGATGAAGCCTTTGAGTCTGCAAGGAGGTCGAAAGCCATCACTTCTGCACAGAAGCGTGTGGAAGGCAGGAACTTCGATACCCGTAAGCAGCTTCTGAACTATGATGATGTTCTCTCTCGTCAACGTAAAATCAGGTACGATCGTCGTGACCATATCTTATATAGCAAGACGATTTCTGAAACTATGCCTGACTATTTCCGCTTGACTAGTAAGACTCTTTGCAATCAAGCAACTTATGTTAAGGATCAGGAAACAATTGTTGACGCTAAGAAATTAGCTGAGGTCACTGCTAAGGCTTTATCGATTGATCCTTCTACTATCCATGTCGAAGCTCTTGATCAGGCCAATATCAATGATGCTATCGAGCTCTTCTCTGCAGTCTTAGAGAAGAGGTATAAGGAACATAGTAAGGATTGGACTCAGGAGAGGCGTGACTTTGCAGAAAAGACCGTCTGCCTTGACTGCATCGATCGTCGTTGGACAAAGCATATCGATTCTATGTCCAAGCTTCGTGATGCCATCTGGCTCCGTTCTTATGCTCAGACAGATCCGCTTCAGGCTTATACCAATGAAGGCTTTGCTAGGTTTGATGATAGGAACAGCAATATCGCAAACGATGTTGTCCGTACCATCCTGCATGTCAGGTTCCGCAAGAATCCGGAAGTCCATCAGAACTTAGCAAAAGCACCGATTAACCAGACGATTCCTGCTGCTGAGAAGAAAGTCAAATTCAATCCGGATGCTGTCAGTAACATCACTCCGGATGAAGACGGAATCGATCGTAGCAATCCGACGGCTAAGATTAACTAATCATTTGAATTTATATAGGAGCGCCGAACAATGAAAGAACTATCCGATCTCAATCGTCTACATGATACGATTGCAGAACAGGTCCTTTCTTTGCAAGGCTGCCTTTGACTTCCCTAAGTTAGAAGAAGAAAAGGCAGCTTTAAGTAAGCAAAGCGAAGACCCTTCGTTCTGGAAGAATCCTAGCCTAGCTGCTAGCGTTAACCGCAAACTTGCCGATATCGAAAACAAAATCAATTCCATCGAGTCCTTCAAATCCCGTTTGTCCTCGATTCAGGAATCCTTGGATTTCCTGAAAGAGGACAGGGATCAGGACATCTTTGAGGATGCGGATCAATCCTTGAATGCATTGAACAAGGATTTCACTGCTTTTTCAAAGTCTATTTTCTATTCCGGGCCTTATGATGAAGCCAATGCGATTCTTGAGTTCCATCCAGGTGCGGGTGGCACCGAAGCCCATGACTGGGCCCAGATGCTATTAAGAAGGTATGAACGTTACTGCGAAGCGAATGGCTATCGCTATAAAATCGTCGATAGGATTGAGGGCGAAGAAGCCGGTATTTCTTCGGCAACTAGGGTTGTCGAAGGAAAAATGGCCTATGGAAACCTTCGCTCTGAGAATGGTGTCCATCGTCTTGTCCGTATTTCGCCGTTTGATGCTTCTGGCTCCCGTCATACTTCTTTTGCTTCGGTTTCCGTTATCCCGGAGATTGATGACTCTATTGAGATTGAAATCCGTCCTGAGGATCTTCGTATCGATACTTATCATTCCTCGGGTGCTGGCGGTCAGAACGTCAATAAGACAGAGTCTGCTGTCCGAATCACACATCTTCCAACTGGAATCGTTGTGTCCTGCCAGATTGAGCGGGATCAGCTTGCCAATAAGGAAACCTGTAGGGAAATGCTTCGCTCGAAGCTGTTCCAGATTGAGCTGAAGAAGAAGCAGGATGAACTGAATAAAATATCTGGACAGAAGAAGGATATCTCCTTCTCCAGCCAGATTCGATCTTATGTTTTCTGCCCCTATACTTTGGTTAAAGACCATCGGGATGACTATTCGGAAGTCTCTGTTCAATCGGTTAGGGATGGCAAGATCAATGGCTTCATTGATGCTTATCTCAAATGGGACTTTAGGAGAAACCATCAGAAATGAAAAGGTCTAGGAAAGAATGGGTCAAGAAAGAAGTTGATATTGTAAAACGGGAATTCACAAGCGAAAGTCCACGCAAAATCATACAAAACATCCTTTATATCTTCGTAGGAGCTTGTATTTCTGCGTTTGGAGATTCTCTGTTTACGATTCCTAGGAACATTGTCTCTGGCGGTATTGCATCTCTTTCGATTATTTCTCACCAGATTCCTGGTAGGAGTGCAATTACTACGGATGTCTATGTCTTGATCTATACCTGGGGATTCTTTTTCTTGGGTCTTATTCTGATTGGACTCAAGTATTCTCTCAACACGCTTGTTTATACGATTACTTATCCTTTGATGGTCAGGCTTTTTACTTATAGGGTCAATCATTGTGTCATTGATGGTAAGCATATCTTCAACCTTGTCGAAAGGGCTGCTGATAGGAATCCTTCTTTGACAACGCCAAGTGGTGCCAGGATCAATTCAAAGGACTGGCTTCCTTTAGCTTATCTTGTAGGTGCGATTTTCGGAGGCAGGCTTATTGGTATCGGTATCGGTTTCGCTTTTATCGGCGGAGGCTCCTCCGGAGGTACTGATGTCATTAATGTATTAGCAAACCGGTATCTTCATATCCGCATTGGAACTTCCACCTTTATCTGTGATTTGCTAATCATCACGGGTGGTTTCTTTGCGAACGGATACCAGCTGATTCCAACCCTTGTCGGTCTTCTCTCTGCATTCCTCTGTTCTTTTAGGATTGATAAGGTTTTCTTAGGAAACAGGCAGTATTTCATGGCCTTAGTCTCATCGGAGAAAATTGATGAGAGGAACGAGTTTATCAATCAGGATTTGGGACGTGGTACGACTCTGATCTCCTGCCGTGGTGGATATACGAAAAAAGAAACTGAGATGCTGGAGGTCTGCTTTGATAAGCATGACTATTCGGTTATCAGGCAGGCTATCAAGCAGTTTGATCCGAATGCCTTTGTTTCGGTTATTGCGACCAAGGAAATCCTAGGATATGGATTTACGAGATCCACACCGAAGGTGAACAGGAAGGATATTGCTATCTCACCGGATGATGCAAGAAGACTTACTGTAAAAGCACATAGATTGAAAAAGAAAAACAGGTCGGAATAGGCCGACCTGTTTTTTAGTTAGTGAAATGTGGTTCTATGACAAAGTCTTCTCCGGTGGTTTTGAAGACGAGCCCAAAAGAGAGAACTGTTGTTTTGTTTCCAAGTTTTATTTTCTCTACGTGTTCTTTCGTGAATAAAGTCTTATTGGTCTGCTTCTTGATAGAAAGGTAAGGACCGATGAGTTTCTTATCCTCATCCGAAGAAGAAAGCCAGTAAAGGGAAGAATCATTATAGGACAGCTCTATTCCATATGGGTAGGATACAATGGTTTCTTTTAAAAGCTTATCCTTATCTAATCCTTTTCCTTCTTGATAGGCATATTGACGGAAAGAGACGATGGATTCGCCTTTTTCCTGGTGACAGCTAGTGAGTGAAAGAAGAATAGGGAGAAGCAAAAATATTGTCTTTCTCATAATTAATATGAATCAAAATAGAAGACCATTCCTCTATTCAGGATGATTTCTTGCCTTCCGTTTTCATCTAAGCTGTTCTTAAGCTGTGGAGCATCAAAGTCAAGGTAAAATGGTGTCCGATAGAAATAGCATCCGTAGATTATACCCTGGATATTCTGAACCCGGTAATCATCATAGCGGAGTACATAATCTTTTTGGAAGAGGTAGCATTTTTCATATTTCCTTTTACCGGAAAAGTAAAAATTGCCATCTTCCTTGGTTTCCCTTGTATATTGCTTGAAGTAGACAGCAACATAATCTGCCATGGCCTTACTATTTTGATTTTCACCACATCCTATTAGCAAAAAAGAAAGTAAAGCCCATGAAAATATATTTTTCATGATTACGTCTCCTTTTTTAAATTATATTGCCTTAATTAGCACAATTCAATATATGGTATTTCATCGACCATTGCTCACATGATTCGCATTTCGTACATGCCGGGAAGGCTTTGATTTAGTATTTATATTGATTGCCCAAGGTTGCAAAAACAACAAGAATGATTTTTTAGGATTTTCTCGCAAACGGTAATGAACGAAATTGCTTATTTTCTCTGATAGTCGCAAGGATTATCTGCAGGATGTTTCAGCCTTTTATAACTATGTGCTGATAATCGTGATAGCTTCGTAATCCACATGAAAATAAATTTGTCGAACAAAAAGATGGCCTAGTTCTTTTTTGGCCTCAGTATCATTCTATTTAGTATGGTGGATAGCTTCTGTATGCAACTTTAAAGCAATTGAGTTTTGATATTAACCTTCTCTTGTATTTGTAACGTTGCGATATTTTTCCCTGTGTTTCAGCAAATAATTGAAAATAGCACTCTGCGTTTTTGCATCCGGTAGTTGACCGTTTTGAATCAGCTTTAGTATTTGCTCCCTTGGAATGAAGGAACAGGTGATTCTTTCCTCTGCATCAAGATGGGTTTCTTCTTTTTTCAGTTTTCTTGCCAGGAAAAGATGCCTGACTTCATCGGAAGAACCGACAGATGGATAGATGATTCCAAGGTCAGACCACTCTTCTCCGACATATCCGGTTTCCTCTTTCAATTCTCGTTTTGCAGCATCCAGCCAGGTTTCTCCTTCTTCCTTTTCACCCGCTGGTATCTCAAGGATTTCCTTGCAGTAAGGATAACGGAAGTTGGCTTCGATCAGGACCTCCTCTTTTTCATTGATTGCTAAAACACAGCTGCATCCATAGTAATGAATCAGCTGCCAAGGGACAACAGAGCCATCATCCCTTTCTGTTTTTGTGTTTTCGATTTCAAATCCGATTCCGTGGAAGACGTTCTCTTCCCTGATTCGTTTTCCTTTGGCCATCTTATTTATTGAGAAGCAGGTACTGGAGAATGCCAGTTAGGGTCTTTCCATCCCGGATTTTATCTTCTTTGATCCTTTCTTTAACTTCTTCCAGTGGAACAAAACGATATTTCAGCTCTTCTCCTGCATCAAGATGTTGTCCTTTGAAAGTCAGTCCTGTTGCTAAATAGATTTCGATGACTTCATCAGTGTAGGCAACACTAGGATAGAAGGTCCCAAGCTTCTTCCATTCTTTTGCCTGGTATCCGGTCTCTTCCTCAAATTCACGCTTGGCGGTCGTTAATCCGTCTTCTCCCTTTTCTGCTTTTCCGGCAGGAAGTTCAATCCTGACGTCATCATAGGGATAACGATACTGTTCTTCTAAGATGACTTCGTTCTTTTCATTGATGGCAAGAATCGCAGAAGCATGACAGTGCCGAATGACTTCCCGATGTGTTTTTCTTCCGCTTGGAAGAGTGACATCATCGACATAAACATCTAGAATATGTCCTTTATAGATTTCCTTGGATGCTGTCTTTTTTTCTCTTACTTCATCAATATTCATGGCTTTATCCTCGCAGTTCTCTTTCTTTATTATACTCTTTGCCAGTTATGAGAATGAATAAGCAAGAACCTGCTTATCCGTGCGTCTTATTAGGAGCAGATATTTCCCTTTCTAATTCATGATTTTATATATGACAATGTGATTGCATCAATTCGGTGTATCTGTTTTTCTTTTTTCGTTTCTCTTTCTCAACTATAATGGAACAGATATGAACAAGAAAATAATTGTATTTGCAACGTCGAATCCGAATAAAGTCGTAGAAGTCAAGGAGATGCTGGCTCCTTTAGGATATGAGGTCCTCTGCTTAAAAGACCTTGGGCTAGAAGTCACACATCCAGAAGATGCTGAGACCTTTGTCGGTAATGCTAAGATCAAGGCAGAAGACATCGCCTCGAAATGTGATTATCCGATTATCAGCGATGATAGCGGACTTTCTATTGAAGCCTTAGATGGCTTCCCTGGCGTTCATTCTGCCCGCTTCAGGGAAGGTCATCCTTATGTGGAAAAGAACCTTGCTATCCTCAAGAGGATGGAAGGACAGGAAAACCGGAAAGCGGCATTTCATACTGCTAGGGTCTACTTAGACAAGAAAAACAAAATCGAAGAAGTATTTGAAGGTATTGCACCAGGAGAGATTGTTAAGACCTCGGATGGTACGGCAAGGCATGGTTTTGGATATGATCCGATTTTCTATTCTTATGATTTGAAGAAGACTTTCGGTGAGGCTACCATGCAGGAAAAAGATTCTGTTTCTCATCGTGGCCGTGCTTTGAAGAAGACCGTAGAGTTTATACAGAAACTGGATGAAGAAGGAAAATAAACAATGAAGATTATTTTAGGTATTGGAAATATCGGACCCGAGTATGAAGACACTCGGCATAACTCTGGTTTCCAAGCAATCGATGTTATCAGCGAAGATTTTCATATCGATAGGGGAAAGAAAAAGTTCGATTCCTTTGTCGGCAAAGGAAATATTTACGGGGAGGATGTCCTTTTAAGGAAGCCGACGACCTATGTGAACCTGAGCGGAAATGCTCTGATTCAGGCAAAGAACTTCTTTAAAGTGGATACTTCCGATATTCTGATTCTTGTGGATGACAGGGATACAGAACCAGGCTCTATCCGACTGAGAAGGAAGGGAGCTGCCGGAGGCCATAACGGACTGAAGTCGATTATTTCTGTTCTTGGAACGGATACTTTCAACCGGATCCGTATCGGTATTGGAAGACCCGAAATCAAACATAGTGATGTTGCTGATTTTGTCTTATCCCATCCGAAAGACCAAGAGGTCTATGAAAAGTGGAAGGATGGAATCAATAAGGCGGCAGCAGCTGCAGAATACTGCAGGAAGTTCTCTTTTGATAAAGCGAGGAATAGGTTCAATAAGTAATGGGAATCCTTGACCATCTGTCTCTTTTTTCGTATCTCAACGGGAATCCGGAACTTGAAAAACTGAATCAGGATATTGATTTTTCCGTTTCTTCTCCGGAGGCTCTTGCTCTTTTAGCAGCTCTTTCCTTCCATGAAAGAAAGCGGAAGAGGTTTTTCCTGTTTCCGACAATTGGAGATGCAGAAGCTTTCAATCAATTCCTCAGTGACTATGTCAGAGAAGATGAAAGCTTTCTTTTTCCGTTTGATGAGATTTTCAAGACCAGTGCAATCGGTGTCTCTCCAGAAAGGGATGAAGAGCGTCTGCTTGCTCTTTCCTCCATTGCATCGGTTAAACCATCGATTCTAGTCGGACATAGGTCTTCCTATCAGATTCGGATTAGGAGCAAGGACAGATATAGGAACTCAAGGATCGATTTAAAACAAGGAGATAGGATACTTCTTTCGGACTTGGTCACCAGACTTTCAAAGCTTGGATACCAGAGGATGGACCGCGTCACAATGCCAAATCAGATGGCTATGCGTGGCGGAATCCTAGATATCTTTGATACAAGTTATGATGATCCGATTCGAAGGGAATTCTTCGGTGATGAGATTGATGATATCCGTTTCTTCAAGGTCAATGATGAACGCTCGTTCCAACATGTGAAGAGCGTTACGATTCATCCTGCCTCTAGGCGTCTTCTTTCGGATGAAGAAATACAAAGCGGTCTTTCTTATAGGGATGCTCTGTTAAAAGAGCAGGAGAAGAAACTAGATCGTATTTCTTTTGATGGATTAAAAGAAACTTTAGAAGAGGTGAAAGAAGAAGCAAAGAAAGGATATCTTTCTGAACTGCATGCCCGGTTTTATCCTTTCTTTGAAAAGGAAGAGCATTCGCTCTCTGACTATCTTTCGGATTATGAATGCTTTGTCTTTGATGAAAAGCAATCAAACAACGAATTAGAAGATTTAAAGAAGAGAGAGAATAGTTTCTTTTCTAAGTCAGTTAAAGAAGGAACATCCTTAGAAGGAGAAAAGAGGTTTGCAACTCAGTGCAAGCTCTCTTCGTTCCATAAAGTTAAGAACAGCGAAGAAGATTCCTTTATTCTTCGGAACAATTCCTTCAAGTCTATCTCTTATGCTCAATCCGATGATAGGCTCAAAGCCTATCTTCAGGAAGGATATAAAATCCGTATCGTCCTTCCAGAACCAAACTATAGCAATTACCAGAATTATTTAAACGAGGCACAAATTCCTTATAGTCTTTATCCGCTTCATTCTTCTATCAGGTTCTTAGAAGGAAAACTGACTCACGGCTTTGAGATTCCAAAAGAAAAGCATGTCTATTTATCTGCTAAGGAAATCTATGGCGTCAGCAGCCAGCGTTCTCGCTTCCTTTCCAGATACAAAGAAGCAAAAGTCATTCGCAGATATGAGGATCTAGAAGTCGGAGATTATGTTGTCCACGAGGTCAATGGTGTCGGAAGATATCTTGGGGTAAGTGAACTGAATGGCCTTGAATATCTGAAAATTCAGTATGCAGAGGATGCTTTGTTTTATCTTCCTCTTGCTCAATACAAGAGGATCCGGAAGTATTCTTCTCGGGAAGGCTTCACGCCATCCCTTGATCGTCTTGGCGGATCCACTTGGTCAAGAAAGAAGAGCCGTATCCGAAGCAAGATTTCCTATCTTGCAGATCAGCTTCTTTCTCTTTACTCCGAACGTTCTACTCGCCCTGGTTATTCTTTTGCAAGTGAACCGGAAAGGGAAGAATCGTTTCGAAAAAGCTTCCCTTATCCTTATACAGAAAGTCAGAAACAAGCAAGGGAAGATATCCGTATCGATAGGGAAAGCCCTCATCCAAGGGATCGTCTTATCGCAGGTGATGTCGGGTTTGGAAAGACCGAGATTGCTTTCTATGCTGCATTTAAGTGTGTTTTAAGCCATAAACAGGCGGTCCTGCTCTGTCCAACCACCATTCTTTCGAGGCAGCATTTCAAAGTGGCTAGGCAGAGATTCCATGATTTTGGTGTTCATCTTGCGCTTTTAAATCGCTTCACGACTCCGCAGGAGGAAAAGCATATTAAAGAAGGACTTGCGGAGGGAAAGATTGATTTTGTCATTGGAACCCACGCTCTTCTCTCAGACACTGTTGTTTTCCATGATCTTGGTCTATTAATTATCGATGAGGAACAGAAATTCGGTGTTGCACATAAAGAGAAAATTAAAGAAAAGGCAAAGAATGTCGACTGTCTGACTTTGACTGCGACTCCGATTCCGCGTACAAGGCAGAGGTCTCTGCTTGGAGTCCGCACTTTGTCGTATTTGACAGAAGCACCTGTGAATCGTAGGCCGGTTAAGACCTATGTTGCCAAGCAGGACAAGGAACTGATTAAAGAGGTTATCCAGAAAGAGCTTGATCGTAGAGGACAGGTTTTCTATCTCCATAACAAGATTGCGGATATCTTTGAAGTGGCAGGAAGACTGGAGAAGAGTTTTCCAAACGCAACTGTCGCTGTTGTCCATGCAAAGAGGGATGCTAGCGAAGTGGAAGAAATCAGGGCAAAGTTTTATGCAAAGGAAGCCGATATTCTTGTTTGCACATCCATTATCGAGTCCGGTTTGGATCTTCCGAACGTCAATACGATCATTGTTGAAAACGCAGACCATTTCGGACTTTCTTCTCTCTACCAGATCAAAGGACGTGTTGGACGAAGTGATCGGCTTGCTTATGCATACTTTTTCTTTAAGGATTCCAAGAATCTGACCGATGATGCCAGAAAGCGTCTCAAGGCATTGAAAGATTTCACGGAACTTGGCTCTGGCTATAAGATCGCAAGGCAGGATCTTAATATCCGCGGTGCTGGTGATATCTTAGGAAGCGAACAAGCCGGATTTGTGGATTCTCTTGGCTATGATGCTTATAGGGATTTGCTTAAGGAAGTCGTCAGTGAAAAGAAGCTTAGGAAGGAAGGAGTCGTAAAGGAAAACAAAACCGATTTCGAACTATCCTTCTCTTTGGATGCTCATATTCCGTCGGAATACGGAAATGAGTCTCAACGGATATCCATGTATCAGGAATTATCTGACTGCAAGGATGATAATGATATTAAAAACTTTGCTGATAAGATACGGGATGTCTATGGTCCCTATCCAGAGGAAGTTGCGAATCTTTTGATTAAACGAAAAATTGAAATCAATTTGAATTCTGGTATTTTCCAGTCCTTTGAAGAAGGACTTGGAAAATATAATAGGGATAGGACGAAAGCTTTTTCCTTGAAACCAAAAGCCTATAAGAAAAGGGATGAGGAACTTCGCCCGTTGAGGGTTAAGCTCCATAGGAAAGTAACGTCTGATCAACGCTTCTCTTTTGTTCTGACGAAAACCCGTGACTATCTCCAGGATAGGCTCTTCCTTACGGATAAGCTCTGTCAAATTTATAACAGCTAAATACTTTCTTTGGGTTCTTCTCTTTCCTGATCGGAGAGAAAAGCACGTATATTTTCAGTCTTCCTTTGGTCTTTATAGCGGATAGGTAACGTATAGTAGAAAGAAAACACATTTTCGGATGTTTCCTTGTCTTTTACAACATCGATGTAGCAGATGGATAACTCTGGTCTGGAACGATAGAAAAAGAAGTTATCCGTGAGGAGGACTTTTTCTCCGTTCCTATTTAAGGCCTGAATATTATTTCGCTTGTAGGCTCGGTATCCGCTTGGAATCTGAGCAAAGAAATAGAGAACCCTTGTGTTGGGACTGAAGTCGATTTTATCGGGTGTGTGTTCTTTCCAGTTCCTCTTCTGTTGGAAGGAAAGGTAGTCGTGTTGATCTGTGAAGCTTTTCACTGAAAAATAGTAGGAATCCAAGGCGGTGTCTTTCAGGTTCCTGTTGAGCTTCTTTTCTTGGATAGATCCAAAGGATGGCATGGCATTGGATACACGCCTTGACCCATAGTAGCATTGGTAGCAAGCAGCCATCGTTTTTTTCGTGCAGGAGGATAGTCCCCTAGCCAATATCAGACTGAGAAAGAGGTTCTTTTTCATATCTGAATCCATTATAATCTTTTGGGAAAATAGAAGAAAAGAGGATTAATATGAGAGAAGTTATCACTCGATGTATCCTTTGCAACATTTGCAGGATTGAGGACGGAAAAGGAAATATCTTGGTTCAGGAACGGACAAAGAAAGACTGGCCGGGTTTAAACTTCCCGGGTGGACATGTTGAGAACAAAGAGCCCTTAGATGATTCTGTCCGAAGAGAAATCAAGGAAGAAACAGGACTTTGTCTTGGTAAGGTGACATTTTGTGGAATCAGGGAGTGGCCTTGGAGAGATGACATTCGATATTTCACTTTTGTCTATAAGTCAAAAGACTTTCAAGGAGAACTGAAGAACTCAGAAGAAGGCAAAGTCTTCTGGATTAAGAAAGAAGATCTTTTCCATCATCAATGTTCTCAGGATCTCGATAAGATTTTTGCTATCTGCGAAAGTCGTTCCTATCGGGATGAATAGGAGGTAAGAGGGAATGCGTATTAGGATAATCCGCCATGCTGAGCCCGATTATGAAATCGATGGTTTAACAGAAAAAGGAAAACGGGAAGCGCAGTTACTCAAAGAACGTCTTAGGAGAGAAAAAATCGATGATATTTATATTTCTCCTTTGGGGCGTGCTCAGTTGACTGCAAAACCATATCTAGAAGCGAGTGGAAAGACAGGAAAGACAGTTGACTGGCTGCATGAGTTCAATAATGTCTCCGTGGAACGGGAATACCGTCCAGGTATCTGCTGGGACCTTCTTCCAACAGAATGGGAAGATAAAAAAGCGCTATATGATGCAGAGGAATGGTATAAGAATCTGAAAGAAGTCAAAGGCAGTCTGAAGGAAGAAATCGAGAAGGTGTCTAAGGGACTTGATGGTGTCCTTGCTCTGCATGGATATCAAAGAGAAGGAAAGCACTACCATGTTGAACAAGGCAACCATGATACGATTGCTTTATTCTGCCACTTTGGAGTGGAATGCATTCTTCTTTCCCATCTCTTCTCGGTATCTCCAGAGCCTATGCTTAGGCATTCAGTTGCTCTGCCTTCGTCTGTTACTGTTCTTTATACGGAAGAGCGTAGAAAAGGAATTGCTTCTTTCCGTAGGACAGAGTTCGGCTCTTTAGAGCATCTCTATCAAAAAGAACCGGCATCTTTTGCAGCCCGGTTCTGTGAAACATTTGAAGACGATAGCCGGCACGACTAATTCCTGTGGATGATATCTTTGGAGTGATACCTGTTTTCGTCTGCCTGCTTTAAGACATCCCTAGGACTCGTTGAGCCGGGGGTAAACTGTGCTTTTCCAATGGAAAAAGTAGGATAGAAAGGATGCTCCTTGATTTTCTCCTGCCATTTCTGATAGAAGCTTTTTTCAGCCTTTAGCAAGCTGTCTTTGTTCTTCTTGATGATGATTACAAACTCATCTCCTCCATAACGGAAGATATCACCCAAAGGGGAGAATGTGTCACGCCTGATTGCCGATATTTCAATAAGCACCTGATCGCCGACCCTATGGCCGTAGCGATCGTTGACAGATTTGAAATTATCCAGATCCAACCTGATGAAAAGACCATCTTTATCCATGTGAGAAAGGCTGTCTTCTAAAGTTCTTCTATTCCTTAATGAAGTCAATCCATCCGTTTCTGAGTTCACATCACATGTCCTCATATAAATGAACAGGGAAGAAAGCGTGTATGTCATCCAATCAATGTGCAGGCCTTGGTATATCCTGTGGATAATGAAAGAAACCAAGATTAGAACTTGTGCTGCAATAAGAATCGGCCAGCAACGATATTGCCGCTTATGCCTTGAAATGAATAAGGAAATAGCAGCCAGTGCTAAGGAAACGATGACGATTGTCTGGAAGACCCAATACCTGCTTCTTCGCTCTATGATCTGTGTTTCCTGATTATAGTAAATCAGCAAATCATTCGGTATCCTCGTACACTGGAAAATAATATTTCCAATGCACAAAATAAGATTGCCAATGGAAATACGGTTTTTGTCCCTTACGACTCCAGCGAATAGCGCAACAAAAGGGGCAAACCTGTACTCGATATGTCGAAGGATTTTCCTAGCGGTGGCATTACCCCAGCTATAAGTTATCCTGCTGGACGATATCCACTCGAATGTCCTACCTAAAAAGATGGATAGAAAAAGCAGGAGAAAGGGGCTCTTCTGGGCAAAACTTAAGGTAGGATTCCGATAAGCGAGATAGGATAAAATCAGTAGTGAGAGTACGGAAAGCAAGCATATTGCTGAATAATATAAAAACCAAGACATGCTAAAAATAGCATATCGCTTTTTATGCAAAATTGTAAAGTAGAAACTTCAGGATTATTTCTTTAAAAGACTTGCTGCTTCTTCGTCGCAGTAGATTGTTGCATCAGGATGACGATTTAATAAGGATGCCGGTGTTGCTTCATTGACTTTTCCAAAAGTCTTTTCGATGGCTAAGGCTTTGTTCTTTCCGGTAGCGATAAGGATAATCTTCTTTGCGTTCCTGATGCTCTGCCTGCCCCTGGTAACAGCCTGAGTTGGAACATCCTGGATGGAAGCAAAGAAACGGGAATTATCCTGGATTGTTTTTTCAGTAAGGTCTGCGATATGGGTGAGAGAATCAAACGGAGTATTCGGCTCGTTGAAGCCAATGTGTCCATCCGCACCGATACCTAAAAGCTGAAGGTCGACTCCGCCAGCTTTTTTGATTTCTTCATCATAGGTCTTTAATCCTTCTAAAGACGGGAAGTGCGTATTTTCTTTTTTGATGTTGATGAAGTTGAAAAGATGGGTATCCATGAAATAACGATAAGACTGAGTGAAGTCTGGATTGTTGATGTATTCATCAAGGTTGAAAGAAGTGACATTGGAGAAATCAATGTTTTCCTTTTTTGCTAACTCGATGACTTTCTGATAAGTCTTGATCGGGCTGGAGCCAGTAGCAAGTCCTAAAACAGCGTTTGGCTTCTCTTTGACAAGGGCGAGAATCTCTTTTGCAATGGTTTCTGCCCTGACTTCCTGATCGTTGATAATAACTAACTTCATTTTGTGTTTCCTTTCTATTTCTATTTATGATACACGATTTCTCCGCCGACAATAGTGGCACAGACATTAATATCTTTATCCACAATGACAAAATCAGCTTTCTTTCCAGAACGGATGGATCCGATTTGATCATAGAGTCCCCTGTTCTTTGCTGGATTCTTGCTTGCCATGTCTGCGGCATCTTCTAAGGATAAGGAAAGAAGATTCTTCCTATTTCGGACTGCTTGATTCAGATGGAGAATAGAACCTGCTAAAGTTCCGTCAATGAGTCTTGCAGCTCCGTCTTTGACATAGACTTTCTGTCCACCGAGCTGATAGGTGCCATCTGGCCTGCCTTTGGCTTCCCTGGAATCCGTAATCAGAGTGATTTTATCTTTGCCTTTGCAGCGATACATCCTCTTGATACATTCTGGACAGACATGGTGGAAATCTGCAATCAGTTCACAGGATACAGAATCCGAGATCCTTAAGGCACCGGCGGTACCCATTTCCCGATGTTTGATTCCAGTCCTTGCATTGAAGGTATGTGTGCCGATAGAAACACCATTCTGGATGGCTTCTAAGGCAAGAGCACAGGTGTTGTTTGTGTGACCGATAGAGGCAGCAATATGATTCTTAATCCTGTACTCAAGGAATTCCTTGTGATTCGGATCGTAGGAGAAAGTGACTTCCTTGATATGTTTTCCTGAGAGCTCATAGTAATGACTAAGGAGCTCAGCATTCAAAGGAACAATATCTTCTACGTTCTGTGCACCACAGAATTCTTTTGAAATGAAGGGACCTTCTAAATGGATTCCCATGACACGGCTTTTACCGCTTGGATTTTTCCTATAGTCGTTGATTGCAACAAGGGCATTTTCAATATGATTATTGTCCCTTGTCCTCGTTGTGAAGTTGAAGGTGGTGGTACCGTCCTCTGCTTCTGCATCGGCAATCGTCTTCAATGATTCTTTTGTAGCATCCCTAGCATCCGCGTTTTTTGCACCATGGATGTGTTCATCGATAAAGCCAGGAAGAACGATATATCCATCTGGAAGAGAGATATATCCGTCTTTGTTTTCGATGATCCTGTGATCATCGATGACACTGATGGTGTCACCTAAAACAGACAGGTTTGTTTTTTTGATTCCGGCTCCTTCGACATAGATATCCGAATTCAGGATTCCATTGATTTTTTTCATTATCTTTTTCACTCCTGTTTGATTATTCTAACATTCTAATAGCAAAGGAATAAGACATGTGATGACAGGAACGAATTTTGATTAATGAACAATAAAATGCACAATCTCTTTTGGGAGCACCAAAACGGAATCCAATAAGGGTAAAATGGTAATCGGCAGGAATTAAACATGGACCGAAAAGCTAATTCTTACCCAGTACTAGATGATGTGAAAGCAGTGTTCTTTGATTGTTGGGGAACACTTCTTCGAGAAAAAGAAGACAGAAGAGTATACCTGAAACAGATTTACGATCATTGCGTGAACAAGGAAGAGATTCCTTGGGAGAGGGCATACGAGAAGGCTTCACAGTTCTGGGATGATTATCAAAGAACAACGCACAATGATGTTAGAATTGATGCGTTTGTTAATCTTTTTTGTTTGATGTACGATGTAAGACTTGATTCTAAAGTAGAAGTTGTATCTTCAAAAATCATTGATGATATTGCTGGTGAACCAATGGATGGAATTGAAGACTTTCTCCATGAACTTAATAGACGCCATATTTATCATGGTGTTATCAGCAATACTGTATTTGATGGAGAAGAAACCGCAAAGATTATCCAACAGAAGATTCCTGATAATGGATTCGAAACCTTTTTCTTCTCCAATGACTATGCTCTTAGAAAACCTTACCCTTTGATTTACAAGGCTGCCTTAAAGCAGGCGGGTAAGAAAAAAGAAGACAGCATCTTTATTGGTGATTCTTTCCTGGATGATGTTGTCGGTTCCTTCCGGTTTGGATTTTCAAAATCGATTTTTCTCTCTCATCGTCCTTCTCAGGAGCTATTAGCTGAAAAAGACGAATACAGAGATGTAAAATATATACGTATCCATTCTTATCGTGATTTGATTCGTTTGTAATGAAATTGGAGGTTCCTATGATTCATTTTGGTACAGGTGGTTTCCGTGGTGTTATTGGTGATGATTTCACAAAAGAAAATGTGAAAAGGATTGCACAGGCAATCAGTGATGTTATTCATGAAGACAACTCAAAGAAACCTGTTGTTATCGGCTATGATTTCCGTTTTGGTTCGGATGCCTTTGCGATTTACAGGGCGAATACTTTAGCTGCAAATAATATTCCGGTTATCTTAGCCAGTGGACCGACTCCGACTCCAGCTGTCAGGGCTGTCAGTAAAGCTATGGATAATGACTTTGGCATCAGGATTACGGCTAGCCACAATCCCTATTATTTCAATGGTGTGAAGTTATTCCAAGGCCAAGGCATGGATGCAGAGGTTTCCTTGACGGACAAAGTTGAAAACAAAGTCCAGGCTCTTAAGGAATACAAAACAAGGAACTATGAAGATGCCTTGAAGGAAGGAAAGATTGTTAAAAAAGATATATTGACTCCTTTCTTAGAGAACATCCGTAACTTCCTCCATCCGACAAAAGAACCTTCCCATCGTCTTCATGTTCTCTTTGATCCAATTTATGGCACTGGTGCTCTGACTCTTAGGAGCATCGCGAATGACTTAAATATTGATGCTGATAGGATTCATTCCGAGCATGATGCTTTCTTTGGACATCGTCTTCCGAACCCAATTGAGGAAAATCTCATCGAAGATAAGAAACTCATTCTTGAGAATCACTATGATTTAGCTATCGGCACGGATTCTGATTGCGATCGTATTGCTATTCTCGATGAAAAGGGAAACTATGTTGATGCCAATGAAGTCAGGGCTTGCATTTACTACTATCTTGTTAAATTCTTAGGTAGGAAAGGGGATTGTATCAAGAACATTGCAACGAGTAATCTTCTTGACGCAGTCAGCGAAAAACTTGGATTCCACTGCCACAGGGTTGATGTTGGCTTCAAGAATATCTCCGCTGGTATTAAGGAACACGATGCCTTAATCGGAGGTGAATCCTCTGGTGGTTTAACCATTCGCGGATATATCTTCGGAAAAGATTCCTCCTTTGCTTCAGCCCTCTTCTTAGAGATGGTCAAAGCAAGGGACAAGCCGGTCAGTGAGATTGTCAAAGAAGTCCGTGACTTTGCTAACTTCCACTCCATCAGGATTGAAGACAGCTATACCTTCCGTTATCGTGAGAATGTTTTTGCTGCCGGACAGAATAGGATGCCTGGATTTGAATCCTCACCAAAAGAGAAAATCTGTTTGAATAACAACTTCAAATATCTGTTCGATGATGGCGGATGGGCAATGATTCGTTTCTCCGGTACGGAGCCCTTATGCCGTATCAGGGCAGAATCTCCGGATATCAATATCACTAAGAAGAGAATTGAAGTTCTCAAAGATTTCTTAGCGAAAGCAGATCACGAATAAAAAATCTGTCTGCATTCACACAGACAGATTCTGATACTCCTTTTTGTGGGACCCGGAACGGGTCCCTTTTTTAGAGAGACGAATTTTTTAGGGGCACTTGTTTGATATTCTATGAGAGAACACGAAAAAGTGGCCGATAGCAACACAGTTGCATCACAGCCACTTTCGTTCCCTTTAGACGCATCAAAGGGCATGTTTATCATTTAAATTATAGACCAATTCTTAGAAAATCCAAGAACTTCATGAGACTACGAATGGACAATGGTTTTGCTTTTTGAATTTCTTGCTTCTTTCTAAATCAAATGAAATGCCTTTGACTTTTAAAACACACCTGTTCCGTCTTTACTTGAAGAATCCGGCTAAGTTATCAGCGATGATCTGATCTTCTTCCTTTGCTTTCTGCCTAGACTCTTTTGTGACAGAGATATAGGCTTTCAGTTTCGGTTCTGTTCCAGAAGGACGGACAATGATGGAGGATTCATCTTCAAGGACGAATTTGAGAACATCTGCTTTCGGAAGTCCATCGAGTCCCGGCAGATAATCGAAGGATTTGATGACTTTCTTTCCACCGATTTCCTTGATACCAGAACGGAATTTCTTCCTGATTTCCTGCCTCTTTTCAAAACCAGAAGAACCATCGAACTCATAGTTATGAAGAGAATTATTCGTATATCCGTAGGTCTTATAGAGCTCATCCAGCTTGTCTAATAAGGAAATGCCTTTGGATTTGTAATAAGCAAACCTTTCACAGATCCTGAATGCACCATCGACAGCGTCTTTATCACGAACATAGGTACCAGTCAGACATCCATAGGATTCTTCGAATCCAAAGATGTAGTTGGATTCTTTTCCTTGCTTTTCAAGAAGACCAATCTGTTCACCGATGTATTTGAATCCAGTTAAGACATTGACGGTCTTCACATGATAATGATTTGCAATCTTCTCTGCCCTGTCGGAAGTAACGATAGTCTTGACTAAGACCGGTTCTTTTGGCCTGATGCCTAAAGCAATACGACGGCTGCAGATATAGTCAAAGAGAAGCCTTCCGGTCTGGTTACCACTGATGAGCTTGTAGTTTCCATCCTTATCGCGGACAGCAATTCCGACACGGTCGCAGTCTGGATCTGTTGCAAGAAGAAGATCAGCATTGTTTTCTTTTGCATATTTCCTTCCTAAGGCCATGGCTTCCTGGATTTCCGGATTCGGGAATGGACAAGTCGGGAAGTAGCCGTTCGGGAACTGCTGTTCTTTGACAACAGTGATGTTTGTATATCCGGATTCTTCTAAGGTACGAGTGACCGGGATAAGTCCAGTTCCGTTTAAAGGAGTGTAGACAATAGCAACGTTCTTATCGATACTTTCGTTTCCTAATAAGGACTGGCTCTTCACTTCTTTGATAAAGGCAGTCAGAACCTTGGGAGGTATATAGGAAATAAGGTTCTTTTCAAATCCTTCATCATAAGAGATAAGCTTGATGTCCTTAAAGATATCGATAGACTCGATTTCCGATAAAACTTCCGCTGCAGCTTCTGTTGTTATCTGGCAGCCATCTTCTCCGTAGACTTTGTAGCCATTGTACTTCGAAGGATTGTGGCTTGCCGTAACCCTGACACCAGCAGAACAATGCAAATAGCGAGTGGCAAAAGAAAGAGTCGGAACAGGTGAAATCTGAGGATAGATGTGGACTTCGATTCCATTGGCAGCAAAGACACGAGCTGCAATCTTGGCAAAGACATCGCTCTTTAAACGGCTATCCCGTGAAATGGCAACCGACCGTTTTCCATTTGGATAATGTTTGCAGATATAGTTTGATAAGCCTTGGCTTGCTTTAGCAACGGTATAGATATTCCTGCGGTTTGTTCCAGCTCCGATAACGCCGCGAAGACCACCAGTGCCAAACTCTAAGTCACGATAGAAAGCATCTTCTATCTGTGCTTCGTTCCTTCCTTTCAGCTCTTTGGATAAGTCGACATCATCGACTTTCCTAAGCCAAGTCTGATAAATGCTTTTGTAGTCACGTTCTGCCATATTCAAGACCTCTTTTCCTTATTCATTCTATTCCAAACCCGTTGATTTTGGAACAGATAGAATCAGAAAAAATCACTCTATTTTTTTCCACAGAAAAAGCAGGCCGTGAGAAGAAACAGCCTGCTTATCTATTGGAGAATGATTAATCGATTTCGAGTGAACCAGCGGAAATCAGCTTTTCGCTGGTTTTATCGAAGAGAAGGATATCGTTGCCCTTGAAGCCGACTTTGATGCGCTCATTGACCTTGAAGTCATTGGCACCGAAGATGACACCGGTAACGATGAATCCGTTGATGTTCCTCTTGATTGTGGTTTCCCTACCGCTAGGCCTGGCGGAGTAGACAATGGCATCCCTGCCTTTTCCTTCTCCTTCGGCGAGAGTGATGAACTCCGGACGAACACCTAAGATATAGTCTTCATCGGTCGGATCATGCTCTTCCTTACGTTCATAGAGACCATCAATCTTAGTAATCTTGTAGTTGAAGGTTGTATCCTTGTTGAGCTTCTCAACGTAGCCTTTTTCCTTCTTCCTAGCCTCTTTCTTTGCCTTAGCATCAGCAATTTCCTGATTACGCATAGAGATTTCTTCTGCTAAGTCAATTGGTTCATTCGGCTTGAAGACGGCTGTAATGGAATCAAAGAAGCGGCATTCGATGGTTCCGTCTTCTCTCTGTTTGACCTTGGTTTCCCTTAAGGTCATGGCCGGGTTACCGACGAAGTCGGCAACGAAGAGATTGTTCGGACGGCTATAGACCTTTAACGGAGCATCATACTGCTGGAGTGAGCCATTATTGATTAAGCAGATACGGCTAGCAAGGGTCCTTGCCTCTAACTGATCGTGGGTAACGTAGACAAAGGTTGCACCAGTCTCGACATGCAGACGTTTTAACTCCGAGCGCCTTTCTAGACGGAGCTTAGCATCAAGGTTAGAGAGAGGTTCATCCATGAAGATGACCTTCGGTTCCGGTGCTAAGGTACGGGCGATAGCGACACGTTGCTGCTGACCGCCGGAGAGTTCATTCGGATAACGTTTCCTGAATTCTTCGACTTTGACGATACGGGCAACACGGCGGATAGCCTGTTCGCACTCTTCTTTGGAAAGACCGCGCTTTTTCCTGAGAATTACTCCGTTCTCTGATAATTCTCCTCTTTCGTTGAGGACAATGCCTTTGGCTTTATATCCTTCGGCAATGGTCTTCCTCTTTTCCTGGCATTCTTTGATCTTAGCCTCAGCCTTTGCTTTCCTATCTCCCTGTTCAAGGTGCAGAGCATAGATTTCTTTAGCGGTATACCTAGAGATAGTGAAGTTATCGATTAACTTGATTAAGGCAACATCCTCATTGATCTTGCCTTTCTTATCGACCGAGTCTTTGACAAAGTAGACAACACGGTCTGCTTTTTCACTTAGGATTCTGACAATTTGACTGCGGGTAAGATAATCGAAGTCCGTTTCGGGCCTTTCCTTCTTGATGTTCTTTAAACCGAACTGGATGTTCTGATAGACAGTCCTGTTCGGCCAGAGTGCATAGTTCTGGAAAAGGAAGCCGACACGACGCTTATTCGGAGGAACATTGATTCCCTTTTTAGAGGAAAAGACGATTTCGTCACCGATTGTGATTTCACCGGAAGTCGGAGTTTCAAGACCGGCGATCCTGCGTAACAGGGTAGTCTTTCCGCATCCGGAAGGACCAAGGAGAACAACGAAGGATTCATTCGGAATATCCCTAGTGATATGGTCGCTTCCGTAGAAATCCTTCCAGCGTTTGACAACATCTGTAATTTTAATTTCAGGCATGGTTATTTTTCTCCTTCAAGGATTTACTTTGATTTGCTGGCAACACCGCCATCAAGACGGGAACCGGTACTCCACTGAATGATTAAATTTGCGGCTAAGACGAAGATGATGATGATAAGGTTGCAGGCAGAAGACCTTGCCGGAACACCGATTTCATCGTAGTGGTTCCTAGCTAATGTCAGTAACGAAGTGGAATCGGTGGATAACCTGACGAAGAGCGAGAGCTCACGAGTGCAGGTGATAAGCGGAAGTGTGTATCCGGAGATGAAGGAAGACTTCTGAATCGGGATGATGATCTTGCCCCTGCGCTTTGGCCAGGAAGCATTCTGGATGATAGCGGCTTCCTCGATTTCACCGGAGAGCTGACTCCTTGCATTGAGAGAGGAACGGGAAGAGAACGGGATGTATTTGATGGTACCGACGAGAACAAAGAGCATGGTTGTACCCCTGATGTTCCTCTTTCCGCCGAGGACGGCGAAGGCGGCACCAAAGCCAATAGACGGAAGCAGATAAGGAATGAAGGCCATTGCGTTAACGTACTGGGCAAACCGGCTCTTTCGGTTCTTGCTGACTGCATAACCGATTAGGTTACCGATGGTACCGGCGCAGAGTGCACAGATCAGACCTACTTTGACTGTATTACCGAACGCTTTCCATATTGTCTTGTTGTACAAGATACCGAGTTCGTTCCTGACTTGAGAGTTGGTGTTATCTTTATTTACCCACCAGATTGTTGTTAAGCCAGAAGAGAAATCGTTTGGATTCGGGAGTAATGTCTGCAAAGCGAAGGAAATAATCGGATAGATGGCGGTGCATGCGGTAAGGATGATGAGGATGGCGGCAGCAACCCAACGTCCGATTTTGCCGAGGTTGACCGGCTCAACCTGGCCGGCCTTTCCGGTAACGGTCGTATACTGCTTACGGCTACGGCTTGACCTTGTATTGAAGAAGAGAATGATTAAGCCGATAAATGTCCTGACTAAGGCGATAACAGCTGCCATAGAAGGATAGTCTTTTTTGTTTAGCCTATACTGAACGGCGAGGCTGTCATAGTGAAGATAGTACGGAATCGGGTAGGAACCGATAGCATTGGAGAAGACAAGCAAGATAGTAGAGAGGATAGCAGGGGTAATCCTAGGAATGGTGACACGGAGGAAGATCTTCCACTTCGGAGTATTGAGAATCGTAGCGGCTTCTTCGAGGTTGGAATCCCTGTTTTTAAAGACATTACCGATCATCCTGTAGGCGAAGGCAGCGTAGTGGATACCAAGGATGAGAGATGTCGGGAAGAGACCTTCCGTAAACCAGGACGGACAATGAATGCCCCAGTTTGCAAGGATACCATTGGTTTCTCCTTTGTTCTGTCCTGACCAGAAGAGATATTTCCAGACAATTGCAAGAGTCCATTGCGGCCTGATGTAAGGGAAAATGAAGATAGTGGAAATATAGGATTTGCAGGGCCTATTCGTTCGGGTTACCAGATAAGCCGCAACACCGCCGAAGAGTAAAGCGAAGATGCAGGAAAGCACACCGGTAATCAGAGAACGGCCAAGAGGAACCCAAAAGACGACTTCGGATAAACCGAGGAAATCCTGGTTTAAAGCGGCAAGCCATCCGAATGGATAAGTTGTCCCGACCTTTTTTTCAGAAAAGATGCTTTCGAATCCGGCGTGGATGGTAAAGGAATCCGTTATTAACGAAATCATAGGCGCAATAATGCCTAAAGTTAATAGGATACCGAAGACAATAAGAATGATATGGTCCGGCTTTTCACAATAAGTGGCAATCTGGTTGAAGATTTTACGGCCAGTGCTGATGTCACCTTTCTCTTTCGGATGCGGAGCAGGATTCTTTTTTACATTAGTGATATTTATTTCTGCCATAGAGGTATTCTCCTGTGACCAATAAACAGATGGTTTTTAATAAAGAATAGCGAGATGACGGACCATCTCGCTATTCTGATAGACAGACTAGAAAGCTAGGTTTACTTTGTCTTTAAAGTGGTGAACCAAGCGGCAAGACCGGCATGAGCAGAGGAATATTCAGGCTCTTCTTCGACTAATTTATCCTTCCAATAACTCCAGCCCTTATCGTTCCTGGTCTTTGCTTCAATGACTTTATCGACCTTATCGGTTTCCGGATTATAGATCGGCCATCCTTTACCGCTTTCGGAATGATCGATTCCGACCGTGGAATTGATTGGATAGCAGCCCATATCTTTACCCCAAGCATAGAAACCGTCCTTGGTGCAGGTAATGAAGTGGCTGAAGGCACAGGCAGCATACGGATACTTAGCGTTCTTGAAGATCTGGCAATAATGCTTGTAGGAATATCCGCCAACACCGATATAGTCCGTGTTGTATGCGACGACATCGACGTTATTGACGGAAGCATCCTTGGATTCAGTGATCTTACGGAGCTTAGAATAGACGAGTAATCCGTTCTTTCCGGCATTGTTCTTGTTGGATAAAGCAGTCCTAATCGGGCCGTCATCGTTGTTATAAGAGTTGTTCTCAACAACTAACTTATCCCAAGCAAGAGCATATTCTCCGTCAGTGGAATCGACTTTGTATAACTTAGCAATCTTCTTATCACGGACATACTTGAGAGCTTCGTCAGCAGCCTTCTTTAAATCTCCTGCAGGAAGAGCATCATAAGCTTTCTTGACAACACTTGCATGTTCCTGTTTGGTTAACCTGATTAAGAAGTTACGGCCGACCGTTTCGTTACGGAAGTCCATGAACTCGAAGCCTTTAGTGGTGAATTCCCACCTATTAGTGACTTGCTTGCCATCGGCATTGTTGTGCCTGAAGACCTTGGCATTACGTTCCCTGCCTAACGGGCTATAGCTTTCGCCCGGAGCGGCTTCTTTGTATTCCTTCGGAACGAAGTTGAGAAGATGTCCGGTCTCGATTTCCTTAGCCTGAAGGTCATTGGCGTTCTGGATTAAAGTCCTGTTGAAAAGATTGGCGCCTTTGATATCGGCATCAACGAAGTCATAGATCTGTCCGCCGGTCTGGTTCTGCCAATGGGAAGTGGCGGTAAAATTCGGCTTATAAGTCTTGAAATCGGCATAATCCGGATTATCGACAAAGTCTTTGTGATTTTCAGCGTACTTCTGTCCCTGTAAGCATTTGATGAAGGCGTCCATGGCAGCCTGACCACGAGAAGTGTTTCCACATGCATACCATTCCTGACCGTCTAACTCATCCCTTGCTTTCTTATAGAGATCTTTCCAACTTAAGGTTTCTGCATCAGCGATAGCTTTTTCGACGCGGGTCTTTTCAACCGGAGCTGGGCCGGCAGATGTTCCTTGCTGCTCACTGGCGGAAGTTTTTTCGCCGCCGCATCCGACTAATGTCAGCATCGAAAGTGCAGTCAAACTCAAAGAGACTAACTTCTTCATTTTTTCTAAACCCTCCTTATTAGGTTTATGCAGGCTTGCGCCTGGAACTGAAAATATTTTAGGATGTAACCCCTTACTTTTCAAGACTAATTGTAAAGAAGCGCATACAATCCAACACAAATGTTGTTTGCAGAGACTCAAAAAATGTCAAAAAACATGGAAATTTAAATGAAACCCAAGCTTATTCTTACAATTTGCCAAACAGAAAATCTAAATTTGTTCATTTCTGACAAATAAGCAGGGAATGAACATTGTGAAGGGAATATCGTTTTTCTTTAGGTCCTTAAAGAAAGGAACGCACTGGATTTTTTCGTTCTGGATGAACATGGGGTAGATTGGGATAAGGAAAGAAGGGACTCCCTGTTTCTTTAAAAACAGATAGACGTCCTTTTCCTTTAAATCAGTGCCTAACTGATCCCCTTTATGATAGTTCCGGATCTTAACCGGGAGTTCTTTCCTATTAAATAAAGAAGGGTCAGATAAGTCAATCTGGAAATAAGGTGTGATATATTCTTTTTTCTGTCTGAATACGTACTCATAGGAAATCTGATTCAGATCCGAATAGAGGAAGAAGCCTTCCTTATATCGATATAGATTAAGGGTATCTGTTAGTTTTAGGACACCTGGTTTTGGATTGAGAAGAAAAGAGTACCTCTTTTTCCCTAATCCGGAAGAATAGCTGCTTTTCGGAAGCTGCTTTTCTAACAGATAGAAGCAGAACCGCTTCTTCTGCTCTTTGCTTAAGGAAGAATAATAAGAGTAAGAATAAGGAGCTTTTTTCTGACTGAACTGTAAGTAAAGAAAAGAAAGGGTGTTATTTCTTTCTTCTGCTTCCTGGATTTCCTTATCCCTGTCCTCTTCTTTGATTTCTGTCCGGATCTTATTCCGTTTCTTGTTCCTGTTGTAGTTTGTAATGTCGTCATAAAAGAGGATCTTATTCTCTTCTAGCCTTGCGGTAAGCTGCTTTTTGCTGATGGATAACCTAGGGCGGATAATCTTCCTTCCTTGGTAATTGTTGATTTCGGATAATCCGTAGTGTAGAGGAAGATTATTTCGGATTAACTGTAATCGATAGGTTTCGATATAGTCTGTCTTCTGATGTGCGGTAAGAAGTCCTTCGTAGTGATTGTCTTTCACTAGTTTCCGAAAATAATGGTAACGGAACCGACGTGCCCAGTCTTCAAAGTTTCCGTAGTGCTTTCGATAGTGGACATCTTTTTTGAAATAAGATAATCCAAAAAAAGAGACATAGTGGAAGAAGATTCTTTCTTCTTCTTTTACCAGGCCTGAGTCATGGTAATTGATATAGACGAGAGCAATATGGTCTTTTAAGGATTCTTTGAAATAGAAAGAAAGCTGGTAGAGGAGAAAAACCGAGTCTCCTCCGGAAGAAAACGCAAGCAGATACTTTTTTCTTTTATCGACTAATCGCTCGAGTGATGTCTGAACCGATTCAATCGGTTTAAGGTTCATACTCAATGATGACATCTTCATATGGAATAAAGATGTTGTTTCCTTCAAAGTAGATATCGGCGTAGTCTTGATCTTTGATGTTATTGTTTTCCTGAGCTACATTTTTGTATTTTTCTATAATCTCAGCTTCTTTTGCCTTTAGAATTTGATTCTTTTGAATCTGCTGGGCAGAGAGAATGACCATGACAGCAAGAAGAATGATGCAGAAACCCATGACGGCAATATAGATGATGGACCTTGTTCTCTTATTCGAATAACTACTTCCTTGTTTCTTTTTCCTCATCTTGTTTCTCCTCCCTGATTTCGTACCTCTGATCGGCATCATCAATCTTAGACACCCTGCGGATCTGTTTGATTTTTGCACTCACTGTTTTTCCAACAGGAGATGAAATTTCAATAATATCATCGAGTTTTACTTCACTGGATGGTTTGGCTATTTTCCCATTGAGTTTTACATAGCCTTTATCGATGAATTCTTTCGCTGCGTTTCTTCTTTTTATTAGGCGGCTTACTTTCAGATACTTATCTAATCTCATAATAATTAATCCTATCTCTTCTATTATCGTTTTTTCTGATGGAAAAAGAAAGAAATAGATGGAAGGATTCAATCGTTTTTAACGAATGGCAGATTCCATTCCTTTTTTCTCTGAAAAAACAAAACAAACAGAATCCGTTGCAAATAAAAAACAAATGCTTCGCTATTGGTGGTTATAGACCTAGTCAAGAAAATTTTTAAAAAATATTTCGAAAAACTAGAAAAGCCTTTTCTTTCTTAAAAAACATCGATAAACACGGGAAATAACATGGTTTTATTGACAGCGCTTTCTAAATCGATTTTATCAGAAAAGAGAATGATTTTTCATTTCCTGACCTTATAATGTTTCTGTCATCGCGAGATGACTTTATCGTTTCTATTCGTATAATTACCCAGATTGGTGGGAAGTCTCTACGCTGTGGACCGCAAATCCAGCACTACGAATAAAAAACAATCCATCACCTTTTTTTCATTTTTTATTTAAAAAAGAGATTTTCATCCTTTCTTGGTAATCAAAGGCCAAAAAGGAGAAAATTCAAAATGAAAAAAGGTCTTAAGTTTGCTGGTCTGGCTATTTTATCTGTTTTAGCAAGGACGGGATGCACAAAAGGCGGAGATTCTACTTCTACTGCTGGAAGCGACAAACCTGCAAGCACGCTTAAAGTCGGCTTAATCTGTGTCGGTGATGAGACTGAGACCTATTCCAAGGCCCACATTGATGGAATCAAGGCAGCTGCTGCTAAGCTTGGAGCTACTGTCATTTATAAAAACTCTGTTCCAGAAGGAACCCAGGTTGTTGATGCCTGCACGGAATTAAAAGAAGCTGGCGCACAGCTTATTTTCACCAACTCCTATGGCCATCAGGATTATGCCTGTGCTTTTGCTAAAGATAATCCGGATCTTACCATTGTCGCTGATACTGGTGATTATGCTGCTATCTCTGGACTTTCCAATTTCAAGAATGCTTTCACCAACATCTATGAAGCACGTTATGTCTCCGGTGTTGTTGCTGGAAGGAAACTGAAAGAGCTCAATGCTGCTGGAAAGATTGGAGCTTCTAGCAAGGATGCTGCTGGAAACATCAAGATCGGCTACGTTGGTGCCTATAACTATGCTGAAGTCGTTTCTGGATACACTGCTTTCTATCTTGGTGTCAAGGAAGGCTTCGAAGCAGATAATGTTGTCATGGAAGTCAAATATACCAACTCTTGGTATGATCATGATGCTGAAAATACTGCTGCCAAGTATTTAAGGTCCAAAGGCTGCGTCATCATTGGTCAGCATGCTGATTCCACTGGTGCACCGGAAGCTGTCGAAGAAGAACACAATAAAGGCAAGGAAGTCTATTCTGTTGGATACAACATTGATAGGCTTTCTAAGGCTCCGACCGCTGCCTTAACCTCGTCCACGAATAACTGGGAGAAGTATTATGAGTATGCCATTGGCCAGTTCAAGAAAGGCGAATCCATTGCTGTTGACTGGGCAAAAGGATATGCCGATGATGCTGTTGGTATCACTGCTCTTGGTCCGAAGGTTGCTGAAGGAACCAAGGCTAAGGTTGATTCCCTTGTCGCTGCAATCAAAGCTGGCACCAAGCATGTCTTTGATACCTCTAAGTTCACCATCACCGGTGCTAACAAGGACAACTTCAACAATGCCGGTGCCACTCTTGATGAAACCGGACATGTCACTAAGAACAGGGTTGACTTCTCTTACAAAGATTGGACCCAGGGCGGAAAGGTCGTCTATCAGGGTGAGACTGTCGACACTGTCAAGAAGAGCGGCAATGTCAGCTACGTCGAAGAATCTGTCAAACGTTCTGCTCCTTACTTTGCTCTTCGTGTTGATGGTATTACGGAAACTGCCGTTGATGCCAAGTAGTCTTTCAACGAAGGAATTCTAAAAATCACAGGGAGGGCTATACCCTCCCTGTTTGCCGTTTATGAAAGGTATGAAAAATATGGGTGAAACAGCAATTCAGAGGATCTCAATCAGCAAACGTTTCGGTAAGACAATCGCAAACGAAAACGTGAATCTAAGTATTGAGAAAGGCGAAATCCTTTCTTTATTAGGCGAAAACGGCTCTGGAAAGACAACCTTAAGGAACATGCTTTCCGGAATCTATTATCCTGACTCGGGTGAAATTTATGTCGATGGAAAGAGAGTGGTGATTTCTTCTCCGAAGGATGCTTTTGATCTGGGTATTGGAAGGGTTCATCAGCATTTTAAGCTGATCGATGTTTTTACTGCTAGTGAAAACATTGTCCTTGGCTTGAAGAACGAGCCTTTCTTCCTCAGCCGTAGAAAAATCAACAAGAAAGTCAAAGAGATTTCAAATCGATATGGATTTGATCTTGATCCCAAGAAAAAAGTCTATGAAAGGTCTGTCTCTGAAAAGCAGATTGTCGAAATCAGGAAACTTCTTTATCGTGGTGTTCATACTTTGATTCTTGATGAGCCGACCGCTGTTCTTACCCCTCAAGAAACAGAACGTTTATTCCATATTCTTCGTGAAAGGAAGAAGGATGGGAAAACGATTATCATTATTACCCATAAGCTGAATGAAGTTCTTGAACTATCGGATCGGGTTGCTATTCTACGCAAGGGAAAACTGGTGGATAGGATTAAGACGAGTGAAGCTAACGAGAGCATCTTAACCGATGCAATGGTCGGCGAGCATGTCCAGCTTGAAATCGAGCGGGACGATATTTCAGCTGAGAAAAAAGAAAAAGTTCTTGAGATTTCTCATCTCTCCTGCACTGCTGAGGATGGAATCCGTTGCTTGAAAGATGTTTCTTTCTCCGCTTATTCCGGTGAGATTCTTGGTATTGCAGGTGTTTCCGGATCTGGACAGAAAGTCTTACTTGAAGCCATCTGCGGACTTCAGCATGCCGATAATGGAAGCAAGATTCTCTTCACAGACCATCAAAACATGACAGAAGATTTGATTGGAAGGACTCCGAAGCAGATTAAGCACAAAGGTGTCCGTTTGGCCTTTGTTCCAGAAGATCGTTTGGGTATGGGTCTTGTTGGTGATTTCGGAAGGACTGGTAATAGGAGGTTACGCTCCTATGAAGATGGAAAGTCTCCGTTTATTAATTTCCGGAATCCGAAACATACTGCTGCTGAAGTAAAAGATGGTCTCAATGTTCTCACTCCTTCTTTGGAAACTCCTGTCCGCACTCTCTCTGGCGGAAATGTTCAAAAGGTTCTTGTCGGACGTGAGATTTCCTCTTCGCCTCGTCTCCTTCTTACTGCTTATGCTACCCGTGGACTTGATATTAACACCTCTTATGCAATCTACAACATTCTGAATGAACAGAAGAAGAAAGGTGCTGCTGTTATCTATGTCGGTGAAGACCTGGATGTTCTTCTTGCCCTATGCGATCGAATCCTTGTCTTATGCGATGGGCAATGCACTGGCATTGTCTCCGCAAGAAACACGGATAAGAGGACGATTGGAAAGAGGATGAGCAGGAATAAGGAGCAGAACAATGACTAAAACAAAAAGACCAAAGATTATCCGAGTTGCGAAACGGAGCATTGCTTCTCCGTTTGATAAGATCAAAGCTTATGTTGTCCCTTTGCTTTTCGCCTTAGTTCTTTCTGTCCTTTTCTTATGGCTGGTAGGACGAAAGAATCCGTTCACCGCTGTTAAGTATATTTTTGAAGGAACCTTCTTCATTACGGATTCTGGATCCTTATCTCCGTCTCGTCTCCTTGCTTTTGCTAAGAATGCCATTGTCCTTCTCTGGATTGCACTTGCTTTAGCACCATGCTACAAAATGAGATACTGGAACATCGGTGGACAAGGACAAGTTCTTATTGGAGCACTTCTTACGGCCTGCTGCAGGATTTATCTTCCGCAGACAAGGCCGAACGCTCTTGCTGTCATGATAGCTGCTGTTGTTGCTGCCATTGGCGGAGCCATCTGGTCTTATATTCCTGCCATCTTCAAGGCCAAGTGGAATACGAATGAAACTCTCTTCACTCTGAGGATGAACTATCTTGCCATCCTTCTTGTTGAATTATGCACGAATATCTGGCGTGGAAGTAAATCCGCACTTGGACAAATCAATGTCTCGAATCGTTTTGGATGGTTCTATCAGATTCCTAGTACGGCCATCAAGAACCAGTTCCTTAACAGCAATGTTTTCTTCCCGTTGATTTTTGTAGCTGTTCTTGTTGCTGTTAGGTTTGTCTATATTAAATACACGAAGCATGGCTATGAAAGGACTGTTGTCGGTGAATCTCTTTCCACGGCTAGATACACTGGTATCAATGTCCGTCATGTCATTCGCCGCACCGCTGCTTTAAGCGGATTGCTGTGCGGTTTGATCGGATTCTTATCGGTTTCGAACTTCGATCATTCTATCTCCACCTTCTCTGATTTTGGTTATGGTTTCACGGCTGTTATTGTCTGCTGGCTTAGTAACTTCAATCCTTTCGCTAGGATTGGTTACTCGTCACTTCTTGTATTTTTGGAAAGAGGTGCCAAGAACCTTAGCGATAGTCAGTATGCAGCACCATATCTGAACGAATACTCTACGCAGTTTGTCATTTTCGTCATTATTCTTGCCTTCCTTTCTGCTACCTTCTTCCTCCGCTATCAAGTAACTCTTGATTTGCCAGGAAAGCAGAAACGAAGGAAAGCGAGACTGACAAAAGGATTATTAAATCCAGCAAAGAAGGAGGCTAGGTAATATGGAAACGTTCATCTCCTGGTTCACGATTGCAATTGTCTACGGAACCATCCTTTCTCTTTCTGCCTGTGGAGAAACCATCAATGAAAAAGCAGGACATCTGAACCTTGGTATTCCTGGAATTAGGTATTTAAGTGGTGTTAGTTCCTTTGCACTCACCAGTAGGTATGAAGGAACTGGAAACCCGAACGGATTTGTGGTTGCTAGGATTGCAATTCTTTCTTCCTTTGCTGTTGGTGCAGTTCTTGGTTTTATCTACTCTCTCTTCGCCGTAACCTTCAAGTGCAATCAGAACGTTCTTGGCCTAGCAATCGCTTCTTTCGGCGTTGGCTTTGGAAAGTTCATCTCTGTCAGGCTGGGAAATACTCCGAAACTCACAAAGGCCAATCAAGTCTTTAATGCGGGCATTCCTTTCTTTAAGGACTTAGGCGTGGCCGGAAAGCTTTTCTTCAACTACGGGTTCAGGACTTATATCACATTATTGATTCTGATTCTGGCAAGGCTTTTCTTCCGCAAAACAAAAATAGGTCTTAATCTTCGTGCTATTGGCGAATCTCCAGCTACATCCGATGCCGTTGGCTTGAATGTTACAAAATACAAATATATTGCAACTAGGATCGGGTGCGGACTAGCAGGACTCGGCGGAAGGATCTATGTCAGGCAGTTCTCTACCGGTTCTTGGTCTACGAATAACAACATTGAAGCCTTAGGATGGCTTGCTGTTGCCCTCGTTATCTTCGCTTCTTGGAAGCCGGTTCATCTTATCTGGGGTGCCCCTTTGTTTGGATTCCTCTTCTGGGCTTGGACTTATCTTCCTTCTCTTCTTAAAATCTCAGGCTTCAAAGGCAGGAACGAGCTTCTGGAAAGGCTTCCGTATCTTGTTACCATCCTTATTCTTGTCTTTAATTCGAGGCGTAAAAAGAAAGAAAACCAGCCGCCGGAATCTCTTGGTTTATCCTACTTCCGGGAAGACCGCTGATTCTCTAAAATTAAGAACAACAGCAGGATGAGAAAGGAAACTCATCCTGCTTTTTAATTCGTAAAAGGCAATTCAGAATTTTGTTTCACCATCAGTGCTTTCTTTTCTTGGTTTGCCTGAGTTCCTTGCCGAGTCTTGGTTTTATCCTATTGTTCTATTCATGAGGCTCGGTGCCGTTTGCTATTCCATCCGGAAATACTCGAAGAAAAAATTAAACATAAAAAAGAACCTCCTTGTTGAAGGGAGGCTCTTTTTTTGAGTTTGACTGACGAGCAGGAATCCAAACGGATTAACGTTTAGAGAACTGTTTGTCCTTACGGGCCTTACGGAGACCGTATTTCTTACGCTCGACGACACGGCTATCAACCGTGACAAGTCCTTTAGCGCGAAGAAGCGGCTTGTAGGTGTCGTTAGCTTTGACTAAGGCACGTGCGATTCCTAAACGGAGTGCACCAGCCTGGCCAGAGTAGCCACCACCAATAATGTTGGCCTTGACATCGTACTTCTCAGAAGTGCCGGTAACTGCGAACGGCTGCCTGGCATCCCTGATTAACGTGTCGTGCGGGAAGTACTCATTGATCTTACGACCATTGACGATGACTTCGCCTTTGCCAGGGGTTAAGAAGACCCGGGCGACAGAAGACTTACGACGGCCGACAGCTGCGTAGATCAGCTTTTCAGTTTTTGCGATAGCCATTGTTTTTACTTCTCCTTCTTCTCAGTCAGCTCGACTTCGATCGGCTTGTTGTGCCTACGATCGTGTTCTGGTCCGGCATAAGTGAATAACTTGCCGAGCCTCTCCTTGCCTAAAGGTCCTTTCGGGAGCATTCCGGAGACTGCATGGCGAACCATTTCAGTTGGATACTGTTCCTTCCTGACTTTGGCGGAGCGAGTACGAAGACCACCATAGGTTTCCGACTTGTTGTCGTAATACCTCTTCTTGGTGAGCTTGTTGCCCGTTAATCCGACCTTGGCGCAATTGGTGACGATGACAAAATCGCCACAATCGAAATTCGGAGTATACTGAGGTTTGTTTTTACCCCTCAGGATAATCGCGATTTCCGAGGCTAACCGACCAAGGGGCTTGTTGGAAGCATCGACGACGTACCATTTCTTGGCGACGTCGCTCTTCTTGTAAATAGTAGTTTGACGCTGCATTTTCTATTTTTTACCTTTCTATGATCACTAAGCAAACTGTAACCTTACCGGGGTGTAGTTCACAATTAGCCATAGGATATTCTATCACGCATTAGTGCAAATACAACTCTTTTTAAAAGAATTTCAGTTCCTTTGATGTTTACCTTAGCCCAGAGTGGAAAAGAAACATACTATTTGTCATACAAATCAAAATAAAGAAGAAAAGAAAACAGAAGAAATCCTCTCTTAGATGCTATAATTTTCCTAAGTTTACTGAGGCTTTACTACACTATGGAAAAAGAAAACAGGCTTGTTATTGATGTCGGAACACAGTCGTTGCGTGCATCTGTGATTAATCGTAAAGGTGAGACTCTCGCTTTTTCTCAGCAGAAATATCCAGTTGCTTATAATTCTCCTGCGAGCGGATTTGCAGAGCAAGATGCCGATTTCTATTTGGATAGGCTTTGTCTGGCTACCAACGATTTAAAAGTTCGCTATCCAGAGATTCTCTCTAGTGTCCTTGGAAGGACAAGGGTTCCGTTCCGAGATACGGCTGTTTTATTAGATAAAGATAAGAATCCGATTCGTCCTTGTATTCTTTGGCTGGACCAAAGAGTCGAGAGACTGAACGGCAAGAACCTGAAATGGTATGAACGGATTCTTTTCCATGCTATTGGAAGGACCGATACGGTTGTTTACAATTCGGAACGTACAGGAACCCACTGGATTAAGAGCCATGAGAAAGTAAACTGGGCTAAGAGGAAGTACTATGTTCCTCTTGGTGGTTATTTTAATTATAAGGTGACTGGGAACCTTGTCTGTTCTACAGCGGATACGATTGGACATTATCCAATTAACTTCAAGACGGGAAAGTGGTATGGAAAGCTTCATCCGAAACAGAGTGTTTTCGGTATTCCTTTTTCTGCTTTGCCACCGCTTGTAGAACCTTCTTCTGTTATCGGAAAAGTTACGGATGAGTTCAGCGAAAAATCCTCTATTCCGGAAGGTACTCCTGTGTTTGCATGCGGAAGCGATAAATCTTGTGAGACATTCGGAAATGGATGCAGGGATAAAACAACCGCATCGATCTCTTTAGGAACAGCTTGTTCGATTGATGTTGTGGATCAGAAATATTCGGAGCCAGAGCGTTTCCTTCCTGCCTATATCACTCCCTATAAAGGCGGCTATGATTTAGAAGTCCAGATTTACCGTGGACTTTGGATGCTTCGCTGGTATCTGGATAACTTTGGCGCCAATGATCGGATAGAAGCCGAGAAGCTCCATAGGAGCGTTGAAGATTATCTTGATAGGCAGGTCGCTAAGCTTCCTGCTGGATCGGATGGACTTGTCCTTCAGCCTTACTGGGGACCAGGACTTAAGCGCCCGAATGCTAAGGGTTCGATTGTCGGCTTCTCTGCTGTTCATACCAGATTCCATCTTGTCCGTGCTATTTACGAGGGTCTCGCTTTTGCACTTCGGGAAGGACTCGATGAAATCAGGAAGAAGACTCATCGTAAGCCGGACTATATTGTTCTTTCCGGAGGTGGATCCGTGAACGAAATTGTCCCGCAGATTGTAGCGGATGTCTTTGGCATTGAGTGCCATATTTCAGCTACTCCGGAATCTTCTTCCTTAGGTGGAGCTAGGGCAGGTTTTGTCTCGGCTGGTGTTTATTCTTCTCCTAAGGAAGCTGTGAATAACAGGGTCAAAGAAGGAAAGGTGATTCTTCCCAATCCTCAGAACCATGCTGTTTATGAACGGCTTTATCATGACGTGTATCTGAATAGGTATCCGTCTTTGAAAAAGGTCTATAACAACTGCAAGAAATTCTATCTGGATAATAATAAAGACTAAGATGAGCGCATTCTACATTCCTGATTTTCATATTACCCATATTGGCTATAACGCATTGAATAAGTCGCGTGAGGATCTTCATCGTATTTATGAGTCCTTAGGCTTTACGCCTTTGAAAAACGAAATCCTGACTCTGAATGACGAGAAGATTCAGTATTTTGCATCGAATAGGGATATTCTTGGCGGATATGTGAATGAGATTCTTGGCCTGATTGAGAAAAAGGGCAAGAAGGGCGATTATCTTTTCCTTGATTTTCCATTTGCAATCAAATTCGCTGGGTACAGCAAAATTGTTTCTTATGCAAAAGGTAAAGGAATGAAGATTGTTTTCTTTATTCATGATTTAGATGGTATCCGGTTCCGTAATCCGATTGTCAATTGGAGCGATTCTTCTTGCTTGGATAGGGGAGACTATAGGATTTCCGCTTCCGATGAAATGGATAAAGTCCTCTTTGATACTTTGAAAGTATCGAAAAAGGTAAAGACGGTTAATTATGATTATTGGGATTATCTTTGTCCGGATATCCCGAACAAGAATCGGAATGCTCTTCTTTGTTTTGCTGGCAATCTGGCAAAGTCTAGCTTTATCTCTCAGCTTCCGGATGTTCTTGTCCAGGAAGGAATCAATCTCTACGGAAAAGGGTTTGCTTCGAATTACAAAGGAAACTACTGCGGGGAATATAAACCGGAGGAGCTTGTTTCTGTCTTAGATGGCCGCTTTGGTCTTGTCTGGGATGGAAAGAGTGCAAAGACGTGTGGCGGAAACTTTGGTAAGTATCTGCGAATCAATACTTCTCACAAGTTTGGTCTTTATAGGGCAAGCGGGAAACCGGTTGTTGTCTGGAGAGAAGGTTCCTTAGCTTCTTTTGTGGCTAAGAAAGGAATTGGAATCTCTGTGTCCTCACTGGATGAGATACCGTCTGTGTTATCAAGACTGGATTCTTTTGCTTATCAGAATAGGTTGAAGAATGTTGAGAATGTCCGGAAAGATGTTATCAGTGGCGAACATCTAAAGCGGGTCATTCTATCTACTAGGAAATGATTCTATCAAGTCGTTTCAAACAGAGAACGAAAAAAGCAGCTCTTTCCGCGGATGAGCTGCTTTTTTTGTGTATGATGGGCATGCCATTGTTCTAGGGTGAAA